>Ga0207675_100000002_pt1 | contig 325956 bp, 302 predicted proteins | sample KBSSwiS42_FD_184305 | JGI IMG/M metagenome (GOLD analysis project Ga0207675, IMG submission 184305) | Switchgrass rhizosphere microbial communities from Kellogg Biological Station, Michigan, USA - KBS Switchgrass S4-2 (SPAdes) (version 2) | ecosystem: Host-associated > Plants > Roots >...
AGGACTCGCGCTGGGTCGCGATCCGGGAGATCCGTATGCGCAGGCACTCCAGGCCCTCGTGCGAACGCCCGCCGCACAGCGGCAACTGGATCGCTTCCTGGTGGCGGCGATCATCGAGGCCCGCAGCTGCGAGCGACTCGCGCTCCTCGCCGGTGAGCTCCCCGACGCCGATCTCCGGCGGTTCTACGCAGAGCTCGCGCGGAGCGAGGATGGTCACCAGAAGCTCTTCCTCCGGCTCGCGGCGCGAGTGCATGGCCCCGAGACCTGGCCGCGCCTCGAGCGCCTCCTGGACGCCGAGGCCGAGCTGATCCGCCGGCTTCCGGTCCGCGCAGCGATCCACTGACTCGCGGGCGGTTACACGCCCGGCGGGACGAGGTGCACGCCGCTCGGCGCCCGGTGCGGACCGGTGGGCTCACGAACCGGATAGGGACCGCTGCCCGATCCGCTGCCGCGGGGTCGGACCTCGGCCCAGATGCGGATGCGCGAGGTCTCCGGGAGGAACCATGCCCCGATTCCCGCCGTGAGCAACGCCACGACGCAGGGGAAGGCCAGCCCGATGAACTTGTTGTTCGCGCTCACCGCCATGGAGGAGGCCAGGTATGCGGTGAGCCCACCGAAGATGCCGTTCCCGAGATGGTACGGGATAGAGAGCGAGGTGTAGCGCGAACGCGCCGGGAAGTACTCGACGAGGAAGGCAGCAATCGGTCCGTAGGTCACGGTGACCAGCAGGACCTGGACGAAGACCAGCGCGGTCATCGCCGCCTCGTTGAGCGGATTGGAGACGATCTGCATCGCTCGGTAGATCGGGAAGAAGCTGATCGCTGCGAGCAGGTTCCCGACGACCATCAGCCGCTTCCGTCCGATTTGGTCCGAGAGCGCACCGAAGACCACGAAGAACGGCATCGCACAGAGCAAGGCGGTCGCGAGGATGAAGCGCGCTTTGCTGAGCGGAACCCCGACCAGCTTGGTCATGAACTGCAGCGAGAAGAACTGCGCGGTGTACCAGATGACGCCCTGACCGGCGGTCGCACCGAACAGCGCGAGGGCGAGCTTCTTCCAGTTCCGGCCGGCCTCGACCAGCGGCTCAGGCGAGAGCCGATTCTCCAGCCGCAGCCGCTCCCAGAGCGGAGATTCGACGAGCTGTGCGCGCACCCATCCCGCGATTCCGAGGAGGAAGAGGGAGAAGAGGAATGGCAGCCGCCAGCCCCACGCGCCGTAGTCCGCGGGGCTCAGGTAGTGCTGGACGGCCTCGACGACGAGCACGGAGACGAAGAGCCCGAGCGTGGCGGTGATCTGGACGTAGCTCGTGTAGTAGCCGCGCTCGCCATCGGGAACGTTCTCCGCGACGAAGATGGCAGCGCCGCCGTACTCGCCTCCGAGCGCGAACCCCTGGAGGAGACGCATCAGGACCAGGAGCGCCGGCGCGAGCAGGCCCACCCGCTCGTAACTGGGAAGGATGCCGATGGCCGTGGTGGCTCCGCCCATGAGCAGGAGCGTCGCGAGGAACGCGCTCTTCCGTCCGCGGAGATCACCCATCCGGCCGAAGTAGGCGGCCCCGACCGGACGGATGACGAACCCGGTCGCGTAGAGCGCCAGACCAGTGAGCCAGGCCGAGACCGGATTGCTGGTCGGGAAGAAGTGCGGCTGCATCGCCAGGAACAACCACCCGTAGAGGTAAAAGTCGTACCACTCGATGGTGGTGCCGGTGATGATCGAGCCGATGATCGCCCGGCGCTTCGCGCGGTTACGGGTGTACGTGGGCATCTCGGAACCGGTGGGCTGCGCGGCGGCGGGCTCGAACATTCGGCGGGGCAGCCTAGCAGTCCGGTCCCCGGACCCAGCTGACACGCACCGGAGCGCACATCAGGTCGAACCGGGTGGTTTTGACCTCCAGCCGCCTGGCCCAGGGCCTTCCGACCAGCCCATCACGCGCGGTGCATGACGAGGTGTCTGGCACTTCGCTCCCCATTACGAGGTCTCTGACACCTCGCTCTCTGCCGATTCGAGCAGCGTTCATCGCTGCGCTGGCCGATGAACGAGCTGCTCGACTACGAGGTGTCCATTACGAGGTCTCTGACACCTCGCTCTCGGTCCACTACGAGGTCTCCATTACCATTACGAGGTCTCTGACACCTCGCTCTCTGACACCTCGCTCTCCGCGCCGGCCGATGAACGAGCTGGTCCCAGTACGAGGTGTCCATTACGAGGTGTGTGACACCTCGCTCGGACCCAGCGCGGTGGACCCGAGCCGTTCCGCCGCAGCCACCGCCAGGCGTGCAAGCTCAGCGCGCGATGCGTCGCCAAGCACCCACGCGACGGAATCCACCACACGGTGTCCTCGAGGCGTGTTCCCGGGACGGCGTCGACGACGGATGCTTCCGTGCGAAGTCCGGGGGGCGCGGAGGTGTTTGACACCGTCCCGGGAGCCACCGCGCGCGATCACACACCCGGGGCGGCGCCGGCGTCCGATGCGCTGCGCTTTCGCGGCGCGTCACCACGCGCAGCCCTTGCTAATCCACCGGATGAGCGCACAAGGTGTTCACCCCGGGGAGTCGGGCCAGACACGCCCCAAGTTTGGCTCGGCAAGGGCTCGGAGGCTGTATTAGGAGAACCGCCCCTCAAAGATTCGTTCGGGAGATGAACTGATGGCGAGCCAGATTGACGGGAGCGCGACCACGCTCACACGGAACAAGGCCTTGCTCGACTGGGTGCGGGACTGCGCCGCTCTCTGCCAGCCGGACCGGGTCGTGTGGTGCGACGGGTCCGAGGGCGAGAAGGAGCGCCTCACCAAGTACGCGGTCGACACCGGCGTGCTCATCCCCCTCAATCCCCAGAAGCGACCGGGCTGCTACCTCCACCGGTCCAACCCGAACGACGTCGCGCGCGTCGAGCACCTCACCTTCATCTGCACCAAGACGAAGGACGCCGCCGGGCCGACCAACAACTGGATGGCCCCCGAGGAGGCCTACGGGAAGCTGACCAAGCTCTTCGACGGCTCGATGAAGGGCCGGACCCTGTACGTCATCCCGTACGTCATGGGGCCGATCGGCTCGCCACTCGCGAAGGTCGGCATCGAGATCACCGATAGCGTCTACGTCGTCCTCAACATGCGGATCATGACCCGCATGGGGAAAGCCGCGCTGGACATGCTCGGCGACTCCGGCGACTTCAACCGCGGTCTGCACTGCACCGGCGACATCAACCCCGAGCGCCGCTTCATCTGTCACTTCCCCGAGGACAACACCATCTGGAGCTTCGGCTCCGGCTACGGTGGCAACGCCCTGCTCGGCAAGAAGTGCCTCGCCCTCCGCATCGGCAGCTTCCTCGGCAAGGACGAGGGCTGGTTCGCCGAGCACATGCTCATCCTCGGCGTCGAGAGCCCCGACGGTCAGATGACCTACGTGACCGGCGCATTCCCCTCCGCCTGCGGCAAGACCAACTTCGCGATGATGATCCCCCCGAAGCGCTTCGCGGGGTGGAAGGTCTGGACCGTCGGCGACGACATCGCCTGGATGCGCGTCGGGAAGGACGGCCGGCTCTGGGCGGTGAACCCCGAGAACGGCTACTTCGGCGTCGCTCCGGGCACGAACTTCGCGTCCAACCCGAACGCGATGCGCACCATCGCCAAGGACACCATCTTCACCAACGTCGGCCTGACCAAGGACGGCGACGTGTGGTGGGAGGGGATGGACGGCGAGGTCCCCGACGAGCTCACCGACTGGCAGGGCCGGCCGTGGAAGAAGGGCTCGACCGAGAAGGCCGCCCATCCCAACGCGCGCTTCACCGCGCCGATGACCAACAACCCAGTCCTGAGCAAGCACGCCAACGATCCCGATGGCGTGCCGATCAGCGCAATCATCTTCGGCGGCCGCCGCGCGACCACCGTCCCGCTGGTGCTCCAGAGCTTCAACTGGGCACACGGGGTGTTCCTCGGTTCGACGCTCGGCTCGGAGACCACCGCCGCCGCCACCGGGAAGGTGGGCGTGGTGCGGCGTGACCCGATGGCCATGCTGCCCTTCGCCGGCTACAACATGGGCCAGTACCTGCAGCACTGGCTGGACATGCAGGAGAAGATTCCGTACCCGCCCAAGCTCTTCCAGGTGAACTGGTTCCGGAAGGGCAAGGACGGCAAGTTCCTCTGGCCCGGCTTCGGCGAGAACATGCGGGTGCTGAAGTGGATCGTCGATCGCGCGCACGTCCGCGTCGGCGGCCAGGAGACCCCGTTCGGCTGGGTGCCGAAGGCCGGCGACCTCGACCTGTCCGGGCTGGACATCCCGGCGGAGAAGGTGGACGAGGCCACCCACATCGACCCGGCCGAGTGGAAGCAGGAGCTCACCGAGGAGGGCGAGTTCTTCGAGATGCTCGGGAAGGCCTCTCCGGAGACGCTCCAGCTCCAGCGCAAGCTGCTGCTGTCGCGCCTGAGCTGAGCCCGCGGGCGGCTGGCCGATGACCAGCGCCCCCTGGTGGGAGCAGTTCTTCGACGAGGACTACCTCCGCCTCTGGGCCACCGTGTCGGCGGGTGGCGACGAGGAGGCCGCGGCCCTGTGGCGCATCCTGGGTCTGTCGGCCGGCGCGCGGGTGCTCGACGCGGGCTGCGGCTTCGGACGGGTGAGCCTCTCCCTGGCGCGTCTCGGCGCGCGCGTGCTCGGCGTCGATCAGTCCGCTCCGCTGCTCGCCGAGGCCGAACGCAGGCGAGGCACCGTGTCCGCCGAGCAGCTTCGGTACGTCCGGCACGATCTGCGCGAGCCGCTCGCCGAGTCCGGCTTCGACGTCGCCCTCAGCCTCTTCAGCTCGCTCGGTTACGGGGACGAGTCCGGCGACGCGGCCATCCTGACCACGCTCGCCCGCGCGCTGAAACCCGGGGGCAAGGTGGCCGTCGACACCATGCACCGCGACGTCCTCGCGGCACGGCTCGCACGAGACGCCGTCCCCGCGCACCGGCTTCCCGACGGGACGCTGCTGGTCGAGGAGGCCCGCTTCGACCCCGTGGCCGGTCGGGTCGAGACGACCTGGTTCTGGGCGGGACCGCGCGGCTCCGGGCAGAAGTCGATGTCGGTCCGGGTGTACACCATCACCGAGCTCGTCCGGCTCCTGGAGCGCGTGGGGCTGCGCTTCGAGGCGGCGCTCCACCCCGGAACCGGCGCGGCGTTCAGCCCTGCGGGCCCGGCGCTCGGCGGCCGGGTGCTCCTGGTCGCGGTCTCCTGAGCCCGGGCGGGAATCGCCCGCGCACGGACGCGTTTGTGTTGCCGACACGGGCCGGAGCGGGCATCACCCGCTCGAGGAGCGGCGCCAGGAGCCGGCAAGACGCTCCCGGGCGCGGGGAGAGGGGCGAGCAGTGTCGAGGCGTCGAGCCTGGTCCATGGCAGCGCTGCTGTGCGTCCCCGCGCTCGCGCTCGCCCAGGACGCGCCCCCCGAGGTGCAGACCCCCGCGGAGCCGAAGCTCACCCGACCACCCGCGGTCGAGCGCTTCGTCGAGGCCGCCTACCCGCCCGAGGCCGAGGCCCAGACCCTCGAGGGCCGGGTCCTCCTCAGCATCGACATCTCGGCCACCGGCGAGGTGACGCGCGCCGAGGTCGTCGAGCCGGCGGGTCACGGCTTCGACGAGGCCGCGCTCGCCGCGATCCGGCAGTTCCGCTTCACCCCGGCGGAGATCGACGGCAAGCCGAGCCCGGTCCGCATCACCTACGCCTACGACTTCGTGCTCCGGCCGGCGTCCACCGCGGCTCAGGTGCAGCAGGAAGGTCCGGTGAACTTCTCGGGCGAGGTGCTCGAGCGCGGCAACCGGACACCGCTCGCCGGGGCCGAGGTGGCGCTCCCGGCCCAGGGGATGAGCACCGTCACCGACGAGCGAGGACGCTTCTCCTTTCGCGACATCCCTCCGGGCAACGTGCAGGTCGTCGTCACCGCGAGCGAGTTCCAGCGCTTCGAGACCAGCGAGTGCATCGACACCGGCAAGCTGACCCAGGCCAGGTACCACGTGCTCCGCACCTTCTACTCGCCCTACGAGACCGTGGTCCACGGGGCCCGGGAGAAGAAGGAGGTCAGCCAGATGACCATCTCGCTTCAGGAGATCCAGCGCATCCCTGGCACGACCGGCGACGCGCTGAAGGTCATCCAGAACCTCCCCGGCGTCGCGCGCCCTCCGCTGAACGGCGGCCTCATCGTCATCCGCGGAACCAGCCCTCGCGACTCGGGCATCTTCCTGGACGGCGAGCGCATCCCCTTGCTCTTTCACTTCGGGGGACTCACCGCGGTCTACAACAGCGAGCTGCTCGAGTCGGTGGACTACCTGCCCGGCAACTTCTCTTCCTATTACGGCGGAGTGGTGGGCGGCGTCGTGGACGTCAAGAGCCGGAATCCGAGGACGGACGGATTCCACGGAGTCCTCGAGGTCAACGCCTACAACGCGAACGTCGTCCTCGAGACGCCCATCACCGACACGCTCAGCATCGCCGCCGCATACCGCCGCTCGTACATCGACCTCATCCTTCCCCTGTTCCTCAAGGCCGACTCGCCGAGCTTCACCGTCGCCCCGCGCTACGACGACGCGCAGCTGAAGCTGACCTGGAAGCCCGACCGAAAGAACACCTTCCAGATCCTCGGCCTGCACAGCCAGGACGCGCTCCAGCTCATCACCAAGACGTCCCTGGCTGGCGACCCGACCCTGGGCCGGGACTTCAGGAACGAGACCGGGTTCAACCAGGCCCGCCTACGCCACACCTTCGTGGACGACGCGTGGCGGGTCGACACCATCGCCGGCTTCGACCGGACCGAGGTCGACCTGAACATCGGCGGAGAGCGTGGCCTCACGCTCGGCGCGAGCACCTGGGCACTGCGGAGCACCGCCGAGCTCCGGCTCGCGGACTGGGTCACCCCGGTGGTCGGCGTGGACTGGACCTACACCCAGGGAACCTTCGCCGCAGCGCTGGGCAAGGCGCCGCGGGAAGGAGAGCCGCCCTACTTCGGACCCACGCGGCAGATCCTCTACGCGGACTCTCCCTTCTGGCAGAACCAGCTGGGGCTGTGGACCGAGCTACGGCTGCGGCCCGTCCCGGCGCTCCTGATCATCCCCGGCGTGCGAATGGATCTCGTTTCCATCCGGCTCCAGCGCACGCCGCTTCTCACCGCGGATCCCCGACTTGCGGTGCGATGGTCGGTGCTGCCGGAGGTCCTCACCCTCAAGATGGGCGTCGGGCTCTACCACGCGCCGCCCTCGCTGCAGGCCGGCGAGGTGGACGCGACCTTCGGGAATCCGGACCTCGGCAGCCGGTACGCGGTGCAGACCAGCCTGGGCGCGGAGTGGAACATCCGCCCGGATCTGCTCCTCAGCGTCGAGGGGTTCTACAACCGGCTCTGGGACATTCCGGTGAGCACGAGCGCGCTCATCGAGCGCAATGGCCAGCTCGTACCCGAGAACCTCGTCAACGACGGGCGAGGACGGATCTACGGCTTCGAGCTGCTCTTCCGCCAGGCGCTGACCCGGCGGCTCTTCGGATGGATCGCCTACACCTTCTCGCGGAGCGAGCGGATCGATCGTCCCGGCGCGAGCTGGCGCCTCTTCGACTTCGACCAGACGCACGTCCTGACCGCGATCGCCAGCTACAAGCTCGGCGCCGGCTGGGAGATCGGAGGACGCTTCCGGTTCTCCACCGGCAATCCGCGTACCCCGGTCCTCGGCGCAGTGAAGGACGACCTCACCGACACCTACGTGCCCGTGTACGGCCCGGTGAACTCCTACCGGCTGCCGGACTTCGCGCAGCTCGACGTCCGGATCGACAAGGTGTGGGTCTTCGACAACTGGTCGCTCGACCTGTACCTGGACATCCAGAACGTGACGAGCACCCGGAGCACCGAGGGGACGGCCTACAACTACAACTACTCGCAGAGCGCCAGGTTCGAGGGCCTGCCGATCGTGCCCATCCTGGGCATCAAGGGGACGTGGTGATGCGGCGCGAGTGGATCTCGCTGGGAGCGGGCGGGCTGGCGCTGTTGCTGGCCGTCGCCTGTCAGCCCGAGCTTGAAAAGCAAAGCCAGCTCCTCGATCGGGTGCGGCTCCTTGCGCTCCGGGCCGATCCACCGGAGGCGGACGTGCGGGATGGAGGAATCCCGGCACCGATCGCCTTCACGCCCCTCGCCTATCCGGACGCAGGCCTCGTCTTCCAGCTCGCACTCTGCGGACCGGGAAATCCCTTCGCCGGGGACTTCGACTGCCCCGGGAGCAACGGGATCGATCTGCCCGATGGGGTGCTCGACGCCTCGCGACCCGACATCGAGGCGTTCCTCGCGGCCGCGTACGGGAGCCCGAGCGCCATCGACGGCGGCATCAACGTCGACGAGCCCGGCGTCGCGCAGATCCCGATCGGATACGAGGTCGACCGTCCGGACGCCGGTCCCGATCCCTCGAACCGCGAGCGCGGGATCTACCGGCTCGCCGTCCGCTTCTCGGGCGCTCCCAACCACAACCCCGAGCTGCTCGACGTCACGCTACCGGACGGGGGACCCCTCCAGGGGGCCGTGCTCCCGCTGAACCAGGAGATCCGGCTGTATCCGCACATCCCCGACGGCGGGCCGGGCGGAATCGAGACCTACGTCGGCCTCGACGGCGGTATCCAGCACGAGCGCTTCAGCTACAGCTGGGAGTCGACCGCCGGCGAGGTGGTGGACTTCCGGTCGGCCGAGCCGATCCCCGAGGACCCGAACGCGACGAGTGACATTCGCTTCCGCACCCACGACGTCGCGACCCCGGTCCACATCTACGTGGTGCTCCGCGACCTGCGCGGCGGCGCCTCTTGGAAGGTGTTCGACGTGACCCTCGGTCCCTGAGACCTCGACAGGCTCGCTCAGAGCCCGGCGACGAACGCGAGCAGCGCTTCCTGGTCCGCCGCGCCCAGCGCCTCGAAGCGCTGGATCGTTGCGGCCGCCTCCGACCCGGGTGAGCCGTGGGCGAGGATCGCCGCCCGGAGAGTCCCGGCGCGACCGTCGTGGAGGTATGCCGGCAGGTACGAGAGCCCGATGAGCGGCGCCGTCCGGAAATCGCGCGGGCCCGCCGCCGCCTCCTCCTGGCCGTCGGCGAGCCCCTCTCCCATGTCGTGGAGCAGGAGGTCCGTGAACACCGGCGCATCGATGCCCGCGAGCTGGGGCGTCGGCCAGACCGCGCGCGTTCGCAGCGTCCGCACGTGGCACACCGCGCACCCCACCGAGTCGAACAGAGCGGCGCCCTGCGTGTCGGGTGGATGTCGGGGCGGGATGTCCAGCAGCCGCGTGTACCCGACCAGTGCAGCCAGGTTCTCGTCCGGCACGTCCACGCCCGGCGACAGATCGTCGGTGAGCCCGTCCGGGTTCGGCAGCTCGACCGGCCGCAGCGCACTGGTCAGCCCCATGTCTCCCTGGAGCGCGTCCGCGACGACGTCGTCGAGCGCCGCCATGCGGGCCTTCACCCCGAACCGGCCGATCAGCCCGCTCTCGCCCGCGCGGTGCACCGGGAAGCTCGGGTCCACCGACCCCGTCGAACCGAACGAGACCCGGTTCACCCGGCCGTGGATGCCGTCGCTGCGCAGTGACTGTTCGGCGGCGACACGCTCGATCTCCGAGTCGAGGATGGCCTCGAGGTAGGCCCGACCGAAGAGCGGCGCTGGAAGCCGCGCCGTGACGTCGAGCACGGCGCCGGGCGGCAGGCCACCGTCGGGAGGCAGCACCGGGGTCACCGCCCCTGCGGTCACCAGCGGACGGACCAGGGGTCCGAACGGCAGTGATTCCACCGGAGTCCCGCTCGCGCTCGAGACGATCGCCATCCGCTGCGTCTGGCCCGGCCCGCGACCTCCGCGGAGGTGGCAGGCGGTGCACGACGGCCGCACATACACCGGGCCGAGCCCGTCGGCCTGGTCGAAGAGATGCTCGAAGAGCGAGTCACCGGACCGGAACGCGCGCTGCTGCTCGACCGACGCGCCGGCCAGCGGCAGATCCGGCGTCCCCGGGGTGGGCTCGAGCGCCACGCCCGTGCCTCCTCCGTCCGGACCACCCGGACCGGGAACGCCGCTCCCACAGGCGGCCAGCAGCAGAAGGGTGAGGACCCGGGAATGCGGCACGGCTGCCCCATCCAAGCAAATCGGGGCGGATGCTGGCGACTCTGGCGGCCCGGGCTGCACGCGGTGGCCCGGCGCGCTCAGGTCCCGAGCAGGGCGACCATCGACGTGACCAGGACCACGGCCATGACCAGCGCGAAGTACGCGATGCCGAGCAGCACGGTCTTGAGGACCGTCTCGACCCAGCCGCTCCGGTAGAACCGATGGACCGCGGGCAGGAACCAGACCGCCGGGGCGACGACCCCGATCGTCTCCAGCGGCCACCACCGGACGAGCCCGATCCCCAGCCCGAGGAAGAGCACCGTGTGCGCGTGGAGCGCGAAGACCAGCTGGTCCACGTACGGCCGTTTCCGCCAGAGGACGCGCAGGAGCAGCGCAAAGACGGGCAGGAGGAGGAACAGCGCCTTCGGCAGCCGGGTGAGGAACTCGCCCTTCACCCGCTCGGCGGCGACGGTGCGCCCGTCGACCCCGGGCTCGCCCGGTCTGGCCGGACCTTCCCGGGAAGATGAATCCCTGAACGGCTCGAGCTTCTCCTGGAGCCGCTTCTCCAGCGCCGGGGCGAACCGGAGATGGATCTGCCCCGGGGAGCTCACCTTGAACGTCGCCACGTGCGCGGGTCTGAGCGCCAGCACCGAGAAGAACAGCACGCTCACCCAGAAGTAGAGGCGGAGGGGTCGGATGTAGCGGCTGCGCTGGCCCTCGGTGTACGCCTCGCTCAGCGCTCCGGGGCGCCCGAGCAGCGTGCCGAGCGTGCGCCACAGCTTCGACTCCAGCAGCACCGCCGGACCGACCGCGTCCTTGACCAGCTGCCAGAGGCTCCGGTGCTCGGGTTCGTTCTTCTGCCCGCAGCTGCTGCAGTACGGCCCGACCATCGCCGCGCCGCAGTCCAGACAGTGATCCGGCAGGAGCTCCCCGCGGCGCGAGTAGCGCCAGGGCTCGGGCTCGGCGTCCTTCTGGACCGCGGCGTTCTCCAACGCGACCCCGACCCTACCGCGTCGGGGCCCGTCACCGTCAGCCCCAGCGCCCGGCCACTGCCCGGGTGGCCGCGTTGAGCCGGTTCCAGACGTTGATCGTGGCGATCTGCAACAGCAGGGCCGCGAGGACCCGCGGCTCGAAATGGTCCGCCGCTTCCTTCCAGACTGGGTCCGGCACCGGGTCGGGAGTGTCCGCCAGCCGGGTGAGCGCCTCGGTCAGGGCCAGCGCGGCCCGCTCGGCGTCGCTGAACCACGGGGTGTCCCGCCACGCGGCCACGGCGAAGACGCGCTGCTCGCTCTCCCCCGCCTTCCTCAGCTCTCGCGCGTGCATGTCCACGCACACGCTGCACCCGTTGATCTGGCTGGCCCGCAGCTGAACGAGCTTCGCCGTCACGTACGGCAGTCCCTCCGCCGACGCATCGAGCGCGTGCAGCGCCTTCAATGACTCGGGCAGGAGCTCCACCGGGTGCTTCATTCTCGCCTGCATCGTCGTGTCTCCGATTGGACGGAACAGGACCCCCGGGTTCATCCCGGTCACATCGGTCGGGTCTGGCCCGTCACCGGAGTGACGAGCCGCGTGCGAGAAAGGTGACCGATGGACGAGCAGATCTGGATGGCCGAACGTTTCGAGACCCACCGCCACCGGCTGGAGCAGGTGGCGCAGCGGATCCTCGGCTCGGGAGGCGAGGCGGCGGACGCGGTGCAGGAGGCCTGGCTCCGCTTCAGTCGGTCGGACTCCCAGGCGGTGGAGAACCTCGGTGGCTGGCTCACGACCGTGGTGGCCAGGATCTGCCTGGACATGCTCCGCGCGCGAACGTCCCGCCGCGAGGAGCCGGACGGCGACGCGCTGTCCACGGCCGAGCGCCACGCCCCCGCCGCGGACCCGGAGCAGGACGCACGCACCGCCGACGCCGTGGGGGTCGCGCTCATGGTCGTCCTGGACCGGCTCGCGCCCGCCGAGCGCGTGGCCTTCGTCCTCCACGACCTCTTCGACGTCTCCTTCGACGAGATCGCGCGCATCGTCGACCGCTCCCCGGTCGCGGCCCGGCAGCTCGCCAGCCGCGCCCGACGCCGGGTCCAGGGCGCCGGCCGGAGCGCCGAGGAGAAGACGAGCGCCGATCGACGCCTGGTGGACGCGTTCCTCGCGGCGTCCCGGCAGGGCGACCTGGCGGGGCTGCTCGCCATCCTCGATCCGGAGGTGGTGTTCCGCGCGGACGACACGGCGGCGAAGCTCGGTTCGATCCGCGAGGTGCGCGGGGCAGAGGTCGTCGCGGGGTTCTTCAAGGGGCGGGCCCAGGTGGCGACAACGGTGCTCATCGACGGAGCCGTCGGCGCCCGCGTCGCCCCGGGCGGCCAGCTCCTGCTGGTTCTCCGCCCCACGATCGTCAATGGGCGGATCGTCGCCATCGATGCCGTGGCCGACCCCGACAGGCTCGCCGGCCTCGTCATCGACGAGCTTCCGGCATGAGCGCCGGTCGCGCCGAGGCCGCGCCAGCTCAGATCTGGAGCGGCTTCTTCGCGACGCGGAACAGCACCGCCGCCATCAGCGTGAAGCACCCCACGCCGAGGAGGTCGTAGCCGCCCTTCCCCAGCGCGTTCGTCATCGGACCGCTGAGATCCAGCGAGTTCAGGAAGGCACTGACCCGGTCCGAGAGCTGGAGCAGCGCCACCGCCACCCCGAGCAGCGTGCCCCCCGCCACCAGGCCGGTCGCGAAGAGGCTGCCCGATCCGAGCTCCTCGTCGTGCGAGGCGCTGGCCCGCCTTCGACTCGTGCGATCCACCAGCAGCTTCACCATCCCGCCGCAGAAGATGGGCAGGGTCGTGGACAGCGGCAGGTAGGCCCCGACGGCGAAGGAGAGCGGCGACACGCCGCAGAGCTCGATGGTCACCGCCAGGAATGCCCCGACGAGCACGAACTGCCAGTCGAGGTTGAAGGAGAGGAGCCCCTTGATCAGCGTGGCCATCAGGGTTCCCTGCGGAGCGGGGAACGTCGTTCCGATCTGATGGATGACCAGTCCGGTGGCCGGATCCACCGTGGGCTTGTCGAGCGCGGTGACGGTGATGCCGATGATCAGCGATGCCGCGATCACGCCGATGATCAGACCGAGCTGCTGGTACCTCGGCGTCGCTCCCACCAGGTAGCCCGTCTTGAGGTCCTGCGACGTCGCGCCGGCGTTGGCCGCCGCGACGCAGACGATGCCGCCCACGCAGAGTGCCATCGGCTGGTACGGATCCGAGGTCCACCCGAACCCGATGAAGAGCAGGCACGTCGCCATGAGCGTGGCGATCGTCATCCCCGAGACCGGGCTACTGCTCGTCCCGATGATGCCCACGATGCGAGAGGCCACCGTCACGAAGAAGAAGCCGAAGACGATGATCAGGATCCCGAGCACCAGCCGCCCGAAGAAGGTCCCCGGGATGAACGGCAGGAAGGCCATGATCAACACCAGGATCGCGCTCCCGCCGACGGTGACCGTCAACGGAAGGTCGTCCTCGGTGCGCCGGGCGGACACGCCCTCCCGTCCCGCCTTCAGCGCAGCGATGCTCCCCTTGAAGCTGCTGATGATGGTGGGAAGCGTCTTGAGCAGCGTCATGAAGCCACCGGCGGCGACCGCGCCCGCCCCGATCTGCCGGACGTACGCGTAGTAGATGGCCCGGTTCAGCTCTCCAAAGCTGTGCGTGTTGGGGTTCCACCCGTAGGCGCCGGGACGCAGGAGATCCGGCAGGTATCCGAGCTTGTTCAGCTGGATCGCCACGATCTGCGGCGGCACGAGCGAGGCCAGGAGCGGGATGAGCCCAAGCCATGCCAGGACGCCGCCTGCGACCAGGACTCCCGCGATCCGCGGGCCGATGATGTAGCCCACGCCGAGGTACTCGGGAGTGATGGTCCCGTTCACCGTGGCCGCCGGGAAGATGCGGCTGGTGGCGCGGCTCACGTACCCCGGCGTGTCCGAGATGATCTTCAGGACCTGGTGGAGCAGGGCGTAGACGCCGGCGAAGGCCACGCCCCGGTAGGCGGTGGCGGCCATCTCCCCGCCCTTCTCGCCGGCGATCAGCACCTGCGCGCAGGCCGTGCCTTCGGGATAGGGAAGGTTCTTGTGCTCGTTGACGATGAGCGCCCGCCGCAGCGGGATCATCATCAGGACGCCGAGGATCCCGCCGAGCACCGCCAGAGTGAAGATGACGTGGTAGCTGAAGTAGGGAGCCCCGATGCTCTGGCGGGTCTGTCCCTCGGCCGCGAGGAAGAGGAACCCCGGCAGGGTGAAGACCACGCCCGAAGCGATGCTCTCGCCGGCCGAGCCGATGGTCTGGACGATGTTGTTCTCGAGGATGGTCGAGCCGCCGAGCTTCTTGAGCACCGAGATCGACAGCACCGCCACGGGGATGGACGCCGAGACGGTGAGGCCGGCCTTCAGTGCGAGGTAGACCGTCGAGGCGCCGAACAAGAGACCGAAGAAGACCCCCACCAAGATCGCCTTCGGCGTGAACTCCTTCATCTTGACGTCGTCGGAGACGTACGGCTGGAACTCCTCGTCAACGGGCTGCGGCGCAGCGGGGTCGACTGCCATCTGGGTGGGCCTCTCTCCCTCTCGAGAAGGGTGGGCATTGAGGCAGGGCGCTCCCCCCCGCTGTCAAGAGCTTCCGCTTCCCTGGCGAATCCGGGGTGAAGCAGGGCCGGGCCTGCGGTAGAGAGCCGCCCCGAGGGAAGATGCCCAAGCCAATCCTCATCTGGCCCGACAGGGTCCTGTCCGCCCGGACCCGGCCCGTGACCGAGTTCGGGTCCGCCCTCGACCCGCTCCTCGAGGAGATGATGGAGTCCCTCCGCGCCGCGGAGGGGATCGGCATCGCGGCGAACCAGATCGGCGTTCCGCTCGCGATCGCCTGGGTCGGCCGGGAGGACGGCACGTTCTTCGAGATCGCGAACCCCTCGGTGCTGGAGAAGACCGAACCGGTGAGCCTGGAGGAAGGCTGCCTCTCCGTCCCGCACGAGTGGGAGCAGACCCCACGGTTCTCGAAGGTCCGGGTGCGCTACCAGGACCGGACCGGCGCCGAGCACGAGCTGGCCGCCGAGGGCCGCCTGGCCCATGTCCTCCAGCACGAGATCGACCACCTCGATGGAACGACCTTCGTGGACCACCTCTCTCAGCTCAAGCGGGCGCTGATCCGGAAGCGGATGCAGAAGCTCCAGAAGGAGCGCGCCGAGGAGGCCGCCGGCGAGCACGTCCACGGCGACGATTGCGACCACGACTGACGGCGCGCCGAGCTTCCGGGCGCCGACGGCCTCGTCCGCGATCGGTGGACCCACGTTCCGCCCCTGGCGCAACGCGTTGGTCTGCCGGTCGACGGCCAGTCGGCGTGGCGCCCACCCGCTGCTGATTCGTCGTCCAACGGGCCCGGCCCGTGCGAGTCTCGGGCCCCCGTGACCATCGACGACCGCAACTTTCGCCTCTCCCGGGACGTGCTTCCGCGGCGAGTCCAGGCCGCGCTGACACTGGACATGGACGCGCGCACGTTCGCCGGTGACGCCGAGCTGACCCTCTCGGTGGAACGCCCCGTCCGGAGCATCGTCCTCCACGCGGTGGAGCTGGACGTCTCGCAGGCCGAGGTCCAGGTCGCGGGCACCGTCCGGCGAGCCAGGGTCTCCGTCCGGCCGGTGAGCGAGACGGTCGTCCTCGATCTCGACGCTGACCTCCCCGCCGGCGAGGCACGCCTCGTCCTGCGCTGGACCGGGCGCTTCACCGAGGGGCTCCGGGGGCTGTACCTGGCCGGCTCGGTCGCGGCGACGCAGTTCGAGGCCGCCGATGCCCGTCGTGTCTTCCCCTGCTTCGACGAGCCGGCGTTCAAGTGCACCTGGGCCCTCACCGTGAAGGTGCCGCCGAACCTCGTCGCCCTGAGCAACGGCCGGGTGCTTGCCGAGGAGCTCGACGGTTCCCATCGCAAGGTGCGCTTCGCCGAGACCGAGGTCCTGCCCAGCTACCTGGTGGCGCTGGTCGTCGGTCCGCTGGTCTCGACCAGCGAGGAGACCGCCGCGGGCGTGCCGGTCCGCACCTGGTGTCTCGAGGAGAAGCGAGCCCTGCTCGGCTTCGGACAGCAGGCGGCGCTTGCGGTGCTGCCGATGCTCCAGGACTACTTCGGGCTCCCCTACGCGTTCGGCAAGCTCGACCAGGTCGGCATCCCCGACTTCGAGGCCGGGGCGATGGAGAACGCCGGCCTCATCACCTACCGCGAGCTGGCGCTGCTCCTCGACCCCGCCACCGCGCCGCTGGCGGTGCAGAAGCGCGTGGCGGAGGTCGTCACCCACGAGCTCGCCCACCAGTGGTTCGGCAACTGGGTCACCATGGTGTGGTGGGACGACCTCTGGCTCAACGAGGCCTTCGCCACCTGGATGGCGTACAAGATCGTCGACCGCTGGCGTCCCGACTGGCGCGTGTGGCTCGACTTCGACGCCGGCAAGGCGACGGCGCTGCACCTGGACGCGCTCCGCTCCACCCATCCCATCCGGGGCACGGTGGCGAACGCCAGCGAGGCCACCGAGAGCTTCGACGCCATCACCTACGAGAAGGGTGGCGCGGTCCTGCGGATGATCGAGGGATTCCTGGGGGAGGAGTCGTTCCGCTCGGGCATCCGCGACTACATGCGCAAGCACGCGCGGGGAAACGCGGTCGCCGACGATCTCTGGGCCGCGCTCGCACGGGCCTCGCGCGCACCGGTGGTCGAGCTCGCCAACGCGTGGATCCGTCAGAGCGGCTATCCGGTGGTGAGCGTCGCCCTCGAGGGCAACCGCGTCCGGTTGTCCCAGGAGCGCTTCTTCTCCGAGCCCGGGCTGAGCGCGTCCGAGACCTGGCCGGTCCCGCTGGTGCTCGCCTGGGGCGACGACCAGGGGCGGCACACCCGGACCTTCCTCCTCGAGCGAAAGACGGGCGAGGTCACGCTCGAGACGTCGGGTCCGGTGCGGTGGCTGGACGCCAACGCCGGCTCGACCGGGTTCTACCGGGTCGCGTACTCGCCCGAGCTGCTCGCGACGCTGGGGAAGTCGCTCGGCGCGCTCCTCCCCGCTGAGCGCATCGGGCTGCTGGCCGACCAGTGGGCCCTGGTGCGAGCCGGCCGGGCGCGGATCGCGGACTTCCTCGACCTGGCGCTCGCCTTCGGCGACGAGTCGGACCACGCCGTTTTGGACGAGCTGGTGGGACGGCTCGGTTACGTCGAGGCCCGGCTGGTGGACGGCGAGGACCAGGAGCGGTTCCGCCGGCTGGTGGAACGCCTCTTCCTCCAGCGGTTCCAGGGCATGGGCTGGGATCCGGTGGCCGGCGAGACGGACCAGGACCGGCTGAGGCGGGCGGCCCTACTCCGGGCCGTGGCGGGCGTGGCGAGGGCCCGCTCGGTGCTCGCCGAGACGGGACCCCGGGTGGATCGGGTGCTGAACGGGCAGCGCACGGCGCTCGATCCGAACCTGGTGGATACCGCCGTCGCGGTCACCGCACGTGACGGAGATTCCGAGCTCTTCGATCGGCTGCGCTCGGCGTTCCCGCGCGAGGCCGATCCCGCGGTGAAGCGGCGCTACCTGCTCGCCCTCACCGCCTTCGAGGGGCCGGAGCTGGCGAGGCGCGCCGAGGGCATGCTCCTCGACCCGGCGGTGCCGCTCCAGGACTTTGCTTCCTTCGTGCACGGGCTGCTGGCCAACCGGGTCGCGCGCGAGAGCGGCTGGAAGCTGATGCGCGATCGCTGGTCTGCGATGACCGAGAAGACGGCGCAGGCGCCGATGCTGCTCCGCCGCGTGGTGGAGGCGCTGGGGAACCTGCGCGAGCGCCGCCACCTCGACGAGGCGCGCGCCTTCCTGGAGGCCCACCCCGTGCCCGAGGCGCAGCAGGCCGTCGCGCAGACCCTCGAACGCCTCTCCCAGGACGTGGCACTGCGCGAGCGGCTCGTCCCGGAGGTGTCGGTGTGGCTCCGGGGGCGCTGAGCGAGACGCGAAGTCTCTGAGACCTCCTCCGCCCGGGGTGTCACTGCGTCGAGCTGGTCTCCGCGCCCGGCCGCAGCGCGGCGCGGGCCGCCTCCGTCCCGAACCGCAGCGCCTCCAGCAGCCCCGGGTCGAAGAGCTGGCGCCGTGACTCGCCCGCCGCTCGCTCCACCCGGTCCGCCGGCTCGACGTAGCCGAGGTAGCCGTTCACCAGCGAGACCGCCCGCGCCCCGCCCGCCGCCCGCTCCAGCACCGCGCCCGACGCTGCGGTCGTCTCCAGCGGGACGCCCAGCAGCCGCACTCCGCCGACCCGCAGCTCCGCGAGCTCGCCCCACCCGGGTGCCCACGGCCACAGCCCCACGTTGTCCACCAGCGTCGCGAGCCCCCACGGCACGAGCCGCGACGCGTCCGGTCCGGGCAGCGCCACCTCGAGCCGCGCATGCGACAGCCCGGTCCCTGCCGGCCGCAGCTCCACCGTCGCCAGCGCGGCATCCACTCGCCGGGCGAAGGCGTCGACCGCCGGCTCGGAGCCGGTGTCCGCGCGGGGCACCGTCACGTTCCCCACGTTGCCCTGCAGCACCAGCGTGACCCCCTGTCCTGCCCGCTCCTGCGCTCGCGCCAGCCGTCCCGGCCAGTCCGGATCCAGCCCCGGCGGCGGACGGGCGACCAGCGTCGGGTGCGCCGCGACCACCACCAGCTGCGCCACCGCGCCCCGCTCCCCCCGCAGCTGCACCCGGGTGAGGCGCCGGTCCACCTCCGGAAACTCGTCCCGGCTCGCGGTTGCCCCGTCGAGCTCCGACGCCCCGGACAGCGCCTCCACCGGCTGGAGGGACGAGGCCGCCGCGGTCAGCGCCGCCGCCGCTGCGTCCACCACCCGGGACCGGATCGTCGGACGGAACCGCCCGGTGCCCGCCACCTGGGCCACAGGATTCCAGGCGAACCCACCCACCGAGGAATGGGTATGGGTCGCCGCCACCCACACCGTGGACAGCCGCAGGCCTGCCACGCTCCGCCGGATGGCCTCCACCAGGTCCTGGTCGGCGAGCAGCAGATCCAGCGTGACCACCCCCACCCGCTCGTCGCCCGCGGCCAGCACCACCGCCCGGACCGAGAGCGGGAACGCCACCCGATCCACCTCCGGCCGCACCAGCCCGTACCCCACCGTCGGAACCGGGACCGGGATGGGCAGCTCTGCCACGAAGCTCCCCGCCCGAAGCGGCCCTGCGCCCGCGCCGTGCTGGACGCCACGCACCCGCGCTCCTCGCCCCAGCCGGGTGAATGGCACCACCGAGAGCGCCACCGCGAGGCCCAGGAGCACCCAGGGCCAACGCCTCCGCCGGCCCTCTGGACTCATGCCGCCGCGACGGCCGGACCGGCCAGCCGCACGCTCACGTCCCACAGCCGGCGCGCGACCTCCATGTCCTTCGCCGCGCCGCTGGTCCGGCTCTCGGCCTCGTCGTGGAAGTACTTGCCGCTCACGCCCTCCACCTCGGGGGACGTCGCCAGGTACACCAGCGTCTGCGCCCCGCGCTCGGGAGTGCGCGCGAAGACCTGGCCCAGCTTGATGAACTTCCCGAGGAAGCCCGGGTTGTTCTGCCCGAACCCGCTCCGGACGAAGCCGGGGTGCATCGCGTTGGCGCTCACCCGGGTGCCCTCGAGCCGCCGCGCGAGCTCGCGGGTGAAGAGGATGTTCATCAGCTTCGAGCGCCCGTAGGCCACGAAGGGCCGGTAGCGCTCGCGGGTGTAGTTCAGGTCGTCGAGGTCGAGCCGCATCCCGACGTGCGCATCCGAGCTCACGTTCACGATGCGCGAGGGCGCCGACGCGGTGAGCACCGGCAGCAGCTCCTCGGTCAGGACGAAGTAGGCGAGGTGATTGAGCGCCAGCGTGCGCTCCAGCCCCTCAGAGGTCTCTTCCCGCCGCGCGAACAGCGCGCCGGCGTTGTTGGCCAGCACGTCCAGCCGGGGATGGGTCGCCCGGAACTCACGGGCAATCCGGCGCACCTCCGGCATTCGCGAGAGGTCCCCGGCCAGGACTTCCACCCTGGCTCCCGGCGTCCGCCGCCGTAGCTCGGCCGCCAGCGATTCCAGGCGCGCGCGATCTCGGGCGACCAGGACCAGCTCCATCCCCATCGGGACGAGCGCCTCGGCCGCCGCCCGGCCGATCCCGAGGGTGGCCCCGGTGAGCAGACAGACCCGTGGGCGAGACTCGGTCATGGGGGCACAGTAGCAGTCGCTCCCCCCGGCAGGGATGCGAGACGGGCACTTCCCGTGTATGTGAGGCGTTCGACACCAATCCCATGTGCGGCATCTTCGGCATCTACGGCCACCCCGAGGCCTCGAACATCACGTACCTCGGGCTGCACGCGCTCCAGCACCGCGGCCAGGAATCGGCTGGCATCGTCAGCGCCGACGGCCGGGGCTTGCACGCGCGTCGTGAGATGGGCCTGGTCCAGGACGTGTTCGGCGCCCGGGAGCTGGAGGTCCTGGCCGGGAGCTCCGCCATCGGTCACGTTCGCTACTCCACCGCCGGAGTGAGCCAGGCCAAGAACGCCCAGCCCCTGACCATGCAGTACGCCGGGGGCAAGGTCGCGGTCGCCCACAACGGAAACCTGGTCAACGCGCAAACGCTGAGAGCCCGGCTCGAGGCGGACGGGGCGATCTTCGCCGGTGACTCGGATACCGAGGTCATCGTTCATCTGATGGCCCGGAGTCGGGCGAGAAACCTCGAGGATCAGATCGTCGAGGCTCTCCGTCAGTGCGTCGGCGCCTACAGCCTCATCTTCGAGACGCCCACCGAGATCATCGGCGTGCGAGACGGGTACGGATTTCGCCCGCTGGTGCTCGGGAGGCTGCGGGAGGCTTACGTGCTCGCCAGCGAGACGACGGCGCTCGACCTCGTGGAGGCCGAGTACGTCCGCGAGATCGAGCCCGGCGAGATGGTGATCATCGACGGCAACGGCCTCCGCTCCAGCAAGCCGTTCGAGTCGGTGCGTCCGGCCCGCTGCGTCTTCGAGTACGTCTACTTCGCCAAGCCCGACTCGGTCCTCTTCGGAAGCAGCGTCTACGAGACGCGCAAGGCGCTCGGGCGGCAGCTGGCCCGGGAGCAGCCGGCTCCCTCGGCAGACCTCGTCATCGCGGTCCCGGACTCGGGCGTGCCCGCCGCCATCGGCTTCAGCCAGGTCTCGGGCATCCCCTACGACGTGGGGCTCATCCGCAGCCACTACGTCGGCCGGACCTTCATCGAGCCGCAGCAGTCCATCCGCCACTTCGGCGTGAAGCTGAAGCTCTCCGCCGTCCGCGAGGTGCTCCGGGGCAAGAAGGTGGTCGTGGTGGACGACTCGATCGTCCGCGGCACGACCTCCCGGAAGATCGTCAAGATGATCAAGGCCGCTGGCGCAGCCGAGGTGCACCTGCGCATCTCCAGTCCCGCCACCCGATGGCCCTGCTACTACGGCATCGACACCCCGGTGCGGCAGGACCTCATCGCCGCCACCCACTCCACCGAAGAGATCGCCAACTACGTCACCGCCGACAGCCTGGGGTACCTCTCCGTCGAGGGGCTCGCCCAGGCGGTGGGAGACCCGGCCTGGAAGTCGTACTGCAATGCCTGCTTCACCGGGAATTACCTGACGCCGCTGGAGCCCACGCAGGCTGCACCCGCCACGGGCTAGTCTCGGCATGGCAGTGGCGGAACAGCTGAAGACCATGGAAGCCCGGCGCTCACCGGCCGGGAGCGAAGCCGACCGACGCCTGGGGCGTTCGGTGCTCATCGGCCTCGCCGTGCTCGGCGTCATCGCGCTCGTCGCCCCGTTCCTCACCTACCTGAACGAGGTCCGCGAGACGCAGCGGCTGCTCCGTGCCCGCATCGCCCGCGAGGCGCTGGTCTACGCCGAGGCGCTCTCGCTGCACTTCGGGACGCTGGAGCACGAGCTGGAGCGGCTCGCCTCCCGCCCCCAGGTGGACCTGCTGGACGAGAACCTCCAGCCGGAGCGCGAGCTCCTCGAGTTCACGCACCACAATTCGCCCTTCTTCTCCGCGGTGCTGTTCCTCGACGGTTCCGGGTTGCCCGTCTGGAGCGAGCCGCGCGGAGTCCTCCCCCCGACCAGCCGAGCCAACGACCGCTGGTTCCAGCGCCTGCTCCGGACCAGCAGGCCCGTCGTGGATGCCCTGGAGCCCGGTAGTCGCAGCTTCGTCGTCGCGGCCCCGGTGCTGCGCGGGGACCGCATCTCCGGCGCGGTCGTCGGTCTGGTCGACGCCGGCAAGCGCGGCCTCCCCGGCGGGCGTGCCACCACCGAGGGCTCGGTCCTGGTCGTCTCCAGCGATCGCGGTGACGTGCTCCTGCCGGCCACGCCTCCAGCGTGGACCTTCGCCGCTGGCTTCCCCGAGCGTCTGGAGGACCTCCTCCGCCGCGGCCGCGCCGAGACCACCGACCTCTCGGGCACCCCGGAGTACGCCGCCGCCACTCAGGTGGGCGACACCGGGCTCCGCCTGCTCCTCGTGGTCGAGGAGACGCCGATGCTGTCCCCGGTCCGCTGGCGCTTCTTCTGGCAGATGCTGCTCGTGCTGGTCGGGCAGGCGGTGACCATCCTGCTGTTCAGCTCGTTCCTCCGCCGGACCTACCTGCGCTACCGCGAGCTGGACGAGGTGCTGGCGCAGCAGGAGAAGCTGGCCGCGCTCGGCCAGGCCGCCTCGCTCATCGCCCACGAGGTGAAGAACTCGCTCAACGGGATGAAGGTGGCGGCGTCCATGCTCTCGTCCGACGGCGACCGGACGCTCCCGGCCCGGACGATGCGCGGTCAGATCGACCGGCTCAGTCACCTCGCCACCTCGCTCCTCAACTTCGGCAAGCCCGCCAATGCGCAGCTATCGCTCACTCCGGTGGGTCAGCTGGTCGCCGAGGCGGTGGAGTCGCTGCGCGTCCTGCCCGAGGCCGAGGAGGTGGAGGTCACCTCGGAGCTCGACACCTCGCTCCACGTCCGTTGCGATCCCCTCCTCCTCGTCACCGCGCTGGACAACCTCCTGCGCAACGCGATGGAGGCAGCCGTCGCGGCCAAGGACCTCGGGAGGCAGACCCACCCCCGTGTCAGGATCACCACCCGCCGGGTGGATGGTGCCGTCCGGGTCGAGGTGGAGGATAATGCCGGAGGTCCCCCGCCGGGGTTCGAGGCGGGCCTGTTCCAGCCCTTCGTCACCACGAAGCCGAGGGGCATCGGGCTCGGCCTCTCCATGGCTCGTCAGGCGGTGGAACGACAGGGCGGGTCGCTGGCGTTCGAGCGAACGGCGACGGGGAGCCGCTTCACGGTGCAGCTCGGGCTGGGAACGACTCCCTCATGAGCAGGTCCATCCTTCTGGTCGATGATGACCGTGGCTTCTCGTCGCTGGCGCAGGCTGCGCTGGCGCGGGAAGGACATCCGGTGGTGCTCGCGCGCTCCCTTCACGAGGCGCGCGAGGCGGTGGAGCGCGCCGCCCCCGAGCTGGTGGTGCTGGACCGGCGTCTCCCCGACGGCGACGGGCTGGACTACCTGCCCGAGCTGAAGGCCCAGCTCCCGGGCACGCCGGTGGTGATGGTGACCGCGCACGGCGACATCCAGAGCGCGGTGGACGCCATCCGCGCGGGCGCGTCCGATTACGTGGCCAAGCCCGTGGACCTGACGGACCTCGTGATGCGCGCCCAGCGGGCCATGGGGGAGCAGAACCTCCGCGAGCGCCTGAGCCGCGTCGAGGCCGAGCTGTCCGGACGGCGCCGCCTGGTCCCGCCGCGGTCGGTGGCCATGCGCCAGGTGCTGGCGATGCTGGAGCGGATCGCCACCTCCCCCCGGAGCCCGGTGTTCCTGCTCGGCCCCACCGGCGCGGGCAAGGAGGTGCTGGCCCGGCACGTCCACGCGCGCGGCGTGGGCGAGAACGCTCCCTTCGTCCACGTGAACTGCGCCGCGCTCCCCGAGACGACGGTGGAGTCGGAGCTCTTCGGCCACGAGAAGGGCGCCTTCACCGACGCGAAGCAGGCCCGGCGCGGGCTGGTGGAGGTGGCCAGCGGAGGCACGCTCTTCCTCGACGAGGTGGGCGAGCTCCCGCTCTCGCTGCAGGCCAAGCTGCTCACCTACCTCGACTCGGGCCGCTTCCGCCGGGTGGGGAGCAGCAGCGAGGAGAGCAGCACCGCGCGGGTGGTGGCGGCCACCAACCGGAACCTCGAGCTCGAGATCCGCGAGGGCCGCTTCCGCGAGGACCTGTGGTTCCGCCTCAGCGTGTTCGCCATCCACGTCCCCTCGCTGCGGGATCGGCCCGAGGACGTGCTGCCGCTCGCCGAGCAGCTCCTCAACGAGCTGGGGCAGGAGCTGGGCCGGAAGGGCTTCCGCCTGGGGGAGCAGGCCCGTGCCCGGCTGGAGAACTACCCCTTCCCCGGGAACGTCCGCGAGCTGCGGAACGTGCTCGAGCGGGCGCTGGTGCTCGAGTCGGGACCGGAGCTGACCCTCGGCCTGCTCCAGACGATGCGCGAGCCGGTGGAAGGTCCCGCGCCCGCAGGCAGCTTCGTCGTGACCGGAGACCCGCGGCCGCTCGAGGAGATCGAGAAGCGCTACGTGCGCCACGTGCTCGGCCAGCTGAGCGGGCGTCGGGTGGAGGCGGCCCGCGTGCTGGGCCTGAGCTACCCGACCTTCCTCAAGCGTCTCGAGGACTGACCGGCCGGCGGGATCGGCGCGACGGCACCGGGACGCGGCGACGGCCGGTCACGAGCCACGCTGCGAGGGCGAGGAGAGCTGCGAGGTTCCAGACCCCGCCGCCGGTGCTGCTGCAGCCGAGCGCGTTGCTGGACGACCGGGTCTGCAGGGCTGCGGTCTTCGTCGCGACGGCCCGGGAGCTCGGGTCACCGAGCAGCACGAACGTGGACCGGAGATCCGCATCGGACACGCCGTCGAGCGCCTCGCGGGTGGCCTCGCCGAGCGTCTTCCCCTCGAGGAGGAGCGCCTTGACCAGCGCGCGGTTCAGGGCGGGGTGGTCCGTCGGATAGGTCATCGACGTGCTGCCCCACGCACCCCAGGCGCCGCCGCTCGAGCCGAGGAGGGTCGCGACCGCGAGGCTCTGACGGCGCGGATCCTGGAAGAAGCCGGTGAGGCAGGTCATGTGGATCCAGAGGCTCGTCCCGCCTCCGGAGAGCGCGTCGACGTCCGCGACGGTGTGCAGGTTCCCGCTCCAGAACAGCTCCGAGGCATGCCCCGTGTAGTTCACCAGCGCCGGGCCTGCCCGCGCCGTGTCGACGAAGCGCTGGTGGAGCACGTCGTCGGGCTCCGAGCCCCGGACGATCAGCGTGGCCGGCGCGTCCGGCAGGACGGCACGGAGATCCGAGGTCATCTCCGGGAAGTCGCTGGTGCCGAGCGCATCGGAGGCGAGGAGCACCGGTGAGCGCGCGTCGACCTCCTTGCGGGCGAGGATCTTCGCGACCACCGAGCGGACCTGGTCCTCGGTACGGACCGGCAGGCGGCCCACCGAGACCCGCTCGGCGCCGGGGATGCCGACGAACCAGCTGTCGGAGACGGCCTCCATCGAATCGGTCTGCACGACGGCGCTGGAGACGAGATCTCCGCCGAGGCCGAGGTAGTCCCGAGGATCGTAGCTGGCCGCGCCCAGGAGGAGGAGGTAGCGGGGGGCGACGTTCCAGCTTTGCAGCGCCTGCTGGAGGAACCCACGCACGGCATCGACGCTCTTCTCGCCGGACGCGAACTCGTCCTGCACGTCCTCGACGTCGACGAGCGCGACGCGCAGGCCTTCCGAGCGCCGGCGATCCACGAGCGGCTGCATCGCGGCGAACAGCGACGAGGGGCCGAGGATGACGAGGTCCGCGCCCTGGGCTGTGTGCAGGCTGCTCGGGTGGTTCGGCAGCACGGACGCCGGAGCCGCGACATCCGCGTCGAGGTAGGCGACGAGGTGGTGAGTCCCCGTCCCGGTCACCGCGACCACGGCGGCTCCGGACGAGCTCGAAGTCTCGAGTCGGACCGGCGCGTCCGGATCGGTCACGTCGAGCACGTGGGTGAGCGCCGGGTCGAAGCCCTGGAGCCGGGTCGCCGTTCCGCCCTCGAGCGTGAAATCGAGCGCTCCCGAGCCGCGAACGGTCTGGCGCGGGTAGACGAGGCGGATCGACTGTTCGAGCGACAGGTCCTCGTCCGCGCCCGAGACGAGCTGGACGACGTTGTCGCCCGGCACGAGCGCTCCAGGTGGGAGCGCGAAGCTCGCGCTTCCGGGCAACCCGCCCTGGAAGTCGACCGTTCCGAGTGGTAGCCCGTTGACCGCGACGCCGACCGAGTGCGGGACCTCGGTGATGCCCTGGAGCGCCACGTCGAGCCGCGCCCCGGAGCCGGCGACGTCCAGGCCGTCGAGGGTGAAGGTCCACTGGCTCGGCTGGCTGAAGACCGCCGGGCCGAAGAACTTCTCGGCGTCGCCGTTCTGCGCCGCACCGAACCAGGTCAGCCGCTCACGGATCTCGGAGCTGGCGAGGAAGGTGGCGGCGCTCGGATCGGCGGCGACCGCGGGCACGCTGGGGATCTCCCGCGCGGGCCCGAACCCGGTGCTGAGCCAGTAGACCGCGCTCCCCGAGTAGCGGGTGTCCATCCCGTATCCGTAGAACTCGATCGCGTCGCCAGGCTGGAGCGTCCGGCCATTGGCCGCGAGCACCGTCCGGGCGATCGGCCGCGCCTCGCGGAAGAGTCTGAGGGACGAGACGGCGGTGCCCACGGGCAAGCCGGCGGCGAAGAGGGACTCGGCCGGGACGCGCACCACGCCGGCACGGGGGACGACGAGCTTGATGGCGTCGCTGCCGGCGAGCAGCCACTGGAGATCGCGGGAGCCCGCGGGCGCGACGAAGCGCTGCACGGCGGCCGCCTGGATGACGTTCGTCGCCGGAGTGACGACGACGGCCGGATCCGGCGAGGACAGAAGCTGGGCAGACGTCGGAGTCGGCTTCCCCGATGCCTGGCTCGCCCGCGACCAGCGGACGGCGCCGTCCCGGTGCAGTGACTCGACGAGGTAGGTCGCGCCGGGAACGGGCCGGCGGTCGACCCATCCCGGCTCGGACCCGGCGAGCATCGTCGCCCGCGTGCTGAGGGCCGGCCCGGCGATGAGCCCGGGCGTCAGCAGCTCGCGGCGCCCCGCGGCCTCGCGCCACACGCGGAAGCCGACGACGTCCGAGTTGGGCTCCAGCGTCCAGGAGATGGAGGCAACGGAGCCCGAGCTCCGTACCAGCGGCGCGCCGGAGCGAAGGGCGGTGGGATTCGCCGCGTGGATGGGGAGGCCCGACATCGACCAGAACTGCGAGGTGGGCGGCCCCATGTTGTAAGAGAGCGTCAAGTTGCTGTTGGTCGTCCCGAAGTACGGGAGCGTCTCGGCGGTGCCGTACTCCGTCCCGTTCTTCGCGGACCACCGGGCGGTGACCCCCGACTGGACGGGGGTCGCCGAGCTCGCGGTGTTCGAGGAGAGCACGGCGAACACCTTGTCCCCCCGCACGACGGGAACGGTCACGAACGCGAGCAGCGCGGTGTTTCCGGTCTCGGTGTTGCTCACCACGTTGCCGACCGGGTTCGCCTGGTTGACGCCCGAGTACGAAACCGACCCGGCCACGACGAAGCAGGAGCTCCCCGCGGGGAAGGTGAGCGTGACGGTGTTCGTCCCTCGCGGCGGATTGGTCATCGTCCAGATCCAGTCCTGCGTCGTTCCCGCGTTGTCGCCGTTTCGAGAGGTGAGGGCCGTTCCTCCGTAGGTGACGGTGGTGGGCAGCGCGCTGGCGGTGTTGTCACCGGTGGAGACGCCGACGATGAGGAACCGATCGTTCGCGTTCGCGCCCACCGTGTGCTGCCAGCTCACCGTCCCGGATGCGCAGGTGCCCGTCATCGAGGACACCGAGTCCACGGCGATCGGGTTCTGGGTGATGTCGAGGAAGATGTCGCCGGTCTGAACGTGGACGCCGAAGGCGAAGCCGGCCGGCATGGTCCCGAACGAGAGGCTGGAGATGTCGAGCGGGCCGGTGGTCGAGTCCACGATCCGGAGCGACTGCGTCCCGGTGTTCGTTGGATTGCCGGTGAGGCTGAGTGTCCCCGCAAGGGTCACGGCGCCCGGCACCGTCAGCAAGTTCACGGTGTTCCCGCCCGAGATCGTCAGTCCGAGCGTGCCGCCAGAGGCGAGGGTCAGGCTGGCCGCGCTCATGCTCCGCGTCCCGGTGAAGTTCATCGTCCCCCCGCTGTTGATGCTCGCGGCGCCGGTGACGGTGAGGTTTCCGCCGGAGACGTTCATCGTTCCGGGACCGACGCTCACCGAGCCCACGGTCACGTTCGTCCCGATCGTCACCGTGCCGCCCGTCTGTCCCAGGTTTCCGGCGACGGTCCAGTTGTTGTCCAGGGTGAGGGTCCCGGCGCTCATGTTCAGATCGCCGCCGACGCCCAGCGCGTCATTCACGTTGAAGGTGCCACCGCTCACGTTCATGTCACCGCCGACGCTCAGCGGATTGTTCACGGTGAGGGTACCGGCGCTCACCGTCAGATCACCGGCAAAGTTCGTCGTGTCGTTCACGGTGAGCGTCCCCCCGGACACGCTCACGTCCCCGTTCACGGTGCCGGGCTGGCTCAGGTTGAGAATGCCGGCCCCGCTCTTACTGATGCTTCCCGCGGTGTAGGGGATGTTGATTCGTGCGGCCCCGGTGACGGTGATGCCCTGCGAGACCGCGAGCGACAGGCCGTTCTGAACGTCGATTCTCACTCCCCCGGTCAGAGCGAGCGTGCGCGCGGCGGCATTGCCCCCCGGGGTCCGCACCGTGATGGTCGCACCGGAGTTGATCGTGACGTCGTCGCTCGCCGTGGGGACCTGGTTGGGATTCCAGTTCGCGGCTGTGTTCCAGCGGTTGTCTCCTCCGCCGCCGTCCCAGGTGATCGGGATCGCCCATGCAGGGGCCGCGACGAGCATCGCCAGGACGAGCACGAATGGGGCCGGAACGGACCCGGCGGAGGCAATTCGCCGATTCCGAGCGAGGCCTCCGCGCGTCGGGCGGAATTCACGTCGAGAGGACATCACCGGCGGGAGGTTTGCACGTTCGATGCCGGCCATCTTCGCAGGCGGATCCTGCTGGGTCGAGGATGTGGAGCGGTGCTCGACCTGCCCAGGTGTGGGCCCGGGTAGGAAGCGTGAAGAGCGGATCGCGCTGGTTACGGCGCGTCAGTCGCGGGGAGCGACTGGACGACGGCGGAGGGTCGCGCCCCAGACCGCCAGGATGCCGAGAAGGAGGAGCGAAGCCGACCCGGATTGAGTCGTGCTGCACCCCGATGCCGCCGGCTTCGGCGCCGTCTCCAGGGCCTGCGTCGCCACCGCGCGAGCGCTCGGGTCACCGAGCAGGACGAACGTCGACTGAACCTCCGGATCGGTCGCGAACGCCAGCGCGTCGCGGGTCGCCTCGCCGAGCGTCTTGCCCTGGATCAGCAGTGCCCGCACCAGTGCCCGGTCCACCGCGGAGTGGTCGCCCGGGTAGGTCATCCCGCTGCTCGCCCACGCACCCCAGGCTCCCCCGCTCGAAGCGAGGAGCGCTTCCACCGCGAGGCTCCGATGCTTCGGATCCTCGAAGAAGCCGGTGAAGCAGGTCATGTGGATCCAGAGCGCGGTCTCGGTGCCCGCCAGTGCCGCCACGTCCTCGCTCGTGAAGAAGCCGTCGTCCTGTCCCCAGAACATCGCCGAGGCGTGGCCGATGTAGTTGACCACGAGCGGACCTGACTTCGCGGCGTCCAGGACCTTCTGGCGCAGCTGAGCGTCCAGCTGCTCCTGATTCGCAACGTCGTGCTCGCGCAGGAGAACGGTGGCCGGAGCATCCGGCAACAATCCCTTCAGGTCGGCGGTCATCTCCGGGAAGTCGCTCTTCGCCGCCCAGTCGGAGATCAGGAGCCACGGCGAGCGGACGGTGGCCTCGCGACGGGCGAGGATCTTCGTCACCAGCGCCTGCGTCTCCTCCGGCGTTCGCACCGGGAACCGTCCGACCGAGAGCGAACGGGCCGCGGGGATGCTCAGGAACCAGCTGTCGGAGGCCGCCTCGACCGCGTCGGGAGCCGAGAGCTGCACCGCCGAGGTCGGGACCAGGTCTCCGCCGGACCCGAGATAGTTCCGCGGATCGTAGCTCGCCGAGCCGAGGATGAGCAGGTAACGAGGCGGCCGCGACCAGCCGGTCAGCGCCTGAGCGAGAAACGCCCTGACCGCATCGATGCTCTTCTCACCGGAAGCAAACTCGTCCTGAACATCCTCGATGTCGACCAGCGCCACGGTCAGGCCCTCGCTCCGGCGGCGTTCGACCAGAGGCTGGACGGCATCGAAGAGAGTCGAGGGACCGAGCACGATCAGGTCCGCGCCCTCCGACGCCCACCAGCGACTCGGACCGTTGCGAGTGATCGCATCCGGAGCAGCGGCGTCCTCGGGGAGGTATGCGAAGAGGTGCCGGGTTCCCGTGCCGGTGGCCAGCACGGCCGCGGTGCCGCCTGCGTCCTGGACCGCCAGCTGGACCGGAGAGTCGGGGTCCGTGACGTCGAGGATCCGCGTACGCGCCGGATCGAACCCCTGCAGCCGGGCCGAGGTGGCGGCCTCCAGGGTGAAGTCCAGCGCTCCCGCACTCCGCGTCGTGAACCGTGGGTAGACCACGCGGACGTACTGCTCGAGAGACAGGTCTTGATCGCTCGAGGAGGAGAGCCCAACCACGTTGTCTCCCGGAACGAGCACGCCCGGAGGCAACGCAATGCTGGCCGTGCTCGGCGAATTTCCCGAGAAGCTCAACGAGCCGACGCCGAGACCGTTGACCGTGACCGTCACCGAGTGCGGGGTGTCGAGGACTCCCTGGAGCGCGACCTCGAGGCGAGCACCGGACGCAGAGACGTCCAGTCCGTCCAGGGAGAGGGTCCGCTGGTGACCCTGACCGAGAACCGCCGGTCCGAAGAACTTTTCCGCGTCTCCGTTCCTGGCGGCGCCGAACCAGGTGAGACGCTCACGGACCTCGACCGAGGCCAGGTACGTGGCCGGACCGGCCGGCTGAGCACTCGCCGAGAGGTTCCGGAGATCGAGTCCGACTCCTCCGCTGGACGTCAACCAGTAGACCGAGGAGCCCGAATACCGCGTGTCCATCCCGTAGCCGTAGAACTCGACCCAATCCCCCGAGCGAAGCGTGGCGCCGTCGGCAGCGACCACCGTGCGCGGAACTGCGCGACCATTCCGGAAGAGCTGAAGGGATGCGGTGGGAGCACCGGGGGACATCCCTGCCGCGAAGAGCGATTCGGCCGGAACCCGCACCACCCCGGGCCGAGAGACGACCAGCTTCACCGCGTCACCGGCAGCGAGCTCCCACTGCTTGCTCTGGTTCAAGGCAGAAACCCTGGCAGCCGGCACGACGGCCGCGCTGCCCCGGATGGACGAGAGACGGTTCACCGGCGTCGGCGAATCCGCGACCAGGTTCGCAGCGACCGGCGAAGCGGGCCCACTGGCCGCCGTGGCACGGGTCCATCGCGTCCGTCCGTCGAGATGAAGCGACTCGACCAGGTAGCTCGCTCCGGCCGGCGCGTGACGATCCTCCCAGCCGACGTCGTTTCCCGCGAGAACGGCCTTCGTGGTGAGCACCGGACCGGCGATCAGACCCGGCGTGAGCAGCTCGCGGCGCCCCGAGGTTTCGCGCCACACCCGGAAGCCGACGAGGTCGGATACTGGCCCGGACCGGAGTGAAACCACGGGGCCACGCGCGGAGTCCCGTACCCAGACGGCGAGGTCTGCCGCACGGGTGGGGGCAACGGCGTGAATCGGGATCGCCACGAGCGCGAACGGGCTCGAGGGCGCGAGCGTCCAGCTCATCGTCACGTTGAAGGTGCCCCCGCCGGTGCGGCTCGCGGTGTCGCCGGCCCCGAGGACCGCGCCCGAGCTCGCCGACCACCGGACGATCGCGCCCGCCTGCGGGGTCGCCGAGGTCGCGCCGTTCGAGGAGAGCACGGAGATGACCTTGTCGCCCTGGACGGTCGAGGGAGAGACCGACGCCGTCGTCCCGGTTCCGCCAGCGGTGGCTGCGGTCCCGGTCGACGTCGCCTGGTCCACCCCGGTGTACGAGAGCGACCCGCCGACCGCGCTGCAAGGGCCCGCCGGCAGAGTGACCGTGATCGTGGCCGTTCCACGCGTGGGCGCCACCAGGCCATAGAGGAACGCGCCCGAGGTTCCGGTCACCTGACTGGTGAGGAGCGCCATCGGCTGCGCACCGAAGCTGACCGAGGTGGGGGTGACCGCCGAGGCCCCGGTGGAGACTCCGACGAGCAGGTAGCGATCGTTCGCGGTCGCGCCGATGGTGTGCTGCCAGGTCAGCGGCGAGCCGCAGGACCCCGTGGCGGACCCGGTGGCGTCGGGCGCGATCGGATTCACCGTGGTGTCCAGGACGATGGTGGTGGTTCCAGCGAGATGGAAACCGAAGGCCTCTCCGGCGGGGACCGTCCCGAGCGTCACCCCCGTGATGTCGACGCTTCCCGCCCCGGTGACGATGTTGAAGCTGGTGTTCGGGTTCGGCGTCCCGGTGATGTTCACCGTCCCGTTGAGCGCACCGCTCCCGCCGGTCAGGTTGATGGTCGTCGGGTTGGCGCCGGTGGCGAAGTTGATCGTGTACGTCGAGCCCGAGGCGAGGGAGAAGCTTTGCGCGGCGACGTCCCCGCTCCCGGCGAAGGACAGGCTCCCCCCGCCGGTGAGGCTCACCGCGCCGCCGGCGGTCAGGCTCCCGTTTCCGCCGAAGGCGATCGTTCCGCCATTGATGCCGACCGTCCCCGCGCTGATGTTCGCGCCCGCCGAGGTCGAGACCGTCGCTCCGGCTCCGACACTGAGGGTACCGGTCGCGGTGAGGTCGCCGCTACCCGCGAAGCTGATGGAGCCTCCGCCGAGCGTGACGTCGGTGGCTGCCAGCCCGCCCGCCCCAGCGAAGCTGATCGAGCCTGAAGAGACGCTGACCGTGCTCCCGGAGTTGAGCCCTCCACCCGCCCCGAAGGTCATCGTCCCGCCGCTAACGCTCACTCCTCCGCCTGCGTCGAGCGTGCCGGCGTTGTTCCGGGTCAGCGTCGCACCGGCGCCGACCGTGACCAGGCCGCTCGTGCTGAGCGGGCTCCCGCCGTTCAAGGTGAGGTTACCTGCCGTGACGCTGACGGTCGCCACCTGGGGCACCGTGCCGCCGAGCGCGGTGCCGTTGAGCGTCGTGGTCCCCGAGCCGCTCTGGGTCAGGCTCGCCGCAGTGAAGGGGACGGAGATGGCGACCGCGGCGCTCGAGTTGACGGTGATCCCGTTGGTCACCGTCAGGAGCCGAAGGTTCCGTCGGTCGACGGTGACGGCCCCGGCCGCGGTGATGGTGACCGTGTTCGCCACCGCGTCGGCCGTGATGGCGCCGACGTTCGCGACCCGGACCGTGCCCGCGATGGGGATGGTCACGTCATCGGCGGCGGTGGGGATCCCTGCAGGCGTCCAGTTCGCGGCGTTGTTCCACTGGATGTTGACGCTGCCGTTCCACGCCTTGGGCACAGCTTGCGCCGTGGGCGCAACGGCGAGAACGACCAGCACGACGGCACTCGGAATCAGACGTCTCACGACTCCCCCCTCCTCTCGACTTCCGACCCGCGAGCACGCCAGCGCCGGACCGCATGACGGGACCCGCGTCGGACCAGCTCCGCCACCTGGATGGGGAACCGCGGGACGCCGTGGAACGGGGCATCGAGGTGCAAGGTCGACGACAGCGGATCCGGCCAGCGGGCACGGAGCGCCCCGGGAAGCCGGGTCAGCGAGAGCCCCTGCAGACGCTCCGGCGTCGGCCGGTACCCGCGCCTCCACGCCCTCAGGATGGCGCGCTCGAACCACTCCGGCGGCTCGGACACCGGCGGCTCCACGGAGGGGCGCGCACCGAGCCAGCGGCGCGCGAGCTCGACCAGCGCCAGGACCCCCTCGCCGAGATGCCGGCTGCCCCGGAGACAGTCGCTCCAGCGAAAGTCGCGCGGGAGCCCCTCGACCAGCACCGCCACGTCGCAGAGCCAGAGCGGCCGCCACGAGCCATGGTGGAGCTGATGGAGACACACCAGCCGCAGGTGATCCGACGGCGCAAGCACCCGGACGGTCCCTCCGGGCACGTCGATCGGGATCGCCGAGGCGAGGAGGTCCTCGATGCTCCGGTCGGGAAGGTACCGGGAGAGATCGGCCTGGAGGTCCACCTCGGCCCCGCCCTCGAACCCGGCGAGCACCCCGCGGGCATGGTCCAGATCCTCTCGCCGGACGAGCAGGTCCACGTCGCCGACCGGGCGGAGACCCGGGCGTCCATAGAGCCTTGCCAGCGCCCAGCCCTTGAAGGTGACGGCCGGGATGCCGTGCGCGGCCAGCGCGGTGAACACCTCGGCCAGCCAGCGCTCGCGCCGCAGCTGCTCGAGGGCCTGGAACCGCTCCACGTTGGATGGACCGTCGTCCATCCGCCGGCGCATCAGCGCCTCGAGTCCCGAGACCTCCGCCGAGGCGAGCGCCGCCGGAGGTACTTCCATCGCTTCCACCGGCGACGCGCGGAAGGTGTCACGGAGCAAGGTCGGGAACATCGAAACCCCGCTTATTCGCAGATGTGCGTCGACCCGTTGCAGGTCAAGCCGCCGCAGCACGGCTTCGTCGCGCACTGCTGTCCAACCGTCGAGCACGTCGAGGTCGCAGCGCGCGCCCGGGGAGCGGTGATCGCCAGGATCACCGGAATCGCTGCGAGGCCCACCGTCCTCATCAGGGCGCGCCGGCTCAGCGCCTCGCGGGCCGCGTCCGCAGAGCCCTCCAGCAGGGCCGACTTCTCGAGCTCACCCAGCGTCCAGCCCACCACCGCCCGTCCCGCCTCGCCCTCGCCGTAGCTCGCCGCGATCTCGCTCTCGGTCCGCGCCCCGTCGCAGAGCTCCCAGACCCGGGTCGCCCGGGCGTCCAGGCAGTGCGCGCGGTGGCTCCGCTCGTCGTAGACCAGCGTCTCCTGGCCCGTTCGCTGGACCAGCAGCTGCTCGCTTCGGGCCTTCGGTCGGTTCGCCATCGAGAGAGCGCGGCGCGTCGCGTCCGCAGGCTGCATCCTCGCAGACGGGACAACCGTCCGTCGACAATTCGGGGCGCGTCGGCGCGCGAGATGGAGCCGATGTGCGGGCTCGTCGCAGCCGTCGGCGGGCGCGCCGTCGACCCCGGCGGCCGCTGAAACCGCGTTTCACCCGGGCTTTCAAACCGCTGCCACGGGCGTCGCGTTTCAGGCCGCAACCCCTTGATTTCCGTGGTGGCAGACTCCTTGCTTGCCGCAACGGTGTGTTGAACGCCGTCTCGGTCCTGACCACCTGTCTCGCCCTCACGACGGCGAATCCGGAGTCACTCGACCTTTCCAGCTCCCCGGGAGATCTGCAGCTCGTCGAGCTCTTGTGGGCGCGAGCTCCGGACCTCGTCGCCGCGCGCGCCAAGCTCGGCCAGGCCGAGGCCGACGTCACGCGCTCGGAGGTGTTCCCCAATCCGGGGTTCGACTTCCAGTGGGGCACGCTGGCCATTGGCCCCACCAACCCTCCGGGGCTGGACAAGCTCAGCGACGTCCCGAACTACACCTTCACTCTCAACCAGCCCTTCGAGATCGCCAAGCGCGGTCCCCGCCAGGCCGCGAGCCGTGCCGCACGCAATGCCGCGCTGTACGACGCGGTCGAGACGCTCCGCCAGCGCTGGTTCGACCTCCTGGAGCGCATCTCCGAGGTCGCCACCGCCGAGATCCGCGTCGCGGCGCTCGAGGAGACGGTGCGCGACGCCCAGCGCCTCGCCGACCTTCAGCTCGAGCGGCAGAAGCGTGGCGACATCGCCGGGCTGGACGTGGACCGCGCGGTGCTGGAGGCCGAGAAGTACGCCTCCAACCTCGGGCAGGAGCGGGAGCGCCTCTCGGCGGCGCTGCTCCTCTGCGCCCAGGCTGTCGGCCTCCCCTGCCGCCCCTTCGGCAGTTCCGACGCCGCCCGTGGGTTCCTCTCCGGGCGTCTCGCGGCCACTCCGCCTGCGCCGGACCTGGACGCGCGGCCCGACCTGCGCTCGCTCCAGGCCCAGGAGATCTCGGCCCGGTCCAGCCTCACGCTCGCCCACAACCGCTGGATTCCCGATCCGACCCTCCGGGTGGGCTACGTGCTCGACCAGTTCATCGCCTCCGGCAGCCAGCATCAGAGTCTGTTCGTCGGCGTGAGCGTGCCCCTGCCCTTCTTCGATCACGGGCAGGCCGACGCGAGGGCAGCCTCCGCGCTGGCCGAGGCGGCGGGACAGGCCCAGGTCCTGCTCCGGGCCGCGAGCGTGCGTGACCTCGCCTCGCTGGAGCAGCAGCGACAGGCCGCCCTCGCCCGCCGCAGCAGGCTCATGGAGCGGACGCTCCCCCTCGCCCGGGACGTGGTGCAGCGGCTGGAGAGCGCCGTCACGCGTGGCGGGGCGCCGCTTCCTGACCTCCTCCTCGCGCGCCGCACGCTGGGCGAGCTCCAGCTCGACGCCGCAGACCTCGACCTCTTCGCCTTCCACCTGACGGTGGCGCAAGCACGCGCCGCCGGAGAGTTGCCACCCTTGCCCGAGAGCATTCCCCATGTCCCCTGACGCAGGCTCCGGCACCCTCGCCGCCCTTCGCCGCCCGGGGCGTTTTCCGCTGGTCCTCGCCGGTGGCGTCGCCCTGGTCGTGCTCGTCGTCCTGAGCTGGCTGCTGGTCCGTGAGCATGAGACGAGGACCGAGGCGGTTCGCCGCATCACGGTCCAGGGCAACACGCTCCTCATCCCCGACCAGGCGCCGCAGTGGCGCTACGTCGAGCTGTCCAGCGCCTCCGAGGCGGCACCGCTGCCTCCGCCCCCCGTCCCGGGCCGAGTGAGCTTCGACGAGAAGCGCACCGCCTCGCTGAGCGCGCCCCTCCCCGGCCGGGTGGAGCGGGTCCTGGTGCGCGTCGGCGACCGGGTGCAGGAGGGCGACCGGCTGTTCAACGTCCGCTCGGCCAGCTGGGCCGACCTGGAGCGGGAGATGGCCTCGGCGCGCGCCAACGTCGAGGTGAAGAGGCGCATCGCCGCCCGCGCCCGTGAGCTGGTGGACATCCGCGCCGCCCCGGAGAAGGACGCTCTGGCCGCGGAGGCGGACCTGCACGAGGCGGAGCTGGCCGCGCGCGCCTCCGCCGCCAAGCGCTCGTCGCTGCGGATCGCCCCCGAGGGGGACAACCTCTTCTGGGTGGTGGCGCCGCGGTCGGGCACCATCGTGGACCTGGACGTGGTGGCCAGCCAGGAGGTGCAGCCCTCCGGTGACCACCCGCTGGTGCGGATCTCCGAGCTGTCGGAGGTGCTGGTCCTCGCCGACGTCCAGGAGAGCGACGCCTACGACGTGCGCGTCGGCGGGCAGGTCACCATCCGCACCCGGGCCGGCAGCGTGACCCGCACCGGCACCATCGACCGCATCTCGGAGGTGGTGGACCCGAAGCGTCGCACGGTCGAGCTCCGCATCCGCGCCGCGAACGAAGACCGCGCGCTCCGCCCCAACGCCTTCGTGGACGTCGAGCTGCAGTCCGACCCGACGCAGAAGCGGGTTCGCGTCCCCGCCGAGGCGGTGGTCACCGACGGGCAGAGCTCGGTGGTGTTCGTCTCCCGGGGCGAGGGAAAGCTGGAGCGGGTGACGGTCACTCCCGGCCGGCAGGGGAGCGGCGAGGTGGAGCTCCGGTCCGGACTCGAGCCAGGCGCCCGCTACGTGAGCAAGGGGGCCATTCTCCTCCTCAACCAGCTCGCGCTGGAGCAGTGAGATCGTGTTCCAGCACCTCGTCGACTTCTCGCTGAAGAACAAGGCAGCGGTCCTGGCCCTCACCGCCATCGTGGCGATCTGGGGCTGGCTCTCGTTCCGCGACCTGACGGTGGAGGCGTTCCCCGACCCCACCGAGACCCAGGTCGAGGTCATCACCCTCTACCCGGGGCAGCCCTCGGAGGAGGTGGAGCGGCAGCTCGGGCTTCCCCTCGAGCGCGCGCTCAACGGCATCCCGCAGCTGTCGCGGCTCCGGAACCTGTCGCTGTTCGGGCTCTCCTACGTCACCCTCACCTTCAACGACGGGACGGACGGCCTCTGGGCCCGGCAGCAAGTGCTGGAGCGCCTCCGCGACGTGGACCTTCCCGACGGCATCATCCCGCAGCTCGGGCCGTACGCGACGCCCATCGGCGAGGTGTACCGCTACACGCTGGTGGGCGCGGGCGGAGACCCGATGAAGCTCCGCACCCTGCAAGACTGGGTGGTGCGGCCGGCCTTCCTGCGGGTGAACGGCGTGGCCGACGTGGTGAGCATCGGCGGGCTGCAGCGGGAGATCCACGTCCAGCCCGACCCGTCCCGCCTGGCCGCGCATGGCCTCACCCTGGCCTCGCTCGAGCAGGGCATCAAGAACGGGAGCGTGAACGCCTCCGGCGGAGTGCTGGAGCGCGGCGCGGAGCAGTTCGTCATCCGCAGCGAGGGCCTCTTCACCAGCGTCGAGGACCTCAAGGCCGTTCGTCTCGCCACCGAGGAGGGCACGCCGGTCTTCCTCAAGGACGTGGCCACCGTGACCGAGGGGTGGGCGCCCCGCCAGGGCGTGGTCAGCCGCAACGAGGCGATGGATACCGTCCAGGGCGTCGTCCTCATGCGCCGCGGCGAGAACCCCTCGGCGGTCCTGAAGCGGGTCCGTGCCGCGGTGCAGGAGATCGATCACCGGCTCGCCCCCGACGGCGTGAAGCTCGACCCGTTCTACGACCGCACCGATCTCGTCGGGACGACCCTGCGCACGGTGGGGCGCAACCTCCTCGAGGGCGCGGTGCTGGTCACGCTGGTCCTCTTCGTCTTCCTGCTCGACCTGCGCGCGGCGCTGGTGGTGGGAACGCTGATCCCGCTCTCGCTCCTCACCTCCTTCATCTACCTCCACCTGCGAGGGATGAGCGCCAACCTCCTCTCGATGGGGGCGGTGGACTTCGGCATCATCGTCGACGGCGGGGTGGTCATCGTCGAAGCGATCCTCGCGCGGATGGCCCTGAGGCGGAGCAGCGGCGAGACGGTGGAGAAGACGATCCGCGAAGCGACGACCTCGGTGGTCCGGCCCACGGTCTTCGCGCTGCTGATCATCATCGCCGCCTACCTCCCGATCTTCCTCCTCCAGCGGGTGGAGGGACGCATCTTCTCGCCGATGGCGAACACGGTGGTCTCCGCGCTCGCCGGCGCCCTCTTCTTCTCCGTCACCCTGGTCCCGGTGCTCGCCGCGCTGGTGTGGCGGAAGCCGGTGACCCACGGGGAGTCGCCGATCCTGACCTGGGTGGCGCGGCGCTACGACCCGGCGCTCCGCTTCTGCATGCGGCACCCGGCGCTGCTCATCAGCTCGGTGGCGGTGCTCCTCGGAGGCGCGGCGATGGTCCTTCCGCGCCTGGGGAGCGAGTTCCTCCCCGAGCTCAACGAGGGCGCGCTGTACATGACCTTCACCCTGCCGGCGAACAGCTCGCTGACCGAGGGGCGCAAGCTCGTCCCCCGCATCACGCAGCTCCTCGAGGGCGCGCCGCAGGTGGAATCGGTCCTGTCCCAGCTCGGCCGCCCCGAGGACGGCACCGACCCGAAGCTGGCCAACAACCTCGAGTTCTTCGTCAAGCTCACCCCGCCGGACCGCTGGCCCCGGCAGACGCCGACGCTGGGCAGCGTCCTGGACGTGCTGCAGCGACGGATCGCGGAGATCCCCGGCATCGAGGTGAACTTCAGTCAGCCCATCCGCGACAACGTCAACGAGAGCATCAGTGGCCAGCAGGGACAGATCGCGGTGAAGCTCTACGGCGACGACCTCGCGGCCCTGCAGGCCCAGGCAGAGAAGGTGAAGGCGGTCATCTCCCGGGTCTCCGGAGTGGCGGACCTTGCGCTGGTGAAGAGCGCCTCGGTCCTTCAGGTCAGGGTCAAGCCCGACCGCGTGGCGCTCGCCCGGTACGGAATGGACCTCGGCGACTTCCAGCACGTCTTCCAGACCGCCCTCGGGGGTCGTCCGGTCGCCGACTACTGGGAGGGAGAGAGGAAGTTCGACGTGGTGCTCCGCCTGCCGCCCGCGGACCGCGACGACGTGGAGAAGATCCGCTCGCTGCGCGTCCCGGTGGACGGAGGCCTCACCATCCCGCTGACGGCCCTCGCCGAGGTCTCGACCAGCGTCGGCCGGGCGAGCATCAACCGCGAGAACGGACGGCGCTACATCGGCATCCGGATGAACGTGCGCGGCCGGGACATGGGCGGGTTCGTCAACGAGGCCCGCGAGCGGGTGGAACGCGAGGCGCCGCTCGGGAAGGGAATGTCCCTCGACTGGGGCGGCGAGTTCGAGAACAAGGAGCGGGCGATGGCCCGGCTGGCCACGGTGGTCCCGGTGGCGCTCCTCATCACGCTGGTGCTCCTGTTCAAGGCGTTCGACTCCCTCTCGCTCGCGGTGCTCACCTTGCTCAACGTGCCCTTCGCGCTGCTGGGTGGCGTGTTCGGGTTGTGGGCCGCCGGGTTCCCGCTCAGCGTGTCCGCGGCGGTCGGCTTCATCGCCCTCATCGGTCAGGCATCGCTCAACGGGGTGCTGGTCCTCTCCGCCATCGCCGACCGGCGCGGGCGCGGCGAGCCCCTGGACGAGGCGATCCTCGCCGGGTCGCGCGAGCGGCTGAGACCCGTGCTGATGACCGCGGGCCTGGCCGCGCTCGGCCTGGTCCCCGCAGCGCTCTCACGCGGGATCGGGAGCGAGACGCAGCGTCCGCTGGCGGTGGTCATCGTGGCCGGGACGCTGTCCGCCTGCGCGCTCACGCTGCTCCTGCTTCCGGTGATGTATCGGATCTGGGAGCGGTTGATGGAGCGCACGCGCCCCAGGACGTCGCACGGCGCCGCCGAGCCGGTGGCCGGCCCGATCTGACACCGTTCGTGTGGATGTCAGATTCGATCACAGTTCTTCAGTTGACGTGATCGCCCGAACGCGATCAGTTTCCGCGCCTCACATGGTCGACATCCGAGCGCTCCCAGGGCGCCAGCGGCTGATGATGGTCTTCAAGGGGCAGGTGACGGAGACGGAGCTCGCGCGGGCAGAGCAGGAGCTCGCGAAAGCGCTGCCGAATTTGGGCCCGACGTTCGACATGATCTCCGACGTCTCGGCGGCGGAGAAGCTGAGCGCACCGGTGATCGAGCGGATCCGCCGGATGGGGGAGCTCATCGTCGCCGCCGGGTTGCGTACCCACGTCCGCGTGGTGGGGCGCAGCAGCCAGGCGGCAGTGCAGTTCCAGCGCATCGGCCGCGCGGTCGGCTACGACTCGCGGCTCGCCTTCTCGGTCGGGGAGGCCGAGGAGCTCCTCGACAGCACGCCCTGACCGCGACCGCAGTTCGCCAGAGGCGTTCCGGGCACTCGGTGGTACGACCCGCGCCACAGCTGTGGGAAGGTGCGCCCTGATGGGCGGCAGGGCTCTCGACAAGTTCTGGCATGGCATGCGCGAGCCGTGGGAGCTGCTCGCGCTGATGCGCCACGACCGGCCGCTGTGGCGCCGCTACTGGCGGACGGTGCTCGTGCAGGCCGCCCTCGCCCTCGTGGCCGGCGTCGCCGTCTTCTGGGTCGTCAAGCATGGCGCGGACGCCTGGAACGACGCCTTCGGACCGGAGGAGGTCACGGAAGCGGGGGCGTCTCCGGTCGCGGGCGCAGCACGCGGCCAGGACACCGCGGAGACGCCGAAGGCGAGTGCTCCGACCCAGGCCGACGAGGCTGCGGCGGCGGCTCCGGAGACGCCCCGGACACAGCGGCCCGGCAAGCGGGTCGCCCCCGGGACACCGGGGCCCGTGCGTCCTCCGCCGCCCGCCCCGGCCAGACCGGGCGGGCCTCCGGCGACCGCCATACCTTCCTCCGCGCCTCCCGAGGCCACCCGGCACGGGCCCCCTGCGACCGCGGCGCCTCCCTCCGATGCGCCCGAGGCCACCGGGCACGGGCCCCCTGCGACCGCCGACGAGGACGCGGACGAGGACGAGGAGACGGACGACGGGTCGGGCAAGGACGACGAGAGCGTCGAAGCGACCATCGAGCAGAAGGTGAAGGCCCTCCAGGAGGCCCCTCCTGAGGAGCGGGGCAAGCGCACCGCCGAGCTCGTCGCGGCGGCGGTGCAGCAGGCGAAGAAAGAGGCCGGTCGGGCGCAGACGCGCGCCGGGAAGAGCAAGGGCAAGTCACCCGAAGAGGACGCCGCCGACGAGCTCCAGCAGGACCGAGAGGACGTGGGCGACAAGATCGGGGAGCTCACCCTCGCCGCCGAGGCCCTGGCGCACGAGACGCCCTCCGGTGCGGGTGAGGCCCGCAAGGCCCGTCGCCAGCTGGAGAAGGAGCTCGACGGGGCGGAGAGGGACGCGCGGAAGCTCGAGCGACGGGGTGCGGCGGCGCTGACCGAGGGCGAGCGGGCGAGCCTGGCCCGAGCCAGGGCCGCGCTCCAGGTCGTCCGGCGGCACGAGCGCGGCCTGGCCGGGCGCCTGGGAGCGGTGCTGGCCCTCCTCGCCGCCATCTACGCCTCGCTGGGCATCGCCCAGACGGGCATCCTGGCCCTGTCCCGGGACTTCCACGACGCGCTCTCGCGCGACATCTCGCTGCTGGTCCACGTGGCGCCCGAGGACCCGCCGATGCGCCCGAAGATCCGTCTCGACCTCCCGTGGGTGCGACGGAAGGCGAACCGGCGCGCCCAGTTCTTCCTCGGCTTCCTCCCCGGGACGCTCCTCATCACGGTCGTAGGGTGGTTCGTCCCTCCCCATCGCACGCTCACGACGGTCCTCACTGCGATCTGGGCCGCCTACTGGTGGACGGTGATGACCGCCGGGCAGACCGTTCGGGCGTGGAGCCCGCCAGAGACGACGCCGCGGCCCTGGTACCTGCGCGGCTGGTTCTGGTTGAGCAAGAGGGTCTTCATCTTCCGGTGGTGGGGGACGATCTGGGAGCGGTTCGCCCGCCGCTTCTATGGCCCCTCGGAGCGCGTGGAGGAGCAGCCCTTCGAGTTCGCCGGGCTCGCACTGAGCCGGGCGCTGCTGCTGGTGCCGGTGCTCAAGCTCCTGTTCCGTCCGATCTTCCCCGTCGCCGCGGCGCGCCTCCTGGTTGAGCACGCGTCGACGGCGAGGCTGCCCGTTCCGGTCACCGCGGCCGAGGTGGCCGACGCCGCGATCCACGCGCCCGACCCCGAGGCGCGGGCGCACTCCGGCGTCGCGACCTGACCTCTGCGTTCCGGACGAACGCGATGAGCGCGGTCGCGGTCCGACCGGCCGCGCCGCGGTCGCTGCGGATTCCCCCTGCCCCCAGGGAGGCCCGGGCCAGGACCGCGAGCACCTCGGCGGGACGGTCACGGGCAGGAACGGTGTTCGCCAGGAGCGCCAGGACCCGCTCCCCGGCCGACAGGGGCACGGGGTCCCAGCGCGCCTCGGGCCGGTAGCGGGTCTCGACCACCAGGCCCACCGGCACCGGGCCGCGCCCGCGCCCCCGGGGGACCGGATGCCGCTCCTTGCCTCCGCCGCGGACCCGGACGCTGGGGCGACGGGCGTAGGGATGCACCCGGCCCTCGGCGTCGAGCACCGCGTACTCGTCCGAGTAGTACGTTGCCCCGGACGCGACCAGCGCGCGGACCAGCGTCGTCTTGCCGGCCCCGGAACGTCCCGGGACCAGGATGGCCCGCCCGCCCACGGCGACCACGCCGGCGTGCACGAAGACCTCCGGGCGAGCGAGCCGGGCGACCGACAGCTGCAGCTCGCTCTCGAGCACGTCCAGCGCCTGGGCATGCGTCAGACCGCGCACGAGCAGCCGGCCCTCCATCCGCACCGACATCCCGGGCGAGCGCGCCTCGTGGACCAGCGCGAACCGCATCGCCGCCGGTCGCGCCGTTCTCCTCCAGCCCGGGGGGAAGCGCGCGCGAACGGCCGGACGGAGCCGGGGGTCGTCCACCCGGACCTCGAACGCCACGCCGTACGCCTCGCCGCGCAGGGCGTCTGCTGTCACCGCGATCCCCATCCCCGGGGTGGCGACCATACCGCCCGGCGAGGAAGGATCACGGTCGACCCCACCTCCGGACATCGACCGACACCTGCGTGCAGCGGGGCTGATCCGCGCACGATGACAGGGCCTACCCCTCGACCCATATTCGCCGCTCTGGGGAGAGGGGCCCGAACGAAGCGGGGTGGCGCGTGCGCGGAACGGTGGTGGTTGCGGAGGACGACCCGGGGCTCAGGGAAGTGCTCCTCCACGTGCTCCACGAGGCGGGCTACCAGGTCCTCCTCGTCACCCGCGAGGCAGACACCCTCGCCGCCCTCCGCAGGCTCGGTGCCGGCTGCCTGCTGATCCTCGAGGCGAAGCTGCCCGACTCGGCCAGCGAGGCGATCCTCCAGGCGATGGCCTCCGGACCCATCCCCGTCTCCTGCCCGGTGGTGCTGCTCAGCGGCCCACCGGTGGAGGCCCGGTCGTCCAACGTGGTCGGCGTGCTCCGCAAGCCGTTCGAGCTGACCCGCATGCTGGCGGTGGTGAAGGCCTTTTGCCCCAGCCCGGCGCTCCCTCCCTCGCCTGCTCGGGGTTCCGCCCCCGCCGCGGCGTGACCACGCTCGTCTCCAGAAAAGGAGACGACGCGAATGGCTGGAGAGATGGACAAGTTGAAGGGGAAGGTGAAGGAAATCGCCGGCGCCGCCGCCAATGATGCGAGCACGGAGAACGAGGGCAAGCTCGACCAGGCGAAGGGCAACCTCAAGCAGACCGCCGAGAATCTGAAGGACCGGGCGAAGGAAGCCCTGGGCGGGGCCGCCGACAAGGCGAAGGAAGGCTCGGAGACGGCCGAGCGCAAGACTCGCCGCGATCCCGACAAGGCCTGACGACGTTCAAGCCTCTCGCGGAGGGCCGCCGGGCACCCGTCCGGCGGCCCTTCGCATGTCTCAGGGCGGAAAGAGGCGTGCGAGCGTCCGCGCCAGGCGGGAAACGCCGTCGGTGAAGTGGGCCAGGGGCGGCAGGAGCGAGAGCACGAGCCACCGCCCTCGCGGGAAGTCGTAGAAGTACCCGGGCTGCACCTGGACGCCCGCCTCGAGGAGCGCGAGACAGACCTCGGTCTCGTCGGCCGTCTGGGGAAGGCGCACCACCGCGGACCAGCCACCCGCCGAGGGCATGAGGTCCCACGACGCGTCGGAGGGACGAGCGTCCCGGAGCGCACGGGCGTTCTGGTCGAGGCGAAGCGCAACCCCCGCGCGCCAGGCCGCCGACCCGGTCAGGAGCTCCGGGAGGGCCTGCTGCGCCGGTGCCGACGCCGACAGGTGGGTGTCGGCGATGAGCTCCAGCCTGGCGAGCGCCTCGTCGCGCTCGGGCGCCGGGCCGAGGACCGCGGTCCAGGCCAGCTTCCACCCCGGAAGCCCGGCCGACTTCGAGAGTCCCTGGAGCGAGAACGTGAGCGCCTCCGCGGAGCGGGCGGCGACGGACCTCGCCGGGCGCCCGCGCCGCGGGAACTCGACGAAGACCTCGTCCACGATGAGCGCCCAGTCCCTCCGGGCGCAGAGCGCGTCCAGCCGGGCCTGGTCTGCATCGCCGAGGACCCAGCCGGTCGGATTCGCAGGGCTGACCAGCACGACGGCGCGGGTGGTCTCGTCGGCGAGGGCGGCGACATCGTCGAGGTCGAGCGAGCCGAACGGATCCTCGGGAAGCGGGAAGGAGCGGAGCTCCACCGAGGACAGCTCGGCCAGGAACGGGAGCAGCGGGTAGCTCGGGGCGGGCACGAGCACCGAGTCGCCCGGGTCACAGAGCATCGCGAAGAGCCAGCCGTACGCCTCGCTGGTGGACGCGGAGAGCACGAGCTGTCCCGGCTCGAGGTGCGCGCCGAGACGGGTCTGGTCGCGCGCCACGGCCTGCCGCGCGGCGAGCTGGCCGAGCGGCTCGGGGGCGTACGCGGCCAGCGCGCGGAACGACAGGACGCCACGGAGCCAGGCCTCATCGGGAGCGAGCCCGCAGTCGGCGGGGTTGCTCACGGTGAGGTCGACGGGAGGCGTGCCCCGGCGTTCGAGCACCTCCAGCCGGGCGGCCAGAAGGTTCTGCGTACGGTCCCAGGATGTCCGGGCGGAGAACACGTCGGGGCCGGCACGCTACCCCACCCGCGCCGGTCGGCGTTTCCCGTTCAGAGCCCGGTCTGGAGCATTGCCTCGACCACGCGGCGGATGAGCTCGCGGCGGATCTCCTTCCGGCAATGGTCCACCGCGTGCTGCGGCGGGCGCGGCAGGTGCGAGGGTCGGCTCCGGGCGGCGGTACGGACGATCATCTCGACCTTGCTCTGCTCGATCTGGAAGAGGCGACCGCCGTCCTTGCGGAGGAAGTAGTTGAGGCCACGAGTGTCGAGCAGCTTCTGGAAGTAACGCCGGGCATTGCTCACCAGCGTCAGGTCGATGACGTCGCCCATCTGTCGCGACCCTTGTCACCTGGATCGAGCGACGCGTCCAATTCGGTGACGAGCGGCCGGGCAGGCACCGCTACAGCCCCGTGCGGCGCCTGGTGAGAACTTGCGCGGCGGCTCCGGAGCGTGTTGTCGGTGCCGGGCGGAGCGCGTGCTGCGATCGGCGTCCGGCACGCACGCCGACCGCGCAGCGGCGATCGTCGAGGCGACCTCATCCACGCTGCGGCAGCTCGAGCAGCGGTCGGAGCACGGCGCGGAATGCGCGCCGGCGACGTTCCGGATCCTCGAGGTACGGGACCGGACCGAGCACCGGGACACCGTGCCGGCGGGCGAGCCAGGCCGCGTTGTCCTCCACCGAGGGATCCCGCGCCGGCGAGCTCCGGGACAGGACGACCGCGCGCACCGGAACGCCCCGCGCCTCGAGCAGGCGAAGCGACAGTCCCGTGTGGTTCAGCGTGCCCAGGCCCGCGCGGGCCACCAGCACGACGGGAAGCCCCAGCGCCTCGATGAGGTCCACGATGTCGCGGTTCCGGTCGAGCGGCACGAGGAGACCACCGGCCCCCTCGGCCACCAGGGGTCGGTCGCCGAAGCCACGGAACGCCGCGAGGACGGGACGGAGGTCGGGGACCGCGCCCATGCGCGCCGCCGCGACGCCGGGGGCAAGCGGAGCGCGGAAGCGATGGACGCACACCTGATCGAGCGAATCGGTGCTGCGGGCCGCGGCCCGGAGCTCGAGCGCGTCGGCCGGCCGCGCCAGCCGGGTACAGCCGCTCTCGTAGGGCTTGAACGGCGCGGGGCTGAGCCCGGCATCCGCCAGGAGGGAGAGGAGCGCGGCGGCGACCTGCGTCTTCCCCACGCCGGTGTCGGTCGCTGTGACGAACACGCGGAACGGCCGACGCGCCGCTGCCCGGGGCGGCGGACGCGCCGGCCTCATCGCGGCTCCGGCACGGGGCAAGGCGCGCGACTCACGCCCCGGTGACCTCGACGATGGCCTCCCGGACCGCGTCGCCCAGGCGCACCGCCTCGGCCTCGGTCAGGGACAGGGGAGGCATCATCACCACCACCGCTCCCAGGGGACGGAGCAGGATCCCGCGCCGGCGCAGCGCGAAGCAGACGCGGTGCCCGATGCGCTCGCCGTAGCCGTAGGGCTCCTTCGTCCGCCGGTCGCGCACCAGCTCGACGCCCACCATCAACCCGCGCTGGCGGACGTCGCCGACGTGGGGCAGCTCGGCGATCGCCGCGAGCTTCGGGCGGAGCGCCTCGGCCGTCCGGCGAACACGCTCCAGGACCCCGTCGGTCTCGAAGAGCCGGAGTGACGCCAGGGCCGCGGCGCAGGCCAGCGGGTTCCCGGTGAAGGTGTGGCCGTGGAAGAAGGTGCGGGCCGAGTCGAACTCGCCGAGGAATGCCTCGTGGACGCGGTCGGTGGTGAGCGTCGCGGCCAGCGGCAGGTACCCGCCGGAGAGGCCCTTCGCCAGGCAGAGGAAGTCCGGGCGGACGCCCTCCTGCTCCACCGCGAACATGGTCCCGGTGCGCCCGAAGCCGGTGGCGACCTCGTCGCAGATCAGGAGCACGTCGTGCTTCCGGCAGAGCTCGGCCATCGCTCGCAGGTACCCGGGCGGGTGCATCCACATCCCCGCCGCGCCCTGCACCAGGGGCTCGAGGATGACCGCGGCCAGGGTGGAGGCCTTCTCCTCCAGGAGGCGCTCCGCCGCCCCCAGCGCGCCGGCGAGTGGATCGCCGGCGGCGGTCCAGTGGTAGGGGCTCGGGCTGGGCAGCCGCTCCACGCCGAAGAGCAGGCCGCGGAAGGTGCCGTGGAAGAGCTCCATGCCGCCGACCGAGACCGAGCCCACGGTGTCGCCGTGGTAGGACTCGGCGAGGGCTGCGAAGCGAGTCTTCTCCGGCCGCCCGCGCTGCTGCCAGTACTGGTAGGCCATCTTCAGCGCGACCTCGACCGACGTGCTCCCCGAGTCCGAGTAGAAGACACGGGTCATCCCGCCGGGAGCGATGCGCACCAGCGCCTCGGCGAGCTCGATGGAGGGCACCGACGCGAGGCCGAGCAGGGTGGAGTGCGCCACCCGGTCGAGCTGGGCACGGACAGCGTCGTCGATCTCCCGCCTCCGGTGCCCGTGCACGTTGCACCACAGCGAGCTGACCCCATCGAGGTACCGCCGGCCGAGATCGTCGACGAGCTCGTTGCCCTCGGCCCGCTCGATGATCAGCGGATCGTCGGACGGCCAGACCGCCATCTGGGTGAAGGGGTGCCAGACGTGGGCCCGGTCCAGGGCCAGCAGTCGCTCATGCCGCGACGAGTCCATGCGCGCGCGCCTCCTCGAGAGCCTGGAGCGCGCGATCGACGTGCGCCTCCGTGTGTGCGGCGGAGAGGGCGAACCGCAGGCGGCTGGTCCCCTCGGGAACGGTGGGTGGACGGATGGGCTTCACCAGCAGGCCGCGCTCGCGAAGGAACGCGGAAGCGCGGAGGGCCCGCTCGGGAGTGCCGAGGATGACCGGGACGATGGCGCTGCGTGGCTCGGCGGCGAACCCCAGCGCCCGGAGCCCTTCCACGAAGCGGCGGATGTTCCGCCACAGCCGCGGCCGGAGCTCGGGATCGTGCTCCAGCAGATCGACGGCCACCACCATCGCCTCGCACAGCGCGGGCGGCAGGGTGGTGGAGAAGATCACCGAGCGCGCGCGGTTCACCAGGAGGTCAGCCACCGCGCGGGTGGTCGCCGCGTACGCTCCGAAGCCGCCCAGCGCCTTCCCCAGCGTGCCCATCCGGACGTCGGGCCGGATGCCGGCGGCCTCGCACAGCCCCGAGCCACGGGCGCCGAGGACGCCGGTGGCATGGGCCTCGTCCACCAGCAGCGCCGCGCCGTCGCGGGCGCAGACCTCGGCCAGCGCCTCGAGGGGAGCGGAGTCCCCGTCCATGGAGAACACCGCGTCGGTCACCACCAGCCTTCGCCGGAAGCCGTCCCGGGCGAGCGCCCGGGCCACCGCCTCCACGTCGGCGTGCGGAACCACCGCGACCTCGGCGCGGCTCAGCCGGCAGCCGTCGACGAGGCTGGCGTGGTTCAGCGCGTCGGAGACCACGAGGTCGCCGCGTCCGACCAGGGCCTGGACGAGGCCCAGGTTGGCCGGATAGCCGCCGTTGAAGATCAGCGCCGCCTCGGTGCCCTCGAAGGCCGCGAGGCGGGCCTCGAGGCGGCGGTGCGCCTCGGTGTCCCCCACCACGAGCCGGGAGGCGCCCGAGCCGACTCCCCAGCGCTCGAGGCCGGTGACGAAGGCCCGCGCCACCCGTGGATCGGCTGCGAGGCCCAGGTAGTCGTTGGAGGAGAAGCTCAGGAGCGACTGACCGCCGAGCCGGACCACCGGGCCCTGGGGGGAGGCGAGAGGCTCCAGGAGGCGGAGGAGACCCTGCCGGCCGAGCTCGGCCAGCTCCTCGCGCGCCCACGCATCCGCGACCGAGCTCACGACTCGCGAGCGGTCTCGACCGCCGGCTCGAGCGGCCGGAGGCCCGCGCCCTCGAGCAGCGCCATGTCCTCGGCGTACTCGGGGTTGCCGGTGGTGAGGAGCTTCTCGCCGAAGAAGAGCGAGTTGGCGCCGGCCATCATGCAGAGCAGCTGAGCCTCCTGGCTCATCTGCATCCGGCCCGCGGACAGCCGGACCATCGCAGCCGGCATCAGGATGCGCGCCGTGGCGATGGCCCGGACCATCTCCACCGGCGCGACCGGGGTCTGGTGCTCCAGGGGTGTGCCGGGCACCGCGACCAGCGCGTTGATCGGCACCGACTCGGGATGAACCTCCTGGTTGGCGAGGGTCCGGAGCAGCTCGCACCGGTCGTCGACCGATTCGCCCATCCCGAGGATGCCGCCCGAGCAGACGGAGATCCCCGCCCCCCGCACCTCGGCCAGCGTGCGGAGCCGGTCGTCGTACTCGCGGGTGGAGATGATCTCCCCGTAGAACTCGGGGCTGGTGTCGAGGTTGTGGTTGTAGGCGCTGAGGCCGGCCTCCTTGAGCCGACGGGCCTGGTCCCCGCTGAGCATCCCCAGCGTGACGCAGGCCTCCATTCCCAGCGCACGGACGCCGCTGACCATCGCGAGCACCCGGTCGAACTGCGGGCCGTCCTTCACCTCGCGCCAGGCCGCGCCCATGCAGAAGCGCGTCGCGCCGGCCGCCCGTGCGCGGCGGGCGGCCTCGAGAACGTCGCCGGTCTCCATGAGGCGCTCGGCCTTCACCCCGGTGGCGTAGCGCGCCGATTGGGGGCAGTACGCGCAGTCCTCCGGGCAGCCGCCGGTCTTGATCGAGAGCAGGCTGCACAGCTGGACCTTCGGCTCGCCGAACGTGGCGCGGTGCACCGACTGGGCGCGGTAGACCAGCTCGAGGAGGGGCAGGTCGTGGATGGCGCGCACCTCGGGGAGCGCCCAGTCGTGGCGGACCACCACCTCGGGGCTGGCCTGGACGTCGGGGACGCTCGACACGGGGCACGACCTCCTGGGGGACGGCGGGGGCGCCACGCTCGACGGGGCGGGCAGCGTTGTCAACCTCGAACCGCCTCGCGGTTGACGATGTGTTCCGGTGAGCCGGTCTCTGCCTTGTGCTGCACGGGCGGCCGGGCACCGCGTTACAGAGACGTCCTCTCCGGTGGGAACGCGACGCGGGCTCTTCTACGGCTGGCTGGGCATGCTGCTGTTCAGCGGCACGGTGGTCGCCACGCGCTTCGCGGTGCGCGAGCTGGATGCGACCTTCATCGCGCTCGGCCGGGCCCTCGTCGCAGCGGGCCTCGCCGCCTGCGTCCTGTGGGCGCGCCGGGCTCCCTGGCCGCGCCGTGGTCAGTGGAGGCGGATCGCGCTGGTCGCCGGCGGGGTGGTGGTGGGGTTTCCCTGGCTGATCACGCTGGCGCTGAAGACCATGCCCGCCGCGCACGGGGCGGTCATCGTGGGGCTCCTGCCGATGGTCACCTCGGTGCTCGCGGTGCTCCGGGGCGGGGAGCGGCCCTCGCCGGCCTTCTGGCTGGCCAGCGGGGCGGGGCTGGTGGGCATCCTGGTCTTCGCCTCGACCCGAGGGGCCCACGGGCTCGAGCAGGCGGACCTGCTCGCGCTGGGGGCGGTGGCGCTCGGGGGGGTGGGCTACTGCGAGGGCGGCCTGCTCGCCCGGGAGATGCCGGCACCGCACGTCATCTGCTGGGCGCTGCTCTTCTCGGCGCCGTTCCTCGCGCTCCCGACGGCATGGGTGGTCGCCCGGACGGGGATCTCGGCGGGGCCGGCGGCGTGGGCCGGGTTCGCCTACGTCGCGGTGCTGAGCATGTTCCTCGGCTTCTTCGCTTTCTACCGGGGCATGGCCGAGGCAGGCATCGCGCGGGTGAGCCAGATCCAGCTTGCGCAGCCGGTGTGTTCCCTCGTCTGGAGCGCGCTCTTCCTCGGTGAGCGAATCGACGCGTCCACCGCGTTCGCGGCGGTGTTCGTCGTCGGCTGTGTGCTGGTGACCTCGCGCACGCGGGTCCGCGTCGCCTACGCCGTCCCGGAGGCCCCCTGATGATCGCCGAGGTCCTCGCGCTCGCGCTGGCTGCCACTCCGGGAGAGACGGTGTGGAGCGAGCTCCAGACACGCTGGCGTCCCCGCCTCGAGCCGCTCCTCTCCGAGGTGATGGCCTTTCCGACCGTCTGGACGGACACGGAGGCGCTGGCGGCGCAGCGCCGGTGGCTCGCCCGGGTCGGGCCCGAGCTTGGCTTCGTGGTGCGCGACCGGGAGACCATGACCGAGGTGGACCTGCCCGGGCCGGAGGGCGCTCCGGTGCTCGGCCTGGTGGTGCACGGCGACCTGCAGCCGGTCAACGCGGCGGAGTGGACGGTCCCGCCGTTCGCCGCGACCTTCAAGGACGGGGCGGTCTGGGGTCGTGGTGCCGCGGACGACAAGGGCCCGCTGGTGCAGGCGCTGGTCGCCATGGCCGCGTTGAAGAGCTCCGGGCTTCCCCGGACCCACACCGTCCGGCTGTTGGTCGGGACCGACGAGGAGCACGGAGCGACCGACGTCGAGGCGTACAGGAAGGACTACCCGCTGCCCGACCTGAGCCTGATCCTGGACAGCGACTTCCCGGTGGTCATCGGGGAGAAGGCCTGGGCCGAGTGGATCATCCTCGCGCAGGAGCGACCGGAGCCTCCGGGCGGGCCGGTCGAGGTCGTCGACCTCTCCGCAGGTCAGGCGGTGAGCATCGTTCCGGACCTCGCGACGCTGACCCTGCGCTGGCGGAGCGGGACGCCGGACTGGGACCGGTGGCTGCGCCCGGTGCGGGCGGTGAAGCTACCGCCGGACACCTCGCTGGAGATCCGCGGCAGTGGCGGGGAGCGGACGGTGGTCGTTCACGGGCGCGCGGCGCACGCGGGTGTGGGGCTGAGCTCGGGACGCAATGCGCTGGTGGCGCTGGCGGTGGCCATGCACGGACGGCTTCCGGCGTGCGCGGCCTCGGACCTGCTCGAGTACACGTACGCGGCGGGGCGCGATCCGGGCGGACGTGGGCTCGGGCTGCCGGGGCCCGACCCGCTGTGGGGGTCGGTCGACACCAACTTCGGGGAGCTGAAGCGCGAGGCGAACGGCTGGTTCGGGCTGCACGTGAATCTCCGCTCGCCGCCGGCGCTCTGGGGCGACGGGCTCCGGGGCAGGGTGGACGCGCACGCCCAGGCGTTCGCCGCCCGCCGTGGCGCGCGGTTCCTCAGCGGCGGCAAGTTCGGATACGAGCCCTTCGTCGTTCCGGCGGACGCGCCGCTGGTGCAGCGGCTGCTCGCGGCGTACGCGCGCGGAGCCGGTCGACCGGGGAAGCCGGTGGTGAGCGCCGGCGGGACCTACGCGCGGGAGATGACGAACGGGATCGCCTTCGGGATGTGGTTCCGGGAGGACGGCGTCTACCCCGGTCACAACTCGGACGAGCGGATGCCGATCCGCTCTCTCGAGCGTGGAATGCACGTGCTCGCCGAGACGCTCGGCGACCTCGCCACGAGCCCACCGATCGCGCACCCGCTCCAGTCGGCCACGCGGCCCTGAGCACGCGAGGTGTCAAACCACCTCCGCCCGTCCGGGGCGGTGGACTCGCCAGTCCACGCGCGGCGACCTCGCGAGGTGTCAGACACCTCGTAATGACACCTCGTAATTGGACCTCGCCACGAGCCCGCCGATCGCGCGCACCCGCTCCAGGCGAGCCCGCGGCCCTGAGCAGGCGAGGTGTCAAACACCTCCGCCCGTCCGGGGCGGCGGACTCACCAGTCCACGCGTGGCGACGGTCACTCGCAGGTCAGCTTGGTGCGGGCATTCACCTCGGGGCTCCAGCGGGTGCAGGTCCGGACCCCGCTCCGGCTGCCCTCGAACTCGCGGCAGGGTCGGACGCGGTACAGCAGGAGCGTCGGCTTGCCGTTGGTCCCGATGACCTGGACCGCTGGAGGGGACCCGGTCGACTCGAGGCGGACGAAGCCACCGCCCGCATCCGGCGCGAACGTGCCCCGAAAGCTCCAGGGCGCCCCGCCGGTGCTCCCCTCGAAGAGCCAGCCGCCGCGATCCGGCCGGACGTGCTTCCAGGCCGGGTCGGTGGGCCAGACGAACTCCTGCCAGCTGTACCGGTTCGGCTTGTCGTCGACCGTCCCGTCCGCGTTCATGGCCACGAAGGGCTGGGGCGCTGCGCCGACGAATGTTCCGTCGAAGATGCAGTACTGCGGCCCACGCTGGCAGGCGAGGCAGAGCGCTGTCGTGGCAGCGGAGGCGAGCAAGGAGCGACGCACGACGCGACGGTCTCGCAGCCCGGCGGCGGGCGGGTCAAGCCGCGAGCGACTTCCCTCAGGGCTTGGCGGCCGCGCCACCGGGCGGGATGAGCCGCTCGAGGTCCCTGCCCTCACGCCGGTCCGGCATCGGAGTGTGCGTCGCCCCTCGCAGGCTCCCGTGCCGCATCGAGTACACGTGCGTGAACTCCGCTCCGAGATACAGGATCAGTGACGAGTAATAGACCCACACCAGCAGGATGACGACCGACCCCGCGGCGCCGTAGCTCGAGGCCACGCTCGCCTTCGCCAGGTAGAACCCGATCGCGAACTTTCCGAGCGTGAAGAGGAACGACGTCAGCAGCGCGCCCACCCACACGTCTCGCCACGCCACCGGGGTGTCGGGGAGGAGCTTGTAGATCATCGCGAACAGCGCGGTGACGACGACCAGGCTCACCGTCGCGTTCAGAGCCTGCCCTACCGCGGCTCCACCGGGGAGAAACATCCCCAGGTACTCCCCGACCGCGGCCAGGATGGCGGAGAGGACCAGCGAGACCAGGAGGAGGAATCCGATCCCGAGCACCATGCTGAACGACAGAAGGCGCACCCGCAGGAACTCGACCAGCCCGTTCGTCGTCGGCGGCTTCGCCTTCCAGATGGTGTTCATCGAGTCCTGGAGCTGGACGAAGACCCCGGTGGCGCCCAGGACGAGGGTCGCGAGCCCCACGATCGTCGCCACGACTCCCCCGCTCTGCTGCTCGTGCATGTTCGCGACGATGCTCTGGACCGCCTTCGCACCGGCGTCGCCGATCAGGCCCGCGAGCTGGGTGTACAGCTGCCCCTCCGCTGCCTGTTGCCCGAAGACCAGCCCCGCGACCGCCACCGTGATGAGCACCAGGGGCGCGAGCGAGAACAGCGAGTAGTACGCCAGGGCAGCGGCAAGCCCGCTGGCCTTGTCCTCGGTCCAGCGAGTCACCGTCTCCTTGGCCAGCGTGGTGGCCGTTCCGAGCGCGCCCGCCATTCCCGTCCTCCGGGCGAGAACGTAGGGACCGGCTCTCCGGGGAGGAACCGCCCCCGGCGTCGTGGCAGGCCTTGCTTGCAGGCACGCTCGACGACCGACCATGTCGTCCGTCTCTGCACGTCGCGAAGGTGGCGACCGTCCCGCCGTCGCGGACTCAGGCTCCGCACTGCCAAGCCCCCACGTGGTCGTCGCGGCGCCCCGGCAAGCTCACCGCCGATCTCGTCGATGGAGGCGGGGGAAAGCGCTCGCGGACGCGCAGACCGGCTCCGAGCCAGATCGCGAGCAGCGCCAACGCGATGAGCAAGGCGCGCATGGACTCCCCCGCGGCTCGGAACATGCCGCTCGTCGGCCGGCGCGGCTCTTGCTGGTCGCACGCCGGGGGCGCTGTCAGCAGCAGCGGGCATTGTGGGGGACGCTCATGGCCAAGGCGCGCACGCACTTCACCTGCCAGTCCTGCGGATTCCAGTCCGCGAAGTGGCTCGGGCGCTGTCCGGACTGCAGCGGGTGGAACACGCTCGTGGAGGAAGCCGCTCCGCTCGAGGATCGCCGGCCGGCCTGGGGCGCGTCGGGAGTCTCCGCCCGGCCGGTGAAGCTGGTCGACGTCGAGGCCGAGGCGGAGGAGCGCCGCCGCACGGGCATCGGCGAGCTGGACCGGGTCCTCGGTGGCGGCGTGGTGCCCGGTTCGCTGGTGCTGCTCGGGGGAGATCCGGGCATCGGGAAGTCGACGCTCCTGCTCTCCGCGGTCGAGCGGCTCGCGGCGGCCGGTCCGGTCCTGTACGTCTCGGGAGAGGAGTCGCTGCGGCAGACCAAGATGCGAGCCGACCGCCTCGGGGTCCGGTCCCCGGCGGTGCACCTCTTCGCCGAGACGGACGCGGACAAGGTCCTCGCCGCGGCCGAGTCCCTTCGCCCGGTGGCGCTGGTGGTCGACTCGATCCAGACCATGTTCCTCGCCGAGCTGGGCAGCGCTCCCGGCACGCTCAGCCAGGTGCGCGAGGTCGCCGGGCGGCTGATGGCCTACGCGAAGCGCTCAGGGGTCCCGACCTTCCTGGTCGGCCACGTGACGAAGGACGGCAGCATCGCTGGACCCCGCGTGCTCGAGCACATGGTGGACACGGTCCTCTACTTCGAGGGCGAGCGCGGTCACCCCTTCCGCATCCTCCGCGCGCACAAGAACCGCTTCGGCTCCACCAACGAGATCGGCGTCTTCGAGATGAAGGGATCCGGCCTGGAGGAGGTGGCGGATCCCTCCGCGCTGTTCCTCGCCGAGCGCCCGGCGGGCAAGCCCGGCTCGGCGGTCACCGCGACGCTCTCCGGAACCCGGCCGCTGCTGGTCGAGGTCCAGGCTCTCGTCGCTCCCACCGGCTACGGCACCGCGCGGCGCACGGCGATCGGCGTCGATGGCAACCGGGTGGCACTGCTGGCCGCGGTGCTGGAGAAGAAGGAGGACGTCCAGCTGACCGGCTGCGACACGTTCGTCAACGTCGCGGGCGGGATGACGCTGTCGGAGCCCGCGTCGGACCTGGCGGTGTGCGCTGCGCTGGTCTCGTCGCTCCGCAACCAGGCGGTGCCCCAGGACGTCCTCGTGCTCGGCGAGGTCGGGCTCGCCGGCGAGGTCCGGGCGGTCGCGCAGATGGACCCCAGGCTCGCCGAGGCGGGCAAGATGGGTTTCCTGCGCGCGGTCCTGCCGAAGGGAAGCGCGCGCCGGGTCGAGTCGCGGGGAGTGAAGCTGCTCCCGGTCGAGACGCTCGGCGAGGCGCTCGAGGCGCTCTTTCCCCGCTGAATCGTTTCGGCGGCGCGCTGGCGACTACGCCGCCGGGTCCGGAATGGCGCGCCGGATCTGATCGGCGAGCGCATCCGTCTCAGAGAACGCCATCCCGAAGAAGCGCTCGAACAGCTCGGCCTCCAGGTCCTCGCGCCAGGTCGGACTGGCCGTGTCGACGTCGACGCCGAGGATGCTCGCCCCGCGGACGGCGAGGTCGGTGCGCCGCCGGTGCGCGAGCACCTGGACCATCGCACGCGGATACCGGGTCGTTCGCCAGGCCTTGCGCACCTCCTGGACGTCGACCGATTTGCCGTCGCGCAGCTTCCGCTCGAGCTGGACGAGCGGGTCATCCGCCTCGCGCTCCTCGGCATCCTCCGCACGTTCCTGACGATCGTGGCGAGACATGGGGAATCGACTGTACCAGCGAGCAAGACGGCTGCTCGCGAGGCCCTCCCTCTGGACGGATGACGCCTCGTTTCATTTCGTCCACCCGTTCGGCGGCGAACGAACCTCAGACTCCCAGCACGGCACGGACCTTGGTGAGGAGCCGCCTCATCTCCGCCGTCCCCGAGCGGTGCAACGCCTCGTCGAGCTCGAACCATCGGACCGCGCTGCTCTCCTCGGGGTCCTCCCGCAGCGCGTCGGGGCGATCGGTCAGCACCAGGAAGCGAACGTCGAGGTGCAGGTGCGCCGGTTCGGTTCCCCGGCTGGGGATGGGATGCACGTCCACGTCGAGCGGTCGGGGGGCCGACGGATGCGGGACGACCGGACATCCCGTCTCCTCGGTTGCCTCGCGGAGCGCCGTGGCGAGGAGATCCTCCCCGTCCCCCGGCTCGACGTGTCCGCCCGGCTGCAGCCAGCGCCCGAGCTTCCGGTGGTGCACGAGCGCGACGCGCCGCCCGTCCGTCACCACCGCGCTTCCCGTGAAGTGTGCGGCCGGCTGAGCCCTGGAGAATGGCTCGGGCAGCAGCGCGCGCTGTGCCTTCATGAGCGCGAGGTCCGCGGCCTCCTTGTCGTCCACCGGGTCGACGGCGTCCAGCAGCGTCTCGAGTCGGTTCATGGTGCGCGCAGAGGCTCCGGAGATCACCCCGTGACGCCGCTTCAGCGCCTCCCGGCCGGCGCGGCGCTGGAGGCGTTGCCGGGCGTCCTACCATGCCTGGCGACCCGCGGGCGGCCATCGCGAGCGCGTTGCGCGTTGGGAGGATCGTCGGGCGCCTGGCGTTCTCGTACCGGCTGGCCTAGGTCCTGTGCTCCGCCGCATGCCCGCCGCTCTCCTCGAAGCCCATGGCCTCCGGAAGACGTACGAGGGCCGGGTGCTGCTCGATGGCGTCGACCTCCGCCTCGACGGCGGAACCGTCACCACCGTCGGGGGATCCTCCGGAGGCGGGAAGACGACGCTCCTCCGGATCCTCGGCCTTCTCTCCGACCCCGACGAGGGACAGGTGCTCCTCGACGGCACCGACCTGCGCACCCTCGTCCCGCATCAGGCCCGCCGCCGCGTCGCGCTCGTTCCCCAGGCCCCGGCGATGTTCCCCGGAACGGTGCTGGACAACGTCCGCACCGGCCCCCGGCTCGCGGGCAACGACCTTCCCGAGGCGACCGCGCGGGAGCTCATCGTCCGGGCCGGGCTCGAGCAGCAGTTCCTCGCTCAGGACGCACGGGCGCTCTCCGGCGGGGAGAAGCTGCGGGTCGCCGTCGCCAGGGCCCTCGCGCTTCGACCCGAGGCGTTGCTCCTCGACGAGCCCACCGCGGCGCTGGACGACGACCGGGCCGACACGCTGGTGCGGCTCCTCGGCGAGCTCGTCGCGGAGGGTACGCCGGTCCTCGTCGTGACCCACGACGCGCGGGTGCGGGAGCAGCTCGGCGCGCGACACCTCGATCTCGTCGGCGGCCGGCTCGTCGAGCAGGGCCCAGGGAGGCGGAGCCCGTGAGCTACGTCAGCGTCTCCCTTCCTCAGCTGCTGCTCTCGCTGGGCCTGATGGCGATGGCGATCGCCATCTCCGCGCAGAATGGGCTCGGCCTGGAGAGGGACCTGGGCCTGGGCACCGTGCGCGCGGCGGCGCAGCTGTTCGCGGTGGGGCTGCTCCTGACGCTCGTCTTCCGGAACCAGCACCCGGCCACCGTCTTCGGGGTCATCGTGGTGATGGTCGCGGTCGGCGGCTGGACCGCGGCCCGTCGCATCGCGCACGGTCCGGGGACCGGCGTGCTGTTCCGGTACGCGACGGTCGCCGTCCTCGTCGCCGGCGTCGTGGTGCTGGTGCCGGTGTTCGCCTTCGTCATCCGCCCACCTCTCTGGTACGAGGCGCGGCTTCTCATCCCCATCTCCGGGATGATCCTCAGCAACGCCATGAACGGCGTGGCCCTGGTCTTCGAGCGCGTGTTCGCCTCGATCCACGATGACGCGCCGGCGGTCGAGCAGCTGCTCTCGCTCGGCGCCACCCCGAAGCAGGCCGTCCAGCGTCACGTCCGGGCCGCGATGAACGCGGCCCTTCGCCCAACCATCAATGGTCTGCTCACGGTGGGGCTCGTCGCGCTTCCGGGGATGATGACCGGCCAGATCGTCAGCGGCACCGCACCGGACCAGGCGGTGCGCTACCAGCTGGTCATCATGTACCAGCTGGTCGCGGTGGCCGCGGTCGCCGGGGCACTGGCCGCCCGGTTCGCCCGGCGCCTGTCCTTCAGCGACCGGGAACAGCTCCGGACGTTCGCCGATCGCCGGGTGCGGTAAGCTTCCTGCCGGTGAGGGGACCAGCCACAGTCCTCGTCTGCCTGGCGCTCGGATGCGCGACGGCGCCGGAGCGTCCGCCCGACGCCACCACCGCCTCCGCCAAGGTCCCGGGCGCCTCGGCGCCGGACGCCGGGGTCGGCACGGCAGGCAGCGCGCACGGCACGCCCGCCGCGTTCGGGGAGGTCGACGCCCTCCTCGCCCAGGCGCTCCCCACCTGGGGCGGCGGGGTCCTGCGGGTCGAGCAAGACGACGCCGTCATCTTCGAGCGCGCCTACGGCGGCTACACGACGGCCGACGCGGTGCCTATCGCCTCGGGGACGAAGCTGCTGAGCACGCTGGTCATCCTCTCCCTGGTGAGAGACGGATTCTTCACGCTCGAGACTCCGGCCGGCTCGCTGCTGACCGACTGGCCGAAGGACAAGGCCGGCATCACGCTCCGGATGCTCCTCGCCCAGACCTCGGGGCTGCCCGCCCGGGCCGACTGCCTCGAGACGCGCTCGGCGACGCTGGCCGGCTGCACGCAGGAGATCTCCCGGCTCCCGCTCCGCGCGCCTCCGCGCAAGGCCTTCATCGACGGGGGCGCCGGGTTCCAGGTGGCCGGACGCATGGCGGAGCTCGCCGCGGGAAAGCCGTGGGCGCTCCTGGTGCAGACCCGGCTGATGGACCCGCTGGGGTTCCGCACCACCGGGTTCGGGCGCACCGACAACCCGCGCATCGCGGGCGGTGCGCAGGCGAACGCCGCCGAGTACGCCCGTGCGCTGCGCCAGTTGCTCCCCGGAGCCACCCCGGACCTGCTCGGTCCCAGCCTCCGGGAGGCGGTGCTCGCCGATCAGACCGGCGGGGTCCCCCTGCAGCAGTCGGCCTTCGCGCTCGCCCCGGGACGCGAGTCGCTGCGCGCGGGATTCGGCGTGTACCGGGACCGCGTCGCAAGCGACGGTCGAGCGCTCGAGGTCGTCGCCCAGGGTGTCTTCGGATTCACCGGCTGGGTGGACACCGAGCGCCGTCTGGTCGGCGTCCTGGTGGTCCGTGGAAAGGTCGCAGAGGTTTGGCCGGTCGAGCAGCGCGTTCGCGAGCTGGTGCGGAAGGCGGTGCCCGTGGCCGCCCGATGAGCAGGGTCGTCGCGGTCCTCCTCGTCGCCTGCGCCTGCGCGTCGAGCTTGCCACCACCGGCCACGGCCCGGCCGGAGATGCGCGTCGCGGTCACCGTGGACGATCTCCCCCGACACGGCCCGGAAGCGCCCGGGCAGGACCGGCTCGCCCTGCACCGCGCCTTGCTCGATGCCCTGGTCCGGCACCAGGTCCCGCGGGTCTACGGCTTCGTCAACGCCGGTCGCGCCCACCCCGAGGACCGGGCCGCGCTCGAGGCGTGGGTCGCCGCGGGGTACCCGCTGGGGAACCACACCGCGCACCACCCCGAGCTCCGGACCGTGGGCCTCGACGCGTACCTGGCGGACGTCGACGCCGGTGAGCCGCTTCTGGCCGAGCTGCTCGGCCCCGGCCAGGAACGGGTCTGGAAGGTGTTTCGCTACCCCTACCTCGCGCAGGGAACGGACGTCCCGTCGCGCCTGGCGCTGCGGAAGGCCCTGGTCGACCGCCACTACCGCATCGCCGAGGTGACGATCGACTTCGACGACTGGGCCTACAACCCGACCTACGTCCGCTGCCTCCGCCGTCGAGACACCGGGAGCATCGCGGCGCTCCAGTCGATGCTCCTCGATGCCGCCGTCGCCCAGCTCCGGTGGGCCGACGACACCCTGCGCCGGCTCACCGGGCGCCCGGTGCCTCACGTCCTGCTGCTGCACGCCGGTGCCTTCGACGCGCACATCCTCGACCGGCTCCTCTCCACCTACGAGAAGGAAGGCGTCCGGTGGATCTCGCTCGACGACGCCCTGGCGGACCCCGTCTACGCACAGGAGCCCGATCCGCCGCGCTCCTGGCGGGCAGATCTCCCGATGCAGATGATCCGCTCCCGGCAGCTCCAGGGCTTCCCGTTCACCGCATCGCCCGCCCCGCTCCTCGAGCGATTCTGTCTCGACGGGAGCGAGCCCCCCGATCGTCCGGACCCCTGAGGCCTGAGTCAGAGGTCGGCGAGGCGCTCGTCGATCTCCTCGGCGAGCGACGGATGGGACTGCGCGAGCGCCGTCGCGCGGGCACCCTCGAGCACCTGCCGCGCCTCGTCCTTCCGCCCCGCACCGGCGAGGGCATCCCCGAGCGAGACCAGCGCCGCCGCGTAGTCGGGCTGGAGCGCGACCGCCGCCCGAAGGCTCTCCACCGCCTCGGCGTACCGGCGCTCGTCGAGAAGGAGCTTCCCGAGCGAGAAGTGGCCCATCGGGGAGTCGGGGTGGTCGGCCGCCAGCTTCCGGAACTGCGCCTCGCGTTCGCTGCCCATCGCGAATCGCTCCGTACCACTCGCAGGCCGGAAGCGCTCTGACTTATGGTGCGCCGCCGTTGAGCCCCGCCAAGACCAAGACCCATCGCCCCCGCCCGTCGGGCCGCAGCGGACCCCGGAAGCGTCCGTCTCGCCGTCCGGGCGCCGAAGCCACCACGCGGCCCCGTCCGGAGAACCCGGAGGCGCTGGCCCTCGCACGCCGCGCAGCGAGCCTCCTCTCCGACCGCAAGGCCACCGACGTGGTCTTGCTCGATGTCCGGGGGATGAGCAGCTACGCGGACTACTTCGTCCTCGGCTCCGGTGACTCCGAGCGCGGAGTCGTCGCCACCGCCGAGCACGTCCGCGAGACGCTCAAGGCCGAGGGCCACCGCACCATCGGCACCGAAGGCTTCGACACCGGCCACTGGGTGCTGCTCGACTACGGCGAGGTGGTGGTGCACGTGTTCTTCACCGAGGTCCGGGCCTTCTACGACCTCGATGGCCTCTGGGCAGACGCGCCCAAGGAGAAGGCCGTCTGAAGATCCGCGTCCTCTCGGTGGGGCGCGACCGTTCCGGCTGGTTCGAGCCCGCGGTCCAGGGGTACGCGGAGCGGGTCCAGCGCCACGCCGAGCTGGATCTGCTCGAGCTTCCCGCCGCGAAGGGAGCGCTTCCCCCCGCCGACGCCCGGCGGCGCGAGGCCGAGGCGCTGCTCGGAAAGCTGAAGCCGGAGAGCTGGCTGGTGGCGCTCGACGAGCGGGGCACGCAGCTCGACTCGGTGGAGCTGTCCCGGTTGGTTGCGACCGCACGTGATGCCGGTCGTGAGCTGGTCTTCTGCATCGGGGGGGACGAGGGTCTGGACGATTCGGTCCGCGACCGTGCGTGGAAAGTGCTGGCACTATCGCGAATGACTCTCCCCCACCGCCTGGCCCGGCTGGTCCTGCTCGAGCAGCTCTACCGGGCGCTCTCGATCCTGCGGGGCGAGCCGTACCACAAGTAGGCGCTGCGCCCGGGCGGCGGAGGGATTATCCATCCGGCCGCATGGTCACCATCACCTACTGCACCAGCTGAGGCTACCTCCCCCGGGCCACCCGTGCGGCGGCCGAGCTCAAGAAGTCACTGGGCGTGGAGGCAGACCTCCTTCCCGGCAGCGGCGGCATCTTCGAGGTGGCCGTGAACGGGAAGGTGGTGGCGGAGAAGGGGCTGACCGGCTTCCCGAGCGAGCAGGACGTGGTGAAGGCGGTCGGCGCCGCGCTCAAGCGCTGACCGGATTCGCGGCAGGCACCTGACGAGGAGCGCCGCGGCGGTCGATCCGGCGGTACACCCTGTCGGTCGCCCAGGAGAGCAGCGCGGTCGCCGCGATCAGCACCGCCACCCATCCGGCGAAGCCTGCCCATCCGCAGCGGCCTCCGGCGACGCGCACCAGCGAGACGCCCCGCACCTCGTAGTAGATGAGCATCTCGTGCCAGAAGTAGGCCGCGAGCGACGAGGTGCCGAAGAGCTCGAGCAGCCAGACCGCCGGTGAGCGTCTCGCTCCGGCCGGCGCGCGGGCTTCCAGGAAGAGGAGGAGCAGCAGGAGCGCCATCACCGAGATGCCGCGCGCGCCGGTGTTCGCCGGATCGGTCACCCAGAACGCGTGCGGTGGGTAGACGGCGAGCCACACCGGCCGGAGGAGCCAGAGCACCACCGAGCCGGCGCCGATCGCCAGCGCGAGGCGGCGTACCTGCGCCGCCGTCCCTCGCGCCGCGGTCGCTCCGGCCGCTCCGCCCATGAAGGCCCAGCCGGCCCAGGGCAACAGGGGAAAGACCGAGTGACGCGGGCCGGTCTTGTTCAGGAGGTCCTGGAACGGGCCGGTGACCCCGTCCGCGTAGGGAGAGATCAAGAACAGCGCGAGCGCCACGGCCAGCGAGGCGAGGGTCAGGGCGCGCGGGCGCGGGGCGAGGGCGAAGTTCAGCGGAAGCGCGGCCAGCAGCGTGAGCCCGATGCACTGGAGGATGTCGACCCGCAGAAGCCACCCCGGATCGACGGAGATCGGGAACCAGACCCAGTTGATGAGCGTTCCGATCGCGAGCACCTCGCCGATGCGCCGGAGCGTCCGGAGCACCCGCGGCGCGCGGGGGCCTCCGGCGGAGGCGGCGCGGACCTGGACCAGGGCCAGCGAGAAGCCGGCGGCGAAGATGAACGACGGCGCCACCAGCCCGTTCACGTAGTCGAGGACGCCGGCGGCGGGAGTGGTGAGCAGCTCCTTGCGGAGCAGCACCATCGCGTGCGTCTCGACCATCACCAGGACGGCGAGGCCACGGAGCCAGTCGAATGCCCGGACGCGCGCCTGCGTGGAAGGCTGGGACGGGCCGGGCACCACGGCGGTTCTAGCACCGGCATCCAACCGCGGTCGGGGCCGCGCCCGTCGGGTCCAGGCCGACCTCGCGGAGTGCGCTGTCGCAGTGCGCTGTAACGGTCGACGTGACCGCCGGTGCTGGCTACCTTACGCGGCCCATGGCTCCCAAGCACCGCGTCCTCCTGGCGGTCCTCGACGGCTGGGGCGTCCGCGCCGAGCGCGAGGACAACGCCATCCTTCTGGCCGGCACGCCGAACCTCGACCGCTTCGCGGGGAAGATGCCGCGCACCGAGCTGCTGAGCTCGGGCCTCGCCGTCGGGCTCCCCGAGGGGCAGATGGGAAACTCGGAGGTCGGTCACACCAACATCGGCGCGGGGCGGATCGTCTACCAGGACCTGGTACGCATCAATCGCGCCGTCGAGCGGGAGGAGCTGGTCCACAACCCGGTGCTGGTCGCGGCGATGGACACGGCACGCAAGGATGGAAGGGCGCTGCACCTGATGGGCCTGATCGGCCCTGGCGGCGTGCACGCGTCGCAGGAGCACCTGCTCGGCCTGCTGAAGGCCGCGCGGACGCGCGGAGTCTCCCGGGTCTACGTGCACGCGTTCCTGGACGGTCGTGACACGCCGCCCATGAGCGCGCTCGGGTATCTGGAGGAGCTGGAGCGCTTCCTGCGCGAGACCGGGACTGGCCGGATCGCGACGGTCATCGGTCGCTTCTACGCGATGGATCGCGACAAGCGCTGGGACCGGGTCCAGCAGGCCTACGACGCGATGGTCCGCGGCATCGGGCGCCGTGCCCCGGGCGCGCTGGAGGCGGTGCGCGCGTCCTACGCCGAGAAGGTGACCGACGAGTTCGTTCCGCCGACAGTCATCGTGGATGGAGACGCGCCGGTGGCGACGATCCGCGACGGGGACGCGGTCATCTTCTTCAACTTCCGCGCGGACCGAGCGCGCGAGCTGACGCGAGCCCTCGCCGTGCCCGGGTTCCACGAGTTCGACCGAGGAGGGCTGCGGCTGGGCATGTTCGTGTGCATGACCCGATACGACGCGACCTTCGAGCTTCCGGTGGCGTTTCCGCCGGAGCAGCCGCGGGAGATCTTCGCCGAGGTCGTCTCCGAGAACGGGCTGACCCAGTTCCGTACCGCGGAGACCGAGAAGTACGCCCACGTCACCTTCTTCTTCAACGGCGGCCGCGAGGTGGTGTTCCCCGGCGAGGAGCGGGCGCTCATCCCGAGCCCGCGCGAGGTGAAGACCTACGACCTCAAGCCGGAGATGGCCGCGCCGGAAGTCACCGCGCGTCTCGTGCAGGCGATCGACTCGGGGAAGTACGACTTCCTGCTCGTGAACTACGCGAACCCGGACATGGTGGGCCACAGCGGAAACCTCGACGCGTCGATCAAGGCCGTGCGGGTGGTGGACGGCTGCCTCGGTCAGCTGGCCGAGGCGTGCGCCCGCGCGAACGTGGTGCTCGCGATCACCGCCGACCACGGGAACTGCGAGCTGATGCGCGACCCGGTGACGGGGCAGCCGCACACGGCGCACACCACCAATCCGGTGCCGCTCCACCTGGTCCACCCGGACCTCGCGGGAGCGAAGCTGCGCACCGGCGGCATCCTCGCCGACGTGGCGCCAACGCTCCTGACGGTGATGGGGCTACCCCAGCCGAAGGAGATGGACCGCAACAGCCTCCTGACCTGAGCCGGCTCCGCCGGGGGGCAGTCCGGCGAGGAACGCGCTGCGGGACGGCAGTCCCGGCCGGCGGACCCATCCGTCTCGGAACGGCCCCGAGGCAGCAGCTGGCCGGAGGCGGTGCCCGTCACGCCCCGAGCGCGAGAGCACCGCGGAAGTTCCGCGCTCGATCCGAGCGCTCCTGCGACGCCGCTCGGAGGTCGGCGTGCCCGTCGCACCCCGCGGTCGCGGCGCGAGCGCTCCGGAAGGCGGCACCACCTTGATTAAGTCGTTGAAACAACTTGCATTTTCGAGGTGCCAAACACCTCGTTACGGGGGATACCTCGTCACGGCAGCACCTCGTCACGGCAACCTTGCCGCTCCCCTTCGAGGTGCCAGGCACCTCGTCACGGCACCTCGTCAGGGCGGGTGCCACGGCGGGTGCCAAACACCTCGTTACGGGCACCTCGTGACGGCACCTCTCCGGCTCGGACGCGGTCCGGGGCTTGCTGGAGCGGGTCCGGATGTCCCTTGCGGCGGAGCTGCTCGGACTGGTGTTTCCTCCCGCCTGCGCAGCCTGCGGAGCGCTGCTGGAGGTCGAGGCGACGTTCTGCGCCCTCTGCACGCTCGCGACGGAGCCGGTCCCCCTCCCCGGCTGCCACCGGTGCGCCGAGCCCGTCGAACGACCCGGACCCTGCCCGCGCTGCATCCGGGCGCCACCCCCGTTTCGCTCGGCCCACGCGGCGTTCGTGCACACCGGGCCGCTCGCCCGGGCCATCCACCGCTTCAAGTACGAGGGGCACAGCGAGCTCGCGCTGCCTCTCGCCCGCGCGCTCGCGATGGAGTCCCGGCCATGGCTCGAGGCCCTCGGCCCGCGCGCGGTGCTCGTCCCCGTTCCGCTCCACCGAGGCCGCTTGCTCCGGCGAGGCTACGACCAGGCCGCCCTGCTCACTCGCGCCCTCGCCCGGCAGACCGGCCTGGAGCACCGGCCGCACCTGCTCCGGCGCGTCCGCGCCACCCGGCGGCAGGTGGGCCTTACCGAGGCGCAGCGCATCGAGAACGTGCACCGGGCGTTCGCCACGCGCGCGCCCATGCCCGGCCAGCCCCTGGTGCTGGTGGACGACGTGTTCACCACCGGGGCCACGGTCCGGGCAGCGGGTGCCGCCCTGCGCGAGTCGGGGGCGCGGTGGGTGTACGTCCTCACCCTGGCCCGGGCGGTCGGGGAAGCGAACCCCGGTGTCTTCGGGTTATGAACGACGAGCTCCCGTGGTCTCCAGCCTCCTCCTCACGGCCTTCGTCGCCGCAGCCTCCTCTCCACCCCTAACGGACGATCCGCTTCCCGCGGAGGCCCAGGCCCGGGCCCGGGAGGCGCTCGCCCAGTCCCGCTCTCCTCGCGGCGCCGCCGCGCTGATCCGGCTCCGCGGTCTGCGCGACGATCTCGCGGACCCCCGTCCGGTGGACACGACCTTTGCCCGCATCGCGTCCGACGCGCGGGCCGACCCCTTCACCCGCACGCTCGCAAAGCAGGTGCTCTCGGACATCGACGTGTCGCAGGGTCGGGTGGCCGAGGCCCAGCGCCGGATCCACGCGCTCGGGTACGTGCAGGACGTCTACGTGATCGGCGCCTTCGACAACGAGGGCAAGACCGGCTGCGACACCGACGCCGGGCCGGAGAAGACGCTCGACCTCGAGGCGACGCTTCAGGCCAAGGGACACCCTGCGCGGTGGCGCAGGGCCACCGCCCGTTCCCTGGATGGCGGGATCGATCTCGGAGCGATGGTCCGACCCTCCCGCGGCGTCGTCGCCTACGTGCTGGCGCTGCTCGACGAGGGGGAGGCACGCCGCACCGTCCTCGCGCTCGGCACCTCCGGTGGGTTCCGCCTCTGGGTGAACGGCGAGAAGGTGGCCAGCGGAGACGCCTACCACCCGGCGCGCCCCGATCAGGACCGCGTCTCGGTTCAGCTACGCGCCGGCCTGAACCGGGTCCTTCTCAAGGTCTGCCACGAGGACTCCGGCGTGCTCGGCGCCTATCTCCGGGACGAGTCGGCGCGCGCGCGGCCGGTGACCCCCGATCGGCTCCCCGCCCTCCCCCCGGGACCGGCTCCGGCGGCGAAGCGCGTCCCGACGCTCGCCACCACGCTCGAGGCCGAAGTGAACCGCCGGCCAGACGACGCCGGTCTCCGGGCCGACCTCGCCCAGGTGCTCGAGGCGACCCAGGCCTTCGATTCCCGCGAGCACGCCGACGTGGTGAACGCCGAGCGCGCCGCCGCGGACGCCGCGAGCAAGGGCCATCCCGATGCACGCCTCGAGCTGCTCGCCGCGCGGCTGCAGCAGGACGAGAACGTCCGGCGACGGCATCTCGACACCGCGCTGGCCGCGGCCCCGGACCTGCTCGAGGCCCGCGTTCTGCTCGCACGGGCGGAGCTCTCCCAGGGCCACCCCGAACGGGTGCTCACCCTCCTTCAGCCCATCGGGCAGCGGTGGAAGGCCTTCGTCCCGGCGCAGGTGCTCCTGGCGCGCGCCGAGGACGATCTCGGCGACTCGGTGTCCGCGACCCGCCGCATCGAGGGCCTGCCGCCGTCGACCTGGCGCATCCCCGACGCCGGCCGGGAGCGAGTCCGCAGCGCCCGTCGCCTGGACCGCACGGACGAGGCGCTCGAGCGGCTCCGCGGCGTGCTCGCGGTCCGCCCGGGCGACGGCAGCAGCCTGTCCCTCCTCGCCGAGACCCTCGCCGACCGCGGGGACGTCACCGGTGCCGCGGACGCGCTGCGCAGCGCCCTCCGCCTGTCACCGACCAGCAACGACGTCCGGATGCGCCTCGCAGAGCTGCTCGCCTCCAACGGAAAGCTCGAGGAGGGACTGACCCTGTTTTCGGAGGCCGAAGCGCTCTGCCCCGACGATCCGGAGATCTTCGAGCGGAAGGGCCGGACCCTCCTCTACGCGGGGCGCAAGGAGCCTGCGCTCGCCGCGCTGGACCGCGCCCTGGCCCTGCGCCCGCAGAACCCGGCGCTGCGTGACGCGGTCCGCGCGCTCCACGGCACCGACGCCGCGGCCGCCTCGACCGACGCCATCGACATCCGTCCGCTCGTCGCCGAGGCAGACAGCTACTCCGAGGACGCCGTCTCCCTCGCCGACGTCACCCGGGTCCGGGTGCAGCAGAGCGGCCTCTCCAGCCGCTTCCACCAGCTCGCGGTGAAGGTCTACACCCGCCGCGGAGTGGACGCGTTCCGCAGCTTCCCCATCACCTACAGCCCGAGCCGCGAGGAGGTGCGCATCCTCCGCGCCCGGATCACCAAGCCCGACGGCTCGCTGGTGGAGAGCTTCGGCGACACGAACCGCAGCCTCAACGAGCCGTGGTCCGGCATGTACTACGACGCCCAGGCCAAGGTGCTGACCTTCCCCGGCCTCGCCCCCGGCGACGTGCTCGAGCTGCAGTACCGGGTGGAGGACACCGCGAGCGACAACCTCCTCTCCGACTACTGGGGCGACCTCTCCTACGTCCAGGGCGTCACCCCGAAGCTCCGCTGGGACTACGTCGTCGACATGCCCGCGGGCCGAACCCTCTACTGGAACGAGAAGACGCTCGGGGCCGGAGTGAGCGCCCGCCGCGAGCCCACCTCCGACGGCCGCGTTCTCTACCGGTTCGAGGCGAAGCACGTCTCGCGGGTCACCCCCGAGCCGGGGATGCCGGGCTGGTCCGAGGTGGCCGCCACCCTCCACGTGTCGACCTACAAGACCTGGGAGGACGTGGGGCGCTACTACTGGAACCTGATCCGCGACCAGCTGGTGCCGGACGAGAGCATCCGCCGCGCCGCGAACGAGGCGCTGACCGGCGTGGACCGGAAGGACAGCCGCGCGGTGGTGCGTGCCCTCTACGAGTACGTGGTGAAGAACACCCGCTACGTGGCGCTGGAGTTCGGGATCCACGGGTACAAGCCGTACCGGGTGGACCGGGTGCTCGCGCGCCGCTTCGGCGACTGCAAGGACAAGGCGTCTCTCCTGCACGCGCTGCTCGAGGTGGCCGGCGTGGACAGCCGGATCGTGCTGCTGCGGATGCGACAGCTGGGGTCGATCCCGCCCGAGCCCGCGTCGCTCGCCGTGTTCAACCACGCCATCGTCTACGTCCCCGCGCTCGACTGGTACCTGGACGGCACCGCCGAGTTCCACGGCGCAACCGAGCTGCCCATCTCCGACCGGCGGGCGAGCATCCTCGTGGTCGAGCCCGACGGGAAGAGCCGCTTCACCGTCACCCCCGAGGCCCGGCCGGAGGACAACGTCACCGACGTGCAGCTCGACCTCGCGCTTCGCCCCGGAGGCGCGGCCGAGGTCAAGGGCGAGAGCCGGGTCCGCGGGAGCGCCGCGCCCGAGTACCGCCGGAGCTACCAGTCCGCCGCCACCCGCCGAACCACCCTGGAGCAGGGCTGGGCCCAGACTTTTCCCGGCCTGAGCGTGGACAAGGTGTCGATCAGCGATCCCGGCCGGCTCGATCAGGACGTGGCGCTCGACTACGAGCTGAGCATCCCCCGCTACGCCGAGGTGGGCGGCGACACGCTGCGCTTCCTGCCCTTCGGCAGCCGCCGCGGCTACGTCGAGACCTACGCCGGGCTCGCCGAGCGCCGCGGAGACCTGGTGCTCGACGGCCCGAGCGTGAGCCGCTTCACCTTTCGCTACCGCCTCCCCTCGGGCTGGAGCGTCGATGCGCTCCCTCCGGACGTCACCAGCGACACGGGTTTCGGGAAGCTGCGCCTGACCTACGTGGTCGAGCAGGGAGTGCTCGTCTGCCGCGGGGAGCTGGTCTTCACCCGGGACCGCATCTCGGCACGCGAGTACCCCGCCTTCCGGTCCTTCGTCGCCCAGGTGGACCAGGCCTTCTCGCGCAAGGTGCTGGTCCGGGCGCCGCCAAAGTCGGTGCAACCGCAGCGCGCCGCCCGTCAGACGTGGGAGCCTCCGGTCAGACTCGCCTCGAGCCCATGAGCCCGGTCCCCGAAGCGCCGCTCCGGATCACGATCGCCGTCTGCGCCTACGTCCTGCTGGTGGTGTGGGTCACGCTCCGGGGCCTGGACACGGGGCTGCGCCGCTCGGGCTGCGCGGCGCCGATTCGCCGGAGTCTCCTCGTCCGCATCGGTGCGCTCCTCGGCACCTGGTTCCTCGCGGTGACCGCCGCGGCGGTGGCCGGAGCCTGGCTCGACCCCGCGTCGCCTCGCGCGCTGGGCTACATCATCCCGGCCCTGGGCCTGTCGCTGGTGCTCTGGCGCGCCGGCTGGCTCCAGGCCACGGTCCAGGCGCTTCCTCCGTCCGCCATCCCCTGGCTGCAGACGCTCCGGATCGGCGGCGGGCTGACCCTCTTCGGCGCCTGGGCGTCGGGCCTGGCCCCGTGGGGCTGGGTGGCCACCGCGGGCACGGGAGACGTCCTGGTGGGCCTCGGAGCAGCGGCGGTGGCGGCGCTCCTCGGCACCGGGCTCGCGTGGTCCAGGAGCGCGGCGATCGTCTGGAACGTCTTCGGCCTGGTGGACATCGCCCACACGATGGTGCGCGGGCTGCTCTCGGCACCGGGACCCCAGCAGCAGATCTTCGAGACGCCGCCGAACCTCGTCCCGGCGGTGTTCCCCTTCCTCTACCTGCCGGCGTTCATCGTCCCGCTGACCATCCTGCTGCACATCCTGTCGCTGCAGCAGCTGGCGAGGATGGGACGACCCGCGTCGGCCTGACCGGCCGCGCCCCTCACTCGGTGCGCATTGCCTCGACCGGATCGAGGCGCGCGGCACGCGCTGCGGGGTAGATGCCGAAGAGCAGCCCCACGCCGGAGCTCATCGCCAGCGCGAGCGCGACCGCCCAGGTGGGCACGGAGGTCGGGAAGTTGAGGGCCCATCGGGCGAGGAAGGCCACCACCGCTCCCCCGAGGACGCCCAGCAGCCCCCCGACGAGCGAGAGCATGATCGCCTCGGTGGCGAACTGCCCGAGGATCCGGTGCCGGCGCGCCCCGAGCGCCTTGCGCACGCCGATCTCCTGCGTCCGCTCGGTCACCGAGACGAGCATGATGTTCAGGATCCCGATCCCTCCCACGATGAGCGAGAGGAGGCACACCCCGAAGCTCGCCGCGGTGACGACCGAGGAGATCTGGTTGAAGGCCTGGGTGGCGGACTCGTTGGAGAAGATGAAGAAGTCGTCTTCTTGCTGCGGCTTGAGGTTGTGCCGCCGTCGCATCAGCTGGCGCACTTCCTCCATGGCCCGCGGCAGCACCTCGGTCGAGGCCGCCTGCATGCTGATGTTGAGCGAGCGGTTCTTTCCCCAGAGCGGGAAGAAGGCGTTGATCGGAATGACCACCACGTCGTCCTGCTGGAACCCACCGACCAGGGCACCCTTCCGCTTCATCACCCCGACGACCCGGAACGGGCGCGTGCGGATCCGCACCTCCTCGCCCAGCGGATCCCCACCCGGAAAGAGCACCTCGGCGACGTTGGACCCGAGCACCACCAGTCGCTCGCCGTCCGCCACCTCCTGGAGGTTGAACGCTCGCCCCGAGGCGATGTCCATCGCGTTGGTGAGGAAGAAGTCCGCCGTTCCGCCGGCGATCTGGATGTTCGGCCGCGTCTCGTAGCGATCGGTGGAGACCTTCACCCCGAAGTCCCAGGCCTCGCCGGTGGTGGCGATGACGTCCGGGAGTCGCCGCTCGATGTCGTCGCGGTCCTCGATGGTCAGGTTGGGGCGCTTGGAGAGACGGTCGAAGTCGAAGTTACCGAAACCGTTGGGGAATTTTTGGACCTGGAAGCCGTTGGAACCGAGGCCGGTCAGGTCCTCGTCGACCTTGTTCCGGAGCCCTTCCAGCAGGGCCATCATCGCCACGACCGTCGCCGCTCCGATCACGATGCCGAGCAGCGTGAGCAGCGAACGGAGCCGATGCCCCCAGAACGTGGACATGGCGAGCCGGAAGTTGTCGGTCAGCGCACGCACCCAGAGCTCTTGACGACCCGCCATGGGCCCCATTGCAGCAGATCCCTGCACCGGGCAGCCAGTCGGCCGTGCCGGACCCCGGGGTGGACGCTCCCCGGCGACGTGCCCAGGTTCGCCCTCAACACAGCCCATCGGGGGCTTCGCGCCCCGGACGGCGTCCCCGGAGAGGAGAGCCAGCGTGGAAGCGACGAAGCTCCTGAAGAAGCAGCACGAGGAGGTCAAGGACCTCTTCGAGCAGTTCGAGGCGGCGGAGAAGGACTCCGAGAAGCAGGAGCTCTTCGACCGGATCGCCGACGACTTCGCCGCGCACGGGGAGATCGAGGAGAAGATCTTCTACCCGGCGGTCTACGTCGGGCAGCTCAAGGACAAGCTCCAGGAGGCCGTCGAGGAGCACCTCGTCGCCAAGCGGGTCGCGGCCGATCTCCTGCAGATGGAACCGTCGGACGAGCAGTTCGACGCGAAGATGAAGGTCCTGAAGGAGCTCATCGAGCACCACGTCGAGGAGGAGGAGGGCGAGCTCTTTCCGCTGGTCCGCCAGAGCTTCGCCCGCGAGGAGCTGGACGCGCTCGGCGAGCAGATGGAGCAGATGTTCGCCCAGCTGCAGGAAGACGAGCCGCGCCAGCAGATCCCGTCCGAGACCGACCACGCCTCGCCGCTCGACTGAGCGGATCCGGCCGTCAGGCCCCGAAAGCGAGCGACGTGCTGGTGGTCTCGGCGGGAGACCACTGCTGCAGCGGGTAGCCCTCGGCCACCCAGCCGGCGTAGCCGCCCTCCAGGGGCCGGACCCGGTCGATGCCTCGTCGCTTCAGCCGGAGCGCCACCCGGGCGCTCGTCCACTCGTTGGGTCAACTACAGAAGAGGATGACGTCGCGGCCACGGGCAATCTCGCCGTGCCGCCGGTCCAGCTCCTCGGGCGAGATCTGGAGCGCACCGGGCAAGGTGCTCCCGGAGTCCTCGACCTCGCGGCGGTGGCGCAGGTCCACCAGGACGACGTCATCCCCCGCGTCGAGCCGCCGCTTCAGCTCGCCTGCGGAGAGCCGCGAGACGCGTAGCTGGGCGCGGAAGCGGAGGCGCTGGAGGAGCCGGTAGGCCAGGTACAGTGCAAGGGCCACGGCGAAGAAGCCCGCAGCCGAGCCGGCGTACTCCATCACCACGCCCACCACCCGGAAGAACGGTTCGCCCGCCAGCCAGCCCAGACCCACGAAGGTCGTGACCCAGAGGAGATCGCCCATCGCGTCCAGCGCGAGGTAGCGCCGCAGCCGCATCCCGGACATCCCGGCGAGCGGCGGCGCCAGGGTGGTGAGCCCCGGGACGAAGGGCGCGATGATGAGCGCGCGTGCGCCGTAGCGGGTGAACATGTTCTCGGTCCGCTGCACGCAGATGTCCGGCTCGAGAGAGACGCGGCACACCAGCCGGAGCACGCGACTGCCCCACCGGCGCCCGGCGAAGAACCACACCGAGTGCCCCAGCGACGCGGCGAGCGTGGCGAGCGCGATGGGCAGCGCGACTGTGCCGTGCCCGAGTCGAGCGAGCGCCCCCGAAGCGATGAGCCAGGGCGTGCACGGAATGGGCACTCCCGCCTGTTCCAGCAGCACGCAGGTGAAGACGAGCACCGGCCCGTAGTGACGCAGGAACTCGATGCTCGTGTTCACGACCCGTGGACCTCCGACGTTCGCGGCAACCGCCGCCGGAGGCGTGTGTAGCGGTATCCCCCCTCCGCCGCCACCGTGTCGGGCTAGTTGGGACGGGCCGTGGGTGGCTGGGACACGAGGTGAAGCACCTCGTCCACCCGCACCGGCAGCTTCCCGCCCTTGCGCTTCAGGGCGAGGGACAGCTTCCGGTGGTCGGCCTGCGTCAGCCGCCGGTCGAGCACGACGTCGACCATGTAGTCGAGCGAGTCGACGCCGAGCACCATGCCCACGCTGAACAGCATCAGCTCGTCAGGGTCCACGTATGCCGACATGGCACCCATGGGCCATTGCAAGGGAGGATCCGGCGAGGGTGCACCGCCCGGGAAGCGGGTGGCGAGCGGCGCCAAGCGTGCTTGCCGGCTGGATCCTTTCGCTCCTCGTGGCTGCCGTGCCGGCCGCCGCGACGACCGCGAGCGGAGCGGTTCACGAAGGCGAGCCCAGGGTGCGGGCGACCCTCCTCGCCGACGTGACCCAGGTGGAGCCGGGTGGCACCTTCTGCTTCGGCGTGCGGCTGCAGACCGCGCGCGGCTGGCACGTGTCCTGGCGCAACCCCGGCGAGGTCGGCCTGCCGACCGAGGTGCGGTGGGACGTGCCGCGCGTCCTCGCCCCCGACTGGACGCACCGTGACGCGCGCATCACCCGCGCGCTCGCCGCCCACGGGCGTGCCGTCATCCCGATGTCCCTGGTGTGCTCGCCGGTGAGCCCGGACCGGCCCGAGGCGTTGCCCGAGCTGCTCGCCTCCGCTGGGTGGTCTCCGCGCTCGAGCGCGCCGCGGCCACCGCACCCGGCTCGCTCGGGCTCTCGTCGCCACGCCGAGGCGACCCCGGGGACCGGTTCGCCGCTGCACGGTCTTTCGACCAAAGTTCGCGCCGGCCGTCGCGCCAGGCCGGACTCCGGCTAGAGTCGTCGGCCGGCTGGTGACAGGGGTGGCAGGTCCGGCTCCCGCCCCGCTGGCCGGAGGGGACGCAGGTTCCGATGAGGATGGGCACTGCCGGCGCGCCGCTGATCGCGCTGTGCCTCGCCGCGACGACCCCGGCCCGGGCCGAGGAGCTTCCCACCCGCTTCGAGGCAGCCGTCCGCGCGGCGGTGGGCTTTCCCATCGGGAACGCCACCGGCGAGACGACGCGTGCCCCGTCAGGCACGAGCCTGTCGGACCTCGTCTCGTGGACCGTCCCGCTCGAGCTCGAGCTCGGAGCGCGCATCGGTCCGGCCTTCGTCGGAGGCTACGTCTCCTACGGGTTCGGAAAGGCCGGCAGCGCGCTGGAAGGAGGAACCTCCCGCTCGGCGAACAACGTGCGCTTCGGCTTCGAGGTGCTCTGGCATCTCGGTCCGGATCGGCCGGTGGATCCGTGGGTGGGCCTGGGCGTGGGCTACGAGTGGCTCAACCTGAGCATCGGGACTGCCTCGGGCGCGCTCACCGGAACCGCGCGTGGCTTCGAGTGGGTGAACCTCCAGCTGGGCATCGACTTCCTCCTCGGGCGGAGCTTCCGGCTGGGGCCCTTCGTCCGCAGCCGCGTCGCGCAGTACGACACGGGGAGTCTCGGGCTGATCAACCAGCAGGGTGGAGAAGCGAGCAGCACCGGCGACATCCAGAGCAAGGCCGTGCATACCTGGATCGACGTCGGGCTGCGTTTTGCGTTCCTGCTGTGACAGACGTTGACGGTTGTGCGCCCGAGTGAGTGGGTGCGTCGTGAACGCGACGCACGGCAAAGGTCCCGCTCGACCCATCCGCCCCAGAGGCGAAACGACCGGATTCTCGTGGTTCCTGTGACTGGCGTGACATCTGCAAACAGGGGTCTGCGAGATGGCCAGTTCAGGACAGCGAAGGAAGTGTCAGGTCCCTCAGTGCGGACGTCCGGTCCACAGTCGCGGCTACTGCGCGAGCCACTATCGTCAGCTGCTCCGGGGCCGCACGCCCAATCGGCCGATCCGGCCCCGAGGCAACGGCGAGAAGCCGGTGCTCGCGGTGCGCCTTCCCGGGGTGCTCATCATCGCGATGGACAGGAAGCTGCGCCGGGCAGGCCTGAGCCGGGCCGAGCTCCTGGAGAAGCTGGTGCACGGCTGGGTGAAGCGCGCCTGAGGCCAGGCCCGGGAGACGTCAGCTCGTCCCGAGCTCGAACGCCTCCACCCGTCGACCATCCACGTCGGTGAAGCCGTACTCCCGCGCGAGGTCCGCGACACGGAGCACCTGGCCGGTCCGCTCCATGACGCGTGGGTCCGCAGCGAGCGCCACCACTGCCCGGCCCAGGTAGCGCGGTGACTCGGTCCGGGCCAGGGCTGGTCGCTCGCGCCAGTGCTCCTCGTCCGTGCGGTGTCCGGTGAGGATGAGCTCGGTGCGCATCCAGCCGGGGGACACCGCGACCGAGGCGATTCCGTGCGGGCGCAGCTCCTCGGCCATGCCGTACGCCAGGCGATTCATCGCCGCCTTGGCGAGGTCGTAGAGGAGGTTCCCCCGGATGTACCGGTCTCGGTCCCAGAAGGTGGTGGTCACCACGAGGCCAGCGCCGCGCAGGATCATGGACGGGACGGCCGCGCGGCTGGCGAGCAGGTGGTTCCGCACGCCGCGGTCCATCATCGCCTCCCACTGATCGACCGGCTGCTCCCAGAACGGCGCGTCGAACACCCCGGTGAACGCCTCGTGGCCGCCCCAGGCGTTGTTGACGAGGAGATCCAGCCGTCCCTCGTCCCGCTGCACGCGGGCGAAGAGGCGCTCCACGTCGGCCGGGTCGGTGTGATCGCAGCGCACCGCGATGCCGCGGCCGCCCTCGCAGGTGACCTCCTCGGCGGAGTCCTCGATGGTCCCCGGCATCCGGGAGAGCTGCGAGAGCTCGAGGATGCGGGCGTAGCTCGTCGCGGGCTGCGCGCGGGTGCTGCGCCCGGTGACGTACACCGTCGCTCCGGCCGCGCCGAGCTCGAGGGCGATTCCCTTTCCGGCGCCACGGCTCGCGCCGGTCACCACCGCCACCCGGCCGCTCAGCGAACGCTCCTGCGCGGTCATGGCGGGGTCAGGGCTTGCGGCGCGCGAGGGTCAGGCCGTCGCCGACCGTGAGCACCACCGCGTCGACCCGCCGGTCGTCGCGGACCTTGGCGTTGAGCGCGCGGAGCGCCGCGGTGTCGGCGTCGGTCACCGCGGGGTCGGCCACGCGTCCCGACCACAGCACGTTGTCGATGGCGATGATCCCGCCGGGACGGAGCAGCTGGAGGCAGGCCTCGTAGTACGCGTCGTAGCCGGTCTTGTCGGCGTCGATGAACGCGAGATCGTGGCTGCCCGGCCCGTCGGTCGCCAGCAGCTTCGCCAGCGTCTCCTTCGCCGGCCCGAGACGGAGATCGATCCGGTCCGCCACTCCGGCCTCCTTCCAGTAGCGCCGGGCGACCGCGGTGTACTCCTCGCTGATGTCGCAGCAGACGATGCGCCCGCCTGGCGGCAGCGCCATCGCCATCGCCAGCGCGCTGTAGCCGGTGAAGGTCCCCACCTCCACCACGCGGCGGGCGTCGAGCATCCGGACCAGCAGCCCGAGGAACAGACCCTGGTCCGGGCCGATCTGCATCCCGGCGCGCGGATGAGACTGCGTCTCCTTGCGGAGTCGCTCCTGGACCTCGGTCCGCGGAGAGAGGACGTCGAACAGGTACCGCTCGAGGGGCTCGGGAAGGAAGGTGCGGGACATGGCGTGCGATGCACCTTGCGCGACCTCGGCACCCGGGAACAAGCTGCTCGAACCGGCTGCTTCGTGAGCAAGACACCCGTCAATGACGTGGACCTCAACCGGGTCGCGGTCTTCCTCCGGGTCGTGGAGCTGCAGAGCTTCACCGCGGCTGCCGAGGCGCTGGGCCTGCCCAAGTCGAGCGTGAGCCGGAGCGTGGCGCGACTGGAGGAGTCTCTCGGCGTGCAGCTGCTGCAGCGAACCACCCGGGCGGTACAGCTGACCGACGCGGGCCGGCTCTACTTCGAGGAGGCCTCGCGGGCACTGGGCGCGCTGGAACAGGCGCAGGCGACGCTCTCCCAGCTCGATTCGCGGCCGCAGGGCGCGGTGCGGATCACCGCGCCGGTCGATCTCGGCTCGCAGGTCCTGGCCCCGCTCGCGGCCCGCTTCGCCCGCCGCACCCCGGGCATCACGCTGGAGTTCGTCCTCACCGGCCGCATCGTGAACCTGGTGGAGGAAGGGATCGACCTGGCGGTGCGCGCCGGGCCGCTGCGGGACAGCTCGCTCATCTCGCGGCGGGTGAACGGGCTGGAGGCCTGGATCTTCGCCAGCCCCGCGTACCTCGACGCGCGCGGGACGCCCAGCTCGCTCCAGGACCTCGCCCAGCACGACTGCGTGCTCTTCCGCCCCCGTCGCGGGCAGGCGGAGTGGACCCTGGTGGGGCCCGGTGGCGAGACGCGGGTGACGGTGAAGGGGCCGGTCGCCGCGGACGACTTCACCTTCAACCGCGAGGCTGTGCTGGCCGGCGCGGGCGTCGGCCTTCTGCCCGCACTGCACTGCGAGCAGGACGTGGCACGGGGCCGGCTCGTCCGTCTGCTGAACGCCTACAGCGGTCCCTCGGCACCGCTGCACGTGGTCTGGCCACCCTCACGGCACGTTCCGAAGCGGGTGATGGTCGTGCGCGAGTGGCTGGTGAAATCCCTCGGGGCCATCGACGCCGCGTCGAGCACACCCGAGGAGTGAGACAACGGCGTCGGAGGTGCGAGCGAGACCTCCTGGGGCATTCCAGTCCCGTGACGCACGTTCACCCTTGTCAGAGAAATCCGTTGGCAGCCTAAGATTCCTGTCATGCAGCCGACGGAGGAGACGAGGCGGACGCTCCTGGTGGTGGACGCGAGCTTCGACCTCGGCAACGCGCTGGCAGACGCGGCGCTGGAGCACGGCTGGGAGCCCTTCCTCGCGGGGAACGCCGAGGCGGCGCTCAGCATCCTCCCCGGCATCCTCGGCGAGGTGCTGCTCCTCGTGGATCTCACCTCGGCAGTGAGCCGGGGGCTGGCGCTGGTGCTGACCCTTCGCCGCAATCCACCGCCGCCGAACGTGCGGGTGGTGGTGATGGTCGGCGATCAGCCCATTCCCGAAGCGGTGAAGCGCGCGCCGTTCGTCGTCGGCGCCGTCCGGAGGCCGCGGCACCCGTCGGAGGCAGAGGCGCTCGCCCGCATGGTCTTCGAGTCGCCGGAGATTGCCCACCCCTGAGCGGCGTCAGTTGTCCAGGGCGCCCCGGCGGATCCACGATTCGATCATCACCAGCTCCGCGGCGGAGAGCGGCGGGTCTCCCTCGGGCATCCGCGTGCCGCAGGAGCTTCCGGTCAGCTTGTCCACCAGGCCCGAGGTCGCCGGGTCCTGTGGAACCACGCGCACGGTATCGCTGCAGCTCCGGAACATGGGCTGGCCGACGAGCGCGGCGTGGCTCGAGCCCGCGACCAGCGTGAGCTGGCCGTCCGGATTGCTCGCCCCGTGGCAGCTGATGCACTTGGCCGTCCAGATCGCCTGGATGTCGTTCGCGTACGAGGGGGTGCTCACGGGGATGGTGACCTGCCGCACCGCCGCCGGGTTGTGGCCGTCCGAGACCGAGACCTGGAACGAGAAGTTGACCGTGTCCTGGTCCAGCGCCGGCGAGAACCAGGTCGTGGACGCCTTGTCGGTGTTGGAGAAGGTTCCCTGCTGCACGGGCGAGGTCTGCGCCCAGGTGATGGTGAGCGGATCGCCGTCGGGGTCGGTGGCGGTGATGGAGAGCGTGACCACCTCCCCGTCGACGGGCATCGCCGGAGAGACCGAGATGGTCGCCGAGACGTTCGGCGGCCGGTTCACCGTGATGTGCGTCACCGAGACCTGACAGGTCCCGGTGGTGGATCCGCCCTGCCCGTCGGTGATGGCCACGTCGAAGGTGAACACCGTGTCCGTAGCGACGGCGGGCGCGGTCCAGGTCGGGTTCCGGATCGTCCGCGCGCTGAAGGCGCCCTGCGGCGTGGCCGGTGAGGTCTGGGTCCAGGCGTAGCCGAGCGAGTCCCCGTCCGGGTCGTCGGCGGTGACGGAGAGGAGCGTCGACCCGCCCTCGGCGATGGGGGTGGAGGCGGGAGCTGCCGGCACCGTCACCTCGGGGTTGTGATTGTCCGAGCCCGGGGGCGGCCCGCCCGTGGTCCCCCCGGGGCCGGTGATGGTGCCCGTCCCGCAGGCCAGGGCGATCAGGGCGAGGACCCCTGCGAGGCGGCGCGCATCCAAGACTGACGGATGCTGGCATCGCCGCTCCGAGGGGGGAACGTGCGTCTCCGTCCCACCACCGCCGACCTGCCCCGTTGCTGCGCCGCTCCGGGGTGCTACCTTGCCCCACGTGACCGCGACGACCCCGAAGCGCATCGCCGGACTGACCGACCCAGAGGTGAAGCCGCTGGAGCGGGTCGCCATCCGCCTTCGGGAGAGTTCGGTGACTCTCTCCGCGTGGCGCATGGCCATCGCCGGTCCGGAGGGCGCGGGCACGCTGGTCCGGGTGGAGACATCCGGCGGGGCGCTGCTCCGCGGCGAGGGCTGGTTCCTCGGCTGGACGCAGGAGGCGATGTCCAGCGCCTGGGCCGAGCTGCTTCCGCCGGACGATTCGGAGCGGCTGGAGATGCCGCAGCTGGGCTGAGCGAGCTCCTAGAGGCCCGCGAGGCCCGGCTCCAGCCGCACGTATCCGTGCTCGACCGCCCACAGGTCGAGTGAGAGCGAGCGCAGCTCGTCCACCTCCGGCACGGCGCGCGCGTCCAGCGTCAGGTCGACCGACTTCACGTACCGGTGACAGGTCTCGCAGGCCTCCACGCGCGCGGCGGGGTGCGTCTCGCTCTGCCAGCCGGGAAGACGCTGCGGCTCGGTCTCGCCACAGCTCGGGCAGCGGACCCGGTTGGTCTGCCACTCGGTCCCGCACAGGCCGCACCCCAGGAAGCGCGCCGCGCCGTCGGACCCGGGCATCTCCCGTCGGAAGGAGATGCTCGGCGGGGCGCCGCAGGCCGGACAGTGCCCGCTGCCCGGCGTCCGCGGGCGATCCAGCTCGACCCCGGCGTGGACCAGCGCCTCGGCGTAAGGCCGGAGCACCGCGTGGGAGAGAAAGTCCTGTCGCTCTTCCGGGCTCCCGGTCCAGGCGGTCCGGAGCCGGGCAGCGAAGAGGTCTGCGGGCTCGGCGGCGCGGCTCGCCGCTCCGTCGCGCAGCGCGAGCGGTCCCGACTTTCCGAGGAACCCGAGCACCTGCCGGAGCGGCCGCTCCACCCGCGGAAGGTCTTGCTCCAGCGCGCCGCTCAGCGGCCCCCGGCCGTGCTCCTCGAGCACTCCGGAGGCGGCGCGGCCCTGGGACCGGAACAGCCCGGCGGCGAAGCGGAGGGGCTCGCGGCCAGACGACGGCACCTCGGCCAGGGCCTCCGCCCGTGCCGCTCGCTCCTCGAAGCGTGCCTGGAGACGATCAGCGGCGGCGTTCACCGGTCACGTCGCGGTACCAGGCCGGGTGGTGGAGGCGGGCCCACGCCTTGGTCACCGTGCCCCGCACCATCCCTGCGAAGGTGCCTGGCTCTGCGATGGACAGGTAGATGTGCCCGAGCACCAGGAGGAAGAAGAGGACGAAGGTCACGTCGTGCAGAACCCACGACGCCTCGCGAAAGGGATTGGAGAAGTAGTTGGGCCACCAGAGCACCACGCCGGTGGCCAGCAGCCCGAGCGCCGCGAGGCTGCTCAGCCAGAACAGGCTCTTCTGGCCTCCGTTGAACTTGCCCACCTCGTCGTCGTGGTACTCCCAGCGCATGTAGGCGAGGAAGTTCTTCAGCTTGGTGAAGCGCTTGTCGGCGGCAGTCCTCTTCATCTCGCCCGCCCAGTGAACGAACTGGAGGAGCGCGAAGACGGAGAAGGCGATCCCGGTCCAGGGATGGAGCCAGCGACAGACCTGCAGCCCGCCGAAGAGCGGCGCCATCCAGCCGAAGATCGGGGTCCAGATGGGGAGCCCGGTGAAGAGGCAGAGGAAGAAGGTCAGCGCCACGCCCCAGTGCACCATCCGGGTGTAGTAGCGGAAGCGGACGATCTCCTCGCCAACGACCAGGTCCTCCTGGGCCTGGGCGGCGAGGATTCCCGGATCGGCGGTGGAGTGGGCGGGGACGGCGCGCAGGGACTCGGCCATGTCGTCTCTCCTCGCTTCTTCAGGCGACGGGTGGAGGGGCCGGCGGGGGCGGTCCCTTGGGGGGCACGCGGGGCCCGTAGCGGAGGTAGTGCCCGACCAGGCCGACCACCACCGCCCCGATGCCGAGCAGGCCGAGCGGACGCAGATAGCTCTTCACGAAACGGACCGACTTGGGAACCTTCGGGTCCCTGGGGAGTCCGTAGAGCTCTGGCTTGTCGGCGTGCTTGAGCACGGTGATCACGCCCGTGCCGCCGACGCCGGCCGGATCGTACAGACCGGCGTTGACGTACCCGTCCGCCTTGAGCTGCTTGACCCGTTCGTTGCCCATCGCCTGCATGTTCGTCTTGGTGCCGAAGTGCAGGCAGCCGGTGGGACAGGCCTTCACACAGGCCGGCTCGAGGCCCACGCTGGTCCGGTCCACGCAGAGCGTGCACTTGGACATCTTCCCGGTCTTCTCCGAGAAGCGCGGCACGTCGAACGGACAGCCGGTCTCGCACAGACGGCACCCGATGCACTGATCCGGGTTCACGTCGACGATGCCGTTGGAGTACTGGACGATCGCGCCCGGCGCCGGGCAGGCCTTGAGGCAGCCCGGATCCGCGCAGTGCATGCACTGGTCCTTGCGCATCAACCAGTTGAAGCTCCCATCCACGTCCACTTCGTGGAACTTGATCAGGTTCCAGAAGTCCGCGGTCATGGTGGGGAGCGTCTGGTAGCTCCCGTCCTGGACCGTCTTGGCGTTCGGAAGATCGTTCCACTCCTGGCACGCCACCTCGCAGGCCTTGCACCCGATGCAGGTGGAGGTATCGATGAGCTTGCTGACCACGGGCAGCTGGCGCAGTGCCGAGCCGGTGCCGCGGAGCGACGCGGACGACTGGAAGACCTCGAGTCCGGGGATCGCCATGGTCAGGCCCTCCCCTCGGACTTCTTGGCCGGTTCACCCTGGTCGCCCTTGTTGCTCTTCTCGCCGGTGTCCGCCTTCTCGAGCTGGACCTGGAACGCCTTGTACTCGGGGGTCCAGGTGTTGGGGTCGATCGCCCAGGAGGTGACGAGGTTCGCCAGCGGGCCGGCGTGCTTGGCGGCGCCGCTGAATCCCCAGTGGATCGGGAAGCCGATCTGCCAGACCCGTTTTCCGTCGAGGTCGAAGTGGGGCATCCGGCGGGTCACCATCGCCGGCCCGCTGATCGTCGCCCGGGCCGAGCTGATCCGCACCATGTCCCCGTTCTTGATCCCCTTCTCCTTCGCCAGCTCCTCGGGGATCTCGAAGAAGATGCCCGGCTGGACCTCGTTGAGACGCCCACCTTCCTGGTGCTTGGTCCAGTAGTGGAAGTGCTCGGTGAGGCGGTAGGTGGTGCAGACGATGGGGTAATCCGACGCCTTGCCCCACACGTCCTTGTCGCTGGCGAACCGCTTCACCACCGGACTGCTGCTCACCTTGGGATGGAGCGCGTTCTCGACCGGAGCCTCCACCGGCTCGTAGTGCTCGGGGAAGGGGCCGTCGTTGAGAACCGGGGCATAGAGGCGACCCACGCCCTCGGGGAGCATGATGAACGCGCCGTACTGGCCCGGCGGTGAGTCGGGCTTGATGTCCGGGACGTCGCCCACCCACTTCTCGCCGTTCCACTGGATGCCCGCACGCTTCGGATCCCAGGGCTTGCCCTGCGCATCGGCGGAGGCGCGGTTGTACATGATGCGCCGGTTGGCGGGCCAGCTGAACGCCCACTGGTGGAACATCCCCAGCCCGAGCGGGTCGGCGTTGTTCCTTCGCTGCGTGAGGTTGCCCGCCTCGGTGTAGCAGCCGGAGTGCAGCCAGTTGCCGCACATGGTGCTGCCGTCGTCCTTGAGCTGTCCGAATCCGTCGAGCTGCTGGCCCGCGGCCTTGAGGACCTTCGGCGGCTCCTTGGACTTCGGATCCTTCGGAGGCTCCACGACGTCGGTGATCGCCCGGCCGTTGATCTCCTTCAGCGCCTCCGCGAGGTCGGGATTGGACGGGTTGGTGTACTTCCAGTCGACGTTGACCACCGCCTCCGGAAGCGCGCCGCCCTCCTTCTTGTAGAGGTCGCGGACCGCCAGGAACATCTTGGCGATGATCTCCTGATCGCTCCTTGCGTCACCGGGAGGATCGACGGCCTTCCATTTCCACTGGATCCACCGCGCGGAGTTGGTGAGCGTGCCGTCCTTCTCGGCGAAGTTTGCGGCCGGGAGCAGGTAGACCTCGGTCTGGATCTGCGCCGCGGGCGGACCCTGGAGCTGCGGGGGCGCCTTCCAGAAGATGGCGGTCTCGGTCTCCTGGTTCTCCACCATCACCAGCCACTTCAGCTTGGCGAGGGCGGCGACCATCTTCTCCGAGTTCGGCCCGGTGCCGACCGGGTTCATGCCGAAGGAGATGAAGCCCTCCGGCGCCGGCTCCTTCGCTCCCAGGCGCATCGAGTGGCCCCGGTACATGTCGTCGAACATGTAGGCCCAGGAGTAGTTGCCGTCGGCCTTGGGGAGCCACGCGTAGCCCCAGTCGTTCTCCTTGGTGGAGGCCTTCCCGTAGAGCGCCTTGAGGAGCGAGACCATGAACTTGGGGTAGTTGGTCCAGTAGTTCATGGACGCCCAGGCTTCCTTGTTCAGGGTCCAGGGCGTGCTCTTCTCGAGGTAGGTGGAGAGGTCGGTCAGCGCGCCGTTGGGGACCTTGAGGTAGCCGGGGAGGATGTCGAACGTCCCCGCCATGTCGGTGGCGCCCTGGATGTTGGAGTGGCCCCGGAGCGCGTTGACCCCGCCGCCCGGCCGGCCGACGTTGCCCAGGAGGAGCTGGAGCATCGCCGCGGCGCGAATGATCTGCACGCCGGTCGAGTGCTGGGTCCAGCCCAGTGCGTACAAGATCGTGCCCACCCGCTCGGCGTTGCCGGTGGAGGTCACGACCTCGGCCACTTTCAGGAACTGGGCCTTGGGCGTGCCGCAGATCTTCTCCACCATCTCCGGGGTGTACCGGTCGACGTGCTTCTTCAGGAGCTGGAAGACGCAGCGCGGGTTCTGCAGCGTCTCGTCCACCCCGTAGGTCTTGGTCTGCTGGTTCGGCTCGTAGCCCCAGGCGGTCTTGTCGTACTCGCCCTTCTTCTCGTCGAAGCCGCTGAACAGGCCGCCGTTGTCGAAGTTGTACTTCTCACCCACGATGTACGAGGCGTTGGTGTGCAGCTTCACGTAGTCGGCGTGGTAGCGCCGGGTCTCGATGGCGTAGCGGATGATTCCTAGGAGGAAGGCGATGTCCGAGCCCGCCCGTACCGGCGCGTAGAGGTCGGCGACCGCCGCGGTCCGCTGGAATCGCGGATCGACCGACACGATCTTCGCTCCTCGCGTCTTCTTCGCCTCCATCGCCCACTTGAATCCGCAGGGATGATTCTCGGCCGGGTTACCGCCCATCACGAACACGACGTCCGCGTTCTTGATGTCCACCCATCCGTTCGTCATCGCACCGCGACCAAACGTGGCGGCCAAACTGGCCACCGTTGGACCGTGTCATACTCGTGCTTGCGTATCTCGGTATGTCACTCCGAGGGCGGCGCTGACCTTCCACTGGAGCCAGTTGAACTCGTTGGTGTCGGTGCAACCGCCGATCATGACGATGCCCGGCGTGCGATTGACCACCTCGCCCTTGGCGTTGGTGGGGATGAAGGTCTTGTCGCGGGTGTTCTTGATGTGGCGGGCGATCCCGGCGATCGCCGCGTCCCAGGAGATCTCCTCCCACTTGTCGGAGCCGGGACGGCGGACCTTGGGGGTCGTCAACCGTCCAGGATGCTGGATGTCGTCCTTGAGGGTCACGCCCTTCGGACACAGCGTCCCGCGGTTGATGGGGTGGTCAGGGTCACCCTCGACGTGAACGACCGAGGGCTTCACGTTCTTCGCCTTGTCCCCGAGCGTGTGGATGATCACGCCGCAGGACACAGAGCAATACGGACACGTGCTGCGAGTTTCGGTGGTCCGGGCGATCTTGAGCTCGCGCATCTCCGCGCGGGCCTCGGAAAGATCGAACACTCCCAGTCCCAGCGCTCCACCGACGGCAGCCGTTCCCTTGAGGAAGGTTCGGCGGTCCACGTGCATGGAACCCCTCCGGCGAAAATATTGAGCCGCGACGGGGGGGAACGCTGACCGTCCTGCAACTCGCTGTCAAGGTTGAGAGAACCCCTGACGCGAGGCATCGGCCAGAGTCGTCGTGGGGCTCGGGCGGACACCCGAGCAGGCCGAGCGTTGCGGGGAAAACCGTTGCTCGGGAGCACGCCCCGGGAGCGGGCGTGGCCGTTCACCCATCCGGGCCATGTCAAGTTGACATGACATCGGCCCTCCCAACCCTGCCAGAACCCTCTCAGGTGACTCGGGCCAGCAGTCTCCGGGCCTCGAGCGCGACGCGGGGGCCGAGCACGGTTCCAGATGTCCGTCGCAGCGACGCTCGCGCGAGCCACTCCCGGCGGAGCGCATCGGAGATCGCATCGCTCGCCACGACGAGCGCGAAGATGAGCAGCACCATCGTGCCCACCTGGTCGTAGAAGCCGAGCTGGATGGCGTTGTAGAGCTTGAGCCCGAGCCCGCCGCCGCCGAGGAAGCCCACCAGGGCCGAGACCCGGAGATTGAACTCCCAGCGGAGCAGACCGTAGCTGGCCACCAGTGCCCGGGCCTGCGGCCACGCCGCCCACAGCGTCCGGACCGCAGGCGTCGCCCCGGCCGCCTCGAGCACCTCGAGTGGTTCAGGGGGGACGTCGTCCAGCGCTTCGGCCCACAGCCTGCCCAGTACCCCGGCGGTGTGGAGGCCGAGCGCGAGCGCACCGGCGAACGGGCCGAATCCCACCGCGACGATGCAGACCAGCACCCAGAGCAGCTCGGGGATGGCCCGCAGAACGGCGAGCATCGACCGCACGAGCACGTACACCGCTCCTCGGATCCACCGGCCGACCCCTGCCCGGCCGGGAGCACCCCGGGGCCGGAGCATGAGACCGGAGCTGGCCAGGGGGGAGAGCGCGGCCCCGACGCTCACGCCGAGCAGCGTCCCCGCGCCAGCGACCGCGAGCGTCTGGAGCAGAGGCGTGCGGAGCGACAGGAGGAAGGACGTCGAGAAGTCCGGCGGGAAGAGCTGGGAGGCGAAGCGCGCCATCCGGCGGAGCAGTCCCTCGTCGGCGGCGCCGAGGAGATCTGCGCCGTGAAAGGAAAGGACCACGAGCGCGAGGCCAGCCAGGCCGAGGAGCCGCCTCCGCCCGGGGCCGAGCGGGGGCAAGCCGCTCGCGCGCGTGCCCCGGCCCACGCGACGGAGGAGCCGGCTCGTCGCTTCCCCGGCGAGCATGAGGCCGAGCAGCGCGAGGAAGAGCGTCGAGACTTGCCGGTACTCGAACAGGCGCATCGACAGCTGGATCTCCTGCCCGATGCCGCCGGCGCCCACGAAGCCGAGCACGGAGGCGGAGCGGATGGCGCACTCCAGGCTGTACAGGGTGTAGCTCACCAGACCGGGCAGGGCCTGAGGAACGAGCGCGAAGACGACCACGGTCGCCCGACGCCCTCCCGCGGCCGCGAGCGCCTCTCCCGGAAGCGGATCGACGTCCTCGAGCAGGTCCGCATAGACGCGGCCGAGCACACCGGCATACGAGACCCCGAGCGCGAGCGCACCCGCACGCGGCCCGAGGCCCACCGCGACGACGAAGAGGAGCGCCCAGAGTACGTCCGGCACCGCGCGGAAGATTCGCAGCACGGCGCGCGCGGCGAGATGCGCAACGAAGAGCGCCGCGGTGCCCGGCCCTCGACCCGCGGCCAGCGCGCCTGGACGGAAGAGCGTGGGGGTTGCGAGGAGGCCCAGCGGGATGGCGAGGAGGATGGCGAGCGCCGTTCCCGCGACTCCGATGGCCACCGTGCGCGCGACGGCGGCCGCGACGATGGCGAGGAACCCGGGCGAGAGATCGGGTGGAATCAGCCCGCGGGCGAGCCGCAGGAGACCCTCGAGCGCTCCGGGGGCGGCCAGCGCGGAGGGCGACACCCCGGAGGCGACGACGCTCCAGGCGAGGAACGCCAGCACGAGGAGGTACTGGATACGCCGGGAGGTGAGGAGCGCCCGCGTCGAGATGCCCTCCACTCCCGGCTCAGCGCGCGCAGGCGAGGCCATCTCCCCGTTCCTCCGCGGAACGCGCCGCGGGCTCCGGCACGGCCCGAGGATAGAGCCGGGCGAGCACCTCCGGGCTGACCTGCGCCGTGGCGAGGTCGAACACCACCTGGCCCCGCGACAGGCCCACCACCCGTGGAAAGTGGCGGAGAGCGAAATCCACGTCGTGCATCACCGCCACCAGGGTTCGCTCCCGCGCCGCGACCCCCAGGAGCAGCTCGCCCATGGTCTCTCGCAGCACAGGGTCGAGTGACGAGAAGGGCTCGTCGGCCAGCACCGTCGTCGGCTCCTGAACCAGCACCCGGGCGATCGCGACGCGCTGCTGCTCTCCACCGGACAGCTCGTCGCCTCGGGCCGCCGCCCGGTGCGAGAGGCCCACCTTCTCGAGCGCCGCGTCCACCCGGGCCAGCTCCTCCTCGGACGGGCGCGCCCAGGCCCGCATCGCTTCGGGCAAGGACCAGTGCCCCACCCGGCCGAGCAGCGCGTTCTGCCGCGCCGTGAGCGACGGGACCAGCCGCGGCTGCTGGAACACCGTCCCGATGCGCCGGCGCACCGCCCGCAGCGCGCGCGGCGAGAGGCCCATGACCTCCCGTCCCTCGAACCGCAAGCTGCCCTCGGTGGGGCGGAGCGTGGTGTTGAGCACGCCGAACAGGGTGGTCTTCCCGGCCCCCGACGGCCCGAGCACCACCAGCCGCTCACCGGGCGCCACCTCCAGAGAGACTCCGTCCAGCGCGGCCACCCGCCCCGCGCGGCCGTCGAACGAGCGGCGGACGCCCTGGAGCGAGAAGCTCACCTCAGGAGGCCCTCCCGCACGGCGGCGTCCCTCAGGGTCGTGTACGAGGCCGCATCCACCTTCACGTACCGCCCCTTGGCCGAGAGCAGGTCGAGGATGGGGCTGTCCTCGGGCTTCGCGGGATCGAGCGCCAGGAACGCGTCCGCGACCTTCTTCGCCACCGCCGGGTCCAGATCCTTCCGGGCGGCCCACAGGTAATCGAAGAACGGTGGGGTGGTCCAGAAGACGCGGACCTTCGCCGGATCCACCTTGCCCTCGCGGGTGAGCCGGTCCCAGACCGCCTCGTCCAGCGCTCCGGCGTCGACGCGTCGCTCGGCCACCGCGAGCGCCGTCGCATCGTGGCCGCCGGTGTAGATGGCCTGGTCCAGCACCGCCGGATCCACCCCTTCCTTTCGCATGAAGTAGGCCGGCATCAGGTGTCCGGAAGTGGAGTTCACGTCTCCGAAGGCGAAGCGCTTGCCCTTCAGGTCGGCGAGGCTCTTCACGTCGTCACGCGCGGTGATGAACTCGGAGTGGAACTCCCGGTCGCGGTCGCGCTGCACCAGCGGGACGGCCCCGGCGCGCTTGCTGGCCTGGACGAAGGTGAACCCGCCGAAGTGCGCGATGTCGACCTGCCCCTGGACCAGGGCCTCCACCACGGCGGCGTAGTTCTGCGGGATGGTGAGGGTGACCTTCCGGCCGGTCGCCTTCTCCAGTCGCGCAACGAGCGGCTCGGCGTCGCGGAGCATCTTCGACGGGTCCGTCGTGGGAATCATGCTCACCCTCAGAGGAGCATCCGCAGCCCTTCCGGACGCCGCGAGGAGGAGACAGCAGGCCAGCACGGCGCGAGACGGCGAGATGGTCATCGAATGGCTCCCGACCGGAGTCCTGAGGGGTGTGCGGAGGACTGTACCGGGCGCGCACCCCCACCGCCACCTCACTGTGCTGGAACTTTTCCGCGACCGGCGCTGCGCCGAGTCGCCCCTACCCACCGGCCTCTGGAACGCACATCAGCCCGGCATGCGAAGGAGAACTCCTGCCGGAAGGAGGACGCACGTGCGGAGAGTCGTCGTGGGGATGGCGCTGCTCGTCGGGCTGGTGGCAACGAGCGCGCGGGCGCAGGGCTGGTCCGCCATGTCGGGACAGACGCTCGGGAGCGGCGCGGGGATGGTCTGGGGCCAGTTCGGCTGGCCGGGCATCTCCGCGGACCTGGCGTACGGGGTGAGCCCCACCGTCGACCTCGGTGGGCGCTTCGGTTTCAACTACGGCGAGGAAGGCATCACCGACACCGGCGTCCTGGGGCTGAGGTTCCAGTTCACGCTCCGGGGCCAGCTGGTCAAGAAGCCGAAGTTCGACCTGGCGCTCCGGTTCGACCCCGGCCTGCTCCTCTACTTTCCGAGCAACACGACGGTCGTGGGAATGACCTTCCCGGTGGGGCTCGAGTTCGGCTTCCCCATCACCCCGGTGCTCCGCGCCAACGGGAGCTTCGACCTGCCGTTCTGGATCACCTTCAGCCCGTCGCCGGTCACCGGGTACATCCCCATCCTGTTCGGCGGCGGGGTGGAGTACCTGGTGCAGCACGACCTCGCTCTCACCGCCCGCCTGAAGATGGGACCGACCATCGCGACCGGAAACCGGACCCGGAACGCCTTCTTCACTCTCTACTTCCTCTTCGGGTTGGCCTACCGCTTCTGATCGTCCGCGCCGTGGCCGAAGAGGATCTTCTTCGCCTCGGCGTCGTAGGGCCGCGGGTGGTTGACCTGTCTGGCCAGCGCGTATGCCCGCTCCACCGCCGGTCGCTGGGCGATGGTCGCGAACCAGCGCTTGAGGTTCGGGAAGTCGTCGAGGTTCATCCGCTGCTTCTCGTGCGGAACCACCCACGGGTAGGCGGCGATGTCCGCGATCGAGTAGTCGCCCGCGAGGTAGGGGCGGTCCGCCAGCCGGGTGTCCATCACCCGGTAGAGGCGCGCGGTCTCCTTCACGTACCGATCGACGGCGTACGGAATCTGCTCCGGTGCGTACTGGACGAAGTGGTGGTTCTGCCCGGCCATGGGCCCGAGCCCACCCACCTGCCAGAAGACCCACTGGAGGACCTCGAACTTCCCCCGCGTCTCCGCGGGAAGCAGCCGACCCGTCTTCTCCGCGAGATAGCTGAGGATCGCTCCCGACTCGAAGATGGAGAGAGGACCCTGTCCGTCGGCCGGAGCGTCGTCGACGATGGCCGGGATGCGGTTGTTGGGCGAGATGCGCAGGAAGGCCGGCTCGAACTGCTCGCCCTTGCCGATGTTCACCGGACGGATCCGGTAGGGCAGCCCCAGCTCCTCCAGCGCGATGGTGATCTTGTGACCGTTCGGAGTCGTCCAGTAATAGAGGTCGATCACGGCGCGGCGTCCCTCCGGGCCCGCGTCCCCTAGCGACCCGGCGACGACCGGCGCAACGAATTCGATCTGCCGTCAGCTCCCCGGCGCACCGCTGAAGTCGCCTTTGGACAGATGTCCGGCTCCCACGAGCTCGCGCTCGCCTGCGGGCCCCGGGCCACCGGATGGCATCGCAGGCACCTCCACGCGCACCAGCCGGTGATCCCAGCTGCCGAACTCGAGGCGGAGCGGCCCCTCGGCGCCGTGGCCCCGGGCATCGAACACCACCTCGACCACGTCAGCGTGACGACCGACCCGGCGAGGCCGGCATCCCCAACCGTGACTCGAGCACCAGGTCTCGCCGCGCTGCACCGCCTCGGCGTCGGACAGCGGCGGGGAAACAGGGCGCGTCTCGCGCACGACACAGCCGGAGAGCAGGGCCGCCAGCAACGAAAAACGTAGCAGTCGCATCGTGTTCACGACAGACGGAGGTCGGTCCGCGTCGATTCATCGTGAAGCCAGCGCCCCGGGGACGACGTCGGACTTGACGTGTTGCCTCCAGGGCGGCAAGCCAGAGGTCCCCGGGGAGGACAGGATGGACGCCCGTTCCATGCTGCAGACGGTGCTGTCGGGAAAGGATCGCCCCTTCGGGGTACGGCTCTGGGACGGTACCGTGATTCCGCCGCATCACGGCGACGGCGTTCCGGTGATGGTGGTGGCGCACGAGCGGGGCGCCGCCGCCCTCGCTCCTCCCACCGAGGAGAAGATGGCCGAGGCGTTCCTCGCCGGTGACCTCGACGTGGAAGGTGGTCTGGCGGATTTCGTCGAGCGCGCGGCCAGCTGGCCCGGGCCGGAGACGCTGCCGGCGTCGGCGCTCGCCGTGGGGCTGGTCGCCGAGGTCGGTGCCCGCGCGGGTGAGCTGCTCCGCTCCGCCACTCGCCACAGCATCTCTCGCGACGACGCGTCGGTCCGTCACCACTACGACGTCGGCAACGACTTCTACCGTCTCTTCCTCGACGAGCGGATGGTCTACTCCTGCGCCTACTGGGCTCCGGGCGCGAACCTGCTGGATCTCGCCCAGCTCGCGAAGCTCGAGCTCATCTGTCGCAAGCTGGGGCTCCATCCGGGCCAGCGGTTCCTCGACGTGGGCTGCGGCTGGGGAGCGCTCATCGCCCACGCCACCCGTGCGCATGGCGTCCGTGCCACCGGCATCAGCTTGAGCGATGCGCAGCTCGAGGTGGCGCAGCAGCGGATGCGCTCGGTGCTCCCTCCGGGGACCCCTCCCGACCTGCGCCACCAGGATTACCGGCTCCTCCCCGCGGACGAGCGCTGGGACGCGATGGCCTCGGTGGGGATGATGGAGCACGTCGGGCGCGAGCACCTCGACGTCTACTTCGCCTCGCTGGTGAGGCACCTCGCCCCGGGCGGGCTCCTCCTCAACCACGCCATCGCCGAGACCGGAAGCCCGTTGAAGACGATCCCCTGGCTCCAGCGCACGCACGGCGGGTTCATCCAGCAGGAGATCTTCCCCGACAGCGACCTCCCGCCGCTGGACCTGGTCGTGGCCGCCGCGCAGCGCGCCGGGTTCGAGGCTCTGGACGTGGAAGCGTTCCGTCCGTTCTACGTCCGCACGCTGCTGGAGTGGCTCGGGCGGCTCGAGCGGCGCTTCACCGAGGCAGTGCAGCTGGTGGGCAAGCGCAAGGCGCGCGCCTGGCGGCTGTACTTCGCGTCGTCGGCGATCACCTTCAAGACTGGACGGACCACCGTTGCCCAGGTGCTGCTCCAGAAGCGCGAGGGAGGAGCGCCGCGGGTGCTGGACAAGCAGCGCTGGTACCGCGAGCTGGTTCCCGGCGGCTGACGTTCAGGTGCCGGTGCTGGCGCCGAAGGGCTCCGGCATCAGGAGGTCCCAGCGCTCGAAGTCACCGAGCCGCTCGCCGGGGCGGACCTCGCGGAAGACGCCGCGACCGCGCCGCACCTGGTACACCCTGCCGTCCGGGGCCCGGAACACCTCCACCGGCTGCCCGGACAGCTCGATCTGCCCCAGGAACTGCATCGGGCCAAGCTCGCTCCACCGCATGCTGCACCACCCCGTACTTCCGACACGAAGGATGCGCGGTCGTTGCAGGAGCGGCAAGCAGCCGGGGAGCCGGGCGTCAGCCGAGGAACCCCAGGTCGTCGGTGGCGAAGCGGCCAACGTTCGGTAACACCGAGGAAAGATCGGCAGGCGCCACGCCGAACCACCGGGCGAGCGTGGCGGCGTACTGGTCGGTGGAGCTCGTCGGAATCCAGCGGCCTTGCGCGGTGAAGTCGTCCGGGCCTCCGAGCGCGAGCGTCGGGAACGTTCCGTAGGTCTGGCGCCCCTGCACCGCCCCGCCGAGCACCAGGTGATGATTCCCCCAGGCGTGGTCCGATCCGCCGCCCGAGGCGGGCGCGAGCGTCCGCCCGAAGTCCGAGAGCGTGAAGGTGGTGACCTGCGACGCCACACCGAGCTGCACCGTGGCCGCGTGGAACGAGGAGAGCGAGGCCGAGACCTGCGCCAGCAGCGGGGCCTGGCGATTGATCTGATCGTTGTGGGTGTCGAACCCGCCGATGGCGACGAAGAAGATCTGCCGGCTCGCGCCAAGCACGCTCCGGGCCTCGATGATTCGCGCGACCTGGAGGAGCTGGTTCCCCAGGACCGACGGCTGCGCGGCGAAGAGCGCATCCGTCGTCGAGCCCGTGCCGGCGAGCACCGGCGCGAGCGCTCCGGACGCGGCGAACGCCGCCGCGGTCTCCCCGGCGACGGACTGGACCAGAGCGTTGTCCAGGTCCAGGCCGCGGAGGACGTCCATCGCCGTCCGCAGGCCCCGACTGCCCGCGGAGGAGTCGAACCCCGAGAGCCCGAACGTCGGTCCCCCGGCGGAGGGCACGGCGAGCGGGTGGGCGCGCGCCCCCAGGGCGAAGAGCACGTTCCCGGCCACCGAGACGAGCGGAGGCAGAGACGCGGACGGGAGCTGGTCCGCGAGACGTCCACCCCAGCCGGTGCGCGACGGCCGATCCGCCAGCGAGGTCTGCCACTGGTTCTGCTGGTCCTGGTGCGACAGCAGGCTCTCGGGCCGGGGCACGCGCCCGGCGGCGTCGTCGGCCTTGCTCGTGGGGGCGACCAGCGTTCCCACGTTGAACAGGACCGCCAGCGAACCGTCGTTCCAGAGCTGCTGGAGCTCGGGCATGGAGGGATGGAAGCCGTACTGCGCAGAGCCGCTCGCCGGCGCGAGGGGGAGGAGCGCGTCCTGTGCCAGCGCGAGTCCGCCCTCGGTCTGTGGCCGCCGGGCAGCGAGGTAGTCGTCGTAGCGGGCGTCCACCGGGACGACCATGTTGTTCCCGTCGTTTCCTCCGTAGAGGAACACGCAGACCAGCGCGCGGTAGTCGTCGGTGCTCGCGCGAGCGGTGCGGCGGCCGCCGAGGAGACCGGCGGAGAGGCCGATCACCGACAGCCCGGAGAGGACGTCCCGTCGAGAGATCCGCATGTCAGCGCTCCACCTGGTACTGGGGCGAGGTGAGGACCACGTAAGCCGCAGCGCGGATCCAGGACGGACCCGAGGACGGCTGGGCGTTCACCGCGTCGAGGATCGCCAGCCGCGCGCTCTCGGAGAGCGTGCCGTGGTACAGCAGCGCGTCGATCGAGCTCGCGAGCGAACCGGAGTCGGTGCCGTAGGGCGCGAGGTCACCGAGACCGACCTGCGTGCCCGTCGCTCCGGTCACCGTCCGGTCCGGACCCGGCGGCGAGTACAGCAGCCGCAGAAGCAGGTTCGCCCGCGCGAAGACCGAGGCCGAGTCGAGCAGCGCCGAGGCCGGACTGACCAGGGTCGAGTCCGGCGAATAGTCGGGCGGATAGAAGTTGAAGACCGTGGGCGAGAGGTACGGCGGCTGCTCCAGCGCCCCGGCCGTGTTCGCCAGGAACACGCCGTCGGTGGTGACCCCTAGCGCACGCGCCGGCCCGGTGAGGAGGAGAACCGGGTCCTTCACCCGCCCGTAGCTGGGGTCGGTCTTCACGTCACCCCGCGCCTCGGGGTCGAGCAGGATGGCGCGCACCACCGCTCCGAGGTTCCCCCGGACGCCATGGCCGTCGTCGGCCCACACCGCCGAGATGCGCGCCACGTACGCCGCGCTCGGGTTGGCGGTGACGAGCGCCTGGATGAGCTGCTTGCCGATGAACGGGCCGACGTTCGGATGGTTCGCGATGGTGTCGAGGGCCTGAGCGAGGTCCGCCTCCGGTGTCTGGCCGGCGGGCACCTGCGTCCCTCCGAGGATCACCTTGGCAGCGGGGTCGTGGTTCGACGGCACCGACACCATCGGGCCGACGTAGTACGCCGGATTGTGCGTCTTCTGGCTCGCGCCGGGCTGGAGCGGATAGGTCCAGCCGGTGAGGACGTGCGCCAGCCCGATGACCGCGTTCTGGTCGTAGGTCGGGACCGGTACGCCCGAGGCGTCGGTCACCACCGAGCCATCCGGGGCCAGCTTCACGAGGCCGATGGAGAACAGCTGCATCACCTCGCGGGCGAAGTTCTCGTTGGGCTCGGTCCCCTTCGCCGGGTTGGGCTTGTCGTTGTTCACCATGTTCAGGTACCGGCCCATCGCCGGGCTGAGGGTGACGTCCTCCAGGAGCTGCCGGAAGGGCACGAAGGCGTCGCGACCGAGCAGCTTCTCGTACTCGGCGATCGCGTAGTTGGGGCGGACCTCGGCCCCCGAGACGACGAGGATCTGCGAGAGCACGAACGCGACGCGCTGGCGCAGCTGGTCCGGCCCGGAGATGGCGTTCCGGAAGAAGGCCGTCTCGGTGAGGAACGGAGTGAAGTTGTCCCGGACGCAGGTGTTCGCCGAGCCCATGGGGCACACCGCGTTCACGTTGTCCGCCACTGCCGGATACGACCCGAGGTCCGACGGCGGGGCCTGCAGCTGCGCGTCGATCCACGCTGCGGCGCCGCGCTGCTCGATGTCGTGAACCACGGCGGCGGTCGGCCCGAAGGTGGCCTGTGCCGCGAGGCGGACCGCGTCCGGCGAGAGCACCAGCGGCGGCACCGGAGCCGGCTGGCTCGAGCACGCGCCGAGCGCCATCGCCAGCGCCGCCATCCGGAGGACACGTGGAGTCATCGTGGGTTTCCTCCCTCTCCCGAGGTCCGTCGGCCGAACACCGGCCAGGCTTCTTCACGCGACCGCCGCAGAAAACATTCACCACGCCCCTGGAGTACACCTGCCGCGCGGTGGCGCGACCGTGGCGCCGCGCGGTAGACACTCGGGAGCTCCGACGCGTGTCGCCGACGATCCTCGCACTGCTTCTTGTCGTGGCCGCGTCTCCGCCCGCCTCGGCGCTGGAGACCGTGGCCGAGCTTCCCGACCGGCCCGGAGCGCTGGCGGTCGTGGGTTCGCGGGTGTTCGTCGCTCTGAATCCGGTCGGAGCTCCGGACGCGAAGATGATCGAGCTGCTGCCCGGAGGACGCCGGCAGCCCTACCCGAGCGGGGTGCTGAGCCGGGGCTTCGGCGCGGTCACCGGCCTCGCCAGCGATGGCGGGGGCGGACTGTGGATTCTCGATTCGGGTGCCGATGGAAAGCCTCCACGCGTCATCGGCTGGAACACAATCGACGAGCGGCGGTTGCGGGCGCTCCGCATCCCGGCGACGGCCCTGCAGAACAACTCCTTTCTCTCCGCCCTCGCGGTCAGCCGGGCGCACCAGGTCGCGTTCGTCGCCGATCGGTCGCGCGCCGACTGGACCGGCGACTCGCACCCCGCGCTGCTCGTCGTGTCGCTGGAGAACGGAGAGACGCGGCGCCTCCTCGAGGACCATCCGGCGCTCGAACCGGACGCCCTGCCCGTCGCGGTGGACCGTCGCCCGGTGGCGCACCGGGAGCTGGACGGCTCGGTGGAGAAGCTCCGGCTGGGGGTGAGCTCCCTCTCGCTCGACCCGGCCGGGACCTTCCTCTACCTCGCGCCGCTGAACGGGGGGACGGTGTGGCGGGTCCGGGTGGCCGACCTCCTGGACACCGCGCTCGCGCCCTCGGAGCTCGCCACTCGAGTGGAGTCGTACGCCGAGCGGCCCTCCGGCCCCGCACTGCTGGCCTGGGACGACGGCCGGGTGGTGGTCAGCGACGTGGAGGGCCACGCGCTCCGGGTGACGTCTCCGGGCGGGCAGACCGTGCTGGCGGAGGACCCGCGACTCGCCTGGCCCGACGCACTGGCGCGGGGACCCGAGGACTGGGTCTACGTCTCGGTGAACCAGCTCAATCTCCACCCGGCGCTGAACCGTGGCGAGGAGGAGAGCCGGCCCCCGTACGGCGTGTTCCGGGTGCGCCTCGCGCGGAGCCTCCCCCCTCGCGAGCACCGTGCGCCGCCGGTGGAGAAGCCCGCGGACGCCGGGACGGACTAGGGATCGGCGGACGGCGCGGGTGACGCGTGCTCTCGGAGCCTCGACGCCGATGAAGAGGTGTCTGGCACCTCGGCGATTACGAGGTGTCTGACACCTCGACGCCGGGCCTCGACGCCGATGACGATGTGTCCGATGACGATGTGTCTGGCACCTCGGCAGCACGGCACCTCGGCACGCGTCCGCGCACCCCGCCGCCCCGGCGGTGGCTTCCCCGGCGTATTCTCCGCCCGCCCATGTCCGAGTCGCCCCTGCCCGTGTCCTCTCCGACCGTCCTCGTCGTGGACGACGATCCCGGCATCCGCGAGAGCGTCACCGAGGTGCTCTCGACGGAGGGCTACCAGGTCCTGGAGGCCGCCGACGGCGCCGAGGCCCTGCGCCGGCTCGACGCGGTCGAGGGACGCTGCGTGGTCCTCCTCGACCTCGCCATGCCGCGGATGAACGGCTTCGAGCTGCTGACCCAGCTCCAGGGCAGGACGGGGAGCGAGCGATTTCCGGTGGTCGTGATGAGCGCCAACGCACATCCGGACGAGCTGAGCTTTCCTCAGGTGGTCGCGCTCCTCCGCAAGCCATTCGAGCTGGACGAGCTGCTGCGCTGGGTCGAGGTGTGCAGTCGCTCGGCCGACTGAACCCGGCGCGACGCTTCGAGCAGCAGGGCGCCCCGGGCAGGCGTACTCTCCACGCCGCGAGAGGAGACGATCCGATGCCCATCATCCAGTGCGACATTCGCGAGGGCCGCACGCCCGAGCAGAAGCGAGCGCTCGCCGAGGCCATCACCCGCGTGGTGCACGAGACCATCGACGCGCCCATCGAGTACATCTACGTCCTCATCCGCGAGACGCCGGGCTCCCACCACGTGAAGGCCGGCAAGCCTCTGCCGGACTGGACACCGTCGTCGAAGGGTGGGACCGGACATGCGCGCTGAGCAGCAGATCCCCGGGCGGGACGCCGCCAGCCGGCTCTCGCACTGGATCGGCGGGAAAGCTGTCGCCGGGGAGGGGGCCCGCTCCGGCGACGTGTTCGACCCCTCGACCGGCGCGCGGACCCGACAGGTCCCCTTCGCCAGCAGAGGAGACGTGGACGCCGCGGTGGGCGCCGCCTCCGCAGCATTCCCCGCCTGGGCCCGGACTCCGCCGGTGGTCCGCGCCAGGGTCCTGTTCCGCTTCCGCGAGCTGGCCGAGAGCCGCGCCGATCTCATCACCCGGCTCATCACCTCCGAGCACGGGAAGATCCTCTCCGACGCCCGCGGCGAGCTGGCCCGCGGCATGGAGGTGGTGGAGTTCGCCTGCGGCATTCCCCAGCTGCTCAAGGGCGAGCTGACCGAGCAGGTCGGCCGCGGCGTCGATGCGTGGTCCCTGCGCCAGCCGCTCGGCGTCGTGGCCGGCATCACGCCCTTCAACTTCCCGGTGATGGTTCCGATGTGGATGTGGCCGGTGGCCATCGCCTGCGGGAACACCTTCGTCCTCAAACCGTCGGAGCGGGATCCGTCAGCGAGCCTCGAGGTCGCGCGCCTGCTCACGGAGGCGGGCTGTCCCGAGGGCGTGTTCAACGTGGTGAACGGCGACCGCGAGGCGGTGGAGGCGCTGCTCCAGCATCCCGAGGTGGCGGCGGTGAGCTTCGTTGGCTCGACGCCGGTGGCCGAGTGGGTCCACCGCACGGCGAGCACCGCCGGAAAGCGGGTCCAGGCCCTGGGCGGCGCCAAGAACCACCTCGTCGTGATGCCCGACGCGGATCTGGACGCCGCGACCGACGCGCTGATCGGCTCCGCCTACGGCTCGGCCGGCGAGCGCTGCATGGCGATCTCGGTGGCCGTCGCCGTCGGGGACGTGGCCGACGCGCTCGTGGAGCGGCTCGCGCCGCGGGTGAAGGCGCTCCGGGTGGGCCCGGGCACGGATGCCGCGGTGGAGATGGGCCCGCTGGTCACGCGCGAGCATCTGGACCGCGTCCGCTCGTACCTCGACGTGGGCCTCGCGGAGGGCGCCGCGCTGGTGGTGGACGGACGCGGGCTGCGGGTGGCCGGGAAGAACGACGGCTTCTACCTCGGCGGCTGCCTCTTCGATCGCGTCCGGCCGGAGATGCGCATCTACCAGGAGGAGATCTTCGGACCGGTGCTCGCCGTCGTTCGCGTGCGCACGCTCGACGAGGCCCTCACGCTCGTGGACGCCCACGCCTTCGGCAACGGAACGGCGATCTTCACCCGCTCGGGTGGAGCGGCCCGCGAGTTCTCCTCGCGCGTGAACTGCGGAATGGTCGGGATCAACGTCCCCATCCCGGTGCCCATGTCGTTCCACAGCTTCGGAGGATGGAAGCGCTCGCTCTTCGGCGACCACGCAGTGCACGGGCCGGAAGGCGTGCGCTTCTACACCCGGCTGAAGACCGTGACCGCACGGTGGCCGGAAGGCGCCGGGGGTGCGGAGTTCCACATGCCAAGCAGCCGGAGCCACTGAGGAATCCCGCTCGCGACCGACCGAAAACCGGCGATAGCCCCCGCCCCGCAACGGCCGGGTAGCGTCCGTGTCTCGAAGGGAAAGGGGAGACGCTGACTGGCTCCCCCACCAGGAGAACCGATGAAGATCAAGAAGCTGTTCCAGGTGCTCGTGCTCGGCGGAACCACGCTGGGCTTGGGCCTCGCTGCCTGTGGTGGCAGCGATGGAAACAACAACGGCGGCCAGCAGCAGACGCTGCCCGATGGTGGGCACGGAAATCCCGGAGGGCCGCCGGGTTGGTAGACGAGCACACCCGTCGGCACGCCGACCGGGTGTGGGCAGCGCGGCACGGTGTCGAGACCGGTGCCGCGCTGCGCTTCGGGTCGCTTTCCCGCCGGATGTTGCAGGCGGGGGCGCCCGAGGCCCTCGTGGAGCTCGCGGCGCGTGCCTCACATGACGAGACGCGGCACGCGAGCCGCTGCGCTGACATCCTCCGCATCCGCCACGCGGAGATCCCTCCCCCCGAGACGCGATTGCTGGAGTACGCGCCGCCGACGCTCAGCCCCGAGGAGCGACTGACCTACGAGGTGGTCGCGCAGTCGTGCGTGTCCGAGACCGAGAGCATGGCCACCCTGGTCACGCTGCTCGACGAGGCGCGGGACGAGACGCTCAAGTCCGTTCTCCACGAGCTGGCCCGCGACGAGGTGCAGCACGCGCGTCTCGGCTGGGGCTACCTCACCTGGGCCCGCGAACGGATGGACCTCGCCTTCCTCGCGCCACTGCTGCCGGTGATGGCGAACGGAACCGCGGGCCCCGACCTCTTCCGCCCTCCCCCGCCGGGAACGGACGAGCCGACGCTGTACCAGGCGGGAGTCGTTCCGCACTCCGACCGGCAGCGCGTGTATCTCGAGACGCTCGAGTCGGTGGTAATTCCCGGCATGACCGAATACGGGGTGGACACCGCACCCCTGCGTCAGTGGATGGACCGGCAGCACGCTGCGCTCGCGCCCGCAGCCGTCGGCGCCTGAGCCAAGAGAGCGAGAGCTTCATGACGATGGATCGACGCGCTTCCCTCGCCGCGCTTCTGCTCGTACTCCCGCTGCTCGCCGCGGCGACGAAGGTCACCGGCGAATCCAGCGCCGGATTCCACGGCCGCGGGCCGGGTGGCTTCGGCGTGGACGGCAAGACCAACCAGCTCCGGGTCGACGACGACGGGACGACGCTGAAGGTCACCGTTCCCCTCGCCGGGCTGCAGACCGGCATCGGCCTCCGCGACAAGCACATGCGCGAGAAGTACCTGCAGGTGGACAAGTACCCGGACGCGGTCCTCGAGGTGCCCTGGTCCGGCGTGAAGCTGCCGGCGGATGGCCAGACCGGCGAGGGTACCGCCCCGGGGAAGATGACCCTCCACGGAAAGACCAAGGACGTGCAGGTGAAGTACCGCATCGTCCGCACCGGCAACCGCTACCAGGTGACCGGCCACGTGCCGCTGAACGTCAAGGACTTCGACATCGAGGTTCCGAGCTACATGGGAATCACCGTGCAGCCGGACATCGACGCGAGCGCGTCGTTCACCGCGGAGCACACGTGATCCTCCCCGTGCGCTGGACCCGCTCCCCGGCGTTCCTTCCCCTCGCGCTCCTCCTTGCCCTCGTCCTTCCGGCCACGAGCGCCCACGCATATCCGTGGATGATCCAGCACGGGTACACGAACTGCAGCACCTGCCACGTCGAGCCTTCGGGCTTCGGCCTGCTCACCGAGTACGGCCGGGCTCAGGCCCAGATCGTCCTTCCTACCCTGTGGGGGAAGAAGGCCGAGGACGTCGAGCCCTTCAACGGCATCATGTACGGCGCGGTGCCGCTGCCGAGCTGGCTCAACGTGGGCCTCTCCCTCCGCGGCGCCGTGCTCAGCACGACGACCTCGCAGGGGACGAGCTGGCGCGACATCCTGATGATCGCCGACCTGCGCGCGGGCGTGACCGCCGGGCCGTTCCTCGCCTCGGTCAGCTTCGGCTACGTCCCCACCGGGGCCAACCAGGCCGCGATCACCAACCAGCAGCGGGACAACCTCGTCTCCCGCGAGCACTGGCTCGGGCTGCGCTTCGACGACAACAAGTTCTACGTCCTGGGAGGCCGGTTGAACCTCCCCTTCGGTCTGCGGAACGTGGAGCACAACTCCTTCGTCCGCGCCGCCACCCGGACCGACACCAACTCATCCCAGCAGTACGGCGGCGAGCTGGTCTGGGACGCCCCCGGCATCCGCGCCGCGGTCATGGGCATCGCCGGGAACTTCCTCATCCGCGATCCTGCCTACCGGGAGCAGGGTTACAGCGGGTACGTCGAGGGCGCCTTCAGCAACTCCTTCACCCTGGGGCTGAGCAGCCTCGTGACACACGCCGACCTCGGGTTCGCCCAGATCGCCAACCCGTTGTTGTTCAACGACCCGTTCTTCGGCGCCTCCAACGCGCTGAGACAGGCCCACGGCCTCTTCAGCCGCTGGCACGTCGCCGGCCCCTGGGTGCTGATGGCCGAGGCCAACCTCCTGGTGCAGAGCGCCGACAACGTCGCCACCGACTGGGGCGGCGTGGGCTTCCTTCAGGCGGACTGGGAGCTGCTGCAGGGGCTCCACCTCATCTTCACCGGCGAGGCCCTGCGCCAGACCTACGTGAACAGCTACGGGGCCTGGTTCAGCGTCTCCTGGTTCTTCTTCCCCTACTGCGAGGCACGCATCGACGTGACCTTCAACGAGTACGGGATTCCGGGTGGTGGGCACGAACCCAGTCTCGGCGTGCTCGGACAGCTCCATTTCTCGATGTGACCGACGGGAGGGCGACTGCACGCCCGCTTCCGGTACACTCTCTGCCGTGGTCGGTACCGCACGGCTCGCACGGTCGTTGTTCGTCCTCGTCCTGCTCCTCGGAGCGACCGAGGCGCGCGCCGCCCGGAGCTTCCACCTGTTCCTCGACGAGGCGCAGCTCGTCCCCGAGGGGGGCATCGAGCTCGAGCAGTGGGTCTGGGCCTACGGACGCATCCCCAACCGGATCGACCGGCCGGCGTCGATGTGGCTCTGGTGGGGCCCGGCGATCTCGGTCTCGAACCACTTCGAGTTCGAGCTGCCGCTGCAGATCGTCGCCATCCCCGACGACACGTACCTGCACTCCATCAGCTTCATCGTTCGCTACCGGATCTTCCCCCGGGAGGACGACGAGGGCTGGCAGCCGCTCATCCGCGTGGGCTACGCCCAGCCGCTCGACCCGGCAGCGGGTCCTCCCTCGGCCGAGGCCACCTTCGTCCTCACCATCGGGAACCTCCAGTCCATCCGCTACACCGTGAACGTCGGCGTGCTGATGGGGCTGCCCTTCCTCCAGGAGACGGCCCAGGGGAGCTTCTCGGTGCTGGGCCGGGGCGGAGCCGGGGTCTCCTTCCCCCTCGGGAAGGAGTGGCGCATCGCCGGCGAGTTCTTCGGCCAGCTGCCCATCCATGGCGACACCCGCCCGAGCACCGGGCAGATGTACCTCGGGCCCTCGGTCGCCTGGACGCGGGGCCCCTTCTGGATCACCTTCGGGTCGCTGTTCGGCCTCACCAACGATTCCTCCCGGTACTATCCGCGGGTGTTGTGGGGCATCGCGCTCTGATCAGCTCGGTGGTGCTGCTCGTCGCGGCCGCGGCCGCCGGGGGAGAGATCCGCGGAACGGTCATCGTCTCCGCGCCCGACGGGGGCGTGGAGGCCACCCCGCCCCAGCCGATCGTCGTCTACCTCACCGGCTTCCGGCAGCCGCCGCTCCCCGACACGCCGCCGGTGGTGGCCCAGAAGGACAAGACGTTCATCCCCGACCTCATGGTCATCGTCGCCGGTCAGTCGGTGCAGTTCACCAACGACGACCCGTTCGTGCACAACGTCTTCTCCACCTCGACGGCACGCGACTTCGACCTCGGCCAGCCCGGTCCCCACGAGGCGCGGACGGTGAGCTTCCCCAATCCCGGCCTGGTCGACGTGTTCTGCAACATCCACGAGCAGATGTACGCCAACGTGCTGGTGCTGCCGAACCGCGCCTTTGCCCGCGTGGCCGCGGACGGGACCTTCGTCATCCGTGACGTTCCTACCGGGAAGCATGCCCTGCACGCGTGGGGGCGGCAGACCGAGCCGTTCGAGGTCGAGGTCGTGGTCGCCGGAGGACAGCCCACCGCGGTGCAGCTGCTGCTCCGCCCGCGGCTCTTCAACCCCGCGCACCTCGACAAGTTCGGGCGGGCCTACAAGAAGCGGCCCGGCTACGAGCCATGACCATCTCCGTCGAGGAGGGTCATCTCGACGAGAACGCGCTCGCCAGGCACGTCGGCGGCGAGGGCACCGACGACGAGCGGTTCCGGGTGGGCGAGCACATCGACGCCTGCGACCGTTGCCGCGAGCTCGTCGGAGCGCTGGTGCGCACGCTGGTGACTCCGGAACCGGACCGCCCCTCGTGGCGGCTTCTCGCCCGAGGAACGAACCTCGGCCGCTACGTGCTGCTCGATCCGGTCGGCCGTGGCGGGATGGGCGTCGTCTACAGCGCCTTCGACCCCGAGCTGGATCGCAAGGTGGCGATCAAGTTCCTTCGCCCCGGGAAGGGGGCGAACCCGGCCGCGGCCCGACCCCAGCTGCTCGCCGAGGCGCAGGCGATCGCGCGGCTGTCGCACCCCAACATCGTCACCGTCCACGACGTGGGGACCTTCGACGGCGAGGTCTTCTTCGCCATGGAGTACGTGAAGGGCGAGACGCTCCGCCGCGCGCAGCGGCCCGGCCTGATCGGCCTGCAGCAGACCGTCTCGCTCTACACCGCCGCGGGTGAGGGCCTGGCGGCCGCGCACCGGGCGGGCATCATCCACGGGGATTTCAAGCCGGAGAACGTCCTGGTCGGCGAGGACGGCCGGGTCCGGGTGACGGACTTCGGGCTCGCCCGCGCGGTCCACGAGCACGCGCCGCGCTTCGCCGGAACCCCGGCGTACATGGCGCCCGAGCACTGGCGCGGACAGACCTCCGACGTCCGCAGCGACCAGTACAGCTTCTGCCTCGCGCTGCTCGAGGCGTTCGAGGGGCAACGTCCCGAGGAAGTCGAGAATGCCTCGCCCTCGCGCCCGCCCGAGCCGGTCTCGCTCCGGCGCCGCACGCTTCCCGCGCGGCTGTCCCGGGTGCTCGCCCGCGGGCTGGCCACGGACCCGACGCAGCGCTGGCCGTCGATGGAGGCGCTGCTCCTCGCCCTGCGACAGGCCCGGCTGCCCTTCCGCCAGAGCACCGGGCTCCTCGCGCTCGCCCTGCTGGTGGTCACCGCCGGGGTGTGGACCCAGCACGTGGTCTGGGAGCGCCGGGTGGATCACGAGCTCTACGCCTCGGCGGAACGGCTCCCGGAGCTGCTCCGCGCCCAGAGCGAGCGCACCGATCTCCTCGTCCAGGCCGGATTCCGTGCCGAGGGCGCACTCGCCGCCCTGGGCAAGGCGAGCAACATGGACGCGGCACTGGGCCTCGCCGAGGACGAGAGCCGCGAGCACCAGCTCACCGAGGCGCACGAGATCCTCCGCTCTGCGGACCTCCCCGGGCTGAAGACGCGGGACGCACTGCTGGTGGCGAATGCCTGGGGACGGGTGGTGCTCAACCTCGGCGCCCCAGATGCGTTCGGAGCGCCCGCTCCTGCCATCCCGATGCTGATGGAGGCGATGGAGGGCACCCCCACCGATGCACTGTGGTCGTGGGCGACGCTCGAGCGGCTCGGCGTGCCGCTGGTCGGCGCGCCGGAGATGGACGATCTGCTCCTGGTCTCCGGCAGGCCGGTGGTGCGGGGCAGGTCCATCGTCGGAGTGGTGCTCACCGGCCGGTGGGTGGACACCGGGCTCCTCGAGGAGATGGGCCGCGCCGCCGGGGCGCAGATCGTCCTCCACGCTCCGGACGGTGGATGGGCCGGTGGGCGGTGGCCGGTGGCGCCGCCGCTCGGAAAGGTGGTGCAGCTCCAGGTCGGTGGAAGCACGATTCGGGTCCTGGGGATCCGCCTCGGCGGCGAGGGCAGCCGGACCCCCGCCGGAGAGGCCTATGTGGTCCGGATGCTCACTGCCGGTGAGATCGGTGGCCTGGCGTCCGGGTGGCTTCGCTGGGGCCTCCTGGTTACCTGCCTGGTGGTGCTGGCCTGGCTCGGGTGGCTGACGCGCCGGTCCGGCTGGTACCTTCGCGCCCCGCCCGGGGCCACCACCACTTGACCGCCTTCGCCCACGCCGACGTGTTCTGGGAGGCTCTGCCGGCTGCCCGCCGCAGCGCGAAGCGTGCCGAGCTCGAGCCGCGCCTCGCCGGCCAGCTCGCGGAGGCCGAGGCGCGCTGGCCCGAGGTGACGGTGGACGGGCGGCGCTTCGTGACGCACTGGGCCGCCCAGCTCGCGCGAGCCTCCGACGTCGGCGCCGCCATCGAGCAGCTCCACCTGGCGGACCTCTACCTGGCCTTCGCCTGCGCCGAGGGCGATACCTGCGCGCTGCGCTCCTTCGGAGCGTTGCTCTCCTCGGTGGCCGGTGCGGTGCGGAGCGTGGACGGAGCGCCTTCCTTCGTGGACGAGATCCTCCAGCGCCTCCGCACGCGGGTGCTGGTGCCAGAGGACGGCCGGGGTCCGCGGATCCTCGATTACGCCGGCCGCGGGTCGCTGGAGAACTGGCTGCGGGCGGGCGCACTCCGCCTGGCGCTCAACGCGCGCCGCGACGCTCGGCGCGGACCCGAGCCCCTCCCCGATGCTTCGCTCTGGGAGCCGGCCGCACCCACCGCGGACCGGACCCTGGAGCTGCTCCGGGGGAAGTACGCGACGGACTTCGGCACCGCGCTGCGCGAGGCGTTCGCCTCGCTCGAGCCGGGGGAGCGCAACGTGCTCCGGATGCACTTCCTCGAGGGGTTGAGCCTCAACCAGATCGCCGCGATGTACCAGGTGAACAAGTCCACCATCAGCCGGCGAATGGCCAAGGCGCGGGAGACGCTGCTGGAGCGCACCCGCGCGCAGCTGGAGCGCACGCTGGCGCTGCCCCCGACCGAGCTGGACAGCCTCCTGGAGCAGCTCGGGCCACGTCTGGACCTGAGCCTCACCTCGGTCCTGAACCCCAGCACCTGACCCGGGCCACGCCCGACCTCAGGCGCGGACCTCGGTGCCTCTCGCCGGGGTGCTGGCCTCGCCGTCAGCGGGCTCGGTGTGCACCATCACGTCGACGTCCAGGACCGCGCCGTGGATCGCGTCCTCCGCCCGGTGGGCGATCTCGTGCGCGCGCTCGACGGGGAGGCCACGCGCCACCTGGAGGATGACGTCGGCGAAGGTCTTGGGCCCCGACCGCCGCACTCGCACCTGCGACACGCCGACCACCTCGTCCACGCCGGCGGCGGCGCGGGCGATCGCCTCCAGCAAGCCGACGGGCGCGGCGTCGAGAAGGTCGTCGACCGCTTTCCTCCCCAGGCGGATGCTGACCAGCGCGGCGATGCACGCCACCCCGAGCGCGGCGACCGAATCCGCCCGGGCGAGCCAGGCGAGGCCGGTCCGCTCAGAGACCAGCACCCCCAGCAGCCCGAGGATGACGACCGTGGACGACCACACGTCGGTGGAGAAGTGGAGCGCGTCCGCCTCGAGGGCCTGGCTCCGGTGCCTGCGGGCGACGGCGGCCAGCGCCCGGGAGCGCGACAGGTCCACGCCGATGGAGATGGCCATCACCACGAACGCCCACACCGTGGCCTCGACGTGGGCACCACCGAAGACCAGCCGCTTCCCGGCCTCGTAGGCGATCCACACGCAGGTGGCCAGGAGGAGCCCGGTCTCGAACAGCGCCGAGAAGTTCTCGATCTTCCCGTGCCCGTAGAGATGGTCGCTGTCCGGGGGCCTGGAGGAGGCACGCACCGCCCAGAAGGTCATCAGCGCGGCGAGCAGGTCGATGCCCGAGTGCGCGGCCTCGGAGAGGATGCCGATCGACCCGGTGGTCAGGCCGACCACCACCTTCATGCTGGTGAGCAGAACCGCCGCGCCCACCGAGGTGAGGGCGACCAGGTTCTTCTCCCGCTGGGCGACTGCGGGCTCCTGGACGGTCGTGGCCATCCGCGGCCCCGGATGTAGCACGCGAGCGGGCGGCCGAGGACGCTGACGGGCCGAGCGATGCCCGATGGCTACCGGGGAGGCGAGGGCCGTGTCGGGGAAGGCTTCGTCGCCGCGGCGGCGAGCCGTCGCTCGCACTCCGCGAGGCGGCGGTCGAGGAACGTCCGCTCCGCGGGGTTCCGGGCGAGCCGGTGCGCCGCCCGGAAGTGGCCGCGCGCCTCGGTCACGTGGCCCGTCCGGAGCTCGAGCTCTCCCAGCGCCGCCGGGTAGAACGGGTAAGCCGCGAGGCGCTCGGCGCCGGGGATTGACCGCAGCGCCTCGAGCCCACGCTCCGGGCCGAGCTGCTCGGCGACCGCCACCGCGCGGTTGAGCGCGACCACCGGCGACGGCCGGATGCGGAGCAGCACGTCGTACAGCTCGACGATGTCCGCCCACGGCGTCTCCCCGGCGGTGGGCGCGAGGGCATGGGTGGCGGCGATGGCGGCCTCGAGGTGGTACTCGGAGACCACGTCACCGCGGGCCGAGGTCTCGAGGAGCTCGAGGCCACGAGCGATGAGCCGCCGGTCCCAGCGGTTCCGGTCCTGCCGGGACAGCTCGGTCAGGTCACCGGCCTCGTCCACTCGCGCCGGGAGCCTCGCCGCGTCGAGCGCCATGAGCGCGGCCAGCGCCTGTGTCGACGGAGTCGCCGCCGGGGCGTGCTCGACCAGCAGCGCGACCAGCCGCATCGCCTCCCGGCAGAGGTCGAGGCGCACCGCCGCGTCCGGAGAGGCGCCGTGGTAGCCCTCGTTGAAGAGGAGGTAGAGCGCGCGCTGCACCGCGGCGAGCCGGTTCTCGAAGTCCCGGGCTCCGAGCTCGAAGAGGGTCCTCGTCCGCGAGAGCACCTTCTTCGCTCGCGAGAGCCGCTTCTCCATCGCCGCCAGCGAGACGAGGAAGGCCCCGGCGACCTCGTGCGCCGAGAAGCCGCCCAGGAGCGAGAGGACGAGCGCGACCTGCGCGTCCTCCGGGACGTCCGGGTGACAGCAGGAGAACATCATCCGCAGCTCGTCGTCCCTCAGCGCGGGGGGCAGGTGCGCCAGCGCCGATCCGGGGCCGGAGTCCGCGCCCTCGGCATCCGTCTGTCGGCCGATCTCCGGAGCGAATCGCCGGGCGGTGCGCTCCCGTCGCAGCTGGCTGACGGCCCGGTTGCGCGCCGCAGTCATCAGCCACGCGGACGGGTTGTCCGGGACGCCCCGGAAGGACCACACCTCGACCGCCGCGGCGAGCGTCTCCTGCACCGCGTCCTCGGCGAGCGCCAGGTGATGCACGCCCAGCATCCGGGTCAGCGTCGAGACGAGCCGGCCGGATTCACGCCGGAAGAAGTGCTCGTCGGGGAGCGCCGCGGTCACACCTGCCGGATGGGCCGGACCTCGACCATCCCCCCGTAGCCGAGCACCGGACAGCCACCGGCCAGCGTGCGCGCCTCGGCGAGGTCCTTCGCCTGCACCACGCTGTACCCGAGCACGATGTCCTTCGACTCGGCGTAGGGGCCGTCGTGCACCGCGCGCCCGCCCTCCTTCACCACCGCCCCGCCGTTCTCCAGCGGGTGGCCCAGCGCGCTGAGGTGCCCCCGGGCCTCCAGCTCCTTGAACCACGCCGTCCACTTCTGCAGCCGCTCCTGCATGTTCTTGGGGGACCCGGGCAACTCCCCGGAGTCTGCCGGCAATCGGTACAGGTAGAGAAACTCGCTCACTGCCGTCTCCTTTCCTCGTCGTGCACGCGTCGAGCGTACGGCTCGAGCCAGCTCAGCACCCGCTCCCAGCCGAAGGCGTGCTCGACCGCCGCCGCCTCGCGGCCCTGAAAGCCCTCGTGGAAGACTGTGATCCGTGCACCACCCGGCCTTCGCGCGAACAGGTAGGTCACCCGCGTCTCTCGCCGGCCCAGCGCCGGATGGTCGAACTCGTAGGCGCGGGTCTGCACCACCTTCTCCGGGAGGTCGAGCTCGACGAAGCGTCCGGACGCGGGGAGGCGGCGGCCGTCGGCGAAGCAGACCAGGACCCGCCAGCTCCCTCCGGGGCGGACGTCCGCGATCCACTCGCGCATGAGGTACGTCCCGGACGAGCCCCACCAGCGCTCCACCTCCGCGGTGACCAGCATCCGGTAGACCCGCTCGGGAGGGCAGGCCACCTCCACCGCGGCGGTGATGGTCCCGGCCGAGCGATCGATCACTGCCCGAGGGATCCGCTCGCTCGCGTCGCCACCCGACTGCGTCTCGTCCCCGGTCTGAATCGCCTCTTGGTCCATGACCGACAATGCGCTGTTCCGTCTCATCGATTGCTGAGACGCACGGCGCAGCTCGATCCGGACATGGACCGAGCAGCCGAAGAAGGCGAGGACTTCCGAGCGGTTCCGGCCTCAGAGGGCCCGCAGCGCGCGGAGCACGTCGGCGAGCCGCTCGTCGTCGCGCCTGTAGAACGTCCACTGTTTGATTCGCTTCGGCCGGACGAGCCCTGCCCGGACGAGGAGCCGCATGTGCTCGCTCACCGTGGGCTGGCTGACGCCGAGCTTCTCGGCGATGAGCAGCCCACAGACGCCGTCCTCGATCAGGTCCCCGTCCACCTGGGGCCGGAAGTGCCGGGTGGGCTCCTTGAGCCAGCGGAGGATCTGCAGCCGCCGCTCGTTGTCCAGCGCCCGGAGCGCATCGACGAGCTCCGACTCGGGCTCGTGCGGCATGGCGCGGGGCCTGCGTGCCGGCCTGCTCACCTCGTGCGGTCCGCCACGGTCATCTCGATCTCCACCGCCGCCCCGAGTGGCAGCTCGCGGACTGCGACCGTGGTGCGGGCCGGGAACGGTGCCCGGAAGGAGCGGGCGTAGACCTCGTTCATCGCCTTGAACTCTTCCATGCTGGTGAGGAAGACGCCGACGCGGAGCACGTCGTCCAGCGACGCGCCGACCGACTCCAGCAGCGCCTGGATGTTCTGCAGCGTGCGCTCGGTCTGCGCCGCCACGTCTCCCTGGATGAGCCGCCCGGTGGCTGGATCCAGCGCCACCTGTCCGCTCAGGTAGAGGACCCCGGGGCCGCGCACCGCGGCGGAGAGCGGAAGTCCAGACGGCCGTTCCTCGTGAATCGCCTCTCGCATCGCACGCTCCCTGGTCATCGGTCGAAGTCGACCGCGGTGGTGTTCCCACCGCTCAGCAGGACACCCACCCGCTCGCCGGCCCGGGTCTGCACCTTGCCCGCGAGGAGCGCGGCGAAGGGCGCCGCGCCGCCGGGCTCGGCCACCACCCGGAGCAGATCCCACAGCTTGCGCTGGGCGGCGCGAATCTCCTCGTCGGTCACCAGGGCGACCTCGGCGACCGTGTCTCGCAGGATCGGGAAGTTGCGCTCGCCGATCCGCCGCGGGGCGAGGCTGTCCGCGGCGATGCCTCCCACCGGGGCGTCCACCGGACGGCCGGCCTCGAGAGCGCAGCGCAGCGTCGGAGCGTCCACCGGCTCCACGGCGACGAGGCGCACCTTCTTCCCGTACCAGCTGGCGACCCCCGAGAGGAGCCCGCCTCCGCCGACCGCCACCAGGACCGTGTCCAGCTCCGGCGCCTGGGCTTCCATCTCGAGCCCGACGGTCCCCGCGCCGACGATGGTCTCCTCCTGATCGAAGGCATGGATGGGCATGGCGTGGTTCTGCCGGGTCCACTCCTCGCTCGCGGCCAGCGCCTCGGCGTACGAGTCGCCTCCGACCACCAGGTCCGCCCCGTAGCCGCGGATGCGGTCGATCTTCGCCGGTGAGGCGATGCGGGGGATGAAGATCTTCGCCGGAACCCCGAGCCGACCCGACGCGTAGGCCACCGCCACGCCGTGGTTCCCGCCCGAGGCCGCCACCACCCCCGCCGGCGGCACCGGCCGCTGCAGGAGGTTCGAGAATGCTCCTCGCGTCTTGAACGCCCCGGCGTGCTGCAGGAGCTCGAGCTTGAGCGTGAGAGCCCGCCCGGGGAGACCGATCTCCTCCCCGGCGAGCTGGACCACCGGGGTGCGCCGGACGTGGGGGCGGATGACCTGCTCGGTGGCGGCGATTCGGGGGCGGAGGTCCGGGCTCATGGCCGGGGACTTACTTCGTCGATTGGCTAAGCGGCAATACAGTCCCGGCGGCCGAGGCCGGCACAGTCACCGCCGCTGCCGGGCACGCGACCACCAGACGTAGGCCGGAAGCCCTGCGGCGATGAGCCCCAGACCGAGAACGGAGCGCACCGGTGCCTGCACCAGCGTGACCGAGGCGACGACGAGACAGACGGCGACGAAGGCGCCGGTGGTCCAGGGATGGCCCCAGGCCCGGAACGGACGCTCGGCATCGGGCCGCGTCCTCCGGAGCACGAAGACCGCTGCCGCGGTCGCCGCGTGGAAGAGAACGCCGGCGAACACCACCGTCGTGTACAGCTCGGCGTAGGTCCCGGACAGCGCGATCGCCGCCGCGAGCAGGCCCTGGGCGAGGAGACTCGCGGACGGCGTGTGATGACGGGGATCGATACGGGCGAGCGCGCGGAAGAAGAGCCCGTCCTCGGCCATGGGGAGGTAGATGCGGGCGCAGCACAAGACGTTCGCCGCGAGGCAGCCGAACATCGAGAGCAAGATGACCAGCGTGACCGCTCGCGCCGCGCCCGGGCCGAGGAGCGCCGTGGCGGCGGCCTCGCCCACCCTCGGTGTCGCTGCCAGCGTGGCCACGTCCAGCGTCCGGAGATAGACCCAGTTGATGGCCAGGTAGAGCGCCGCCACCATCGCGACCCCGAGCACCAGCCCGCGAGGCAGGTTGCGCTCGGGCTTGCGGATCTCCCCGGCGGAGAAGGTGAGGACGTACCAGCCGTCGTAGGTCCAGAGCACCGCCACCAGCCCCAGGCCGAGCGCGGCGACGATGCTGCCCGGCGGAAGCGGCGCTCCCCAGGCCGGTGCCACCGGAGCCGGAGCGCGGAGCCCGATGAACACCAGCACCAGCAGCGCGCCGAACTTCATCGCCGTGACGACGTTCTGGACCACCGCGCCCTCACGCACGCCCAGCCAGTTCACGGCAGTGAGGCCGAGCACGGCCACGGCCGCCGAGAGCTGGGGGCCGTGCACGGTCCACCGCAGGCCTGCGAGGTCGATCTTGAGGAGCTCGACGTTCGAGCCCAGCGAGGGGACGAATGCCCCGAGGTACTCGCCGAACCCCACCGCGATCGCCGCGACGCCGCCGGTCATGATGACCAGGAAGGAGGTCCACCCGAAGAGGAACCCCCACAACGGGCCGTAGGCCTCCTTGAGGAACTGGTACTGCCCGCCCGCCCTGGGGAACATCGCGCCGAGCTCGCCGTAGGCCAGCGCCCCCGCGAGCGCGAACAGCCCGCCCGCCGCCCAGAGGCCGAGGATGAGCGCGGGCTGGGGGCAGCGCTGCGCGATGTCTCCGGTGGTGAGGAAGATCCCGCTCCCGACCGAGGCGCCGATGGTGATCAGCGCGCCGTCCGTCGCCCCGAGGGAGCGCAGGAGCCCCGGCGCCGCGGGCTCGGCCTGGACGTCCGGAGCCGGGCGGCCGGTGGCGGTCACGGCCGGGCATCCTGCCACGGACGGCTGCAGCCGCGTTGAGGGCGACCGCGCCCGGCGGGTAGCCTCCGACGTCGCGTGGACCCCTCGCTCGAGGCGCTGCTGGCGGAGTTCGATCCCGGCCTGCCGCTGGCGCGGGCGCGATCCCTGCCCTCTCCCTGGTATCGCGACCCCCGCATCGAGGCGATGGAGCGCGCGCGGGTGTTCGGGAGCAGCTGGCAGCTGGTGGCTCGCGCCGAGCAGCTCGAGCGCCCAGGCGACTTCGTCACCACCGAGGTCGCGGGCGAGCCGCTGCTCCTCGTCCGCGACGACGCCGGCGAGCTCCGCGCCTTCTTCAACGTCTGCCGCCACCGCGCGGCCTGCGTGATGACCGAGCCCCAGGGCAACGCCCGGAAGCTGCGCTGCCGCTATCACGGATGGACCTACGACCTGCGGGGCCAGCTGCGGGGACTGCCGGAGTTCGACGGGGTGGAGGACTTTCGCCGCGAGGAGCAGGGCCTGGTGCCGGTGCAGGTGGACCGCTGGGGCCCGCTGGTCTTCGTGCACCTGGGGGACGGGGCGCCGCCACTGCGGGACTCGCTGGCACCGCTGCCGTCGGAGATGGGCACGCTGGAGGGTCTGCGCTTCCTCGAGCGACGCGAGTACACCCTCGCCTGCAACTGGAAGGTGTTCGTCGACAACTACCTGGATGGCGGATACCACGTGAACTCCGTCCACCCGGCGCTGGGGAGCGTGCTCCAGTACTCCGAATACCGGACGGAGTGCTTCGAGCAGACCAGCCTCCAGTCCAGCCCGATGCGCGCCGGAGACGACGCGACGGCGGCAGTCACGCGCACCGGGGACCGGGCGCGCTACGCGTGGGCGTTCCCCAACGTGATGATCAACCTCTACGCCGGGGTGATGGACACCAACGTGGTGCTCCCGGTCGGGCCCGAGCGATGCCGGGTGCTCATCGACTTCTACTTCGCCGACCTCGAGGGCGACGGGGCGCGCCGGTTCGCGCAGGAGAGCGTGGAGCTCGGCCACCGCATCCAGCTCGAGGACGTGGGGGTCTGCGAGGACGTGCAGAAGGGGCTCGCCAGCCGCTCGTACCGGACCGGCAGGTTCAGCGTGCGGCGCGAGATCGCCATCCATCACTTCCACCGCCTGGTGGCCTCGCGGCTGCAGGCCGGGGGCGGCTGAGGTGGCACGGCGCACGGAGGCGGTCCGGCTCGGGCTCGCGTTCCTCGCCGGGCTGGTGCTGCCGGCGATCCTGTTCCTCCTCCTCGGCGCCGCGGGGCTCTTCCCGGTGGCCGCCACGTCCGAGCCGTCCGCGCTCGAGGCCCGGGTGGCGGGTCTCTTCGTCCGGAGGGCGCTCGCGCGGGAGGCGGGAAAGGTCGTGGTGCCTGCCGCGCCCCAGGAGGACGCGACGCTGCTGGCCGGGATGCGGGCCTTCCGCCGGAACTGCGCCGGCTGTCACGGGAAGCTCGGCGCCCGTAGCCCGTGGGGCACGACGAGCTTCTATCCGCGCGTGCCTCAGTTCGCTGACGAGGGCTCCACGCTCGGCCCGGCGGAGATGTTCGTCGCGGTCAAGCACGGCATCCGCGGAACCGGCATGGCGGCCTGGGAGGCGAACCTGTCCGACGAGGAGATCTGGACCGTGGTCTGGTTCCTCCAGCGAATGCGGACACTGCCGCCCACGGTCGAGCAGGCATGGAAGGCGCCGCCGGTCAGCCAGTAGCGCGGGCGCGGTCGGCCCGGTCCTCCGTCACCGGATGGTCGAGCGCCTCGCGAGCGCCCTCGACGGCGCGCTCCATCGCCTCCCGGCCGAGCGCGAGACGGAACGGCCCGAGGCGAGGAAGCCCCAGCAGGGCGATGGTCTCGAGCTCGCGCCGCGCCGGGACGCGGAGCGCGGGACTGCCCTTCCGCCGCCAGGGGGAGCGTGAGCTGAGGTGGTGGTAGAGCACCCGTTCGCCCTCCGACACGCCGGCGAACCCGGGACGGTCGGCGATGCCGCCATCGGCGTAGAGGCGTCCGCCGAGCCGCACCGGGTGGAAGAGCACCGGGAGCGCGCACGAGGCATGGATCGCCGGAGCGAGCTCACCCCTGTCCAGCACCACAGTCCGCCGCGCGAAGAGGTCCCAGACCGAGAGCGCCAGGGGGACGGGGCTCTCCTCGAACGTGCGCACCGGAAGGACCCGCGCGAGCAGAGCCCGGAACAGGCGACCGCGGAGAAGCCCGAGGCCCGGGGCCAGATCCCAGAAGTCCTTTCGGCGGAGGCCGAGCAGCTCCTCGCGGATGCGCTCCGCCGGAATCCCCGCTCCCCAGAGCGCGCCGACGAGAGCTCCGGCGCTCGACCCTGCGATGCGTGCGGGCCGGAGACCCTGCTCCTCGAGCACCGAGACCACGCCGGCATGCGCGTAGAAGCCGAAGAACCCCGACGACATGACGAGGGTGAAGGGCCGCTCGGCCAGCCAGTCCCGGAGGGTGCGCATCGCGAAGGGACCGAGCCTACCGCGGCGGCAGCAGCTCCCTGGCCCGCGAGATCGCCGACATCGCGCTCGGCCAGCCCACGTAGAAGGCCAGGTGGGTGATGAGCTCGATCAGCTCCTCGCGGGTGACGCCGTTCTCGAGCGCGCGCGGAAAGTGGAAGCCCATCTGCTCGGTCTTGCCGGTCGCGACGAGCGCCGCGCAGGTGACGAGGCTGCGGTCTCGCTTCGACAGCTCGGGGCGCTCCCACACGTCGCCGAACAGGACGTCGTCGGTGAGCTGGGCCAGCTTGGGGGCGAAGTCGCCCAAGGACTTGCGCGCTGCGGTCGGTCGCTCTCTGGATTCCATGCCGGAATGACTAGGGACGGACGAAGCCCGACACCAGCGCTTCGACGGTGCGCCGAGCGCTTCTTGACGGCCGGGAGGCGGTCGGGAACGCTCGGGGAGTCGTGCCTGGATGCCCCCGGGGGGAGCTCATGAGCCGTCTGACGATGCTGGGTGCCTGCCTCGTCCTGTCCGCCTGCGGGTCCGCGGTGGAGGACCACGAGGCTCTGTGGAAGGCAAAGGGGCCGTCCAGTTACCAGTACACGTACGCGACGGGCGGCTCCCTTCCGCATGTCCAGCTGCGCGTGACGGTGCTGTCGGGCGCCCTGTCCGGCGTGGTCGTTCTCGCCCCTCCGGAGGACGTCGGCACGCCCCAGGGGTACACCGTCGAGCAGCTGTTCGAGGACATCCGCAAGCGCCTCGACACGCCGTGCAAGACCACCTCACGCTACGACGAGTCGCTCGGGTACCCGCTCTCGACCTACTCGGACTGCGGGATGGAGGGCGATGGCTGGTTGATCTCGGACTTCGTATCGAGTCCATGAGCGGACGCTCGAGCGCCGTGATGCAACCGGCCTGAGCGGACCGTCGGGTCGGCGTTCGCACCGGCGCTACGCTCGGCCCGCCAGGTCCGTGAGGAGCGACTCGATGGAGATCGGTGAAGGCATCGTCCGGAAGCCCAGCTCGCGCAGCGTCGCGGAGACGCTCGATCGCCTGGAGACGATCTTGAAGGCCAGGGGCATCCAGGTGTTCGCCCGGATCGACCACGCCGGGGAGGCTGCCCGGGTCGGGCTGAGCATGCCGCCCACCCAGGTCCTGATCTTCGGAAATCCGCGCGCCGGCACCCCGGTGATGCTCGCGGCGCCGACGGCGGCGATCGACCTCCCGCTCAAGGTCCTCGCCTGGCAGGACGCCGTGGGCAAGGTCTGGCTCGGCTACACCGACCCCAGCTACCTCGCTCATCGGCACGGGCTCGAGGAGAAGCAGGTCGCTCCGCTCGGCGTCATCGCGGACCTGGTCGACGCCGCAGTGAAGTGACCTGCCGCCCACCCATCACCCACTCTCGAACTCTGGGGCGCTCGCTCCATCTCGTGAGGGGGTCGCCTCGACGCCGCTGCCCTCCGGCAGCCGGACCGACGACTCGATGACCAGCTCGGTGACTCGCAGCCGGGCAACGCGCAGGTCCTGCACGACGAGCTGGCGGATCAGCACCCGTCGCATGACGACTGCCCCGATCGCGAGGGCGCCGATCGCGGTCGCTCCGATCGCCATGGCGCCCACGGCCATCGACCCGACCGCGCTCGCACGACGCCGAACGGAAATCGCTGTGCGGTGTTCCATGAACTCCTCCCCGGCGAGGTTCGACAGCGTCGGGGAGATGACCGCCCCGGAGCGAGGACATTCCCGCCCCGGGCGGACGCACCGTCGGGTGGAACACGGGGACGCGCGATTCGAGCGGCTGGTCGCCGAGGGCAAGCGACTCGCGGCGGCGCCGGCCGGAAACGGATCCGGCGGCAACTGAGCGTCAGGACTCGAGCGCGACGAGGGCCTGACGCTTCTCGTCCGCCCAGCGGCGGAGCGGAGCGGTGTCGATCCGGAACTCCTCGAACCCGGGGATCACCACCGAGTCGAGCGTCTCCAGATAGATCCGGCGCCGCTCACTCTTGGGGACGACGCCCCCGAGCAGGAGCGCCGGGTCGTCGGCCTCTGGCGGCCCGCGCTGGAAGAGGTCGTCTCCCGTGGCGGCCGTCGCCATCGCGGGAAGGAACGGCGTGAGGAAGGACAGGTCGAGCCGGTCCTTCGCCCAGCCCAGGTACGCCCAGCCCAGCCGGGCGTGCTGGACCTCGTCGCGCGCGAGCTCCTGGAGGACGGTCTTGAGGTGCTCGTCGCGGGCCGCGTCCAGCAGGGTGACGAGCGTCGCCATGCTCTCGGTCTCCGAGATGCACGACTGCGCGACCACCTCGTAGGTCAGCCTCTGCTCCGGTCCGAGATCCCTCGGGCCGAAGAACAGGAGCCGCGTCTCGGGAGAAGGGACCTCCGCATGGCGCGACCTCAGGATGTCGGCGCAGTGCGCGGCGTGCCGGACCTCGTCGGCAGAGGCCCGGCTCGCCAGCTCCACCAGCCGGTTCGGGGCGCCTGCCCCGCGCATGCCTTCGCCCAGCGCGGCGAAGCGCAGCGAGGCCCCGGTCTCGACCCCGTGGCGTACCGCCCAGACCTGCGCGATCAGCGCGCCGGAGGCGTCTACCAAATCAGGGGGCCCTGATACCCGCTCGGCGGCGTACCGCCGTCCGGCAGGAGCGACTGCGGTGGGGGGGTGTTGTTGCCCGGCGGCGGGTTCGAGTCGCTTCCACCGCAGGCGGCGAGAAGACCCGTGCCACCAAGGACCAGGACCTGGAACAGGCGCTTCAGTTTCATTCGGAGAGCTCCTTAGAGGCGGCTACTGTTCCGTAGACACGGATGTGGGGCCCCGTTGCGGGGCCGCGACAGCCCCGTTTACTTCGCAACGGTCGAGCCCTGGGGACCGACAGGGAGAGCGGAAAGGCCGAGGCCGCCGGAGAGGCGCAGGAGAAACCCAAGCGACTCCGACCCCTTCAGTGAGTCGGTGAGACGATTTCGAACCTGCGACCCCTTGGTCCCGAAGCCTGGACGGACCTCTCCTCGGGAGTCTACGGGCGCAAGCTGTTGCTTTCGTTGAGGCTTCCGCGGGCCTCCCAGATGCGTTCATACAGTCTGGACGCTCGGCCGAGTGACCCCCGGGTGACCCAGGTGTCGCCGGAGGCTGTGGGTCGCCCCATCCCAGACGTCGCGGCTGCTGACGGTCCGGGAGGTCGCGGAACGGCCCCGGACCTCGACCGCAACGGTCCACGCACTTTGCGAACGTGGCGAGCGCGCGCACCTCCGGGTCAGCAACGCGATCAGCACGCTCGCAGATCTCCATCGGTCGCCGTCGGCGATGAGTCGCGCAACGGCGTGGATGCAGCCGTGCAGCGATCTGCCTGAACGAGGCTGCAGTTCGCCTGGTCGGCATCGCAACCACGCGCCCGGGTGCCGCTATCCTCGGAGTAGACCCCGCCCCATCCACAGCGACTCTCGTGCGTCACCACAGTCATGCCCACACTGACCCGTCGTGATTTTCTTGGAAGAGCCGCCGCCGTCGGGGCGACACTGGCCTGGGCACGGCCCGCCCTCTCCGCAGTGCCCAAATGGCGAGAGCGACGCGACCTCTTTCCGGAAGGCGTCGCATCCGGTGACCCCGAGCCAGACAGCGTCATTCTGTGGACGCGCCGGCCGTTCGCTCCGACGGAGCGCGCGATGCTCACCGTCGAGGTCGCGCTCGATTCCGAGTTCCGCAAGGTGGTCGCGAGGGCGCGCGCCCCGGTTCTCGCCGAATCCGATTGGACCTGCCGGGTGCTCGCCGCGGGCCTCAAGCCGGCCACCGTCTACTGGTATCGATTCGTCGACACCAAGGGCGATGGCAGTCGCATCGGCAGGACCATCACCGCACCTCGCCGAGACGACCCGCGAGCGGTCCGCTTCGCCTTCGTCTCGTGCCAGTCGGTCAACGAGGGCAAACAGCACGCGTGGCGGCGCATGCTCTGGGAAGACCGGCACGCCCCCGCCGATCAGCGGCTGAACTTCGTGCTGCACCTGGGCGATTTCATCTACGAGCTCGTCGAATATCCGGAGGAGCTCGCGCACCGCTACGACCGGACGGTCTACGAGGTCTGCCGGATCCCCGACGGACGCAAGGTCGGCAACTACCATGTGCCGACCACGCTCGAGGGCTATCGCACGGTGTATCGCGGCCACCTCGCCGATCCGGACATCCAGGACGCGCGTGCCTGGTGGCCGTTCGTCTGCATCGGCGACAACCACGAATTCTCGTGGCAGGGCTGGCAGAGCACCATCAAGTACAACGGCAAGTCAGAACCTGCGCAGCCGCTGCGGGTCGCGGCGAACCAGGCGTGGTGGGAGTTCATCCCCTCCCGGGTCGCCAAGGCCTCCGGACCGGGACGCGAGCGATTCGATCCGCCCGCGGTAAAGGTCGCGCCGATCGAGCGGGTCGACGCCGACGGTCTGGGAGACGAGCCCAACAACCGCGCCGCGATCGCCAGCATGACCGCCTACCGCGCGGTGCGGTTCGGGGCGCACGTCGAGCTGATCCTCACGGACATGCACAGCTTCGCCATGGAGGCACCGACGTCGCGGTCCGAGACCGACCCACTCGGTCTTGACGACTTCCCGTTCTTCTTTCCGCAGGAGGCGATGGAGGTCCTGGACGCCGGCCGCGCACATCACGACAACCAGCCGCCCGAGACCATCACCTTCGGGAAGACGATTCCCAATTTCCGCAAGCAAGAGCCGCCGATGACCATTCTCGGCCGCGAGCAGAAGGCGTGGTTCAAGAAGACGCTCGCCGGGTCCACGGCAACGTGGAAGATCTGGGGATGCTCGAACGGCACGCTCGACGTTCGCGCCGACCCTCAGAACGTGCCCGCGGGTCTGGTGAAGTCCGCGTGGCCCGGAGCGGGGTATGCCTGCTTCGGCGACGGAGACCTGAGTGGGAGCTATCGCGAGCGCTCCGAGCTCTACGACTTCATCCGCGACCAGCGGATCGAGGGGTTCGTCACGGTGTCGGGAGACCGGCACAGCTTCTGGGCTGGGTACGCGGCAAAGGCCCTTCCTCCCAGGCCCTTCGAGCCCATCGGGGTCGCGTTCATCTGCGGGTCCATCTCGGCGCCCGGCCTGGCAGAGTCGCTCGAGTATGGACTGAAGGGCCATCCGCTCAGGCCACTGTTCATCGTGGAGCGAGAGAACGCCCGGTTTGAATCCACGGTCAATCTCACGCTCAAGCGCGGCGTTCGCAGCGCGCTCGAGTATGCGCGCTCCGGCGACCTCGCGGCGGCGCGGGCCTTGACCAACCCCGACAACGCGCCCCACCTCGAGTTCATCGACATGGGCGGCCACGGCTATGCCGTCGTGACTGCGAAGGCCGAAGGGCTTGCAGCCGAGTTCGTCTGCATCCCGCGTCCCAACAATCCAGTCCTGAGCCGCGATGGGGGACCCTTGCGCTATCGCGTCATCCACACCGTTCAACGGTGGCGCGCGGGCGAGCGCCCCAGGCTCGAGCAGCGCGTCCTCGAGGGCAAGGCGGACCTGTCCATCTGACGCACGACGGATCGAGCTCGACGTCAGACGGCTTCCGCGCCGAAACGCCGAAGGGGCCGGAGAGGCGCGGGGAGAAACCCGAGCGACTCCGACCCCTTCGTGGTGTCGGGGAGACAGGATTCGAACCTGCGACCCCTTGGTCCCGAACCAAGTGCTCTACCAGGCTGAGCCACTCCCCGAGGCCGACACCCCTCTTTCGAGGGACGCACTCCGTAACCGATGGAGACCCCGGGGGTCAACCTTCCGAGGGGTCAGGGCCGACCGCGTGCGGACCGACCCCCACATCCGAGGTGACCCATGCACCTCGGCCCCAAACCCGCGCGACCCCTGGAGGTAAGCCGCGGTGTGGATCTTGCGATCGTCCATGACGCGAGAGTCCAATGTCCGAGAAGCCCACCATCCTGATTGCCGACGATGAGCCCGGCGTCGTGGCCGCGCTGGCCCGCGAAGCTCGTCGTGCAGGCCTGTCCTACATCACCGACACCACCTCGCAGCAGGTCCTCGAGCTGGCGGTTCGTCATCAACCCGCCGTCATCATCCTGGACCTGAAGCAGCACGTGGACGGTCGCGACCTCCTGGCGGCGCTCAAGCGAGACCCGAGGACCAAGGACATCAAGGTCCTGGTTCTGTCCGCCATCGAGGACCAGTTCACCCGTCACGTCTGCCTGGAGCTCGGGGCGGACGACTACGACGTGAAGCCCTTCGACCCCTCCTTCATGTCGAAGGTGGCGCGTCTGGCCGGGGCCGGCGAGCGCCACTGAGGGGCTCCCGGGGGGCAGGCCCGGCGCCTCCCCCCTCTTCCAGCCGGCCGTTGGGGTAGCGTCATTCCGGTGAGCTCGGACATCCAGAGTCCGCAGGAGCTGGCCGGGAGGGTCTCGAAGCTCACGTCCATCCTCGACGTCGCCAAGGCGATGGCCGCGGCGCGCGACCTCGATCTCCTCCTGCCGCTCATCATCTACGAGGCGGCGAAGGTGGTGGACGCCGACCGCTGCACGCTCTTCATCCTCGACCGCGAGCGCGCCGAGCTGTGGAGCAAGGTGGCCCAGGGCGCGTCCCACGAGATCCGGGTCAAGCTGGGCAAGGGCATCGCAGGCTCCGTCGCCGAGACCGGGCAGGTCATCAACATCACCGACGCCTACGCCGACACGCGCTTCAACCGCGACGTCGACGCCGCCACCGGCTACCGCACCCGGACCATCCTCTGCGTGCCGATGCGCGACGCCCAGGGCGAGGTCACCGGCGTCCTCCAGGCGCTGAACAAGCACCTCGGCGTCTTCACCGACGAGGACTCCGAGCTGCTCCTCGCCCTCGGTGGACAGGCGGCCGGGGCGATCGAGAACGCCCTCCTCCACGACGAGATCAACCGCCTCTTCGAGGGCTTCGTCTCCGCGTCGGTGGTGGCCATCGAGTCCAGGGATCCGACCACCGCCGGTCACTCCGGCCGGGTGGCCTCGCTCACCGTCGGGCTGGCCGAGGCGCTCGAGCACCAGTCGATCGGGCCGTACGCCCGCGTCCGCTTCGGCATCCAGGACGTGCAGGAGATGCGCTACGCCTCGCTCCTGCACGATTTCGGGAAGGTCGGCGTGCGCGAGCACGTCCTGGTGAAGGCCGAGAAGCTCTACCCCCAGGAGCTGGACGTGCTCCGGGCGCGCTTCGCCCTCGCCCGGAAGGACCGGCAGCTGCAGAGCGTGGCACGGCAGCTCGCGGCCTCCCGCGAGGGAAAGCTGTCCGCCGCGCTCGATCAGGACGAGGCCGCGCGCCTCGAATCCGAACTGCGCGAGCTGGACGAGACCCTGGAGTTCGTTTTGGCGTGCAACCGCCCGACCGTCCTGCCCTCCGGCGGCTTCGAGCGGCTGGCCGACCTGGGACGGACGCACTTCCGGGACGAGCGCGAGGTCGAGCGTCCGCTGCTCGTCACGCGCGAGGTGGAACGGCTGAGCATTCCCCGCGGCTCGCTCTCCGCCGAGGAGCGGCTGGAGATCGAGAGCCACGTCAGCCATACCTTCCGCTTCCTGTCGCAGATCCCGTGGACCCGGGCGCTCAAGCGGGTGCCTGACATCGCCTACGCCCACCACGAGCGGCTGAACGGGAGCGGGTACCCGCGGAAGATCCCCGCCGAGACCATCCCGGTGCAGTCCAAGATGATGGCCATCTCGGACGTGTACGACGCCCTCACCGCCGCCGACCGGCCGTACAAGAAGGCCGTTCCACACCCCGCCGCGCTGGACATCCTCCATCAGGAGGCCAAGGGCGGGATGCTCGACGCCGAGCTGCTCCGCATCTTCGTCGAGGCCGAGGTTCCGCGCCGCGCGCTGCGCCCACCGGGGCCCTGACCGCAACGTCGCGGCGCGGCCGGCGAGAACGCTAGGCTCCGCCGCCAACGATGATCCTGCTCAGCGCTCGTGCGTCGCGGTTGCTGCTGCTCGTGGGTTGCGCCACCTCCTCCGCCCTCGCCTCGACTCCCGGAGGAGCCGATGCCATCGCCGCCGGAGCCGCGGATGCCGGCGCCGGGATTCGCCCCGAGGCAGTCTCGGCTCACATCCGCTTCCTGGCCGACGACCTGCTCGAGGGACGGGCGCCCGGGGAGCGTGGCTTCGAGCTCGCCGCCGCCTACGTCGCCAGCCAGCTCCAGGGAATGGGCCTCGAGCCCGCCGGCACGAACGGCAGCTGGTTCCAGCCGGTGACCTTTCGCGGCGCGCGCGTCCGCGAGGCGCGGCTCGAGGTGGGCACGCCCGGCGGTGAGGCGAAGGCACTGGTCCGCGAGCGGGACTACGTCGCCCGTGCCCAGATGGGGACCGGGACGTCCGACGTCACCGCACCGGTGGTGTACGTCGGCCACGGCATCGTCGCCCCGGAGTACCAGTGGGACGACCTCTCCGGCGTCGACCTCAAGGGGAAGTGGGCGCTGGTCCTGGTGGGAGCCCCCCTCGGGACCACGCCCGACTTCTTCCCGCCCATCCCCAGCGCCGTGTACGGCTCGACTCGCTCCAAGCTCGAGCGGCTCATCGCGCGGGGCGTGGCAGGAGTGCTCTTCGTGCAGACGCCGGCGCGGGAGCAGATCGTGTCCTTCGCCCAGGCGGTCTCGCATGCAGAGCGGGGCTCCATGAGCATGGTCGAGGAAGGCCGCGTTCCCGTCCGCGAGCAGCTTCCGCAGGCCACGCTCTCGATCCCCGGCGCCGATGCGCTGCTCGCCGCCGCCGGACGGAACGAGCGGGTCGCGACGCTCGTCTCGGCCGCGGAGCGCCGGGAGCACCCGCACTTCGAGCTGGGCGCCCCGGTGAGGCTCCGCACGGACGCGGCCATGCGTACGGTCCACACCGCCAACGTGCTCGGGCTGTGGCGCGGCACACCGGGCTCGCCGGCGGCGGGCGAGACGGTGGTCTACACCGCTCATCTGGACCATCTGGGCATCGGCAAGCCCGAGGCGGGCGACGCCATCTACAACGGGGCCTCGGACAACGCCGCCGGCGTGGCCAACGTCCTGGAGATCGCACGCGCCTTCACCCGTCTCGTCCAGAGGCCGCGCCGTGCGGTGCTCTTCGCGTTCGTCACCGGCGAGGAGGAGGGCCTGCTCGGTTCCGAGTGGCTGGTGGCGCACCCGCCCGTGCCGCGAGACGCGCTGGTGGCCGACGTGAACTGCGACTCGGGGCTCCCCGTCTTCGTGTTCCACGAGGTGTTCGCCCTCGGCGCGGACCAGAGCACGCTGCAGCAGGACGCCGAGCGAGCGGCGGAGGCGCTGGGGCTCACCCTCGGCCCCGACCCCGACCCGAAGCAGGCCTCGGCCGTGCGGAGCGATCAGTACAGCTTCCTCCGCCTCGGCATCCCCGCGGCCGCGACGAAGGCGGGGCTGAAGGGCGCGAGCGAGCAGGACCGCGCAGCCGCCGCGGCCTACACCAAGGCGCACTATCACCGCGCAGCCGACCACTGGGAGCCCGACCGCGATCATGGCCCCGCGGCGGCGATGGCCCGGTTCCAGTTCCTCTTCGGCCTCTCCGCGGCGCAGCGCACCGACCGGCCGCGGCTGCTCCCGGGTAGCTTCTTCCAGCCCCGACCCGGCAGCTGACTGCAAACGCCCCTCCAGTGGGGGGGTGGTCCGTGCTTGGCTGCGCGGCCTCTCATGCGCCTTCCTCTGCTCCTCGTCTGCCTGACCCTGTCCTGTGCCACGTCCGCGCCAGGACCCGCCGCTCCGGCCGTGGACGCCAACGGCTTCAGCGACGCGGCCAAGTCCGCCGCGGCCGGCATCCGGCCGGAGACCATCGCCAGCCACATCCGCTTCCTCGCCGACGACCTGCTCGCCGGACGCGATCCGGGCACGCCCGGGTACGACGTCGCCGCGCGCTACGTGGCGAGCGAGCTCCAGGCGATCGGGCTCAAGCCCGCCGGCGAGGCCGGGACCTACTTCCAGAAGGTTCCCTTCGTCCGCGGGACGCCGGTGTCGGGCTCGCTCGAGTTCAGCGGAGGCCCGGGCGCGCCGGTCCACCTGATCACCGGAGAGAACGCGTTCCTGCTCACCGACGTCGATCAGGGGCTGACCGACGTCAGCGCGGACGCGGTCTTCGCCGGCTACGGGCTCTCGGTTTCCGAGTACGGGTACGACGACTTCGCCACGGTGGACGTCCGCGACAAGATCGCCGTCGTGCTCGCCGGTGCGCCGCACTCGGAGCGGAAGGACTTCTTCCCCCCACTGGCGTCGGCGGTGCACGGACAGTCCGAGCGCATCGCTCGCGAGCTCATGCGCCGCGGCGCGAAGGGGCTGATCTGGGTGTGGCCTCCGGTCAAGGAAGCCCTCACCCCGTTCAAGCTTCTTCTCGGCCACTACGCCTTCGATGCGATGCGGCTCGAGGACTCACCGCCCCTGTTGCCGGAGGGGATGATCGACGCCGCGACGTTCCAGGCTCTGCTCAAGCAGGCCGGACGGCCGGAGACGGTCGCCCAGCTGGTCGAGGCCTCGGCCCAGGGGAAGCCGCACAACTTCCCGCTGGGGCTGCGCGCCCGCATCCGCCGGGAGAGCAAGATCCGTCGCATCACCTCCGAGAACGTCGTGGCGCTGCTCCCCGGCGACCCGGCCTCACCCACCGGGAAGGAGATGGTGGTGTACGGCGCCCACCTGGACCACATGGGCGTGGGCAAGCCGGTCAACGGGGACAACATCTACAACGGCGCCTCGGACGATGCCGCCGGCGTCGCGAGCATCCTCGAGATCGCGCGGGCATTCACCCGGATCGGGCATCCTCTCCGCCGGGGCGTCCTGGTCCTCTTCGTCACCGCCGAGGAGCGTGGCCTGCTGGGCTCGGAGTGGTTCGCCCGACATCCCACCGTTCAGCTCCAGGACGTGGTCGCCGACATCGACGTGGACGGGGCCTATCCGATCTCCCCGCTGAAGGACGTGGTCGCGCTGGGGACCGACGAGAGCTCCCTCGGTGGGGACGTGGCCCGGGCGGCGGCGGCGCTCGGCATCCAGGTCTCGCCCGATCCGGAGCCGGAGGAGGCCTACTTCGTGCGCTCCGACAACTTCAACTTCGTGAAGAAGGGCATCCCTGCGGCGCAGACCTTCAACGGCGTGGCAGGGCTCGATCAGAAGGAGCTCGCCGCGTACCGGGACTTCTGGCGCAAGCGCTACCACCAGCCGCAGGACAACTACGAGCCGGACCGCGACTGGGGACCGCTCGCCCAGCTGACCCGGTTCAACTTCCTGCTCGGCGTCTCCGTGGTCCAGGCGCCGTCACGCCCCACCTGGAACGCGGGGAGCTGGTTCCGCCGCTTCCCCGAGCCGAAGCGGGCCGGCGAGCCGGAGTGAGCGGGGCGGTGCTCAGCGCGTCGAGTCGGGCACGGGGTGCAGCAGGGGACGGCCCGGCCGGGCCTCGGTGCGGAACCCGTCGACCAGCACTGGCTGACCGTTGACCAGCACCGTCTCGATGCCCTCGGGGAACTGCTTGGGCTTTGCGTAGGTGGCGACGTCCTTCACTTTCGCCGGGTCGAAGACGACGACATCGGCCATCATCCCCGGGCGGAGAAGGCCGCGGTCGGTCACCCCCAGGCGGCGCGCGGCACCGCTGGTCACCTTCCGCACCGCCTCCTCGAGCGTGAAGAGCTTCTCGTCGCGCGCGTAGGTCCCGAGCAGCCGCGCCATGGAGCCGAAGGCGCGGGGGTGCGTTCCCTCCGGGCCGAGCGGACCGTCCGGAGCATCGGCGCTGGCGTCGACGCCGACGGAGACCCAGGGCTGCCGGAGCGCCTCCCGCAGATCGAACTCGCTGGCGATGAAGCGCAGGACCTGCGTGCTGCCCCCGTCGAGCAGGACCAGGTCCACCAGGGCCGCGGCGGGCGTGGTGGCGCGCTCCTTCGCGACGTCGGTCAGGGTCTTGCCCTCGTACCGCTTGGCGTCGGCGGCGAGCGTCAGGGTGATGACCACCCGCTCGGGGTCGGAGGCGTCCTTCCAGGCGGCGGTGATCTCCTTCTCGATGCGCGAGCGCTGCTCGCGGTCACGGAGGCGCCCGAGCATGGCCGACACGCCGCCGGCCTGGGCCCAGTCCGGGACGTCGGCGTGGAGCATGTTTGCCCCGGCGAGATACGGGTACACGTTGGCCGAGACGTCGATCCCCGCGGCGCGGGCGGCGGCGATGCGCTGCAGCACCTCGGGCATCCGACCCCAGTTCTGCTTGCCGGCGACCTTCAGGTGCCAGATCTCGACCGGAAGCCCGGCGCGTCGTCCGATGTCGATGGCCTCGTCGAGCGCCTCGAGCACCTGGTCGCCCTCGTCCCGCATGTGGGTGGCGTAGAAGCCGCCGAAGTTCGCCGCCGATCGCGCGAGGAGCACCAGCTCGTCGGTGCTCTGGTAGCGCGTCGGCGGATATCCCAGCGAGGCGGCGACCCCGAAGGCACCCTGGCGCATCGCCTTCTGGACCTCGATCTGCATCCGGAGGAGCTGCTCGGGGGTAGGTGCCTCCGAGCCCTGGCCCATCACGACGGCGCGCACCTGGCTGGTGGAGACCAGGGTGCCGATGTTGATGGCCGGGCGAGCGGTGCGGAGCCGCTTCCAGTACCCGTCGAGGTCCTTCCAGTCGATCTTGATCTTGTGCAGCGCGAGCCAGCCCATGACACCGCCGAGGATCTCGTCGCGGACCGGGGCCACGGTTCCCAGCTCGCCGGTGAGCTCGGTGGTGATGCCCTGACGGATCTTCGACTCGGCGCGCGGGTCGACCAGGACCGTCAGCTCGCTCTGGCCGAGCAGGTCGATGAATCCCGGTGCGACCACGTGGTCGTGGGCGTCGATGCGGAGCTTGGCGGGCACGTCCCGCAGGTCGCCCATCCGGACGATGCGATCGCCCTGGATGCCCAGGTCGGCGCGGAACCACGGGCTGCCCGAGCCGTCGACGACCCGGCCGCGCTCGATGACCAGGTCCAGCTTCTGGGGTGCGGCGGTCGCCAGGAGTGCAACCAGCTGCAGGGCGAGCATGGATCGCGGATTCTCGCACGCCGCCCCGTCCCGGTGTGAGAGGTCCCGGTGTGCGATGCGCACGCTCCTCGTGGTGCTGCCGGTGCTGCTCGGCGCGGACGGCGGTGCCTCCGGTGGAGGACGACCGGCCGCGTACCTCCGGGCCCGGCGCGCATTCGTCCAGGCGCTCGAGGCCGGCAAGCTGGACGAGGCACGCGCGGCGCTGGCCCAGCGCCGTGACGCCGCTCCGGGGCGGATCGACATCGGTTACGACCTCGCCTGCGTCGAGGCGCGGGCCGGCCGGATCGATCGGGCGTTCGCCGAGCTCGAGCCCGTCGCCTCCGCGGGCCTGGCGGTCGATCCGGCCGCCGACACCGACCTGACGCCGCTCCGCAGCGATCCGCGGTGGGCGCCGCTCGTGGCGCGCTTCGCGGCGGCGCAGACGGCGGTGAGCCCGAAGGGTTCGGCGCTCGAGGTGCCGGCCGCCGTGGGGCTGGTGGAGGACGTGGCGGAGGACCCGAAGACCGGCGCGGTCTACGTCAGCAGCGTCCGCACCGGGGAGGTCTGGCGCCGGAGGGAGGGTGGCTGGCGTCCGTGGGCGCGCCCGGCACCCACAGGCAGCGGAGCGTTCGCCCTCGGCCTCGACGCCGCACGGCGCGTTCTGCACGTGAGCGTGGGCGCAGTCCCGCAGACCGACGGGTACCGGAAGGCCGACGAGGGCCGCTCGTCGCTGGTGACCTACCGCCTGGACGACGGCCGGCAGCTGGCCCGCCTCGAGCCGGCCGGCGAAGGGCCCCATCTGCTCGGGGACATGACGGTCACCCCGGAGGGCACGGTCCTGGTCTCCGATGCGCTCGGAGGAACGGTCTTCTCGCTGCGGCCGGGGGGCAGCTCCCTCGACCCGCTGGTTCCTCCGCATGCCTTCGCGAGCCCGCAGACCCCGGCGCTCTCCGCGGACGGCAAGTCGGTGCTCGTCCCCGACTGGACGCTGGGGCTGTTCGCCGTGCCGGCCGCCGGTGGAGCACCCGTGCCAGTCGCCGCCCCCGGAGATCTCGTCACCGCGGGCATCGACGGGCTGGTGGCCGTCCCGGGCGGGCTCCTCGCGGTGCAGAACGGGATCGTGACCCCGCGGCTGGTCCGCCTCTGGCTCGCGCCGGACGGACGCCGCATCACCCGCTGGACGGTGCTCGCCCGGGGTCCTGCCCTGGCAGACCCGACCCACGTCGTCCTGGCGCGAGGTGGTGCGCTCGCCGTCGCCACGAGTGGGTGGGCCCGGTTCACCGACGACGGGAAGCCGAGGCCCGGAGCGGCACCGGCGAGCCTCGGCCTGCTCGAGCTGGATTTTCATTGAGCATACTGGCTAAATGACGCTCTCTCGTTCCCGGAGGCGTGCATGGCACCCAGCGAATCGGTTCCCACCCTGGTCATCTACCGCCCGAAGCCGGGTGCGGAGTCCGCGCTCGAGGCGCTGGTCAGGAAGCATCTTCCGGCGCTGAGGAGCCTCGGGCTGCTCGGCACGGGTCAATCGGCGGCGTTCCGCGCAGAGGACAAGCGGTCTCACGCCGTCTGCTTCGTCGAGATCTTCGACTGGAAGGACGGGCGCGCGTCCGACGTGGCCCACCAGACGCCGGAGGTGATGGCCATCTGGGAGCCGATGGGACCCTTGCTGGAGAATCTCGAGATCCGGGCGCTCCAGCCGCTGTGAGCCCGCGCGTCGACCCGGCGGCGAGGCTGGCGGCGCTCGACGCGGTGGTGACGGCCCTGTCGCATCCGGCGCGCCGGCAGATGCTGCTGACCATCCACCTCCGGGGCGAGATGAGCGCCGGGGACGTGGCCGCGCGCTTCTCGCACGCCTGGCCCACGACGACCCGTCACCTCCGGGTCCTGGAGCACGCGGGCCTGGTCCGCTTCGAGCGGCAGGGCCGGAAGCGGGTGTACCGTGTGGAGCACGCGCGGCTGGGGCTGGTGGCCGAGTGGCTGTCCTGGTTCGATCGGCCGGCGGCGGCGTCCGCCACCCTGCGGCGCGCCTGGGGAAGATGAGGGAGGAGGAACCGATGGCCGGCTCGAGCCCGCTGAACGAGATGCGACGGATCTGTCTGGCGCTGCCGGAAGCGACGGAGACGATGACCTGGGGGCAGCCGCACTTCCGCGTCCGGGGGAAGATCTTCGCCGGCATCGGAGATCACGCCGGGATCGAAAACATCGGATTCAAGCTCGAGCGCGAGCACGCGGACGCGGTGATCCAGGATCCGCGGTTCTACCGGGCGCCGTACGTCGGGGCCCACGGCTGGGTGAGCATGCGCGTCGAGGGCGTTCGCGACTGGGGCGAGGTCCGCGCGCTGGTGCTGGAGAGCTACCGGCTCATCGCGCCGAAGGCGCTGTGGACCCTGGTGCAGGGAGGCAAGGCGCCGGTGAAGCCGAAGGCGAAGGCGCCTGCCCGGCGAAGGCCCGGCAAGCGCTCCGTGGCGTCACGGCCCCGGAAGCGCTCCGCCGCGACCCGTCGCTGACGCCTCTTCAGAGGATCGCGAGGAGGATCACCGTTCCCGGGTCGACCGCCTCGAGCGCGCGCCGCAGGAACCGGATGCCCTCCCGCATCGCCTCGCCGACCTCGGAGCCGTTGCTCGCGGGCTTGAACGCGTCGAAGAACGTGGCGAGCTCCTCGGTCGTGGCCTGCACCTCCACGTCGGTCAGCCTGCCGGCGAGCGGGACCTGCTCCTCGGCGAGGAGGAGGAACGTGCTCCCCCGGGCTCGGCTGATCGCCTTCGCCACCTCGTCGTGGCGCGAGCGCCGGAGGTCGACCCCCCGCTTCTCGGCGAGATAGGTGAGCACCGTCGTCAGCACCTGGCCGGGGTGCTCGAAGAGCTCGAGCGCACGGCCATGCCGGGCGAGCGCGAGGGGAAACTCGTCGTTCTCCCCGGGGAGGATGCTCTTCCTCCGGACGGCCGCGGCCTGGACGAGGCCCAGCGCTTCGACGGGAATCGCGGTGGTGGTCGCGATGGAGGACAGGCTCAGACGATCTCGTGGAGCCGCATGGCGTTGATCTTCCCCGGCTGGCCGACCGGCGCGCCGTAGACGATCACCACGCGGTCCCCACGGTGCGCGAACCCCCGGCTCAGCAGCTCCTCCTCGACCCGGCGGACCATCTCCTCCGTCCGGTCCACCGGCTCCAGCACCCGAGGCACCACTCCCCAGAGGAGCGAGAGCTTTCGCCGCACCTCCTGGTTCGGAGAGAATGCGACGATGGGCACCGTCGGGCGGTAGTGGCTGAGCAGCCGGGCGGTGTGACCGGAGAGGGTGAAGGCGGCGATGACCACCGCCCCCGCGGTCCGCGCCGCCTCGCAGGCGACCGCCGAGATGACGTCGGGGAACGAGGCGGGGAAGGTCACGCCGCCGATGCGCGCCGGGGCCTTCCCGTGGGTCCGTGCCGCGCTCTCGGCGGCGAGGATGATCCGCTCCATCATCCGCACCGACTCCACCGGGTAGCTGCCGGAGGCCGTCTCGCCGGAGAGCATGAGCGCGTCGGCGCCGTCGTAGACCGCGTTGGCGACGTCCGAGGCCTCGGCGCGGGTGGGGCGAGGATGCTCGATCATCGAGTTCAGCATCTGGGTCGCAACGATGACCGGGAGTCCGCGCAGATTCGCCCGGCGGATGATGTCCTTCTGGATCGCCGGAACCTCCTCGGGCGGCAGCTCGACCCCGAGGTCCCCGCGGGCGACCATCACCCCGTCGGTCTTCTCGAGGATCGCATCCAGCCGGGCGATGGCCTCGGGCTTCTCGAGCTTGGCGATGATCGGCACCTGGCGCCCGGCCTCGGCCATCGCCGCCCGCGCCTGGTCCAGGTCGCTGGGCTGCCGCACGAAGGACATCGCGATGTAGTCCACGCCGGACTTGATCGCGAAGACCAGGTCCTCGCGGTCCTTCGGGGTGAGGGCCTCGGCGCGCAGCGCGACACCGGGAAGGTTGATGCCCTTGTTGTTCTTGAGGAGCCCGCCGTGGACCACCTCGGTGCGCACCAGCTGCTTCTTGTCCGTCTCCAGGACCCGGAGCTCGAGGAGCCCGTCGTCGAGGAGGATCCGGTCGCCGGCGTTCACGTCCGAGGCGAGGAAGGGATAGGTGGTGGAGACGATCTCCTGTGTCCCCGGCACCGCCTCGTCGGTGGTGATGGAGAACGTGGCCCCGGGGACCAGCTCCACCTTCCCCTCCACCAGCTTGCCGGTGCGGATCTTGGGACCCTGGAGGTCGCCCAGGACGCCCACCGCCTTGCGCACCTTCAGGGAGGCGGTCCGGAGCATGGAGAGCGTCTGCGCGTGCTGCGCCTGGGTCCCGTGGCTGAAGTTCACCCGGGCGACGTCCATGCCGGCGTTCAGCAGGTCCTCGAGGACCCCGGGCTTCAGCGAAGCGGGCCCGAGGGTACAGACGATCTTGGCGCGTCTCATGGTCTCTAGCGGTGGAGGAGGGCGCGAAGGTTCTCGCGCTCCCAGGCGATGGCAGCCTCGTAGAGCGGGAAGGCACGCTCACGATCGCGAAACGCCCGGGGGTGATGAACCCGCCGGCCCGGCCCGTTCGAGCTGGGAAAGAGCTGGTGCAGCATCTCGTGGAAGACGATGAACTCCACGAAGAACCGCGGCACCTCGGGGTGGTCCAGCGCCGGGTGGATCCTGATCTCCCGGGTCTGGTGGTCATAGACGCCGAGGCGGATGGACTTCCTCCGCCGTCGGCCGGGCGCGCGCCCCCACCCGATGCTGGCCCGCACGCCGCCCTGGAAGAAGCGCTCGTTGAGCGCGTCGCGGAGCTTCTCCAGATGGAAGAAGCGACCCTCGGGCGAGAACGTCTCGTCCGAGGCGTCACGTTCCTGACGGATGCGCGGCTGCTCGCGCTTGATGAACTCGTCCAGGACCCGGCCGGCCTGCGACCGACCGCGGCCCGCGTAGTCGGCGACCGCCTGGACCACGGTGCCCGGCGCGTCCAGGAACATGTGATGCAGCCGCAACCGGAGTGCCGCGGGGGCACGACGGAAGCTGATCATCGTGCTCCGGTTGTCGGTGACGGACAGTCGCACCGGCATTCCGAGGTCGCGGGCGAGGTGCTGGGCCAGTGAGGCAGCCTTGTGGACCGCGACCTCGCGGACCGGGACATGCGCCCGGCCACGCGGCTGGGGGTCGAAGAGCAGAAGCTGACGAGGAGACGAATCGCTCACGGCTGACGGAACGGAGTCTACCGCAGCCGGGCCCGGCGCGATCGTCGAGACCGGTCCCGTTCCGCCGGCTCTCCGACGAAGCGAGGGGCTCGCGACTTGACTGAGACGAGCGACTCCGGGTGGGCCTTCACCTCGGCCCGCAAGCGATCGATCAGCGCCGTCAAGCCCTCGACATCGAGCGCGAAGCTGCGGAGGAGCCCTCCCCGGCTCCGGGCCTCCTCGGCCGCGAGGCAACGGGGCTCGCCGCTCTCGGCGGCGAGGGCGACGGAGCCGGAGCGCTCGACCGCGAGTGTCCAGCCGCGCTCGGCGGGCTCGAAGGGGTACAGCTGGCAGGCGGTGGGCCGAGTCGTCGGCGAGAGCGTGCACCCGTGTGTTCCGAGGAAGACGCAGGCCCCGCCCTCGGACCGCAAGCCCCAGCGAACGGCGGTGGACCGGAAGTAGCCGCGGTAACCGGGGCGTCGCGCCTCGTAGGCGAGCGACTCCTCGGAAGAGAGCGGCTCGTGCTCGACGAAGCGCTCGGGGCGCCAGCCGGTCGCGGCCTGGATTCGCTCCACGTCGGTGGCGGTCAGGGTCGCCAGCCGCTCGCCGGGGCCGGGCTGACAGCAGGAGCGACCGAGCGCCTCGGCGCAGCGTGCGCATGGTGAGCGGTCCTTGCCAGCGGCCATGGGTGGAGCAAGGTTAGTCCCCGTGCGCTCCCAGGTGACACTCAGGACGGCCTTCACCGTCTGCTTCGCCGTTCTGGCCACCGCGGCGGTGGTGCTGTTCATCCTCGAGACGCGCCTGGCGCTCACTCTGACCGTCGCGGCGATGATGGTGGCCATCGCCCTGGACCACGTGGTGCGACGGATGGAGGCACGGGGGATCCGCCGGGGCTGGGCCATCGCCATGACGACGCTGGCGGTCGTCCTGCTCATCACCGGGCTGATGCTGATCGTCGTTCCCACGGCCGTCCGTCAGGCCCGGGACTTCATCGCCTCGGCGCCGCGCATCCTCGAGTCCCTGCGGCACTCGCCGCGCTTCGAGGCCCTGAACGCGCGCTTCGGGCTGGAGGAGCGGATCAAGGACGCGCTCTCCGGCGCCTTCGGGATTGCCCAGACCGCGGTGAACCCCATCCTCTCGGCGGTCACCTCGGCGCTGAGCGCGGTCGCCGGATTCGTGACCGTCCTGGCCCTCACCGTGTTCATGCTGGTGTTCGGCGGTGGACTGGTGAGGCGGCTGCTGGCTCTGGTGCCGCCGGCGGACCGGCCGCGCTGGGAGGGCGTCCTCGCCAAGTCCTACAGCGCGGTGGGCGGCTACCTCGGCGGCGTGCTGTTCATCTGCTCGATCAACGCGACGCTCACCACCACGGTGCTCGCGCTGATCGGCACACCGTACTTCTTGCCGCTCGGGCTGCTGAGCGGCTTCTCCAGCCTCGTCCCCTACGCCGGGCCCATTCTCACCGGCGGGATGATCACCCTCGTCACGCTGATCACCGGTGGCGCCGTCAAGGGGCTCATCACCCTCGGCTACTTCCTCCTCTACGGGCAGCTGGAGGGGAACGTGCTCGGCCCGTTCGTCTTCCGGCGGACGGTGCACCTCGACCCGCTGGTCACGCTGCTCGGTGTCCTCTTCCTCGCCGAGCTGCTGGGAATCGCCGGAGCGATCGTGGCGGTGCCCGCGGTGGCGCTGGCGCAGATCCTCATCCGCGAGCTGCTCGCCGCCCGCCGGGACCGACTCTCGGCCGAGGCCGCCAGGCTCGAGCTCGAGCGCGCGGAGCGGGAAGCCCGCTCGCCGCGGCAGGCCTCCCGCTAGGGGGATGCGTCCTCGCGCGAACGAAGCAGCCGCTCGATGCGCGCCGGCTCCACGCGGACCGAGAGGACCTTCTCGCCGCTGTAGGTGACCTGGCCGGGCGCGCCGCCCTTCACCCGCTTCACCAGACGCGCCCTGGTCCAGGCGACCTCGCCTCGGGGCTCGCCGGCGACTCGCGAGAAGTGCAGCGCGAGATGCGCCGCGTCGAGGAGCGTCTCCTGCCCGACCTCCTCTCCGCGGTCGAGCGGCACCACCACGTGCGCCCCGGGTACCCCCCGGGCGTGCATCCACAGATGGTGCGGGCGCGCGACCTGGAAGGTGAGCGCCGCGTTGTCCTCCCCCGCCCGCCCGACCCAGATCGCCTGGCCCCCGCCGGCCCGGAAGACGCGGTACGGACGGTGCGCGGGCGCCGCGCGCCTCCGGGATGGCCGCCCCGCCACGGGCGCGACCGGCTCGGCCACCTCCGTGTCGGTGCTCGTCTCGGCCTCCGCCAGCGCGCGCTCGGCCTCGGCGATCTCGCGGTCCAGGGTCGTCAGCCTCTCCCGGGCGATGGCGCTGCCGCGGAGGAGCCGCCGGTACTGATGGAAGTGGCGCTCCACCTGCGCGCGGGGAGTGAGCGTGGGCTCCAGCGGGACCTCCACCTCCCGCGCTCCTTCCTCGGTCCACTCGGTCAGACGGACGGAGCGTGCGCCTCGGGGGACCTGGTCGAGCGCCCGGGACAGGAGCTCTCCCCAGCGGCGGTGCTCCTCGGCGGCGGTGTCCCGGGATGCCTCCTTCTCCACCTTTGCCCGGGTGCGCCGCAGTCGCTGCAGGGTGGCGCGGAGCGGCTGGATGCGCGCGCGCTGCAGGGCCTCGCGCCGGACCACGGACTCGCGCGCTGCGACCAGCGCCTCGGCGGCGCGACCGGCTTCGAGGCCCCGCGCCTGCCCGAGCCGCGAGGGCGCACCACTCCCGTCCACGGGACCTCCGGGCATCGGTGGACGGGCCGGTCCTCCGGACGCTGCGAGCGGCGCGTCCCCGTCTCCGAGCAGGAGGAGCGCCCCCGGCGCGGCGAGCTCGGCGACGAGCGTGCGAGGGGTGCCGCCCTTCTCGAAGACCAGGCGGATCTGCCCCGGACCGGTGCTGCGGAGGCTCGAGAGTCGGCGACCGGTCAGCTCCTTCCGCACGCGCAGCAACCACGGTCCGGGACGGGTGTCGGGAAGGGAGAGCGTCCGTGCCTCGATGACCGAGAGCCTTCCCAGTCCTGACTCGACGCTCACGAGCAGGCGCACCGTCCGCCCCGGCTGGCGCAGCTCCAGCTCCAGTCGCCCGGGCCACGGAGCGCGGACCTTCTGCACCACCGCTCCGATCAGCTCGGGCTCGAGCGCCCGGGCCACGTCTCGCAGCTCGCTCGGTCTCAGCGACACGTGGGGAACCTCACAAAAAGCGAAACGGCCCGGCGAGTCGCCGAGCCGTCCGTTTCTCCCGGAGGAGAGTGACCTCTACTTCCTTCTGGAGGTCTTCCGCTTTGCCTTCCGCGCAGCCGGCCTCTTCTTCGCGGTCTTCCTCTTCTTCTTCGGCGCCATCAGTGCATCCTCCGGGGTGAGTATTCGTCACTCGGGCCGAGTGAGTAGATGGATGGTAGTGACGTGAGAGCCTCCATGTCAACGAATCGACCGGCGCGTCCGATCACGCGACGACGCATGCACGCTGCTAGGGTCGTCGTTTCTCACTCGCGATGAGCGCGCCTCGGCCTCGCTTCCCTGACGATTTCGTCTTCGGCGTCGCGACCGCCGCGTACCAGGTCGAGGGCCACATCGAGAACGACTGGAGCGACTGGGAACGCGCGGGGCGCGTGAAGCACGTCGCCGGCGCGGGCGTGGACCACTGGAACCGCTGGAGCGAGGACTACCGGCTCACGCGCGACCTGGGCGCGACGGCCTTCCGCATGAGCCTGGAGTGGGCGCGAATCGAGCCACAGCGGGGTCGCTTCGACGACGCGGTCCTCGACGGATACCGCCGCCGGCTGCTGGCGATGACCGACGTGGGCCTGCGGCCGGTGGTGACGCTCCATCACTTCACTCACCCGACCTGGTTTCACCGGGAGACGCCGTGGCACCTGCCGGAGAGCGTGGCTTCGTTCCGGCGCTACGCGCGGGTGTGCGCGGAGGTGCTCCGCGGGATCGACGCAGTGGTGCTGACCTTCAACGAGCCGATGGTGCTGCTCCTCGGCGGCTACGTGCAGGGAGTCATCCCGCCCGGAATCGCAGATCCGCGGCTGGCGATGCCGGCCCTGGGAAACATCGGGCGGGCGCACGCCGCGGCACGCGAGGAGCTCCTCGTCCACGCCGGGCGGATCCCCGTGGGCACCAGCCAGAACATGCTGTCCTTCTCGGCGGACCGCGTCTGGAACCCGATGGACCACGCGCTCGTGCGCCTCGCGGACGACGCCTACAACCACGCCTTCCTCGAGGCGATGGTCACCGGGGAGCTGCGGATGTTCATGCCGGGCCTCTTCACCACCCGGCAGACGATCGACGGCGCACGCGACAGCCTCGACTTCGTGGGCGTCAATTACTACACGCGCGCGCACCTGCGGTTCGTACCCCGGCCACCGTACCTCGAGTTCCACTACCGCGACCCGCTTCGCCGTGGCCTCACCGACATCGGCTGGGAGTTTCATCCCGAGGGCTTCACCCAGATCCTCCTGTCGACGCGCCGCTATGGACTGCCGGTGTGGGTGACCGAGAACGGGATCGACGACCGCGTCGGCACCCGCCGGAGCGAGTTCCTGTGGCGGCACTGGGCGTCGGTGCTCGAGGCGCGGGCCGCGGGCATCGACGTGCGCGGGTACCTCTACTGGTCGCTGCTCGACAACTTCGAGTGGCTGGAGGGCTGGGGGCCGCGCTTCGGCCTGTACCACGTGGACTTCGCCACCCTGGAGCGACGGGCGACGCCGGCCTGTGACTACTTTCGCGCGGTCGCGCTGGAGCGGGAGCTCCGCCCTCCGCGCGAGATCGCCCTGCCGCTGCCGACGCCCGCCCCGGTCGCCGCCACCGCCTGACGCCGAGACCACGTGGATTGATTTCGGCGCTACGTGTTCGCCCGCACCCAGCGGGCCTCCTGGGAGGCGCCTCCGTAGCCGTACGCATCGCCCTCCACCTCGTGCACGTGGACGTAGGACTCCGGGTGCACCGGGCCGAGCAGCGACTCGAGCCCGTGGAAGACCTCGCGCAGGTAGGCGGCCTTCTCCTCCTTCACGTTCGTCCCGCGCGTCACGCGGACCTCCACGAAGAAGGTGGCCTTCCGGTGATCCGCCAGCGAGCGGCCGCCGATGAACCAGTGGGCGACCGGGACCTGCTCGACGGCCACGGCGGTGACCTCGGGCTTCTTCCGCAGGACCCGGGCCGTGGTCTCGGTCAGGAAGGTGGCGATGGGCTGGCGCAGGTCCTGCTCGACCGGGGTGGAGTAGCGCACGTGGATGAAGGGCATGACGGGTCTCCTGACGTTCGTCGGCCGGCCGGGGTGGCGCGGCGACGGTCCTTCTCGTAGTGTCGGGCCCAGCTGAAGAAAATCTCGAAGTTCTTGATGAACACTCGAGTAATTCTCGAGTTTTGGTGTCAAACACCTCCCCTCCCGTGGAAACGCTGGATCTCGAGCTGCTGCGGACCCTCTCCCTGGTGCAGGAGACCGGCACCCTCGCCCGCGCGTCGCGCCGGGTCGGGCGGACGCTGTCGGCGGTCAGCTTGCAGCTGAAGCGGCTCGAGGCGCAGTGCGGACGCCCGCTGTTCCGGAAGGTCGGCCGCCGCCTGGAGCTCAACGCCGAGGGCGAGCGCGTGCTCGCCGCCGGACGGCGCATGCTGGCGCTGAATGATCAGCTGCTGGAGAGCCTCCGCACCGACGAGGCCGAGACCCGCCTGAGGCTCGGCGTTCCCCAGGACGTCGCCGAGCGGTGGCTGCCCGAGGCGCTCGCCCGCTTCTCCCGCGCGCGCCCGCGGGTCCAGCTGGAGGTGCGGGTCGAGACCAATCTGGTCCTCCGCCAGCTCCTCGCAGACGGGGGGCTCGATCTCGCGGTGACCTTCGATCGCAACGGCGGACCGCTGCCCTCCGAGATCGAGCTCCCGGTGCGCTGGCTCGCGCATCCCGACTTTTCCTGGGACCCGTCGACGCCGCTGCCGCTGGTGCTCTTCGAGCCTCCCTGCACCTTCCGTAGGATGGCGCTCGAGGCGCTGGACCGCGCGGGCCTCGCCTGGCGGGTCTCCTTCAGCAGTCCCAGCCTCTCCGGGCTGTGGGCGGCGGTCTCGGCGGGCCTGGGAGTGACGGTACGGACCGAGCTCGCCACCCCGCCCCGCGTGGTCCCGCTGCGGTCGTCGCGGCTCCCCGCCCTGCCCCCGCTGGCGTTCGGCGTGGAGGTCGCCGGAGAACCCCCGTCGAGAACCGTCGAGGAGCTCCGCGGCCTGCTCGCCGAGCTCCTCCGGCGCGCAACCGGTGCTCGACCCGAGCAGGTCCGGCGCCGGGCCGGGCGGCGTCGCCCTCAGCCGAGGGCGGCCCGGTAGTCGACGTCCTGCTCCTCGACGGTCTCGACGTCGGTCTCGGCCTGCTGGAAGAACCGGCGAACGGTCAGCTCGACCTGCTCCGGCTGGATCAGCTGGTTCACCTCGGCGCGGAATGCCGCCGCGCCACGAAGCCCGTGCGAATACCAGGACAGGTGCTTCCGGAAGCTCCGCACCGCGGCCAGCGCGTTCCCCACGAACGTCACGTGCGCGCGGAAGTGCCCGAGCACCACGTGGCACCGTTCCTCCGCGTCGGGTGGCGGCCCGCCCTCGAGCTGCCGGAAGATCCACGGGTTCCCGAGCGCACCCCGGCCGATCATCACCAGGTCACAGCCGGTGGTCTCTCGCATCCGGACCGCGTCGGCCGGCGTCTTCACGTCGCCGTTCCCGATGAGGGTCATGGCGCGGACGTGCCGGCGCAGATCGGCGATCACCGACCAGTCCGCCTCGCCGGCGTAGCCCTGGGCGCGGGTCCTCGGGTGGACCGCGAGCCCGACGCAACCGGCCTCCTCCAGCGCGGTGGCCATCTCGAGGTAGTTCCGCCGGTACGCGTCCCAGCCGCTGCGAATCTTCGCCGTGACCGGCAGACCGGTGGCCTCGTGGATGGCACGGACGATGGCCGCGGCCCGGGGCGGGTCGCAGAGCAGCGCCGACCCGGCGCCGTTGCGGGTCACCTTCTTCACCGGGCAACCCATGTTCACGTCGATGATCTGCGCGCCCCACTGCTTCCCGATGATCGCGGCCTGGGCCATGACCTCCGGCTCGCCGCCGAAGATCTGCAGCGAGTACGGCCGTTCCACCTCGGCGTCGTGGCGCAGGTACCGGACGGTTCGTGCATTGGCACGCATCAGCCCCTGGGCGCTCACCAGCTCGGTGGGACAGAGCCCCGCGCCCATCCGGAAGGCGAGCACGCGGAACGGCTCCTCGCTCACCCCGGCCATGGGGGCGAGCACCCAGGGATTCTTCAACGGATGTGGACCGAGGTGAAGCATGGGAGTGACCCGAGGCGAATAGCACGGAGCCGGTAGTGCGCGCAGGCCACGCCGACAGGTGCTAGGTGGAGCCCGTGCTGCGCTTTCGACTCGGCTCCATCTCGGTGGTCGTCCATCCGGCGCACTTCCTGTTCGCCCTGGCGCTGGGCCTCTCCGCGAACCGACCGAGCGGTGTGACGACCCCCGAGGGCGTGGGCGTCTGGGTCGTTCTGGTGTTTCTCTCGGTCCTCCTCCACGAGCTCGGCCACGCGGTCGCCTTCCGCGCCTTCGGGTACGGGTCCACCGTCCAGCTGGTCCTCTTCGGTGGGGTCACCACGCCGATGACCGACCGACCCCTGACCTGGGGAAAGGACGTGATCTCCACCCTGGCCGGGCCCGCCGTCGGGGTCACGCTGGGCATCATCTGCATCGGCTTGCTCCCCAGGGCGACGAGCCCCCTCGCCGAGTACACGCTGACGGTCGGGATGTGGACCAACCTCGTCTGGGCCGGGTTCAACCTGCTCCCCATCCTTCCGATGGACGGGGGCCGTGTGAGCCGGGCCCTCCTGGGACGGGTCTTCGGTCGGTACGGTGTCTTCGCCGCCTACGGGCTCGGGGTCCTGGTCAGCGCGGCGGTCGCCTACGCCCTCTACCGGGTCGGATGGGGCGGACCCGTCACCTTCGTCTTCCTGCTCCTCTTCGCGGCTCAGAACTTCCAGGGGCTGATGGCCGCGTGGCGAACCGAGCCGGACCCGCCCGCCCCGCCCCAGCTCGTCGAGGCCGAGGTGCTGTTCCGCAAGGGCGAGCTGGACCAGGCCCGGTCACTCGCCTCCGGCCTGCTCGGCGGCGAGCTCGCGGCATCCATCCGCTCGCGCATCCACCACCTGCTCGGGTGGATCGCGTTGAAGGAGGGCGAGGGACGGCACGCGCTGGACGAGTTCAGCCAGGTGCAGGGGCGCACCATCGAGCCGCAGGCGCTGGCCGCCGCGTTCAGCCTGATCGGGGACGACGCCCGCGCCATCCCTCTCTGGGAGCAGGCGGCTCGCCAGTCGGGAGACCCCACCATCCTCCACGAATGGGCAGGCGCGCTCCTCCGCCGCGGGGACGTGCGGACTGCGGCAGCGCTTCCCGGGGTGGACCTGGCGACGGCCTACGAGCGCGCCGAGCGAGTCGCCTTCCTCCGGGGGGCCTACTCGGAGGCCGCCCGGTTCGGGGAAGAGTCCCTTGCCCGCAGGCCGTCCGCGGCCCGCGCCTATGAGGTCGCCTGCGACTACGCCCGTGCGGGGGACATCCGGCGAGCGATGGCGCTCCTGGTCAGGGCGCGGGACCTGGGCTACTCGGACCGAGAAGCTGCCGCCACCGACCCGGACCTCGTGCCCCTGGCAGGCGAGCCGGCGTTCCAGGAGTGGCTGGCCTCCCTCGAGAAATCTGCCGCGTCCTGACAGAGCCCTGACAGGGAGTCCGCATGCTTGGCATCGCACTCTCGCCAGAGGACTCGATGTCCACCCCCGCCGTCGCCATCCGGGACCACCGCATCAACTGGATCCAGTCGCTCCCGTTCTTTGCGTTCCACCTGTTCGCCGCGGTGGCCGTCTTCTTCGTCCCTTTCCACTGGTCCTACGTGGTGTGGGCGGTCGCGCTCTACTACCTGCGGATGTGGTTGGTGACCACCACCTACCATCGGTACTTCTCCCACCGCACGTTCAAGACCTCCCGGGTGTTCCAGTTCGTGCTGGCCTTCCTCGCCGAGACCTCGGCGCAGAAGGGCGTCCTGTGGTGGGCGGCCAACCACCGGCACCACCACCGCGAGTCGGACCAGCCGGCGGATGTGCACTCGCCGCTGCAGGACGGCTTCTGGTGGAGCCACGTGGGGTGGATCCTCTCCGACAAGTACACCGAGACCCGCGAGGAGGCGATCCGCGACTTCGCCCGCTTCCCCGAGCTCCGCTTCCTGAACCGGTGGTACCTCCTTCCGCCGTTCCTGCTGGCGGTGGGACTCTTCCTGATCGGCGGCTTCCCGCTGCTGGTGTGGGGCTTCTTCGTCAGCACGGTCGTGCTGTGGCACGGCACCTTCACCATCAACTCGCTGAGCCACGTGTTCGGGTCGCGCCGCTACAAGACGACCGACACCAGCCGGAACAACTTCCTCCTCGCGCTGATCACCTGCGGCGAGGGCTGGCACAACAATCACCACTATCACCAGAACACCGCCAACCAGGGCTGGTTCTGGTGGGAGGTGGACGTCAGCTACTACGCGCTGAAGCTGATGTCGGCGCTCGGCCTGGTCTGGGACCTGCGGCTTCCGTCCGAGTCGGTGAAGTACGCCTTCCGGAAGTACAGCCCCGACGAGCAAGCGGCCCTCCAGGATGTTCCGGCGATGTTCGGGAAGGCACGGCTCGCCGCGGTGACCGCCCGGGCGAAGGTGGCCGAGGCGGTGAAGGGCGCGACCGAGCTGGCCGGCCCCGCGCCGCTGCCGGTCCTCAAGCGCCGCTGAGCACGGCATCCACCGCAGCGCACGACCACCTCGTCGAGCCGTGAGGGGCGAACCGCCCGCCTGGCGGCGCCGTCGGCCGACGGCTCGGTCCGCTCCCGGACTGCGGGTGCCGCAGAGCCCGGGAGCGTGCTAGTCGAGGCGGCTCCCGGCGGCGTTCCCTCGCGCCGTCCGCAGGAGGTGCTTCGACATGCTCCGCAAGGTGCTCATCGGGCTGGCCGCGCTGATCCTCGTCGTGGTTGTGCTCATCCTCACCCGCCCCTCGACCTTCCGGGTCGAGCGGACCACCCGGATCGCCGCGCCGCCGGACGTGGTCTTCGCCCTGGTGAACGACTTCAGCGCCTGGGACCGCTGGTCACCCTGGGCGCACCTGGATCCGTCGATGAAGGTCACCCACGGCGGACCGCCCTCCGGCACCGGCGCGAACTACCACTGGACCGGCAACGACAAGGTGGGCGAGGGCGACATGCGCATCACCGAGAGCCGTCCCGCGCAGAGCGTCTCGATCCGCCTCGAGTTCATCAAGCCGTTCGCGAGCGTCAACCGCACCGACTTCAGCTTCAAGCCCGACGGCGCCGGGACGCAGGTGGACTGGGTGACGACCGGTCCCCTCGACTTCATGGGGAAGGGGATGGACCTGTTCGTCGGGATGGACCGCATGATGGGCCCGGACTTCGAGAAGGGCCTGGCCGCGATGCGGCGCGAGGCGGAGGCCGACGTGAAGAAGCGCGCCGAGGCGGCGACCGCGAGCGCGACCCCTCCGGCCCCGGCTCCGGCCGAGCCCGCGCAGGCGGCACCCGCGAAGTGACCGCCATCGACGCCTGAGCGGGGAACCGCGCGCCACCGCGTCACCCTGCTCCAGGCACCAGGGAGCGCCAGCTCCCTGCGAGGCAGCGGCACCCGCGACGAGCGTTCGCCGGTTCGCGGGCGGTCCCCGCCTCAGCGATCGATCGCGCCGAGGCGTCCGGCCTGGAAGTCCACGATGGCCTGGTGGATCTCCTCCGGCGTGTTCATGACGAACGGACCGTAGCGCGCGACGGGCTCACGGATCGGGACGCCTCCCAGGAGCAGCAGCCGCGCCGGCGCCTTCGCGTTCGCGGGCACGGCGAGCGAGATCTCGTCCCCCGGGCCGAAGAGCGCGGCCTGTCCGTCGCGGACCTCCCGCCCCTCGGGGCCAGCGCGTACCGCCCCACCGAACACGTAGGCGAAGACCTGGAAGTCGACCGGCACCGGGAACTCCACCCGGGCGCCCGGCGACAGCGTCCAGTCGTGGAGCAGGACCGGAGTGCGCGTCTCGATCACCGCCTTGCCGCCGAGCGCCTCGCCGGCGAGGAGCCTCACCCGTGCCAGGCCATCCTCGCTGGCGCGCTCGGGGAGTCGTGTGCTCGGAATCTCCTGGTAGCGGGGCGGCATCATCTTGTCGCGGCTCGGGAGGTTGACCCAGATCTGGAAGCCGTGAACGCGTCCGCCCTGCTCGCGGATGCGGCGAGCGGGCAGCTCGGAGTGCACCACGCCGGCGCCGGCGGTCATCCACTGCACGTCGCCTGGCCCGATGTGGCCACGGTGCCCCGCGGAGTCCTCGTGCTCCCAGTCCCCCTCGAGCAGGTAGGTCACGGTCTCGAAGCCACGGTGCGGGTGGTCCGGAGCGCCCACCGCCTCGCCAGGCGGGTACTCCACCGGCCCCATCTCGTCGAGGAGGAGGAAGGGGTCGATCTGCACCAGGCCCGGGGCGGGGAAGGGACGGCGGACGGTGAAGCCGCCGCCCTCCTGCTGGGTGTGGGCCTGGATGACGCGGCTGACGGGACGGGGGGTGGACATCGTGTTTCTCCTCACACTCCACCTTCCGGCATCCCCGGGGCGCCGCAAGCCGGAGTGGCCTGCAACCCACCGTTCGCCCCAGGGCAACAGTGCCCGTGGGCTACTTGGTCATCGAGTCGGCGGCCGCCTTCGTGTCGTTCGCAGCCTTGTGCGCGCTCTTCTTGGCCTTCTTCTTCGTCTTGCTCGCGGCGGCGCTGGTGTCGGCGGCGGCCTTGTCGGTCGAGGCCTTGGCGTCGCTGGCCGTCTTGTCCGCGGCGGCCTTGGTGTCGTTGGCCATCTTGTCCGCGGACGTCTGGGCAAGGCCGGCGAGGGGCAGCGAGAGCGCGAGCGCGGTGAGCAGCGTCTTCATTGCGAGTCGACCTCCGGGAGGGCACCGGGACCAACCCGGGCCGTCGTGATGCTCGCCGGACTAGCACGAGTCGGCCCCGGGCCCGGGGCGCGTGGTAAAGGCACGGTCCGCCGGTGAAACCTGCTCCGCCCCTCCTGCGTACGCCCTCGGGAAGTACCGAGTCCGATGAGCAGCTGATGGAGCGATTCGTCCAGGGTGACCAGCAGGCCTTTTCCGAGCTGTACACGCGGCATGCGCCCCGCCTGCAGGGAGCCCTGCGCCGGATCGTCGGGCCGGCGGCGGGCGACGTTCTCCAGACGACGTTCCTCTCCATCGTCCGCGCGCGTGGCCGGTACCAGCTGGGCGCGCCGTTTCGCCCCTGGCTCTACACGGTGGCGATCAACGCCGCGCGCGATCACCTCCGCAGGCACCGCCGCGAGGAGCCGACCGACACGCTTCCCGACGCGCCCGCCGACCCCACGCCCCTGCCCGACCCCGGCCTCACCCGGACCGTCGAGGCCGCGCTGGCCCAGCTCCCGGAGAACCAGCGCGAGGCCATCGTGCTCCACCGGTTCGAGGGGTTCTCGTTCAAGCAGATCGCCGAGATGCTCGGGGTGACCGAGACAGCGGTGAAGGTGCGCGCGCACCGCGGCTACGAGCGGCTGAGGACGCTCCTCGCCTCGCAGAGGGACTCCGCATGAGCGAGTGCGACCGGTTCTTCGAGGCGCTCGTGTCGGACCGCCTGGACGACGCGGCCCGCGCTCACGCGGCGAGCTGCCCGGTGTGCCGCCCGCTGCGTCCCGGCGAGGCACCACCGGATCCGGCGTCGGCGGCCTCGCTGGCGGCGGTGCACGGCCGGGCGCTGGAGGCGCTCCGGACCTCCCCCCTCCGTCCCTGGACGCGGGACGCGGCCCGGATCGCCCTGCTCCAGGCGGCGGTGGCTCTCGGCGTCACGATGGTGCTCGGGATGCGCAACTGGAGCTCGCCCATGGCGCACCACCTGGCGCTGGCCGCGGTGGGCGCGGTGCTGCTCGTCATCGCGACGCTGGGAAGCGTCGTGGCGCTGGCGCCCGGCCGGTGGAGTCCGCGGTGGATGTTGCTGCTCATCCCGGTGGTGCCGGCGCTGCTGGTGTTCTCCGGGAACGGGATGCACACCCGGCCCACCGTGCAGGGGGCGCTGCCGTGCCTGCTGACGGTGGTGCTCACCGCGGTCATCCCGCTGGCGGTGGGGTTGGCCCTCCTCCGGGGGATGGCCCTCGACGCGGCGCGGACCGGGGCGCTCGCGCTCTCGGCCGCCGCGACCGGCCTCTTCGCGCTGCACTGGCACTGCACCGACGGGAGCCCCTCGCACCTCATGCTGTACCACGCGCTTCCCTGGGTCGCCCTCGCGCTGCTCGCCATCCCCCTCCGTCGGGCATTGCCCACCGAGAATCACGTTCCCTGAGGCTCATCGATGCGTTCTCTCCTCGCCCTCGCCTTCCTCGGTCCGGCGCTCGCCACCGCGGAGCCCCGTCCACCGGTGCTGGTGGAGCTCTTCACCTCCGAGGGCTGCTCCTCGTGCCCTCCGGCCGACGCGGCCCTGGCAGCTCTGGCGCGCGATCCGGCGTTCAGGGCCGCGGAGGTCATCCCGCTCGAGCTGCACGTGGACTACTGGAACGACCTCGGCTGGGCCGACCCCTTCTCCGCGCCGGAGTTCACCGCCCGGCAGGAGGAGTACGCGCGCGTCCTCCGCGGAGACGGGCTCTACACGCCACAGATGGTCATCGACGGATGGGTGGCGGGCGTCGCGTCCCCCGGAGCCCTGAAGAAGGGCGTGGAGAAGGCCGCGGCGAAGGGGAAGGCACGGCTGGAGGTGCTGGTGGTGACCGCGAAGCCCGGCCTCGACGTCGTCGTGCGGCCGCCGGCGGGCATCAGCGGACGGCTCCTGGTGGCGCTGTCCGAGGACAGGCTCTCCAGCAAGGTGGAGCGAGGTGAGAACCGCGGCCTGACGCTGGCCCACGCGCCGGTGGCGCGCCTGCTGGTCGACGAGGGGCCGGTCGGCGCCGAGCACCACGTCCGCCTCGGGCTGTCACCGACCTGGAAGCGCGAGCAGCTGCGCGTGGTGGCGTTCGTTCAGGAGGCGGGCGGTCGCGTGATCGCGGTCGGGGCGGCACCGGTCCCTCCCGCCCGGAGCTGATCTCGGCCGGTGGCCAGATCCGGCCGTTGCAGCACGCGCTCCGACGAGTTACCGGAACCTCACCGGTGGCCGAGGACGTCACGCGATTCCGGCTCTCCGTCATGCGCGAGAGCCTCCAGCACACCCGGGCCACGCTGGCCCTGGTGTGGTCCGCCTCGCCGCGGATGACCGGGGTCCTCGCCGCCCTGACCCTCGTCTCGGCGGTGGTTCCGCTCGCGGTCGCGTACGTGGGCAAGGAGATCATGGACGCGGTCGTCGCGCACGACGGGACGGCAACCCTGCGCTGGGTGCTGATCGAGCTCGGCGTGGTGGCGCTGCTGGCGCTGGTGATCCGGGGGCTCGGTCTGGTCCGGCAGCTGCTCGGGGCCCGGCTGGGGCTCGTCATCAACGAGCGGATCCTCGAAAAGGCGCTCTCGCTCGACCTCAGGCACTTCGAGGACCCCGAGTTCTACGACCGGCTGACCCGGGCGCGGCGCGAGGCCTCGAGCCGGCCGATCTCGGTGGTCACCGAGTCGTTCCAGCTCGTCCAGAACGTGCTGACCCTCGCGGGCTATGTGGCCCTCCTCGTCCGCTTCTCGGGCTGGGCGGTGCTCGGCCTGGTGGTAGCGGCGATCCCGGCGACCGTCGCCGAGATGCGGTTCAGCGCGCTGGCCTTCCGCCTTCGCAACTGGCGCAGCCCGGAGAGCCGGCGACTGATGTACCTCGAGTACGTGCTGGCGAACGACGAGCACGCCAAGGAGGTGAAGCTCTTCGGGCTCGGACCGATGCTGCTCGACCGCTACCGCTCGATGGGCGAGCGCTTCTACCTCGAGGACCGCAAGCTCGCAGTCCAGCGCGCGGGCTGGGGAACCAGCTTGAGCCTGGTGGGAACGGGCGCCTTCTACGTCTGCTACGCGCTGATGGCGGTCGCCACCGCCGCCGGCCGGCTCACGCTCGGCCTGATGACGCTGTACATCGTCGCCTTCCGCCAGGGACAGCAGGCGTTCCAGAGCATCCTCAGCGCGATCGGGGGCATGTACGAGGACAACCTCTACATGTCGAACCTGTTCGAGTACCTGGCCATCCCCACCAGCCGGCCCGCGCCTCCGCCCGAGCTCGCCGCGCTTCCCTCCGGGCAGGAGGAGGGAGTCCGGTTCGAGGACGTGGGCTTCCGCTATCCCGGTGCCGAGGGCTGGGCGCTGAGGCACGTGTCGCTCTTCATTCCCCGCGGCCAGAGCCTGGCGCTGGTGGGGCAGAACGGCGCCGGGAAGACGACGTTCATCAAGCTCCTCACCCGGCTCTACGAGCCCACCGAGGGCAGGATCCTCCTCGACGGGAGGGACCTCCGGATCTGGGAGGAGGAGACGCTGCGCCGGCGGATCGGCGTCATCTTCCAGGACTTCAACCAGTACCAGTTCCGCTTCCGGGAGAACGTGGGGTTCGGGAGCGTGGACCACTCGGAGGACGTGGCGCGCCTGGAGCGGGCGGTGGGGCGCGGCGGCGCGGACGAGGTGCTCCGGACGTTGCCCGCGGGGCTGGAGACGCCCCTCGGCCGGTGGTTCAAGGAGGGCACGGAGCTCTCCGGGGGTCAGTGGCAGAAGGTGGCGCTGGCCCGGGCCTTCATGCGCGAGGAGGCGGACATCCTGGTGCTCGACGAGCCGACCGCGGCGCTGGATGCCGAGGCCGAGCACGCCATCTTCGAGCGCTTCCGGCAGTTGGCCCACGGGCGGACCACGCTGCTCATCTCCCACCGCTTCTCGACAGTGCGGCGGGCAGACCGCATCGTGGTGATCGAGCAGGGGAAGATCGTCGAGCAGGGGACGCACGAGGAGCTGATCGCGCTCGGTGGACGGTACGCGCATCTCTTCACCTTGCAGGCCAAGGGTTACCAATGACCGTGCACGCGGCATGCTTCGACCTGCTCTCGGCGCTCCTCGACAGCTGGACGGTCTGGGACGGAGTGGCCGCCTCGCTCGGGCGCGCGGACGTCGGTCGTGCCTGGCGCGGCCGGTACCTCGAGCTCACCTCGACGGTGGGCGCCTACCGGCCCTACCTCGCGCTGGTCGGCGAGGCAGCCGCCGCGGTCGGCCTCCCGGAGGAGGCGGCCGCGAGGCTCGAGCGGGCGTGGGACGGGCTGCGGCCGTGGCCCGACGTCCTGCCGGCGCTGGGCTCGCTGGCGGTTCCGGCCGCGGTGGTCACGAACTGCTCGCTGGCGATGGGGAGGCGCGCAGCGTCCTGCGTGGGCGCGCCGTTCGAGGTCGTGGTGACCGCGGAGGAGGCCGGGGCGTACAAGCCGGATCCCGCGCCGTACCGGCTGGCCTGCGAGCGCCTCGGCCGTGCGCCGCGCGAGGTCGCCTTCGTGGCCGGCTCCCCGTTCGACGCACGTGGAGCGCTGGCCTTTGGATTCCAGGTGACCTGGGTGAACCGTCTCGGCGCCCCGGTTCCGGCGGACCTGTCGGGCGCCAGGGTCGTCCCGACGCTCGAAGGGTGGCGCTAGACTCACTTCGTGGAGGGCAGATCGATGCAGGGCGAGATGAAGACTTACCGGGGTGCGTGTCACTGCCAGAAGGTGCAGTTCGAGATCCAGTCCACGCTCGCACCCTCGAATCGGTGCAATTGCTCGCTCTGCCGCCGCCGCGGAGCGGTGATGACCCGCGTTCCCGTGGACCGCTTCCGGCTTCTCTCGGGCGAGGAGTTCCTCTCGCTGTACCAGTTCAACAGCCGGGTGGCGAAGCACTACTTCTGCAAGGTCTGCGGCATCTACACCTTCCACCGTCCGCGCGTGGCGCCGGAGCTGTGGGGCGTGAACGTCGGGTGTCTCGAGGGTGTGGACCCGTTCGGCCTCGAGGTCGGGCTGAACGACGGCTGGGCGTACACGACGGTGTGAGCCCGAGTCTTGCCGTGGGGTCGTGCTGTCCCTAGGCCGGCTCGGCGCTCTCCTCGAGCAGGTCCTTGAGGGCCTTCTCCGGCTCGGCGAGCGTGGGCTTCTCGTGCTCCACCAGCTCCGCGACGGTGTCGAAGTACTTCTCCACCACCTCGCCCTTCTCGAAGCTGCTGAGCACGCTCGGCTCGATGTAGCTGTTCCTCGCCACGGCCGGGGTGTTCCCCAGCTCTGCGGCGGTCTCCTTCACCGCCTCGACCACCCTCTTGCGCACCGCGCTCTTGCTGGGGCGAGCCTGCTTCCGCCTGCTCGTCGAGGCATCTGCGATGAGCTGCGGGTCGTTCTCGGCCACCCGGGCCAGCGCGCAGGCGCAGATCAGCGTCCCCGCCCAGGTGCGAAAGTCCTTCGCGGTGAAGTCCGGCCCCATGACGCCCTTGATGTAGTCGTTGAGGTGCTCGCGCTTGAGGTCGACGACCGAGCCGTCACCGGCGAGGAACTTGAAGAGCTCCGCGCCTGGCAGCTTCTGCATCTGCCGGACGATTCGCGCCACGCTCCGATCCCGGATCTCGGCGTGCTGCCGCTGGCCCGACTTTCCCGGGTAGTCGAACGCGACCAGCTCGCCCTTCACCGCGACGTGCTGCCGACGGATCGTGGTGAGCCCGTAGTGCCGATGCCGCCGGGCGTACTCGTCGCTGCCCGGTCGCATGAAGCAGGTCGACAGCACGCGGATCGCGCAGGCCATCACCTTGTCCTGGCCGAGGCCGCGGGAACGGATGTCGCGCGCGACGCGCCTGCGCATCCTCGGCAGCGCGTCCGCGAAGTCGACCAGCTTCCGGAACTTCTGCCGGTCCTGCCGGGCACGGAAGCGCGGGTGGTACCGGTACTGCCACCGGCCGGCCTTGTCCTTGCCGATGGCCTGGAGCTTCGCCGAGGCGGAGGGCGCGACGCGGACCTCGGTCCACGCCGGAGGAATGGCGAGCTTGCGAATCCGCGGCAGCTCCCGCGCGGCGACCGGCGAGCCCCGGGCGGTCCGGAAGCTGAACCCCTTGCCGGCGCGGACGCGGCGGATGCCCGTGTCTCGGAGCCTCTCCAGGGCGGTCATTCCGACGAAACGTGTACACCCTTCCGACCGCCGGGGAGCCCCACCCCTCGACAGGCTGGCGTCGAGGAAGCCAAGGTCACCGGCGGCCGGCCATCCGCACGAGCGTCCAGGATGTCCCCTCGAACTCTCCCGCTGCTCCTCGTCCTCCTCCTCGTGTCCGGCGGTGAGGCCGTGGCCCAGGGACGGTTCGGGGTCCGGACCTCCCCGCCGAGCCCGGTGCCTCACCCGGTCGTCCCCTCGCCCGCTCCGGGAGGCCACCCTGCCGGCGTCGGGGTTCCACGCGGACCGCCGGTCGTCCGCCCCATCCCACCCCCGTACGTGTACGGCTGGGGATTCGGGTACCGGGGCTGGCTCTGGGACCCGTGGTGGCCGGAGCCCGTGCCCGTCGGACCGCCGACCGTCGTCGCGCCGTACGCCTACGTCGCACCCGGATACGCGCCTGACGCCTACCCGCCCCCGAGCGCTCCGGTCGACGAGGACGGACTCCCGCTCGAGCCCGAGCGCTCGGTCAGGCGCACCGTCTTCAGCATCACCGGCTACGGGCAGCACGTGGAATCGAAGGGCAGCGCCTTCGGCCTCGGCTTCGGCGTCGAGGGTGAGCGCTGGGGCTTCCTCGCGCAGTGGAACGGCTTCTACCTGGACTCGCTCAGCGGGGTGGGCACGGACAACGTCAACCTCGTCCACCTGCACGCGACCTACTCGGTGCTGAGCGGCTCCCTCGGACGGCTCCGGCTCCACCTCGGCGGCAGCGGCGCGTTCGCCCCCGAGCTGACCCGCGTCGGGCCCTCCATCGGGGTGTCCGTGGCGCTGGGGCTGATCGGCCCGCTGGGCATCGAGGGACAGGTGAGCTACACGCCCACCCCCTTCGTCGAGTTCGACGCCGTCGCGGGTCTGAGCCTGGGGTGGGACCACCTGGCGCTGCGCGGTGGCTACCACTGGACCTACCTCGACGACCGCGGGCTGGTGGACGGAGTTCCGCACACCGAGCGGTACCAGGGACCGTGGATCGGCATGGGCATCGCCCTGTGACCCCGTGACCGCGGTGGGGTGGGGACCACCCCGGCGGTGTAGACTTCGGCCCTCTGACCGTCAGCACGAGCTCTTCCTGGTTCGGCCGTTACCGGCTGACGTCGCGCATCGCGACGGGCGGCATGGCCGAAGTGTACCTGGGGCGTGCGCTGCAGGCCGACGGACGCTTCGGACCGGCGGTGGCGGTGAAGCGACTGCTCCCCCACCTCACCTCGGACGCGGCCATCGTCAGGATGTTCCTCAACGAGGCGGAGATCACCCGGCAGATCCACCACCCGAACGTGGTCCGGATCCTCGACCTGGGGAACGTGCAGGCCGAGCCGTTCATCGCGATGGAGCTGCTCGAGGGGCACAGCTTCGCCGAGCTCCGGCAGACGGCCGCCCAGAGCGGTCGGCGCGTGCCGCTGGGCATCACCCTTCGCGTGCTCACCCAAGCTTGCCGCGGGCTGGATGCCGCGCACCGCGCGGTGGACAGCAAGGGGCGCGAGCTGCAGATCGTCCACCGCGACTTCACTCCCGACAACATCCACGTCAGCGTCACCGGCGAGGTGAAGGTCATCGACTTCGGCATCGCCAAGTCGGGGGCCGTGCCCGGCGGGACCGAGCCGGGAACGCTCAAGGGCAAGTTCTTCTACATGTCCCCTGAGATGATCGCCGGCCACGACGTGGACCACCGCGCCGATCTCTTCGCCGCGGGAGTGATGCTCTACGAGCAGCTGTGCGGACGCCGGCCGTTCACCGGTCTCAACACCGAGGAGGTACTGAACCGGATCTCCGAGGGGAAGCCGAAGCGGCCCACCGAGTTCGACCCCTCGGTGCCACTGGCGCTGGAGCTGGTCTGCCTCACCGCGCTGTCCAAGGATCCGTCCCGCCGCTTCCCGTCGCTCCACGAGTTCATCGCAGCCATCGAGGCCGTCGGCGGGCCGGCCCGCGTCGCCACGCCCGAGGAGGTGGGGGCGTACGTCGGGGTCCTCTTCCCCGCCGAGGAGGACCCGAAGCGGATCGCGCTCCGCCGCGCCCGCCTCGCCGACCCGTCCACGCCCACCCGCTCGCCGGACGCGACCGCGATCGACCTGCTCCCTCCCCGCGAGGAGAGCCGGCCACCGCGCAAGGTGGAGCAGCCGCCGGTACCGAGCGGCCCCTCGGCGTGGCAGAGGTGGGCGGCGTGGTCGCGGCAGAAGCTGCTCCGCGTCGAGGTGCTGGGTCCGGTGGTCCTCGCGCTGGTGGTGATCGCCGGGGCCATCGTCTTCGCCACCCGCCCCGAGCGCTCGGTGGCCGATCGCCTGCAGCTGGCGGAGAAGGCGTCCACGCCGGCGCAGCGGATCCACGAGCTCACCGCCCTGGCCGAGGATCCGAGCGCGACCGAGGCCGAGCTTCGCCGTGCCGGCGAGCTCGCGCTGCAGAGCCCCGACCTGGAGGGTGCGCTGGCCATCACCCAGGCCTTCGCGCGGCGCTACCCGAGGTCGATCGAGGCCGCGCTCCAGGAGGCCCGCGCCTGCGTCGGCCTGCGGCTGGGGAAGAAGGCGGACACGGTGATCGACCGCGCCATCAACCTCGGCCCGGACGACCCCCGGCCAGACCTCCTGAGGGCGGACCTGCGCCGGCTCCAGGGAGACGCGATCGGGATGCTCGAGGCGCTGACCTCGGCGAGCAGGAAAGCTCCCAACGACCGGGAGATCGCGGTGCGCCGCGGTGAGCTGCTGAGCCAGGCCGGGCGGCTGGACGAGGCCTCGTCGGTGCTCAACGCGGTGCTCAAGCACCGGTTCCACCCCGCCGCCGCCGCCGAGCTCGGGTTCGTGAAGCTGCGGCAGAATCAGTCCGCGGACGCGATGCGGCTCCTGCGAGCGGCGCTGGCCCGCTCTCCCAATCTCGCGAAGGCGCACTACTACCTGGGCGCGGCGCTGACCCAGCAGGGCGACGTCACCGCCGCCGAGGCCGAGTACCGCACCGCCGACAAGCTCGCCCCGAGCGACCCGCGCCCGCTCGGTGCGCTGTGCGCCCTCCTCGTCCAGAACAAGCGCGCTCCGGACGCCGAGGCGCTCAAGAAGGAGCTCGCCGACCGATTCCCCGAGCAGGCGCCGAGGTACATCGCGGAGTGCCGTCCGTGAAGCCGGAGCGGCGGCTCATCATCAACGCCGACGACCTCGGCTACGACCCGGCGGTGAACGAGGGCATCGTCCTCGCGATGCGCGGCGGGGTGGTGACCTCGTCGACGCTGATGGTCAACCTCCCCCACTCCGAGCACGGGGCGACGCTCGCCCGCGGGCTTCCGGTCGGCCTGCACCTGAACCTGTCCCGGGGCGCACCGGTCTCGGCCGGCTTCCCGCAGGCGCTGCTCCGGGGCGCAGCGTTCGACGAGGCGCTGGTGGGCTCGCTTCCGGCCGAGGTCGTGGCCGAGGAGGTGCTGGCCCAGCTCGCACGCGCCGAGGAGCTGCTCGGCGCGCCACCGACCCACGTCGACGTGCACCGCCACCTGCACCTCGTCGCCGCCGTGCTGGAGGGGCTGTGCACGGTGGCCGCCGCGCGGAAGCTGCCGGTCCGGGGCCTCGACGGAAAGATGCAGACCGAGCTCCGCCACCGGGGCGTGCGGACGACGGACCACTTCGTGGGCGAGGCGGTGAACGAGGCGTACTGGACCGAGCAGCGGTTCGCAGCGACAGTCGCCAACCTCGAGGACGGAACCACCGAGCTGATGTGCCACCCCGGGTACCCGCCGCGAGAGACCCGGACCAGCTACGCGCTCCAGCGCGCGGTGGAGCTGGCGACCCTGACCTCCACGACGGCGCGACGCGCGCTCGACGAGGCCGAGGTGACGCTCGCCAGCTTCGCCGACCTGGCCCGAGTTTGGTAAGGGCCCTTCCCATGGCTGGACCCAGCAAGAACCTCGAGACGTTCCCCAACCCCTCGCCGGACCGCGACTACGAGATCGCCTTCGACGTGCCGGAGTTCACCTGCCTCTGCCCGCTCACTGGCCAGCCCGACTTCGCCCACTTCAAGATCCGCTACGTGCCGGACCAGAAGTGCGTGGAGCTGAAGAGCTTGAAGCTCTACTTCTGGAGCTACCGGAACGAGGGTGCGTTCCACGAGGCGGTGACGAACCGCATCCGCGACGATCTGGTCGCGGCGCTGGCCCCCCGCTCGCTCACCGTCGTCGGTGACTGGTTCATCCGCGGGGGCATCAAGACCGTGGTGACCGTCTGCTACGAGAAACCGGGACGGGCCTAGGCCTCGCTAGCGCGCCTCGTCGACCTTCCGCTCGGTGTCGTGCAAGCGCTGCTCCTGATCCTGCTCGATCCGCTTCTTCGCCTCGCGGGTGCGGTCCAGCACCGCCTTCGGCTGTGAGCGGCCCTCCGGGTCCGGCCGGTCCATGTTCCCGACGTGGTTGAGCACCCAGTAGGCGATGAACGCCACCGCTGCGAGTCCGAGGACGAGCGAGAGGAGTCGACCGAGCATCCGTCTCCGAGGCTAGCACCGCTCCGGAGCTGCAACGAACGCGCGGCCGCCGCCGGTCGGAGATCCCCCGCCACGTCTCCACGGCGTACGACATGGCCGGACCTGCCAGGCGCATCCCGCTCCGGATTCACCACGGAGATGCTGTTCACGGTTCGGGGCGGGTAGGCTCCCGCCGCGGTGGACGACCCGCGCCGTCAGGCCCCCCTCCGGACGATCCTCCTGGTGCTCGCCGGTGTCGCGGTGGGCGCCGGAGCATGGGCGCTCCTGCACCGGCAGCCGGGCCCGGAGCTCCCGCCGGCTCCCCTCGTGGTGGAGCGAATGCGCGAGGTGGCCCGCCTCGAGACGCTCGACCTCCAGGTCTACAAGAAGATCTCCTACGAACCCGAGCCCAGCCCCACCGGCGCGCTGTGGAAGGACGTGCTGGCCTGGGCGAAGGGGTCGCTGTTTCCCTCGCGCGGACGCGCGATCGTCTTCGGAACCGTGCACCTGGGGCTCGACCTCTCGAAGCTGGACGCCGGGCGCCTGCGCATGCAGGGGAGCCGCATCGAGGTCGCGCTCCCGCCGATGCAGGCCCGTGTCGAGCTGCGTCCGGGAGAGACGGAGATCATCTCCAGCAACCTCGACTCGGCCCAGACGGCCCAGCTGCTCGAGCTGGCGCGCCGGGCCTTCGAGCGCGAGGTGATGGCCGACCCCGGCCTCCAGGCGAAGGCGCGAGGAAGCGCCGAGCGGGCGCTCACCGGGCTGCTGCTCTCGCTCGGGTTCCGGGAGGTCGTGTTCGTGGACGCGGTCCGCCCTCCCGGCGCCGGGTGACGCCGTTTCTGGCCTGCCTCGTCCGGGCTGAACTGGACTTGGAAACAGACCAGCTGGAGGTGACCTTCGGTGGAGGAGGTCGCCTCATGGAGCTCGACGTCTTCGCCCGTTTTCACGCCGCCCCGGGGCAGGAGGAGCGGATGGCCCAGGTCCTGCGCGAGCAGGCGCGAGCCGTCCGCCTCGAGCCCGGGTGCCTGTACATCCAGCCCTGCCGGTCGAAGCGCGAGCCGTCCCGGTTCTTCCTCTTCTCGCGCTGGACGGACGAGCCGGCGTTCCAGGTGCACGCCGACCTCGATGCCACCCACCGCTTCATCTCCACCATGGAGCAGCTCTCGGACCAGCCGGTGGACGTGCACCGGAGCTGGCCCGTCGACGCCTGACCCCGCTCAGGAACCCAGCCGCTGCAACGTCCCGTCCGGCTGGAGCGCGAATCTCCCGCGGATTCCCTCCGGGGCAGGGCTGACCGACTCGAGGAGGCCCACCGCCGAGGGGTCGAGGAGCGGTGCGACCAGCGCGAGCTCGGGCCGCGCGAGGGAGATGCGGTAGGGACCGGCTCCCACCACCTCGAAGAGCCGCCGCCGCTGTCCGGTCGTCAGCAGGCGGGCCCCGTCCGCGCCGTCCGCCTCGCACAGCGCCCAGAGGCCCAGCACCTCGGGCGACAGGCGCGGCTGCCCGCGGTCGACGATGACCGGACGTGGCTCGACGGAACGCGCCTCGAGGTGCGTCCACGCCGCCGCGTCCACCGCCTCCAGCGAGGCAGGCGCGTCGTCCGCGGCGAGCGCCACCCCGTCGCTGAGGTACGTCACGGCCAGGCCGGCCGGTCCCTCGCGCGACAGCAGCCCCGGCCCTGCGGCATCCGCCAGCGCCGGCACCACGCGCGCGAGCACGTCGTCCGTTGCGCTCTCGGCCTCGGTCCAGGTCGCGCGGAGGCCGCCGTGCTCCCACGCCCCGGCTCGGCCGAACCACTCCCACGCCCCGTCGAGCAGTACCTCGAGAGCGCTGCCCCCCGACCCGGCCGCGAGCGCCTCGGCGAGCGCCCGCACCTCGTCGTCCGCCGGAGCCCGAGCGCGGAGCTCCGTCAGTCCACGACCGGCCGCGGCGCCATCTCCTCGGCGGAGCGCGACCAGCACCCGCGCCTTTCGGAGCGCGACGTCGCGGGGATGGGCCGTGGCAGCCTCAGCCAGCACGCGGTCCGCGTCATCCAGCCTGCCCGCGCGCACCAGCGCTCGCGCCCGGGCCAGCGACGACGGCGCCTCGCCGGTGCGTCCCGCCAGCGCGAGCACCGAGAGCGCCTCGGCGTCGGACCCTGCGTTCGAGAGCGCGAGACCCAGGGTGATGCTCAGCGCCGGCCCTCCCTCCACGTCGGCGGCGGTGCGCAGGGCTCGCATGTCCGCCTCCGAGAGGCGCTCGCCGCGCTGGACCCTGCGGCGGAGGCGCTGGAGCACCCGGGCATCCATGCTCGATCGAACGAGAACGCCACGCTACCACCCCTGACGCAAGGGAAGTTGCGGTAGAGAGAGCGAATGACGGAACGACGCAAGGTCACGCTCATCCCCGGCGACGGGATCGGCCCCGAGGTGATGTCGGCCACGGTCCAGGTCCTCAAGGCGCTGCAGCTGCCGCTGGAGTTCGAGCACGCCGACGCCGGTTCGGAGATCATCAGCCGCTACGGCACCAACCTCCCGAGGGAGACGCTGGACTCGGTGCTGCGGAACGGCGTCGCGCTGAAGGGACCCACTGGCACCCAGGTGGGCGTGGGTCTTCCCTCGGCCAACGTCGCGCTCCGAAAGGGGCTGGACCTCTACGCCGCGCTCCGCCCCGTGCGCTCGGTCCCGAACGTCAAGACCCGCTACGAGAACGTCGACCTGATCGTCGTCCGCGAGAACACCGAGAGCCTCTACGCCGGTCTGGAGCACATCGTCGTCCCGGGCGTCGTGGAGAGCCTGAAGATCATCAGCGAGAAGGCGAGCACTCGCATCGCGCGCTACGCGTTCGACTACGCGAGGAAGAACGGTCGGAAGAAGGTCACCGCCGTCCACAAGGCCAACATCATGAAGCTCTCGGACGGCCTGTTCCTCGACTGCTGCCGCAAGGTGGCGCGGGATTATCCGGAGGTGACCTACGAGGAGGTCATCGTCGACAACATGTGCATGCAGCTCGTGCGCAACCCCGAGCGCTACGACGTCCTGCTCATGGAGAACCTCTACGGGGACATCCTCTCCGACCTCTGCGCCGGGCTGGTGGGTGGGCTGGGCGTGGTCCCCGGCGCCAACATCGGCGAGCGCACGGCGGTCTTCGAGGCCGTGCACGGCACCGCCCCCGACATCGCCGGCAAGGGCCTCGCCAACCCCACCGCCCTGATGATGTCCGCGGTCCTGATGCTGGCCTGGCTCGGGCTGGACGACGCATCCCGCCGCCTGGACCGGGCCCTGATACGCGTCTACTCCGAAGGCCGGGTCCGGACCGGCGACCTCGGCGGCACCGCGACGACGAAGGACTTCACCGACGCGGTGATCGCCGGACTGTAACTTCAGCCCCCCGGTTGCAGCAGAACGGGGGTGGGCAACTTCCCCCCCGGCTGCGGTGTCAGCATCTTCCGGACGCCTTCCGCTCCTCTGCCCGTGAGTCCCTCGACCCTCCCCCCCTCGCGCCGTCGTGACCCGTGGCTGGACGCCGTGCGGGGAGTCTCCGTCGTCGCGATGGTCATCGGGCACACCCTCGACCTCACGTTGCTGGACCGGGTCCGCGAGCTCCCGCTGGTCGGCCTCTACTGGTCCTTCCGCGGGCTGACCGCGCCGCTCTTCCTCGTGGTCGCCGGGTGGGCGCTGGCCTCGTCCCTTCGTTCGGCCCGGGCCGACACCGTGGGACGGCGACTCCGCCGCGCAGCGCTGGTGCTGGCGCTGGGGTACGGCCTCCACTGGCCCGGGCTTTCCGCCGCGCAGGCCATGGCCGCCGACGGGACGCTCTGGCCGCACCTCCTCGCCTTCGATGCCCTTCCCTGCATCGGCTGGTCGATCGTGGCCGGCGTGTTGCTCCTCTCGCTGCTGCCCCGCACCCCGGGGCGCATCGGAGCGCTGGGAGTGCTCGCGCTCTGGATTCCCTTCGTCGCCACCGTGAGCTGGCCGGTGGGTCTCGGCGCGGGATGGCTGTGGCGGGGCTTCCTCGGGCACCCGGAGGCGCACTTCCCGCTCGTTCCCTGGTCGGCCTTCTTCTTCCTCGGCGGCGCGCTGGCGCTGGGACTGCAGAACGTCCTGGCTCGACGCCACCGGGCGATGGGCCTGCTGCTCGCCGGCTCGCTGCTGCTCCTCGTCCTCGAGCACACCGGCCTGGAGAGCTGGTCGCTCGCGTCGCCCTGGCCGTCCTTCTACCGGATGGGGCAGGCGATGATCGCCCTCGGCCTGCTCTCGACCGTTCCGCTGTGGCGGGTTCCGGGGCTGGTGAGCCTCGGCCGGCGTTCGCTCGGCGTCTACGTCGCGCACCTGGTCGTGCTGTACGGCTGGGCGGGGGACGCGGGACTGGTCAGCCAGTGGGCGCGCCACCTCTCGATGATCGAGGCGCTCGGGGTGGCCGCGCTGGTGCTGGCAGCGGCGGTGGCGATGGCCCAGGGAGTACCGAACGCGCTGCGCTGGCTGGACGAGAAGGCCGCGCCGCGGTGGGAGCAGCCCTCGAGCGAGCCAGGCTGAGCCCAAATCGAGCGGCGCCCGCCGCCGCCACATCAGCGTCCCCCTGGTTCGGGGGGCTGAGCCCAAATCGAGCGGCGCCCGCCGCCGCCACATCAGCGTCCCCCTGGTTCGGGGGGCTGAACCCAATCGAGCGGCGCCGGCTCGGCCCTCAGCCCACCGAGATGCGCGAGACGCCGCGCGCCTCGAGCCAGGCACGCACCCTGGACCGCTGGTCGCCCTGGAGCACCAGCGCCTCGCCATCGAGCGTGCCTCCGCACCCCAGCGCCTGCTTCATCGCCAGCAGCCACTCGGCGCGCTCACGCGGAGAGAGCGCGAGCTGCTCCACCACCGTGGCCTCCTTGCCTCCACGGCCCTTGCGCTCGTAGCGGACGACGGCCCGCGCCGGCCCCTTCGCGGGAGGGGCGCTCGGGGGTTCCGGGCGTTCCTGCGACGGAAGCGCGTCCCGCAGCGACGTGAGCCCGGAGAAGGCGGCGTTGAACGGGCCCTGCTCCGCGTCCTTCGGGGGCGACTTCTTCGGGCTCACTGAGGCGCGGCGGCGCGGCGCGCTGGGGGCAGCGCCGAGGTCAGCACCGGCGCCGTCGGATCCCCGCTGGCCATGGTGAGCGCGTAGAGGAAGACCGGCGTCGCGTAGGCAGGCTTTCCGTTGATGGCGACGATCGGCGTACCGGTCGGGTTGTAGAGGCCGGCGTAGCGGATGTCGTCCTGCAGCTTCGCCGCCGCCTCGGGGCTGGCGATGCACGCCTCGAGCTGCCCGCGGGACACCGAGCCCGAGCTGGCGATGGTGAGCAGCGACTCGCGGGTGAGCGTCTTCTGCGCGTCGAACAGCTTGTCGTGAAGGCTCCAGAAGTCGGGGGCCTGCTCCAGGCAGATGAGCGCCAGGGAGCCGGTGCAGCGCAGGCCGTCACCCTTCTGCGGCACGTCGGGATTGCAGGCGCCGTCGAGCGGATACTGCCGAGGCTCCACCGCGAGCCGTCCCTGGGGCACCGCGGCCTGGAGCTCCTCGAGCGCGTCGTTCAGGTGCCGGCAGTGGGGGCAGAGGATGTCCGTCCACTCCACCAGGTGAACCGGGGCGTCCGCAGGTCCCTTCAGCACGCGGGCGCGCGGAAGCAGCTCGGGCTGGGTGGGGGCGGGCGTGCGCGCGAAGTGGGCCAGGGCGTCGGCGAGGGCCTGCTTCTCGGAGGCGGGGCGACTCGCCAGGAACTGCGAAACGTCCTTGCCCTTGCCGCCCTTGCTCGCGCTCCTCGGCGGGAGCGCGCCGGAGGGCCGCGACGGCGCAAAGAGCAGCAGGATGCCCCAGGCGACCGCGGTCACCGTGGCAGGCAACCCCACCGCCCGTGCCCACTCCCCGGAAGCGGGAGAGAGCGGTCCCGGCAGCGCCGCGAGGGCGACGGCCGCGTAGCCGAGGACCAGGAGGTAGGTGCCGAGGCAGGTGAGGCACAGCGCCCTCGCGCTGATCGACCCCGCGACGAGCGTGATGCACGCGAGCGCGGCGACCACACCCACGGTCCGAACCGGGAGCACCGCGGGGCGAACCGGGCGGTCAGTCCGCGCGCGCCAGAGCAGCGACCCCGCGCACGCCGCCGCGGCGAGGCCCCACACCACCCCCAGGCCCGCAACCGGCAGGCCGGTCAGCGCGCTCAGCCGCTGCGCGAAGGGGCTGGTCCACACGGTCTCGCAGTTCACGGTGGCGCTGATGCTGCAGACCGCCGTGCCTCCCGCCTCGACGCTGCGCAGCTCCACCCACTGGAAGATCGACAGGCCGATCTCCGCCAGGCCGAGGCCGAGCAACGTCCACGGGACCCAGGCCCGGACCGCTTCCAGCGGCTGCTTCGCCCGCTTCGTCATGTCCTCTCCGGCGGCGGAGTCATCATCACCAGCACCCGTGCATCGACCTGCCCGGCGTTCCGCAGGCCGTGCGAGCTGCCCGCCGGACACAACACCGCATCCCCCTCGCGAAGTTCCCGCTGCTCGCCGTCCAGCTCGACCGTCGGCCGCCCGTCGAGAACCACGTACACCTTGTCCGACGAGGCGTGGGCGTGTGGCGTCTGGGCCTGCCCGGGACGGAGACAGTACACGTCCAGGAAGAACCGCTCGGTGGTGAAGAGGTTGTGCTTCTGGAGCTTGGCCTCGGAGAAGCCGCGCACGTCCGGGAGGTGCTGGACCTTCACGAGGCCCTTATATAGCTGCGGTTCACATGGTTCCGCTCCCCCTCCATGACCGACACGCCTCCCTGGGCGCCTCCTTCGGCGAGCTGAAGGGCCGGGAGGTGGTCGCTTCCGTCCCTGGCCAGGACGAGGACCGCGCCCTGCGCACCGGTGCCGGGCTGTTCGACGCCTCGGCGCGGGAGGTGGTCCGCATCAGCGGGCCGGACCGGCAGAGCTTCCTCCAGGGCATGGTCACCCAGGACGTGGAGGGGCCGCCGGTGGGCTCGGTGGCGGATGCGGCGCTGCTCACTCCCAAGGGAGCGATGGTCGCCGATGCGCGGGTGGTGAAGCGACCCGACGATTTCCTGCTCTTGACCGAGCCGGGGTACGGACCGGTGGTGCTCGGGGCCCTCGAGCGGTACCTCATCAGCGAGGACGCCGAGCTGTCCGACGTGACGTCCTCCTTCGGTCAGCTGTCGGTGGTCGGTCCGGAGGCCGAGGCGCTCGTGGCCCGGGTGCTCGGGCTCGGCCCACCGGCCGGTGGCGCGCTCCGCCCGTTCGATGCTGGCGGGGCGACGGGCTGGGCGCTCCCCCAGGGGCTGCTCCTGCCCGGGGTGGACCTCCTCGTCCCGTCCGGAGCCCTGGGCACGGTCCTCGACCGGCTGCTCCAGGCGGGCGCGACGCCGGTGGGGCTGGGCGCCCTCGAGGTGCTCCGGGTGGAGCGGGGGACGCCGCGCTTCGGGGCGGACATGGACGAGAAGACCATCCCCCTCGAGGCGAACCTCCAGCGGGCCATCCACTACCAGAAGGGGTGTTACATCGGGCAGGAGGTCATCGCCCGGGCCACCTTCCGCGGTCACGTGAACCGCCACCTCGTGGGGCTGCGCTTCGCCGGGCCCGCCCCGGCGCCTCGCGCCGAGCTCTTCACCGGCGACCGGCGCGTGGGGTGGGTCACCTCGGTCGTGGAGAGCCCGCGCCTGGGCACCATCGGCCTCGGCTACACCCACCGCGACGTCGACCAGCCCGGCACCGAGCTGGCGCTGGCCGGCGGAACGGCGAAGGCGACCGTCGTCGCGCTCCCCTTTCCGGACTGACGGCGCGGCGGCTGCGCATCCCCGCGTGCTCGCTGCAGACGGGATGTGGGACATCCCCTTCCCGTGTCCCAGCCCTTGTGAGAACCGGGGGGTGGTCTGCTAAGCGTGGCGATTGCGCGAGATCAGGGCCGGCGCGCAGCGGCGAGCCATTCCGCCCGCGAACCGAGCGATGCCCACCCTGCTCACCCTCGCCACCCTCCTCCTGACCGCGGCTCCGGGCGACGTCCCGCGCGCGGGCAGCGAGTCGCTCGACCATCCGCTGCTCGCGGTGGCCCAGGCGCCGAGCGCGGAGAGCACGGTGCAGGCGGTCTCGGAGACGAAGGCCGGGCCCACCCCGAGGACCGTGCGGGTGGTCTCCGAGGTGCTGGTCGCCGGCGCGGCCGGGACGCTCACCGGCGCGCTCGGTGGGTACCTGGGATGCATCGGTTCGCTCTCGAAGAACGACAGCTGCTCCCAGGGAACGGTCGCCGCGGGCCTGCTCAGCGGCTTCGGCCTCGCGGTGGCAGCGATGGTGCCCCTCACCGGAAGCTACTTCGACGCGAACGGCTCGCCGTGGGTGAGCTGGTTCGGCGAGGCGCTCGGGGCGGGCGCGGCGCTGGGCATCGGCCAGGGCAGCACCAGCCGGCTGATGTGGGTGGGACCGCCGCTGATGCTGGCGGGAGCGGTGCTGGGGTACGAGCTGTCGGCCAAGCCCGCGTCCTCACCGGCTCCGCGTGCCACGAGCGTGGAGCGGATCTCGGTGGTCCCCTCCTTCGGCGCGGACGGCCGGACCGGGCTGGTGGTCGCCGGGCGCTTCTGAGCGGCGCGACTAGCCCTTCACGCAGAGGACCTGCTTCAGCTCGGCGACGACCTCCACCAGGTCCTTCTGGTGCTCCATCACCTGCTCGATCGGTTTGTACGCCCCGGGGATCTCGTCGAGCACGCCGCCATCCTTCCGGCACTCGACCCCGGCCGTCTGCTCGGCCAGATCCTTCACGCTGAACTGCCGCTTCGCCTCGCCGCGGGACATCTTCCGTCCGGCGCCGTGGGACGCTGAGTGCAGTGATTCGGCGTTGCCCAGCCCCCGGACGATGTAGCTGCGCGTTCCCATCGAGCCGGGGATGACGCCGAGCTGCCCGGCGCGCGCGGAGATGGCGCCTTTCCGGGTGACCAGCAGCGACTCTCCGTGGTGGGTCTCCTCGGCGACGTAGTTGTGGTGACAGAGCACCGGCTCGTCGAAGCGGACCTGGGGGAAGTGCCGGCGGATGACGTCCATGTACAGGTCGAACATCAGCCGGCGGTTGAGCATCGCGTAGCGTTGCGCCCAGTCGAGGTCGCGCCGGTAGGTGTCCATCTCCTCCGTCCCGGCGAGGAAGACCGCGAGGTCCGGGTCGGCCAGCGCCCGGTTGTGCTTCAGCTTCTTCGCGCGGCCCATGTGGACCTCGGCGAGCGACTTGCCGATGTTTCGCGAGCCGGAGTGGAGCATCAGCCAGACCCGGGCCTCGGTGTCGACGCAGAGCTCGATGAAGTGGTTCCCGCCGCCGAGGGTTCCGAGCTGCTTGGCCGCGCGACCGCCGAGGTCCTTCACCGCCGGGTCGAGCTCCGCGAAGCCGTCGAGCAGCTCCTTCACCTCCGCCTTCAGGCGTGGATCCCGCGGCTTCACCGGCTCGAGGTGGGCGGCGAACCCGACGGGAATGGCGCTCTCGAGGTCCGAGCGGATCCGGCGGAGGCTCTCGGGGAGACCCGCGGCGTCGAGGCTGGTCCGCACCGCGCCCATCCCGCACCCGATGTCCACGCCCACCGCGGCAGGTGAGACCGCGCCGCGCATGGCGATGACCGAGCCGACCGTGGCGCCCTTCCCGAAGTGCACGTCGGGCATGACCGCGACGTGGGCGACCCAGGGAAGGCTTGCGATGTTGCGGAGCTGGGTGAGGGCCTGCGACTCGATCTGCTCGACCGGCGTCCAGAGCCGGGCATCCACCGTCTGTCCGCGGAGGCGGGCGATGCTCACGGAGACCGTTCCTCCTCCGAGCCGTGCACCCGCGCGCCGGACAGCCGCACGGCCGTCCCCCGCCGGAGCGAGTTCGGGATCTCGGCGATCCCGTCGACGAGCGCGACGAGCTCGCGCAGCGCCGCGGCCGGGGCGTCCCCCCACACCTCGACCGAGTAGCCGATGCCACCGGAGGTCTGAGGGCTGCCGCCGAATTCACCCCGCGCGGTGATCGCGACGCGTGTGAGCCGCAGGCCGAGGGTCCGGGCCTCGCGAAACAGATCGTTGGACACGCACCCGGCGACGGCGAGGTGCAGCAGCTCTGCCCCGTTGAAGCCGAGGTCCTGACCGCCGGCATCCGCGGGTCGGTCGATGACCACGGTGTGGCCCCGCGCCCAGCCGAGCGCGGTGGCGGTCTCCGCCAGGCTGTCTGTCCGGACCTCGAAGTTCATGGCCCGCTCTCCCTCCGCTCGAGCGCCGCGCAGCATGGCAGCAACCACCGGCGGCTGATAAGCACCCCCGGTCATGGTGAACGGCCGCTTCGCGCGGGCGACCTGGGGACTCGTCGCCTTCCTCCTCGCCGTCGTCGCGTGGGGAGCGTTCGTGCGGGCCACCGGCTCGGGCGCGGGCTGCGGAGCGCACTGGCCGGTCTGCAACGGGCAGGTGGTGCCCCGGGCTCCGGCCCTGGAGACGATGATCGAGTTCGGCCACCGCGTCTCGAGCGGTCTGGTCACGCTGGCCGTGGTCGCCTGGGCGGTGTGGGGCTTCCTCGCCTTCCCGCGCGGCCACCGGGTTCGGCGGGGGGCAACGCTCGGGGTGCTGGCGATCCTGGCGGAGGGAGCGATCGGCGCCGCGCTGGTCCTGCTCCGGCTCACCGGAAAGGACGACTCGCTGACCCGGGCGGCGGTGATGGGACTCCATCTCGTCAACACCTTCTTCCTGCTCGCGGTGGTGGCGCTGAGCGGCGCGTGGGCAGCCGGCGTGGGCCGGCTCCGGCTCCGAGACCAGGGAGCGGTCGCGGTGCTGATGCCGGCGGCGCTGGTGGGCCTGATCGTCCTCGGGGTGAGCGGCGGCATCGCGGCGCTCGGGGACACGCTGTTCCCTTCCAGCTCGCTGGCCGAGGGCCTCCGTCAGGACCTCTCGGGGAGCGCGCACGTGCTGCTCCGGCTGCGCGTCGTTCATCCGCTGCTCGCGCTGGCGGTGGGGACGCTGCTCCTCATCACGGCGGCGGTCTGCGCGCTGCTCCGGCCTGGGGACTCCGTCCGGCGGGCGGCAATCGCGCTCGGAGCGCTCGTGGTCGTCCAGCTCATGGCGGGGCTGGTGAACCTCGCCCTGCTCGCTCCGGTCTGGATGCAGCTCGTGCATCTCCTGCTGGCCGACGCGGTGTGGCTGGCCGCAGTGCTCCTCGGGGCCACGGCGCTGGCGGAGGATGCCCCCCGCCTCTCGGTCCCCGGGCTTGCGGAGACAGGGTCCGCTTCCGCTCGCTAGCTTGGGGAGGGCCCTTGGCGCATCGCGCAGGCCGCGCGAGACTCTCCTCAGCTCATGCGAATCGCCGTCCTGACCGGTGGAGGGGACTGCCCGGGTCTGAACGCGGTCATCCGTGCCGTCGTGCGGCGGGCGCAGAACCACCGGTTCGAGGTGCTCGGGCTCCGTGACGGCTGGAAGGGCCTCATCGAGGACCGGGTCTTTCCCCTGACGCGCGAGAACACCGCCGGCATCCTGCACCGGGGTGGCACCATCCTCGGGACCAGCCGGGTGAACCCCTTCACGATCGAGGGCGGCGTGGAGAAGGTGCTGGCCAACGCCACCCGGCACGGCATCGAGGCCGTCGTCGCCATCGGCGGAGAGGGGACGCTGTCCGCGGCGGCGCGCCTGCACGAGCACGGGCTCCCCGTGGTGGGCATCCCGAAGACGATCGACAACGACCTGAACGGGACCGACTACACCTTTGGCTTCGACACCGCGGTGTCCATCGCGACCGAGGCGGTCGACCGGCTGCACAGCACCGCCGAGTCGCACAAGCGGGTCATCGTGGTGGAGGTGATGGGTCGCCACGTGGGCTGGATCGCCACGCACGCCGGCATCGCCGGGGGCGCCGACGTCATCCTCGTGCCCGAGGAGCCGGCGGACCTGGCGGTGGTGGCCGAGCACCTGAAGCGCCGCTACGCGGGCGGGACGAGCTTCAGCATCGTGGTGGTGGCGGAGGGGACGAAGATCCGAACCAGCCCGGACGAGCCGGAGCATGTCGTCACCACCGGCGCGCTGGACGAGGCGGGCCGGGTGCGCCTCGGGGGCGTGGGGCAGTACGTCGCCGCGGAGATCGAGCGCCGCACCGGATTCGAGACGCGGGTCTCGGTGCTGGGCCACATCCAGCGTGGCGGCACCCCGACCGCGCACGACCGCGTGCTGGCGTCACGCTTTGGCGTTCACGCCTGCGACATGGTCGCACGGGGCGAATTCGGGAAGATGGCAGCGCTTCGCGGAAACGAGGTGACGAGCATTCCCCTCGCCGACGCCACACGAACGCTGAAGCGCGTCCCCGCCGAGTACTTCGACGTCGCCCGCGTCTTCTTCGGCTGAAAGCTCCGCGCGGGGCCCTGGGCACGCGCCCGCGAGGTGTCCAGGGCGAGGTGCCCCGGGCGAGGTGCGAGCGCAAGATGTCAGACACCTCGTAACGGGCGGGCGAGGTGCCAGGCACCTCGTCACGCGACCGCGAAGTGTCGACCGCGAGGCGGCAAGCGCGAGGTGCCAGACACCTCGTCACCGGACACCTCGTCACCGACGCCTCGTCACCGGCGGGCGAGGTACCCCGGGCGAGGTGCCAGGCACCTCGACGTGGCACCTCGACGTGGCCGAAGTGGCAGTGACGAGGTGTTTGACACCTCGAAAACAGTCGTCTTTACGATGACTTACGCCCTCCCGCGGGCGGCGCCGGGGCCCCGCACATCCAGCGCAGGAGGCGGCACGCGCCGGGCGCGGGTGCCGGGCTACTTCTCCACGCGTTTCGATGACGTGCGAGGAGACAAATGGACCTGCATTCTCTGGACATGGAGATGGTGCACGAGGACCCCGAGGACGGCCGCTGGGAAGCGTTCGTCCGGCGTGATCCGGGCGCGGACGGTCAGTTCGTGGTCGCCGTGGAGACGACGTGCATCTACTGCCGCCCCACCTGCCCGGCCCGGCGCCCGCTGCGGAAGAACGTGCGCTTCCTCCCGGACGCGGCCACGGCCGAGCGTCAGGGCTACCGCGCCTGCAAGCGCTGCAAGCCTCAGCTCGCCCAGCTCCCCTCCGAGGCGCTGGTGGCGAGGGTGAAGTCGCTCCTGCTGGCCGATCTCGAGGCTCCCCCGAGCCTGGACGCGCTCGCCCGGGCCACCGCGCTGAGCCCGGCACATCTGCAGAAGACGTTCAAGAAGCAGACGGGGCTCTCGCCGAAGGAGTTCGTGTCGGCCGCGCGCCTCGAGCGGTGGAAGGCCGAGCTCCGCGCCGGAAGGCCGGTCACCGAGGCGTGGCTGGAGGCGGGATACGGCTCCGCCGGGCGTGCGTACGCAGCCGCGCGCAAGCAGATGGGGATGAGCCCAGCGCAGTACGGCAAGGGCGGCGCCGGCCAGCGAATCACCTGGCTGGTCCTCGACACGCCACTGGGAGCGCTCCTCCTGGCCCGGACGGAGAAGGGGCTCTGCCGGGTGGCGTTCGGCCAGGACGCCTCCGCGCTCGAGTCGATGCTCCGCTCGGAGTTCCCCGCAGCGGAGCTGGAGCGCGCCTCACCGGAGTCGGATGCACGGCTCCGCGCCGCGGCGGTCGCCCTCGGGACGCCCTCGGGCGCCGAGCACATCCCGCTCGACGTCCGTGCGACCGGATTCCAGCGTCAGGTGTGGCAGGCGCTGCGGTCCATTCCCAGCGGGACGACGGCGAGCTACGCCGACGTGGCGCGCTCGGTGGGTCACCCCCGGGCGGTGCGCGCGGTGGCCCGCGCGTGCGCGACGAATCCCGTGGCCCTCGCCGTCCCCTGCCACCGCGTCGTGCACTCCGACGGCAGCCTCTCCGGCTACCGCTGGGGGCCGGAGCGCAAGCGCGCGCTGCTGGCCGCCGAGAAGGCCTCGGCCGAGGCCGCCGAGAGCTAGACGACCACCGACCCGGGCACCGCGCCACGTTCACGGCACGGTGCTCGGGCCGCGCGTCTCAGAGCTCCGGCGCCAGGAGCCTCGCCACGTCGTCGATGAGCCACCGCCGCCTGCTGGGCGGGGCGAGCGTGTTGGGACACTCCGCCGCCAGCCGCTCGATCCAGCCGCGCACGGCGGCGATCTCCGTCGGGCCGTAGAGGAGTAACGCGTCCTCGTAGTTGAGGAAGAAGCTCCGCATGTCCAGGTTCGGCGAGCCGACGTAGGCAACGATGTCGTCCACGACCATCGCCTTGCCGTGCACCATCCCGCCGAACCAGCGGAACACCACGCCCGCCTCGGCCAGCTCGGGCAGGAGCCCGCGGCGTGCCTTGTCCGCGAGCAGGTGGTTCGACACCGCGGGCATGACCATCTCGGTGCGGACGCCCCGCCTCGCGCAGAGGATGAAGGCGTGCTGCACGACGTCGTCGGGCACGTAGTAGGGGGTCACGCACGCCACGTGGGTGCGCGCGGCGTACAGCGCGGTCACCAGCGCGTCGTAGAAGGTGTCGGTCGCCATCTCCGGACCGCTCGGCACCAGCTGCATGACCGCCTCCCCCGCCGCGGGCGGGATCTCGGTCACCTGGGCCGGCTCCTCCTTGCCAGCGAACGCCCAGTCGGACACGAACAGCTGGGCGGCGTCCGCCGCCAAAGGCCCCTCCACCACGCATGCGACGTCCCGCCATCGGCCCGGTCGCGGGGTCGGCCCCATGTACTCGATGGCCATGTTCATCCCGCCGAGGAAGACGCGGTGTCCGTCGAAGACGGCGATCTTCCGGTGGCTGCGGAGGTTGCTCCGGCCGCGCACCGGGGCGTGGATCAGCGGCATGAAGGATCGCACGGCGCCGCCCGCTGCGCCCACCTCGTCCCGCGCCCGCGAGAGGATGGGACGCGAGCCGACGGCGTCGAGGAGGAGCCGGACCCGCACACCGGCGCGCGCTCGGACCGCGAGCGCACCCACGATGCTCGTCCCCACGGGGTCGTTGCCGAGGATGAACACCGTCAAGTCGATGGTCCTCTTGGCCGCCCCGATCTCGGCGAGCAGCGCCGCGTAGGCCTCCTCCCCGGTTCCCAGGAGGTGGAACGAGTTTCCCCCACGGACGCCCGGCACTCCCTCGGTCCGGAGGACCCGCGGCACGTCCACGGCCCGGTGCGTCTCGGGGAGACCGGCGCGACCGTCCGGAGCGCGCGGCGGCGCGTGCTTCCCCTTCGCCCCGCGGGGGAACTTCCGCCCTCCGAGGAGGAAGTAGAGCGGGATGCCCGCCCAGGGAGCGAAGACCAGCGCCAGGAGCCACGCCATCAGGCTCTGCGGCGCACGGCGGGTGACCAGCACCCGCATGGCCACCACCAGGCCGACGATGTGCACGGCGACGAGGAGCGGATGAGAGCGCACGAACGTCAGCACGGTCGGCCCCAGCGTAGAGGGTTCATGGCGCCGGCACGAGCGGGACGTCGAGCAGCGGTGCCCCCCGCCGCTCCGGCGCGTCGTAGTGCCACCATTCCATCCGGTTGGGGCGGAACCCGGCATCCACCATCGCCTGCCGGAGCGTCTCGCGATGCGTCCGCGCCTCGGCGGTCCCCGCATTGCTCCCGTGGTGCGCTGCCGGCCCGAAGGTGTCGAACCCGGTAGGCATCTCCACCGCCGTACCGTCCAGGGCGACGAGCGTGACGTCCACCGCCGCGCCCCGGTTGTGGTTGCTCCCGGTGTGAGGGTCCGCGACGTAGCCCTTCCGGGGCACGAGCTTCCACATCGCCCACTGGACGTGGCTCGGCCGGTAGCAGTCCCAGGCCATCAGTCGGAACCCGCGGGGCTCGAGCGCGCGCGCCACCCTGGCGAGCCGCTCCGCCACCCCCGGGAGGAGGAGGCAGCGGGCATCCTCGGGGTAGACCGCCCGCCCGAGGAAGTTGTCCTCGGTCGCGTACGGCAGTCGCACCACCAACCCCGGCACCCGCGTCGCAGCGTCGACCAGGGTGGCCCCCGTGCCGGCGTCGGGGGCGGCCGCGAACACGGCGAGGGCGGTGAGGAGATGTCCCGTCACGTCACGTAGGTCGTTGGATCCGGAACCCCCGCCGCCCGGAAGCCGTCGCGGCGGATGAGACAGCTGTCGCAGCGCCCGCAGGCCCGGCCGAGCGCATCCGGGTCGTAGCAGCTGTGGGTCATCGCGTAGTCCACGCCGAGCCGCGCGCCGGTCCGGATGATCTCCGCCTTGCGCATCCCCGACAGCGGCGCGTGGACCCGGAATCGCGCTCCCTCCACGCCAGCGCGGGTCGCGAGGTTGGCCAGCGCCTCGAAGGCGCGGATGAACTCGGGCCGGCAGTCCGGGTAGCCCGAGTAGTCCACCGCGTTGACGCCGATGAAGAGGTCGGTCGCCCCCAGCGTCTCCGCGAGACCCAGCGCCAGCGCGAGGAACAGCGTGTTCCGCGCAGGCACGTAGGTGACCGGGATGCCCGCCCCGCGCTCGGTCTCGGCGCGGTCCTTCGGGACGTCGATGTCGGCGGTCAGCGCGGAGCCTCCGACGGCCCGGAGGTCCACGGAGACCACGCGCACGTCCTCCACGCTCTGCGCTCGTGCCATGCCCCGCGCGCGCTCGAGCTCCACCCGGTGCCGCTGCCCGTAGTCCACGAGGAGGCAGCTGCAGAGGAACCCTTCGCTCCGCGCGATCGCCAGGACCGTCGCCGAGTCCAGGCCACCCGAGAGAAGAACGACCGCGCGCCGGGCGGTCATTGCTGCAGGGGTCTTCCCTGGACCGAGAAGCGGATGGTGCAGGACTGGCACTCCGGCAGGCAGCCAGCGTCGGAGTGGTTCAGGACCTGGATCTCCTCCTCCGTCACGCCACAGACCAGCGGGACGCTCCACACCCCGCTCGGGTCCCGTGGACCGAGGATCGTTCCGCCCACCGGAGGAATGCCCCCGTCGAGCACCACCGAGGGAGGAGCGCAGGTGACAGACGAGCCGAGCGCCTGCGCCTGGGACGCGCTCAGCAGCGCGATCTGGTTGCGCTCCAGGACTTGGATGTCCGGCGGCTCGAGGCCGGTGCAATTGCAGGCGGCGAACACCCGCGGGGCCAGCGCCGAGACATCGATGACCTGCCCCTCGATGACGCCGTACTCCGAGCCCGAGCCCTCGATGAAGGTCAGGTATCCCGCGTCGTAGGAAGTCACCAGCCCTCCGTCGGGAAAGCGCGAGCCCCCGTCCGGCGCCGTCGTCTGATGGTAGGTGACCGAGAAGATGACCCCCGCGTCGACGAAGAACCCTCCAGGCGCCCCGGCATCGGGGCCAGCGTCGAGGATGAGCTCCGAACAATCGTTGAACAGCGGGTCACCGACGGACTGGAGCAGGTAGGTCCCCACACGCTCGTTGCCGGGGACCGGGACCTCGCCCTTGCAGGCGAAGAGGGACACACCGAGGAGGCAGAGCGGGAGGAGCGACGCGGGGCGGAGCACGGACGCCGCCGACCTTACACGAGCCGCAGCGCGCGCTGGACCACCGCGGCGAGCGCCGCGCTCCCCGTCAACACCGCGGCCGGGTCCACCGTGTCCAGGTCCGCGCCGCGGGCCACCGGGTCCAGCCAGAGGAGCACCCGCGCCGCGGCGGCCGGAGAGGGCACGGCGACGAACGCCTCGGCCGCGGCATCCGCGAGGCCGGAGACCTCGCCCGGCCGGGTCAGCGCCTGTCCCTCATCGCCCAGCGCCAGGGCGAGCGCGACCAGGTAGGTCACCTCCACCGGGCCGAAGAGCGTCAGGGCCCCTGCGCCGAGGACGAGGTCGCCAGCGCTGGCCAGCCACGCCTCCGAGGCGCCCGAGGGGTCGAGCCAGATCTGCAGCCCCGGCGCGCCGAGCCCGGCCAGGGCCTCGTCGAGCACCGAGCGCAGATTCGGCATCTCTTCCGGGGTCACGAGCAGCACGCCCCCGGGCAGGGTCATCGACGCGCGGACCGGGCCCCGGGCCACGGGCTGCAGCGCCACCGGCGTGGCGACCGTCTCCTCCCCGGAGAACAGGGTGCCGAAGGCCGCCGAGCGCGCGGCGGCGTCCGGACGGCCGGCGTGCCCGAGCGCCCCTGCGTGCAGCGACCAGCCCTCGGCATCCACCGGATGCCTGGAGAGGAGCATGGCCCAGAGCTGCACCGCGAGCGGCGCGCCTTCCTCGGTCGCGGCCAGGGCGGTGGCGAACGTGCGCTGCGCCTCGGGCGAGAGCGACTCCAGCGAGTCGATCGGTCCGAGGATCCGCACCACGTCGGAGTGGCGGCCAGCACGCAGCGCGGTCAGCGCGAGCGCCTCGCGCTCCTCCGGGGTGTGGGCCAGCTGCTCCCGGAGCCCGAGCGCCTCCTGCGAACGCCCGAGCGACTCGGCGAGATCGGCCCGGAGACGGATGCGCTCCTCGGTGGGTGGCAGCTCCGAGAGGACACCCAGCGCCTCCGCGGCCCGGCCGAGCCGGACGTAGGCGTGGGCCAGCTCGTCCTGCCGGCCAGAGAGGACCTCCGGTCCGGAGAGCGAGGCCAGCCGCTCCGCGAGGTCGACGAACTCGGCCGGCGCCTCCTCCGCGGAGGTGAGGGCGAGCAGCTTGCTCGTCGCGGCGAACGACATCGGATCCTCGGCGGCCGCCTGCGCCCACGCCGCCCGGGCCGCGTCCGTCCAGCCGATCGCGAGGGCCAGGTCTCCGGCCTGCACGCGCAAGCTCGCGCGCTGCACCGGGTCCGGCGTCGCGTCCACCCACGCCGAGAGCGCGGACGCGGCGTCCTCCAGCCGGTTGTCGTCGCGCGCCTGCTCGAAGAGGACCTGCCACAGCTCGGCCGCGCGGGCGGGCACACGGGTCGCGAGGAGACGCAGGCCTCGCTCTCGCTCTGCACCCCGGCGACCGCGAACGTGCTGGAGGAGCGCCTCCACCAGCGCCCGCGGCGTGCTCGCGTCCACCCGCTCCAGCGCCTCGGCCAGCAGACCGTCGAGCTCGCCCAGGGCCTGGAGCCGCTGGAACGCCCGGAGGCGCTCCTCGTCCCCGGCCTCGCCCGGGGGCGAGAGGAGGGTTGCCCGGTGGAGCGCCACGGCGAGGTGCCTCTCGCGGCGCGTCTCGGCGAGCTCCGCGCAGGCCTGTCGCTCGACGGCGGTGCCGTCCTCGAGGAGGAGCGCGCCGAGCCGGCCGAGCGCATCGCCTCCCGCCTCTCCCTGCGCGAGTCCCCACAGGCTCTGACGGATGCGGGGCGCGTCCTCGAGGGCCTCGGCGATCTCCAGCGCCTGCGCGTACTGCCCGTGCGCGAGGAGGGGCTCGTAGCCGTGCTCGATCGCCTGCGAGCCGGCTCCCAGCCGGAGGAAGCGCGCCGCCCACGCGCCAGGGCCCAGCGTCCCCGGGTGCAGGCGGGCCACGCGCTCGAGCAGCTCCTGCGCCTCGGCCGGATCTCCCGCGCCCTCCCAGGCCTCCGCCGCCTCGAGGAGAAGGCTCGCACGGCCGTCGGGAGGAGCGAGCTGCGCGGCCTGGGTGAGCGAGGCCGCGGCCTTGGCCAGCTCGCTCGCGTCGCGCATGAGGCTCGCGAGGAGGAGCAGCGCATCCTGGCTGGCCTCGGTGGCCACCGACCCCCGGGCGAGCCGCGCTGCGCGAGCCTCGTCTCCGGCCTGCTGCGCTGCGAGGGCGGCCTCGTAGAGGAACCGGGCGCGCTGCGGTCCCTGTGCCAGCTCGGCGCGGGCGGCCAGCACGGTGGAGCGCGCCAGCGCGTCGTCGGGGCCCTGGAGGAGGGGGACCAGGAGCTCGAGCGCGTCGGAGTAACCCGGACCCGAGCGGCCCCCGGCCGCGAGCGGCTCGAGCAGCGCGCGGGCCTCGTCGTTCTCGCCTCGCTGGAGCAGCAGCCGCGCCAGCTCGATCTTCAGCCCGGCCGATTCCTCGCCCTGCGCGGTCTGCGCGACCAGCCCGCGCAGCACGGCGACCAGCGGCTCGACCTCGCCCCGGCGACGATGGCTGTCGGCGAGCGCGCGCAGGGCGACCACGTTCCCGGGATCGGCCTCGTGGGCGCGCTCGACCAGCGAGAGAGCGCGCGCCTGGTCGTGGAAGACCTCGGTCGCCACCTCGGCGGCCTGCACCAGGAGGTCGGCAGCCCGCGGTCCCCCGGAGGCCTGCGCCGCGCGCTCGAGGAGCGAGAGCAGATCCTGGTGACGGGAGACGGCCCGCAGGCCCGCGACCGCTCGGTCCACCACCGGAGCCTCGGAGGGCCGGAGCTCGGCGAGGGGGACCAGCGCCTCGAGGGCCTCGACCGGGTCCTCGACCAGCGCGGCGGCGCGGCGATAGAGCGCCTCGGCCTCCTCGGGCCGCGCGGTCCGCGCGAGGCGAACCGACGTGCGGAACAGCCCCGGGGCGTCCTGCCGGCGCCCGTGCACCTCGGCGAGGAGGGACAGCGCTTCGCGGCCACGCTCGCCCTCCGGGTCCGCCGCCACGACGGCCTCCAGCGCGTCGGCCGCGTCGTGCAGCGCGCCGGCCGAGAGCGCCGCGTTGCCGAGACGAAGCTGGAGCCGGGTGCGCTGGACGGTGGGCAGGTCCGGCGCGAGCTGCAGCGCGCGCCGATCGTAGGGCTGGGACGCGACAGGGCCGCCCGCGGCCGCCGCCAGATCTCCGCGGGCGAGCAGCGCCTTCACGTCGTCGTGGCTCACCCGAAGCAGCTCGTCCCATGCCTGGGCGGCGAGGAGCGCCTCGCCGGCCCGGGTCAAAAGCTCGGCCCGCTCGGCCAGTAGCGCGGGTGCCTCGGTGGGAACCGCCCGGGCACGCTGCCCCAGCAGCTCGGCCAGGGCACGCACGTCGCCCTCGACCCGCGCCCGGCGCGCAGCGAAGGCGACATCGAGCTCGGGAGCCTGATCGAACGCGCGGTCCTCGGAGGCGCGCGCATCGTCCTCGCGTCCCCCGGAGCGGAGGGCCTCCGCGGCGCGCAGCCAGCTCCGGGCGGCCTCGGCGCCCACCTGCCGCTCGGCCCGCGCGGCCTCGAGGCGACCCAGGGCGACGCCGTCACCGGCGGCCTGGAGCCGGGCCACGTGTCGGTCGTAGGCGGGATGGAAGGGATCGCCCTGGAGCAGGAGCGCGTCGAAGGGCGCGGCGTCCGCCTCCTGCCCCCGGGAGACCAGAAGGTCGGCGAGCTCCGCGGTGATGGAGGCGTCGTTCGGAGCGAAGCCGTGAGCGGCGGACAGGGCGTCCAGCGCGGCCTCCGGTTTTCCCAGCGCATGGTAGAGGCCCGCGGCGCGGCGGAGGAGGTGCGCCCGCGCGGCGCCCTCGGTGCGTCCCCGGGCCGCGGCGACGTAGTAGGCAGCCAGATCCGCTCCGCGGCCGGACCGCTCCAGCAGCTGCACCAGCAGCGCCTCGGCCGCCGGGTGGCCCGGCACCTCCGCGAGCGCGTCGCGGACCAGCGACTCGGCCTCGGACTCGTCTCCGAGCGGGCCCGCGTGGAGCTCCGCGACCTGGACCAACGCCGTGGCACGGGACTCACCTCCGGCGAGGAGCGGGACGGCACGGCGCAGCCACCCGGCCCGGGCACGCGTGTCACCGCGGCGAGCGGCGAGATCGGCGAGCTGGCCCGCGGTGTCCACGTCGGGGGCGAGCTCGAACGCCCGGGCGAGCGCGGCGCTGGCCGCGGTGGCGTCCCCGCGGCCCTCGAGGAACAGCGAGGCACGGCGCCGCTCGACCGCAGCTGCGTCGGCCTTGCGCCCGGCGCTCTCCAGCGTGCCCCGGAGACGGGCGAGGGCCTCCAGGGCCTCCTCGGCCCGGTCGGATCGAGAGGCGACGTCGGCCACCTCCTCGAACGAGCGCGAGGCAAGGGCGACGTCTCCCGTGCGCAGTGCCGCGTCGGCGCTGGCCTGGAGCGCGGCAAGCAGCGCGCCGCTGCGCCCGGTCTCGCGATGGAGCGCGACGCGGGCCTGGTGGGCGGCGAGCGGGTCGGGGAGCGCGGAGGCGGCGCCGAGCAGGAGGCGCTCGGCCAGCTCGGGATCCGCGAGCTCCGCGGCTGCCCGCTCACCCAGCTTGAGCAGGGCGCGGCCCACCTCGTCCGACGGAGGCTGGCGGAGCTGGTACGCGGCGAGCAGCTCGATGGCCTCGCGGGGATCGGTCCGGGCGCGCAGCTCGGCCAGGCGCTCCACCGCGGAGGCCGGGGCGTCGGGCCGGTCGGCCAGGCGGCGCAGCGCGGTCTCCGCCTGGGCCAGATCGCCGGACTCGGCGAGGAGGTCTGCGTGAGCGAGGAGAACTTCGGGCTCGCGCGCCGGACGGCTGCCCTGGTCGACGGCGGCGGCCACCGCGGCGAGGAGCGGCAGCGCCTCGGCATGCGAGCCGCCGGCGTAGAGGGAGAGCGCGAGCTCCGCCAGCTCGTCCCCGGTCGCGGGGACCAGCGCGTGCGCCTGACGGCGCAGCGCGAGCGCCGCGGCCCCATCGTGCGCGCCGGAGGCCAGCTGCGCGGCCTGCCGGAACAGCGCCGCCGCGCGGTCCGGCGGCAGGAGCGTCGCGAGCCGCTGCACGAACGGCGAGGCCTCGGTCCAGGCGCCGCGCCGGAGCTGGAGCGAGACCAGCCGCTCCATCGGACGTGATGCCTCGTCGTCGAGCTGGACGGCGCGGCGGAAGGCTGCCTCGGCTGCCTCGCCGCGACCCATGCGCTCGTCGAGCAGCGTCCCCAGCTCGGTGAACAGCGTGGCCCCGCGCTCGCGGGGCGCCCGCTCGGCCTCGAGCTCCAGCAGCTCGACCACCGAGGGCCAGTCGCCGGCGTGCTCCAGCAGGCCGCGCAGCCGCGGGAGAGCCCGGGGATGTCGGGGGGAGATCTTGAGGACCCGACGGTAGCTGTCCGCCGCTCCCGCGGAATCGCCACGCTCCTCGGCGAGCTCGGCTCGCTCCAGGAGCACGTCAGCCCGCAGCGGCTCGGGGGCGAGCTCGGCGGCAGCGAGCAGCGCCTCGGAGGCGGCGTCCAGCCGGCCCCGGCGGCGTTCCATCCGGGACAGCGTGCGCCATGCCTCCACCGCGTCGGGGGTCGCTCCGCTCCGCGTGGCCTCGCGCAGCGCGGCCTCGGCCAGCTCCGGGCGGGCATCGGCGAGGGCGCGGCCCAGGGAGAGCAGCCGAGGAGCGGCCTCGGCGGCGACCGTGGCGTCACGTCCCAGCGCCCGCTGCCAGGCCTCCACCTCGCCCGGCGCGTCGTCCGAGGCCTGGGCGAGGAGCGCGACCTCACGCCACAGGAGCGCGGGCTCGGCCGACTCGCCGGCCGCGCGGGTGAGCTCCTCGCGCGCAGCGGTTCGGTCGCCCCGGGCGCGGAGCAGCCGGGCCCGCTCGACCCGGTGGTGTGCGCGGGCGGCGCCGGTGGTGAGCTCCACCAGGCGGGTCCGCAGCGTGAGCGACTCGGTGTCGCTCCCCGGCACGGCCGGAGGAAGGAGCGAGACCAGCGTCTCGAGCGCCCATGCGTCGTCGGGCGACAGCTCCACGAGCCTCCGCAGCGCGTCGAGCGCCTCGCTGGGGCGATGCAGCTCCAGCGACAGCTCCACCAGCTCCCGGCACGCCGCGCGGGCCTGCTCGCCGGACAGTCGCGGCCACAGCCCGGAGAGCAGCGCCGCGAGCGCCTCCACCGCGCCTGCGCTCCGGTGCAGCGCCGCGAGCTGGAGGAGCGCGTCGATGTCGTCCGGGGCGGCGTCGGCGTACGCGCTGAGGTGGCGTCGGGCCGCCTCGGGGTCGCCGGCGCGGACCGCGCCCTCGGCCGCCATGCGCTCCAGCCGCTTGCGCTCGGCGGGCGGGACGACGGTGGGATCGGCGCGGGCGAGCGAGAGCGCGACCTCGAGGTCCTCGAGTGCCCGGCGAGGCTCGCGGGCCACGAGCAGCTCCGCGCGGCGGATGCGTGCCGGGGCGAGCGCCGGATCGAGCCTCAGCGCGTCCTCGAGGAGGCCTCCTTCCCTCGCCTCGCCGCGGGCGAGCTCGGCGCCGCGAAGGAACAGCCGGGCTGCGGCGAGCGGGTCGGCGATGAGCGCGGCCTGCCGCGCGAGGAGGGTCGCGGCCTCTGGACGGTTGCCAGCGGAGAGCTCGAGCTCGGCCAGCGCCTCGAGGATCTGTCCCGCCAGGAGCCCCCGCGGCGCGACCTCCAGCGCGGCGTAGAGCTGCCGATGCGCGGCGTCGCGCTGTCCGGCGTCGAGCAGCGCGCGAGCGCCCTTGAAGAGGAGCGGAGCCGCGGCCTCGGTACGGCCCTCGGCGAGCAGCTGACGCGCGCGGAGCGCCCAGACCTCGGCGAGCTCCTTGCTCCGGCCCAGCTTCTCGTAGAGACCCTCGAGGCGGGCGGCGAGCGCGTCGTCCCCGCGGCGGTACGGAATTGCCTCCGCGTAGTGGGCGGCGGCCGCGGCGAGATCGCCGGTCATCTCGCATGCCTGGCCCAGCTTGGCCCGGACCTCGGCGAGCTTCTCCGGCGAGCCGGTGCGTGGGAGCGTGACCAGCACGTCCTCCAGCGCGCGGCGCGCGTGCTCCGGGCGCTCGCAGCGGAGCGACAGGTCGGCGAGCTCGAGCAGCACCTCCGGGCGCGGGTCGAGACGGGCGGCCTTCTCGAGGGCGATCAGCGCCTCGCCGAAGCGGCCCAGCCGGGCCTCCTCCACCTGGGCCAGCTCGCGCAGGCAGGCCGCGGCGAGGCGCGGGTCGGCCTGGGTCTCGGCCACCCGGGCACGGGCGGCGAGCGCGGCGGCGAGGCCCGGCATGTCGGAGCGGCGGCGCTGGAGCGCGCAGAGCTCACCCCAGGCCAGGAGATCCTCGGGCTCGATCTTCAGCACCTCGGACAGCGCGCGGGCGGCGATCTCGAGGTCCGAGGCCAGGTCCTTGGCGGCGACGGCGAGGCGGCGGAGGAACTTCGCGCGGTCGGCCCCGTCGCGCGCCAGCTCGGTCAGGGTCGAGAGGCAGCGGACGAGGAGCGGACCGTCGCGGCGGGCCTCGCCGATGGCGACCAGCCCCTCGAGCGCGACCCGGTTGCGCGGATCGGAGTCGATGGCGCGGACGAGCAGGGCCTCGGCTCGGTCGGGAGCGGCCAGCCGCGTCCGCTGGAGCTCGCCGGCCTCGGCGAGGAACGCGGCCCGGCGGACGGGATCGTGAACGGTGGGCGCGGCGCGCTCCAGCGCCCGGGCGAGCGCGGCCGGATCGCCCGCGGCGCGCCAGGCGGGAACGAGCGCCTCGAGGGCCTTCGCGTCGTCGGGCACCAGGGCCAGGGCGGCCTCCCAGTGCTCGCGGGCCTGCACCTGGTCGCCGAAGCGCGCGGTGGCCAGCGCGGCCAGCGCGTGGTGGGCGGCATGCGCCGCGCGGCGAACGCCGGCGTCGGTCGGCGAGGGGCCGGCGAGCTCGACGCCTTGCTGGTAGCCGGTGACCGCCTCGGCAACGCGACCGAGCCCCTCTGCGGCGCGGGCCTGCGCGACGAGGGCCACGACGTCTCCGGGGAGCAGCGACACCGCCTCGCGGTAGCGGAGCAGCGCGTTGTCCAGCTGGCGGAGTCCCTGCTCCCAGACCTCGCCGGCGCGGAGGTTGGCCCGGCCCACGAGACCGAGGTCGTGCCGTCCGAGCGCGACGTCGCGCAGCCGGTCGAACGCCTTGAGCGCCCGGAGCGGCTCACCGGCGCGCGCACACAGCTCGCCGAGCAGCTCGAGGGCCGGTGGGAGGTCGGGGGCGAGCTTCAGCGCCGCCTCGCAGTGCAGGCGCGCCCCGGCGACGTCGTCCTCGCTCAGCGCGGAGAGCCGTGCGAGCTGAACGTGCGCCTCGGCGGACTCGACCGGGTCGCGCGCCAGCGCGGAGAGGCGGCGGTAGGCGCGGAGAGCCCCGGCGCGGTCCTGTGCCTGATCCGCGGCGCGAGCCAGCGAGCGCAGCGCGGGCAGATGGTCGGGGCGGATGCCGAGGACCGCGTGCAGCGCCTTGACCGCCATCTGCGGGGCCTGGCCCTCGGCGACGCGCGCCGCCGCCTGCGCGGCGCTGAAGGCGGAGGCCTCGTCGCCGCGCTTGCGGGCCAGCTCCACCAGCGCGAGCCAGCGCTCGGCGCTGCGGGCCGGCTCGCCGCGACGCTCGCGGACGATGGCCTCGGCCCACAGCGGCGCGGCGGAGCCCATGCGCCGCCGGGCGAGCGTCTCCACCACGTCGAGCGCGTACTCGTGGGCGGCCGGATCGGCGACCAGCAGCGCGAGCAGCCGCTCCAGCGCGAAGGGGTGCGCCTCCTCGGCGCCGGCGCCGCGCAGGTAGGCGTCGCGGGCCTCGAGAAGCTTGCCGGCGGCCACCAGCGCCTCGGCCTCGACGAACGCCCGCGCTCCCTCGAGCGTGAGGAGCAGCTCCTCGTCGAGCAGGGCCGGCGGTGGCAGCGCTCCCGAGGCGAAGCGCAGCCGGAGGCCCAGCGGGGACACCTCCACGCCGGCGAGGCGCGCCCCGTCGAGCGAAGGCATCCGGAAGCCCCGGGAGACGGCGGCGAGCTGGACCAGCTGGGGAAGGACCCGCGCCGAGAAGCCATTCGCGCCGCGCACCTCGACGTCGGGCAGCGCGGCCGCGCCCTGGACCGCCCGCGACAGCACCAGCGGAACGGTGGCCGCAGGGACCGGCGAGTATCCGTACATCCGGACGTCGTAGAGGTAGACGGCAAGCCGTTCCCCATCGGCGTCGAAGGCGACCTTGAACGTCGTGCCGGCCGGCGACGGACCCTTCAGCCGCGCCTCGCCCTCGATCCACCCCTGGCGGAAGTTGAGGGCGACGTCCGAGACCTCGAGCGCCGAGGCGGTCGTCTCCTGAACGCTCCGCCGGATCAGCTCGGCGTCGACTGCCACCTCCAGGAAGCCGAAGTGGAGCTTGCGACGCTGGTACTTCTGCGGGCCGGCGCCGACGTTGAAGGGGAAGCTGACATCGGGAATCTGAAGCCCGAAGTCGACGACGGTGACTCCGGGGCGCAGCTCGATCGGCGGGAAACCGACGAACGCGCGCCGGTCCAGCAGTCGAAGCTCGGGCCCGGCCGGCCGTCCTTCCGGAGCGGGCGGGACCGAGCCTCCGGACGTGTCCTCGGAAGCCATGAAAGGTGCGGCCGCCGACGGTACCACCCACCCTCAGGCCCCCCAAAAAAGGGGCATTTCCGGTCGATCGCCCGCTGGGTAGGCGCGCGGACGACAGTGAGGAGGGGCCCGCCGGGCTGGTAACGTTCGATCGGCCGTGCTCGAGCCGAACTCACTGGTCCTCGGGGAACGCTTCCGCGTGCTGGGCCACCTCGGGGGTGGCGGCATGGGCGAGGTCTACCTGGCCGAGCAGGTCAGCCTGGGCCGGCGCGTGGCCCTCAAGGTGCTCCGCCGGGAGGTGGGGCAGCAGCCAGGCATGAGCGAGCGCTTCCGCCGCGAGGCCCGGCTGCTCTCGAGCGTCGAGCACCCCGCCGTGGTCCGGGTCATCGACTTCGGGCAGTCGCACGACTCGACCTGTCTGGTGATGGAGTTCGCCGAAGGGGAGACGCTCCTCCAGCACCTCGGCAACGGCCCCCTGGCCCCCGACCGCGGCCGCCGCGTCCTGATGCAGCTGGCGGAGGGGCTCGCGGCCATCCACGACAAGGGCATCATCCACCGGGACCTCAAGCCGGAGAACGTCGTGCTCACCCCGGGGTCGCGGGGCGAGCAGGCGCGGCTCCTGGACTTCGGCATCGCCAAGCTCCTCGAGCCGGACCCGGACGCCAAGGGCCTGAGCCAGGTCGGGGTCGTGCTGGGAACCCCGGAGTACCTCTCGCCCGAGCAGGCGATGGGGCATCCGCTGGACGCCCGCAGCGACATCTACTCGCTCGGGGTCCTGGCCTACCGGGTGCTCTCGGGAAACCTGCCCTTCAACGGCCCGAACGCGCGCGACTACCTGCTCCAGCACATCGGCACGGTGCCGACACCCCTGGTCGAGAACACGCCGACGATGGCCGATGACCCGGACCTGTCGGCGATCATCATGCGCTGCCTGGCGAAGGAGCCGCGGGGGCGGTTCCAGACCGCGGAGGACCTGGTCCGCGCGCTGGAGGCGCCACCCCAGGTCGCCGGGCGGATCCTGCCTCTGCTCCCCCGCGCGATCTCGACGGTCTCGGAGGTCATCTTCGCGCGCCGGCCGCAGACGGAGGGGCGGCCCGCTCCCGAGACGCCCCTGCTCGAGCTGCCCACCGGGGCCGTCACCCCGGTGCCGCCACCCCGGGTGGCGGACACGCTCTCCTCGAGCCTGGGTCCCCCCCGCTGGCGGACTCCGGCGCTGGTCGGTCTGGGCGCGCTGGTGGCCGCGGTGGCGTTCCTGGCGCTGCGCGGACGCTCCTCGCCGCTGGACGAGGCGGCGGCGCAGCTCGACGCGGGGAAGGCGCGCGAGGCGCTGACGACGCTCGAGCGGCTGGAGAAGTCGGGCACGCCGGCGGCCGAGGTGGCGGGGCTCCGGGCGGCCGCCCTGCACGCGGTGCGCGACCACGCGACCGAGCTCAAGGTCCTGCTCGCTTCGCGCGATGCGAGCTCGGTGCTGGACCGGCGCGCCCTGGCAGGCGTCGCCGAGGATCTCGCGCACGAGGGTGGCGAGGGGCCGCGCTCGGACTTCCTGGACCGGCTGGACGCGGGCCGGTCGACGGGGGTGCTGCGGGCCATCGCCGAGTCGGGGACCGGAGACGCCGCCTGGGGCGCGCTCCGCTACCTCGAGTCACAGCACCGGACGGAGACGCTGGACCTGGTGGGGGTGTACGGGAAGTGGCTGGACGGGACGGATTGCGCGGCCCGGGTGGTGGCGGCGCGGCGGCTGGGTGAGCTGGGGAGGCCGCAGGCGGTGGCCGCGCTGCAGAAGGCGCGGAAGAAGAAGATGCCGCACGGCTGCGGGCAGGACGAGATCGCCGAGGCGCTGAAGGTCCTCGAGCGGAACTGAGGAGGGGCCCGGGATGGCGCTGGAGATGCGCGCGGTGTGCGAGCGCTGCGGCGGGGCCCTGAGCGCCGACGGCCCGGCGCGGATCTGCAGCTTCGAATGTACCTTCTGTGTCGCGTGCACCGAGGCGATGAAGGGCGTCTGCCCGAACTGCGGCGGTGAGCTGGTCCCGAGGCCGAGGCGAACGAAGAAGCAGGGCTGAGCCCGAGACGGCGAGGCCCCCTCAGGCCACGAACGCCGTCCCGAGGCTGCCCGGCTCGCGCGCTTCCTCGAGGATCGCGGTGGGCGGATCGATCCCGACGATGTGGACCGCCTCGATGCCCTCCTCGAGCATTGCCAGCGACTCCTCCACCTTGGGGATCATCCCGCCGGAGATGACGCCGGACGCGATCTGCTCGCGCGCCTCGGCGGCGGTGAGCCTGGGCATGCGGGTCGAGACGTCGTTCTTGTCGCGGAGCACGCCGGGCACGTTGGAGACCAGGAACAGCTTCGCGGCCCGGAGCTTCGCCGCGACGCGCGCCGCGACGGTGTCGGCGTTGATGTTGAAGACGTTCCCGCCCGCATCGCCGCCCAGCGAGCCCATCACCGGGACGAACCCGACGCTGGCGAGCTTCTCCAGCGCCGCGGTGTCCACCGAGACGATGTCGCCCACCAGGCCGAGATCCACCGGGTCCGGCCCCGCCCCGGTGATGACCTTCGGCGGCCGCCGGACGGCGTCCACCAGGCCCGCCGACACCCCGGTGGTGCAGAGCGCCGGGACCTCGGCCAGCCGCATCGCCGCCGCGACGTCGACCGAGACCTGCCCGGCGAGCGCCATCTTCATCACCTCGAGCGTCTCCGGGTCCGTCACCCGGCGGCCACCGACGATGGTGGGCTCGAGCCCCAGCCGCCGCCCCAGCTCGGTCGCCTGGGGCCCGGCGCCGTGGACGATGCAGACCCGGATGCCGGCGGAGAGGAACTCGCCCACCGCGGCGCCGACGCTTCCGGCCAGGCGGGTCCGATCCGCGGCGAGCTCTCCGCCGACCTTCACCACGAACCACCGGCCGGCGAAGTCGGAGAGCGCGCTCACGGCCACAGCCCCGGCTCCTTGAGGGTGAGCGTCTCGTCGAAGCCCATCATGACGTTGAACGCCTGGATCGCCTGCCCGGCACCGCCCTTGACCAGGTTGTCCAGGGCGCTGAAGCACACCGCACGCCGGGTGTTCCCGGTCGGCGCGCCGAGGGCGAAGCCCACCTCCACGTAGTTGCCGCCGGCCACCGCGACCACCTCCGGCTGGCGGCCCTCGACGACACGGACGAAGGGCTCACCCGCGTAGCAGCCGGTCCAGGCCTCCCGGAGCTGCTCGGCGGTGGTGGACGCCGGCAGGTCCACGAAGCTGGTGGCGAAGATCCCACGAGGGAGCGGCGCCGAGACCGGGACGAACTCCAGGGCGAGCTCTTTCCCGCCGGCTCCGTGCAGCGTCTGCAGGATCTCCGGGACGTGCTGGTGGTCCAGGGGCTTGTAGGTCCGGAGGTTCACCGCCCGGAGCGGATGATGGGTGGTGAGCTGCGGATTGGCGCCCGAGCCCGAGCTGCCGGTGGCGGCGACCGTGTGCACCGGCCCGGTGAGCATGCCCGCGCGCGCCAGCGGGAGCAGGCCCAGGGCAATGGTGGTCGCGAAGCAGCCCGGCGAGGCGATGTACCTCGCCTTGGCGATCGCCGCGCGGTTCACCTCCGGCATCCCGTAGGTGAAGACCCCGTCGGTGAGCGATTTCGGCGAGGGGTGGGCGACCCCGTAGTAGCGCTCGTACGCCGCCGGGTCGCGCAGGCGGAAGTCGCCCGAGAGGTCCACGATGCGCACGCCCGAGCCGAGGATGGCCTGGACCACCTTTGCCGTCGTCTTGTGCGGCATGGCGAGGAAGGCCACGTCCATCCCGGCGACGGCCTGCTCGGGGGCCAGCTCCTGGAAGGTCAGGTCGGTCAGCCCGGCGAGGCTGAAGTGAACCTCGCCGACCTTCTTGCCGATGTTGTCCGCCGCGGTGACCCGCGCGACCTGGACCTGGGGGTGGAACAGCAGCCGGCGGAGGATCTCCGCCCCGCCGTAGCCGGTGCCACCGATGAGGACTGCCTGGAGACGGGCCATGATGGCCGGGCACCCTGCCAGAGTGTCGGCACCCAGGAAAGACGCCTGCTCAGCGCTGGCGGTCCCACCTGTAGGTGAGGTCGCCCGGGTCCCACGACGCGAGGGGTCGTGTCGAGGGCACCTCCCGGAAGCCCAGCGCTTCCAGCAGCCGGCGAGAGGGCGTGTTCCCCGGGGTGGTGCAGGCCCAGACCTCGTCGACCCCGAGCTGCTCCAGGAGCCAGCCCACCGCGACGCGCGCGTGCCCCTGCCCACGGCGGACCTGGCCGAAGACGTAGGCGACCTCCGCCCATCGCTCCTCGTCGTGAACCGTCGCCTCGATCCGCCCGAGGTACGGTCCACCGGAGAGCCGGACGGCGTGGTTGATCCACCGCTCGCCGGGGCGACCCGGACCGGCGGCGCGCCGCGCGTAGAGGGCACGCATCTGGGTCTCGGTCGCACCGTCGTTCCCGAGGATGTGCTCCCAGACGCGTGCATCCCCGAGCACCGGGAAGAGCTCCGTCGCGTGGTCCGGACGGAGCGGCTCGAAGACCAGGGACGGTTCCTGGGAACGGGCGTGCGCGTGCGCCATCGAAGCCCGGAAAGCCGAGCACGGCGCCCCCCCGACGTCCATCGCCGAAAGGGGATAGTCCGGGAAACACCGCATCGATGTCCTGTCACGAGGTGTCTGGCACCTCGACGCGCAACCCGGGACCGGTCCGGACTGTCCTGTCTCGAAGTGCCCCGGATCGAGCCCGGGGCCTCTCAGGGCGCGCGCTCGCGCTCCTGCGCCGCGAGCGACGCGTCGAGGTCGCGCTCCACCTCGTCCAGGTGCCGCCCGAGCTCGCCCGGGTCGACGAAGGGATTGGCGCCATCGCCGCGCTTCCGGGCGTGCGCGAGGCGAGCCGCCTTCCCGGTGAGGTCGAACCAGAACCCGTGCGCCGCGAGCATCACGTCCGCCCGGAGCGAGCGGAGCCGGGTGATCGACCGCCGCGCATCGGCGGCGACGGCCGGGTAGACCGGATTGTTGGTGAGCTTGAAGGGAGAGACCACCAGCCCGCAGACGAAGATCACGTCGAGGGTCCGGCCACCCTCCTCGACTCGCGTGGACCAGGTCGTGCAGCCGCGGGTGTGGCCGGGGGTGAGCGTCGCGGTCAGGGTCACGTCGCCGAGGCGGATCTCCTCTCCGTCCCGGACGTGCTGGTCCGGCGTGACCGGCTCGAAGGAATAGTCGTCGCCGTACGCGAAGTCGCCCAGCCCGCCCCGGTCCATCTCCGCCCCGTCCGCCTCGCTGGCCAGGATGCGCGCTCCGGACCGGCGCTTGACCTCGGCGAATCCTCCGCAGTGGTCGAAGTGAGCGTGGCTGTTGAGGATCAGCTTCACGTCAGCGAGGTGGAACCCGAGGGCCTCGATGTTCCGTTCCAGCATGGGGACCATCTCCGCCGGGCCGGTATCCAGAAGCACGTGCCCCGCCGGGGTGGTCAGGAGGAAGGCGCTCAGCCCGCTCGCGCCGACGTAGTGCACGTTCCCCACGAGCCGGAACGGACGGACCGGCTTCATGAGGTCGGCCCGCAGCGACTTCACCTGGGCAGCAGGCAGCGGCTTCGCCGTCGTGTCGCGCCGGTCGGCCACGATGAGCCAGCCTTTTTCTCCGGGGCGGAGCGTGAGCCGGTCCCGGCGCCGCTCCCTGGGCGACTCGACCCACAGGACCGCCGTGGCCTCGGCCGCGCTCGCATGGAGCGACTCGACCCGGCGCACGCGCCGCGACTCATCGGGTGCGACCCCGTCCAGACGCGCGGCGAGGGCGTCCACCGTGACGGGCACCCACCTGGGCCCGCGCTTCTCGACGACGCTCGCACCAGGGGCGAAGACGTTTCTCAGCGCTTCCGGCGAGCCGAAGCCGTCCGCCCCGAAGTAGCGCTCGACGACCTGTCGCACGTCGGCCTCGGGGGCCGCCGGAGCGGCGAGGGCCGGAGGCGTCGAAGCGGACAGGAGAAGGGCCGCCACGGCCCACCCGCGGCCCGACGTCGAACGCCTCACGCCGGGGCGCCGGCGCGAAATGGGAAGGAGATCTCCAGCCAACCCGGCTCCGCGGGAACCGTCATCTCCCGCTTCGGTCCCTGCAGCGCGTGGCCGTGGCGAGTCATCCAGTCACGCAGCGTCCGGTACCCGAGCTCGGCCTGCGCGTCGTCGTCCACGGTGCGGACCGTCGCGACCTCGACCGAGGGTAGCTCGAACATCGAGAGACGCCCCCGGGCACGGGTCGAGCGGGGCACCTCGACGAACGCCGCCGCGGCGAGGGCGCCCTCCCCGGCGCAGCGGTGCCAGAGCACGCCCTCGCGCCCACAGCCCGGCCGGTCCAGTCCGCGGCGCAGCTCGAGGAAGAGCTCCGAGACATCGGAGACGTCGGACAGGCGATCGCCCACGCTCGCCACCCACCGGGCCGGCTCGAGACGGATGCCCACCGGAGCATCGACCCGTCCGAGGTCGGACCGAGCGAGGCGGGCCCGCAGCGCGACGAGCTGCGAGGACTGATGGACGATGCTCCGCTCGAGGCGTTCCCGGGCGACGGTCAGCATCTGCCGCTCGGCGGGCTCGGCAACCAGCGCCTGCCGGACCTCGTCCAGCCGCAACCCGAGCCTGCGAAGCGCGACCACCCGGCGCGCGACCTGGATCTGGTCGAGCGCGTACAGGCGGTACCCGGTGCGGAGATCGACCTGCGCGGGCCGGAGGACCTCCACCGCGTCGTAGAAGCGGAGGGTCCGGACCGGGAGTCCGGTCAGCCGGGCGAACTCGCCGATGCGCAGCATCCGGGTCATTCGAAGCTCGTCAGGGGCGACCATAAACGAGTCCCACCAGCTTCCAGCCGCCGTCGGCCACCCGGAGCAGCGAACCGTAGGTGACGATGCGATCGGCACCCTGCCCGTGCGTCATCCTGGCCACGGCCACGTCGCTCGCCACCTCCACCCAGTCGACCTCGCGGGCGGACGGCCGCGCCTTTCCCTGCGCCCGGGCATGGTCCAGCCGCGCCTGCCAGCCCGGCACGGACACCGCCACCAGCTCTCCGCGATCGACGGCGTAGGTCTGTGCGCGGCTCAGAGCGGTCGAGCCGAGCCGGGCGCCATCCCCCGCGTCGATCGCCTGGAACGCCCGCGCGAGGACCTCGCGGATGGCCTTCTGCTCGGCGTCGACCTGCGCCGGCGCCGGGAGCGGGGCATCCGCCGGCTCGCGGCGGTGGAACACCTTCAGGACGATGCGCCATCGCCCGTCGACGCGGAGCAGGCTCACCAGGTCGTCGAACTGGTGGGTGGGAAACTCGGAGTGGAGGCGGGCCACCGCCGCGTCCCCGGCCACCTCCACCGAGACGATGCGCCGGACCGTCGCGGGTTGTCGGGTGGTCGCTGCTCGGAGCCGCTCCGCCCAGGCGTGCCGGTCCAGCTCCTGGACGCGACCGTCCTTGTCCACCGAGTACATCCCGAGCGTCGGGTGGAAGGCGATCTCCAGCTCGGAGGCGGCGTTCTCGTCGCCGGAGCGAAAGTAGTGGCGAACGGTCTCCTCGACCGCGGCCCGGTCCGCCGAGGGAAGAGGCGCCGCCGTGGCGAGGACCGCGGGGAGCCCGAGGGAGAGAAGTGACGACATGCGTGACCTCCAGGTGAGGTCACGTGTCTTCGACCCTCCAGCCACTGGAGAGTCAACCCAGGGGTTCGTGGCTCCGGAGCGTCCGCGGGCCGTGAGGCGTGCGGAGGTGCGCCGTCAGACGGGGAACGGGCCCGGGCGAGCACCGCCCGGTCAGCCCGAGCGCATCGAGCTGCCGCTGGATCTCGGAGGCGCGCGGGTGCTCGAGCTCGAGCGCCTCGAGGCTCACGCCGAGATCCGGCAGGCGGGCCGCGGGGTGCGCGGACCCAGCCCAGCAGATGAGGCTCGGGACGACGCCCCCGGCGGGCAGCGTGCCGTCGGTCCGGACCGTCAGCTGCCAGGAGAGATCGCCGCGCTGGAATGGCTCCCAGGGTCCCACGTCGATGGAGAGGGCCGGGTCTCGGTCGCGTCGACGCGGGCGACCCAGTGCACCAGCCGTGGACCCGAGGCGAGGCGGGCCTGCATCGCCGGGGCGTCCAGCTCGAACCAGCGGGGTCTGCCTGGCGTCGTGGCATCGGGATCGATCGCGATCAGCTCGAGATACGTCAGCGGGCCGAGGCGAAGCAGCCGGTTGTGCGTCCCCATCCGCGCGTGGCGGCCTCCGGTCGGGAGCGCGACGCCGAGGAAGTCGTCCAGCTCCCGCCCGTCGAGGGAGGTCGCGGCGACGGCGAGGTGATCGATGGATGGGCTCACGGCCGGCGCCTCCGTCCTCAGCTGGCCGACCGCCGGGGGATGCCCGAGCCCGTGGGACCCGAGAACTCGGCGGTCCGCATGGCGGCGTAATCGTCCGCCTCCATCGTGGTGAGGATCGACTCCGTCGTCTTCTGCTCCACCCCGAGCGAGGTGAGCACGAGGCGGGAGAAGCGGAGCGTTCCCTCGAGGGAGAGCGCGACCACGTGCTCCACGCCCAGCTGCCGCATCGACTCCTGCTGCCCGAGCGTCTGCACCGAGACCAGGGTGGGCACCCCGGGGTGGAAGCGCTTGAGCGCGTCGACCAGTCGCCGGCCGATCGGGAACTCCGGCACGGCGACGATGACCGCCCGGGCCCGGTCCACGTCGAGCGTGGTGAGGAGGGCCGGGTCGGACAGATCCGCGTAGCGGACCTCGTGTCCGAGGCGCCTGGCCAGCCGGAGTCGATCGAGATCCTCGTCCACCGCCACGAACGGGATGCCGGCGGCCTCGAGGATGAGGCACACCCCTCGCCCGCCCGCGCCGTAGCCAGCGACGACCACCCGCCCGGCCACGCTCGGCATCTTTCCCGACGAGGCGGCGACCTTCCGCAGGTGCGCGGTCAGCCGGTAGGTCAGGTTGACCAGCAGCGGCGAGATGATGAACGACACCGAGATGAAGGTGAGGCTCAGCGCGTAGACGCGGGGCGAGAGCAGCCCGGTGGAGCGGGCGCTTCCGAGGATGACGTAGCCCACCTCGTCGAAGGGCATCAGCAGCACGGCGGTGAGCAGCGAGGCCCGCAGCCCGAAGCGGAAGACGAGCCCCAGCCCTACCCCGACCCCGACCTTCACGGCCAGGAGGGCGAGCAGCAGCATCATCGGCCCTCCTCCGGCCGCGAGCACCTCGCGCCAGTCCAGCGCCATGCCGATGGTGATGAAGAAGAGGCCGAGGAGGAGCTGCTTCGCCGGGTCCACCGCCACCTTCAGCTGATCCACGTAGATGGAGCCCGAGAGATTGACCCCGAGGACGAACGCGCCGAGCGCCATCGAGACGCCGAGGCTGTCCAGGGTCGCGGCGGTGCCGAACACCGCGGCGATGATGGTGAGGGTGAAGGCTCCCGAGCCGAGGTTGGTGGCGGTCAAGGTGAGCAGGCGCGGCAGCACCCACCGCGCGCCCACCTGGATGGCGAGGATGACACCGAGCACCTCCGCGGTGCGGCGGAGCCCCGGGGCATGGATGCTGCCCACGGGCCCACCGAGCAGCGGGATGACGGTGAGCAGCGCGATCAGGACGAAGCTCTGGAGGATCTGCACCGCGATCGTCGCGCGCCCCTGCAGACTCCCTGTATCCCCGTGCTCGGCCAGCGCGGGCAGGGCGACCGCCGCGGAGCTCATCGCCAGCGCCAGGCCGATGACCACCACCGGCTGACCGCTGCCGACCCCCTGGAGGAGGAGCACGCCGGCGATCGCCGCGGTGGAGAGGACGTACTGGGCCGTTCCGAGGCCGACGACCATGCCTCGCATCGCCCACAGTCGCGCGGGGCGGATGTCGAGGCCGAGGAGGAAGAGCAGAAGGACGATGCCGATCTCCCCGATCGCCTGCAGCTCGTCCACGTGCTCGATCCCGAGGAGCGGATGCGGCGAATGCGGGCCGAGCGCCGCGCCCACCACCAGCAGTCCCAGGGTCGAGCCGAGGTTCAGCTTGCGGGCGACGCTCACCGCGACGGCGGTCACCGCGAGGACGATGGCCACCGCCCGCATCAGCTGGTCGATGTCCACGTGCTCGCCCTCCGGAGGGCGGACTCTAGCGCAGGCGCGCGCGGAGGCCGGCGTTCAGCCCGGAACCTCGAGCGTCCCTCGGGCGACCACCACCGCCCGGCCGCCCACGGACACCGACCGGACATCCTCGGGCGTCCCCTCCAGGTGGACGTCGACCGCACCGGGGCGTCCCATCCAGTGGCCCTGCTCGGCGACGAAATCGTGCTCGCGGACCAGCCGGTGGTGGAAGAGGTAAGCGCCCATCCCGCCGGTGGCCGAGCCGGTGACGGGATCCTCGGTCAGGTCCGGAGGCACGCCGAAATGGCGGGCGAAGGTGCGGCCGGCGGGCGTGGCGCCCTCCAGGACGAAGAGGTGCACGCTGAAGAATTTCTCGCGCGCGCGGAGCGCCGAGTAGGCCGGAATGTCGAGCCGTGCCCGCCGGAGCGCCTCGGCGTTGACCACCGGGACCATCAGCTGCGGCGTGCCGGTGCTCACGACTTGCACCGGAGCGTCGGCGCGGACGTCGGAGGCCTGCAGCCCGAGGACGGGGGCGATGGCCGTCCGGTCGAGCACCTGGAGGAACTCGGGGCGACGCTGGGTCATCACCACCCGAGGAAGGCCGGTGGCGGGCTTCTCGTAGGCGATGGAGATGGGCCCGTCGCGCAGGACGAAGGTGACCTCGGTCCGCGCTCCGGTCGGCACGAGCCTGCCCGCGTCGGCGAGCGCGGTGGTGGTGGCGATGGTGGGGTGGCCGGCGAGCGGGATCTCCTCGCCCGGCGTGTAGTACCGGACGTCGAAGCGGGTGCCGCTGCCCCCGAGGACGTACGCGGTCTCGCTCTGGTTCATCTCCCGGGCGATGGCCTGCATCTGCTCGCGGGAGAGCCCTCCGGCGTCGAGCACGACGGCGCAGGCGTTCCCGGCGAAGTGGCGATCGGTGAAGGCGTCGACGAGGAGCAGGGGGAGAGCGGGCATGGCACGCCGCACTCCACCACGCGTGGGCCAGGTCGGATCGGTACAGTCGGCCTCGATCACCCGGCCCGTCTCGGCTCAGGCCGCCGCTTCCGCTCGAGGCGAAGTCCGGAGGCGATCGTAGGTGCCGCGGGCGAGCTCGGGCCAGCCGAGGCGCCGGCGCATGCGGCGGAGGGCCTTCCGGTACGCCGGGCCGTCGACGTAGGTCGCGTGGCGGTCGGTGGTGATGAAGTGGATGCCGCCGGTCAGGTCGGGGTGGTCGCCGGTGATCATCGCGTCGACCGCCTGCGCCGCCGCGCCGCCCTCCGCGCGCGCGACGATGGCGCGGGCGATGAGGTCCGCCATGTCGTCGAACATCCGGTAGGCGCCGTTGTTCGTCTCGAGGAAGCCCATCACGTAGAGCCGCGGGTTCTCCCGGCTGAACATGGCCATGTAGAGGTCTGGCCGGTGCCCCTTCCACCGGAACTGTTCCTGGGGGACGTAGGGGATGCCCCAGTCGTACCCGGTGGCACAGAGCACGAGGTCGATCTCCTCGGTGCGGCCATCCTTGAAGTGCACCGTCCGCCCCGCGAACCGCTCGACGTCGGGCATGGCCTTCAGATCGCCGTGGGCGAGGAAGTGCAGCACCTGGGTGTTGAGGATGGGGTGAGTCTCGAAGATGCGGTGATCGGGCCGGGGAAGCCCGAACCGGCTCACGTCTCCGTTGAGCAGGCGGAGCAGGACGCCGAAGACCCGCTGCTCGAGCCAGCGCGGCATCGGGGGGGCCTCGGCGGCGAAGACGTCCGCCGGCTTGCCGAAGATGTGCTTGGGGATGAAGTGGTAGCCCCGGCGGACGCTGAGGAACGCCCGCGCCGCGGTGCGAGCGGCGTCGCAGGCGATGTCCGCGCCCGAGTTCCCCGCGCCGATGATCAGCACCCGCTTGCCACGGAGCTCCTCCGCCGAGCGGTAGGTCTGCGTGTGGCGCATCTCGCCGGCGAACACGCCGGGGTAGCTGGGCATCACCGGATGCCAGTTGGTCCCGTTGGCGCAGATCAGCGAGGCGTAGCTGCGGACCTCGCCGGTGGACAGCGTCACCTTCCACAGACCGCCGTCCGGAACGGCGGAGCTCACGCCGGTGTCGAAGCGGATGTGCTCGCGCAGACGGAAGGCGTCGGCGAACGAGCGCATGTAGGCGAGGACCTGCCGGTGCGAGGGGTAGTCCGGGTAGTCCTCGGGCATCGGGAAGTCGTGGAAGTGCGACTGGCTCCTGGAGGAGATGAAGTGCGCCGAGTCGTAGACCGGCGACCCCGGGTTCGCCTGATCCCAGAGCCCACCCACGTCGCGATGCCGCTCGTAGACGTCGAAGGGGATGCCCTGGGCGAGAAAGGCTCGCGCCAGGGACAGGCCAGCCGGTCCCGCCCCCACCACGCACACCCGACCGATGTTCGACATGTCCTTCTCCCGTTCGGCGCGGCGGACACTAGCGCAGTCCGAAAGGAGTGCCGCAAGCCCGCGCGACATCGCAACCCTGCCGCGCCGTGCCAGCCCTCCGGCCGGTCGTCCCCGACCCGCGGGATGGCCAGGCTGGCGGTGGCCTGCGTGGGCTGTGGTACAGGGAGGCTCCCCCGATGCTCCTGCTCCGCGACGTCCAGAAGACCGATCTGCCCCATCTCCGGCGCCTCGCGGCGGTGCTCAACACCGTCAACCTCTCCGACGACGAGGAGACGCTGGAGCGGCTGATCGACGTGTCGGTGCGGAGCTTCGCCGGGAAGGTGAAGGACCCCTTCGAGCGCGAGTACCTCTTCGTCCTCGAGGAGCCGCGCACCGGCGCCGTCATCGGCACCAGCATGGTCATCGCCCAGCACGGGACCTACGACGCCCCCCACATCTACTACGAGGTCAGCGAGCGCGAGCACTACTCGGCGTCCCTCGACCGCCACTTCCGGCACAAGGTCCTCTCCATCGCCTACAACTACGAGGGGCCGACGGAGATCGGGGGCCTGGTGGTGGACCCTCTGCACCGCAGCGGTCCGGAGAAGCCCGGCAAGCAGCTCTCCTACGTGCGTTTCCTGTACATCGCGATGCACCGGAACAATTTCCGGGACCACGTGCTCGCCGAGCTGATGCCTCCCCTGATGACCGACGGGCGCAGCGTGCTCTGGGAATGCGTGGGCAAGCGCTTCACCGGCCTCACCTACTCCGAGGCCGACAAGCTCAGCCGGCAGAACAAGGAGTTCATCAAGGACCTGTTCCCCTCCTCGGACATCTTCGTGACCCTCTTCCCCGAGCGCGCGCAGCGGGTGGTCGGCCAGGTCGGTCCGCAGACCCATGGGGTGCAGCGGATGCTGGAGCGGATCGGCTTCCGCTACGTCGAGCGGGTCGACCCCTTCGATGGTGGGCCGCACTTCGAGTGCCGCACCTCGGAGGTCACCCTCCTCCGCAAGTACCGCACCGCGCGGGTGGCCCCGGAGGACCTCGCGCTCGAGGTCGCCGAGGACATGCTGGTGAGCGTGGAGCGCGAATCCGGGCGAAACCGCTTCCGCGCGGTGCGGAGCCAGGTCCGCATCGACGACCAGATCGTGTACCTGCCGGCCCAGGCGAAGGAGTTGCTCGGTGTGAGCAGCGGGGTGAAGGTGTCACTCATCCCGTTCGAGTCGGGGTAGGCGACGACGGGTAGAGTCCACGTCGGATGGGCGGCAAGCGCTTTCTCTTCGTCTTCGGGGTGCTGGGCGGGATCGCCTCCGGGCTGGTCACCGCGGCGCTGCTCGATCGGCTCGACCCTGGGCACTTCCCGCCGGTGCTCTACCCGGTGGTGATGGCGATCAACATCCTCGGATTCACCGTGGGCGGCTGGCTCACCTGGCTCCGCTGGGCGCGCTCGGGGCAGGAGGCCCGGGCGCGAATCATCGCCCAGCTGGCGAGCGGCAACCTCGCGACCGAGGTCGCCCCGGGCGAGAGCCAGGAGGACGTCCGGCGACTGATCCTCTCGCTGCGTCGCGCCCTGTTCCAGGTGCAGCGGGTGACGGGGAACATCCAGCGGACCGGGAAGGGCGTGGGCGAGCAGTCGCAGGCGCTGCTCGAGTCGGCCCGCCGACAGGGAGCGGCGGTGGACCGCTCGCTGGGCTCGGTGCACGGGATGGGGAACTCGCTGCAGGTGGCCGGCGAGCGGCTGACCCAGGTGGCGACCTTCGCCGAGGAGACGACCGGGGCGCTGGCGGAGATGACCGTCCGCATCGAGCAGGTGGCCACGGCCCTGGGCACGCTCGACCAGTTCGCGCTCCGCACCACCGAGCGCGTGCAGATCATGAGCGAGGGCCTCTCGGCGGTGGCGAGCAGCGGCGACGTGCTCGCCCGCTTCGCCGGCGAGGCCGCCGCCTTCGTCACCTCGGTGGAGGAGGGCATCGACGCCGTGCGCCGCCGCGCGGGCGAGACCGGCGACCTGGCCCGACTGGTGACCAGCACCGCCGAGCGCGGCGAGGCGCTGGTGAACGACTCGGTCCAGGGCATGTACCGGGTAGAGGAATCCATCCGCCGGGCCTCGGAGATCGTGGAGGCGCTCGGCCACCGCAGCCAGGAGATCGGACGCATCGTCGACGTCATCCAGGAGGTCGCGGACCAGACCAACCTCCTGTCCCTGAACGCGGCGATCATCGCCGCCCAGGCCGGCGAGCAGGGTCTGGCCTTCGGGGTGGTGGCGGAGGAGATCCGGTCGCTGGCCGAACGCACCGCGCGCAGCACGCGGGAGATCGCCGCCATCGTCCGGCAGACCCGCGGTCAGGTGGACGCGGCGGTGACCCACGTGCAGGAGGGGCGGGAGCGCGCGACGGCGGGCGTGGCCCTCGGTGACCGGGCGGCCTCGTCGCTCAAGGAGATCCGCGCCACCACCCAGCGCACCTTTGCCGCGGTGGAGGCCACCGTCGCGGAGACGGTCCGCCTCGAGGCGCAGGGCGGCCACGTCGTCCAGGCCTCCACCCGGGTGGCCAACCGGATCGTGGAGCTCACCCGCGCCTCGGTGGAGCAGGCCGAGGCCGGCCGCCAGCTGGTGCGCCAGACCCAGGAGATGGCCCGGCTCGCCCAGGGCGCATCCGCCAAGGCCGAGGGCCAGGCGCGCACCGGTCGGGCCCTGAGCGACGCGGTCCGGCGCCTGACCGACGCTCTGCAGGAAATCCGCGCCGCGCACGCGGTGCTGACCCGGGGCGACGCGGCCATCTCGGAGGACGTGGCGCAGGTGCGCAGCGACGCCCAGACGGTCCTCCGGATCGGCGACGGGCTGAGCCGCAGCGTCGAGCAGCTGTCACGCGAGGCCTCCAGCCTCCAGGCGGAGGTGTTCCGCTTCCGTCTCCCCGAGGCGCGCCGGGGGGGAATCCTCCGAGTTGGCATCCACCAGTCGGCGATGTTCGAGTCCACCCGCGGTCTTGATCCGCTCTTCACCCTCGACAACCAGATGGTGGAGATCGGCGCGAGCATCTACGCGGGCCTCCTGCGCCAGGAGGACGGGGTGATGGTCCCCGAGCTCGCCGAGCGATGGGAGGCGGCGCCCGGAGCGCGCAGCTACCGCTTCTTCCTCCGCCCGGGGCTCACCTTCCACGACGGCGTGCCGCTGCGCGCCGCGGACGTGAAGCGCCACTTCGAGCGGCTGCTCGCTCCTTCGGAGAACTCTCCGGACCAGTGGATCTTCAAGGAGGTGGAGGGTGCGAAGGACTATCTCGCCGGACGGACGCAGGAGGTCTCGGGGTTCGAGGTGGTCGACGAGACCACGCTGGAGATCCGCCTCGACGAGCCCAAGGCGTTCTTCCTCCATCTGGTCACGCTGCCGGCGACGCTGGTGACGCGGATGGGAGCGTCCGGGAAGTTCCTCGGCGCCGGGCCGTACCGCCCGGTGACCATCGACTCCACCGGCGTGGTGCTGGAGCGGCACCCGACGTACTTCCGCTCCGACCGCCCCCTGGTGGACCGTCTGGAGTTCGTCTTCCATCCCGACCGGCGGACGGCGCTGGAGCGTCTCCGCGCGGGCGAGCTGGACGTGGTCTCGGGCCTGTACGCCGAGCACGTGCGCGATGCGAAGGTGGACCCGCAGCAGGTCATCGCCGGGAGCCAGCCCTCCTGCTGGTTCATGGGCTTCCAGGTGCACACGCCGCCCTTCGACGACGTGCGAGTGCGGCTCGGCATCCGGGCAGGCCTCGACGTGGCGGGGATGGTGGAGCGCTATCACCCCGGGGCGAAGGTGGCCTCGACGCTCACCCCTCCGACGCTCCTCACCGGCGAGCTCCCTCCCCCGCCCCGGACCAACGTCGCGCTGGCGCGCGAGCTGCTCCGCGACGCGGGCGTCGGCCGGCTGCGCCTGGAGCTGGCCTATCCGCCCGGCCGCAACACCGAGGCCGAGGACGGGGTGCTCTTCCGCCCGCTGATCGACGCGGGGCTGGTGGAGGTCACCCACATCGAGATCGACCCCACGGACTTCTGGCAGCGCGCGCGCGAGGGGCGCCTCCCCGCCTTCCGGGCGGGGTGGATCGCCGACTACCCGGACGCGGACAACTTCCTCCACTTCCTCCTGCATTCGGCGGCGCAGACCGTGTACGGGCTCGGGTTCCGGAGCGCGGAGCTGGACCGGCTCACCACCGAGGCGCGGGTGAGCATCGATCCCGAGCTGCGGATGTCGCTCTACCGCGCGGCCGAGCGCATCGTGACCCAGGAGTGTCCGGTCATCCCGCTGTACCACGAGCGGATCTACGCGGCGGCCAGCCCGCGGGTGCAGGGGCTGCGGCTGCACTCCACCCCACCGCAGGTCCGGTTCGATGAGCTGTGGCTGGACGCGGCCGAGGCCTGACTCACCGCTTCAGCACGAGCGGCGCGTTCGCCGGAACCTCGGCGGTCTCCTCGCCCCCCTCGGAGGAGACGGGCGGCGCAGGCGGCGGCAGCTCGCGCCGGTGGAGCTGCCCGGCGTGGTTCAGCGCCCACTGGGGCACCTGTCCGTCGTAGCCCGAGGTCGAGTCGTGGCAGAGGACCGACCAGACGAACGCGCCGCCGTACCCGCCGCACCGCGCGTCGTCGAGCAGGGTCTTGATGCTCCGGTGGGGGTGGGCACCGGGGAACGCGCTCAGCACCAGCGGCCGGTCCAGCCGCAGGTCCGAGACCGCGCGCCGCAGCTCGGCCTCGTCCGCAGGCCAGCCCACGCTGTACAGATCGAGCCCCACCCCGCGCACGAGGTCGAGACCTCCCCAGCGGGACACGCCGGCGGTGGCCAGCGCGCGGGTGTGACGGTGGATCAGCGTCACCGCGTCGCAGAGAAAGGCCCGCATCTCCTCCACGCTGGGCCGCGCGGCGTCGTCGTCGGCCCGCGGGCCGATCCCCATCCTGCGCCGGAAGGTGGCCAGCACGCCTCGACCCTCGGGCACCGCCGCGGTCTGGGCGGGGATGCATCCGTCCGCTCCGCTCACCACTTCCCAGGCGACGATGGCCGGATGGTCCGCGCAGCGGATCAGCAGCGGCCGGAGGATCCGCTCCAGGAGAGCGGTCCGCTTCACCGGATCGCGCACCGTGTCGGCGTGCCCGCGCACGGGCTGCCCGTCGACCATGCTCGCCGGTGCGAACCAGCTTCCGTCGAGGAGAACCAGGACGAGCCCCACGCCGGAGGCGCGCGCCGCGTCGAGCACCACGTCCACGTCGGCGAACACCGAGCCGTCGAGCGCCTCGGGCGTCCCGTCGTCCGAGAAGCGGACGCCGCCCCGGCCGTCAGCGAGGAGGTAGAAGCGCGCGGTCTGCACCCCGTCGCCGCGGAGGCGCTCGAACACCTGCCGGAGCAGCGCGGCGTCCTCGGCATGGGCATGCAGCCCGCCCTCGGGACGCCACGGCGACGTTCCGATGTCGACGCCGAAATGCACCCACGGCACGTTCGCCCCGAGCAGAAAGCGGTTGGGACCGAACGGCGGACCCTCGGGTGTCAGCGGGACCGACGACGCATTGAAGGCGAACCACGGCGCCTCGCGCGTGATCGCTGGCGCGGTGCGTTCCGGAAGTGGACGGGAGAAGGGACGCTGAGTCCGCTGATCGGGATGGGGGCGAGAAATCCCGGGCTCAGGCGCGGCACGCACGGGCTTGCGCTGCTGCGACATCGAATGGACCCTGGGTCGGCTAAGACCGACGGAGAATGGCTGTGTTGGGCGTCGGACTCTGCCATCCGCCCTGGAAAGTTGGAAGTAGGGAAAAAACGCCGGGTCGTCTTCTACCCGGTCTGAGCAGCCCGGGGAAAGCGAGCCGGCGGGGGGATCAGCGTTCCCCCGTACGAGGAGGCCTCGAGCGTCCCGCAGGCCGCGCCGATGTCCTTCCCGCCGGAGTACCGGCGCACCACCGGGGCCCCGAGGATCTGCAGCTGATCGCGGAACTCCGCGAGCTCACGGGCGTCCGGCGGCTGGTACCGGCCGGTGGGGTCGGTCACCTCGATGAGGTCGACCTTGATCGGCACCCCGGCGAACGCGTCGCGGAGCGCCTCGGCGTCCTCCCGTCCCATGTTCAGGCCGCGGATGCAGACGTAGGCCACCATGGCCCGTTCCCGCCGGGCGCGGGCGTAGTCGGCGATGGCCCGGACCAGCTCGGGCAAGGGGTGCGTCCGCTCGACCGGCATGAGGCGGGCGCGCTTCTCGGGGATGGCGGACGTGACGCTGAACGCGAGCCGGTAGGGGTGGCCCTCCCGGACGTACCGGTCGATGGCCGGCACCCAGCCCGCCGTGGAGAGGGTGATGGCCCTGCCCGAGATGGCGTAGCCGGCGGGGTGGGACAGGACGCGGGCCGCCCGGAGGACCTCGGTGGGGTTGAGCAGCGGCTCGCCCATTCCCATGAAGACCACGCCCGAGAGGCGGCGGTCCGCCTCGGCGCGGATCAGCCGGACCTGATCGAGGATCTCCCAGGTCTGCAGATTCCGGAGGAAGCCCATCCGTCCGGTGGCGCAGAAGTCGCAGGCCAGCGCGCAGCCGACCTGGCTGGACACGCAGACGACGTACTTGGTGTCGAAGAGCGGGATGCGCACCGCCTCGACCCGTCCCCCGAGCGGCGACTCGAAGAGGTACTTCACGAACCCGTCGTCCGCGCGGCGCCGCTCCAACACGGTGAGCGAGGGAAGCTCGGCGCGAGCGAGGACCGCGTCCCGGACCGCGCGAGGGACCTGCTGGGTCGCCCGGAGCTCCTCGACCGACCCGGCTCCGTGGGCGTGCACGGCCGCGAAGAGCTTCCGCACCGCGAGCGCCGGCGGCTCGAGCGGAGCGAGCTCCCGGACCAGGTCCGTGAGCTCCATGCTCCGGAGGTTCACTTGCTCTCGATCTTGTTCCGGAGGAACGCCTTCAGGCGGCCTGCGACCTCGGGCGGCATCGCCTTCACCAGCGCCTTGCGGCACAGCGGGGAGGTGGCCCGGTAGGTCCGGACGAACTCCACGCAGGGAGGGCAGCCGTTGAGATGTTTCCGGAGGTGCTCCTCTTCCTCGGCCGACATCTCACCGTCGAGGAAGGGAAGCAGCGAGTCGATGGAGTCCTTGCAGTTGAACATGCGTGACTGGCGTCAGCCCCAATGATGCTCGGGAGCGGTCCCGGTTTCACACTTCTTTGTAGAAGGCGTCGATCGCCTCTCGGAGCGCCAGGCGGGCCCGGTGAAGCCGGCTCTTCACCGCGGGTATGGAAATGCCCACCATTTCCGAGATCTCCTCATAGGAGAGCCCCTCCACGTCCTTGAGGAGGAACACCTCCCGGTACCCCTCCGGGAGCGCGTCGGTGGCGGCCCGGATGGCGCGCCCGAGCTCGTCGTCGAGGACCTTGTCGTCGGCCCGCTTGCTCCAGTCCGAATCGGGGAGCTCGGCGAGGCTGCCCCGCTCGGTGAACTCGGGACCGGTGATCTCGTCGCTGACGATGTCCAGGACCTTCTGGCGCCGCAGCCGCATCAGGGCGTTGTTGGCCGCGATGCGGTGCACCCAGCTGCCGAAGGCCGCCTCGCCGCGGAACTCGCTCAGGTGCTGGTAGGCGGAGAGGAAGGTGTCCTGGGTGATCTCCGCAGCGTCGGCCTCGCTCCGCGTCATCCGGAGCGCGAGTCCGTAGACCTTGTCCTCGTGCCGGCTCACCAGCGCCTCGAAGGCGGACATGTCCCCGGCCTGCGCACGGGTCATGAGCTCGCGGTCGTCCTGGACGCTGTCGGTCTGCGTCATGGGAAGCACCCACGTCTGTCAGGGGGGCGAGCCGAGGTCAAGCGACGGCTCGGTTCCCGGGGGCTACGGAGACACCTCGGCGGCGAACACCGGCTCGCCCTTCACCAGCTTGACGATGATCGCCGGCTTCACGACGTCGCGATCGGGGCCGAGGGTGATGCGTCCGGTGATGCCTTCGAAGTCCCGCGTCCGGGCGATCTGCTCGCGGAGCGCGGGCCCGCCGACCCCGCCCGACCGGCGGAGCGCGTCGATCCCCACCCGCGCCGCGTCGTAGCCCAGGGCGCCCAGCGCATCCGGCACGTGGCCGAACCGCGCCTTGTACTTGGCGATGAAGTCCTGCACCCGTCCGCCCGGGTTGTCGGGGGCGAAGTGCGTCGAGTACTGCGCGCCCTCGACCGCCGAGCCACCGAGCTGGCCGAGCCTCTCGCCGGAGTCCCAGCCGTCGCCGCCGAGCAGCGTGGCGCGCATCCCCAGCTCGCGCGCCTGACGGGCCATCGGCCCCACGTCGCTGTAGTAGCCAGGGATGAAGAGCACCTCGGGCCGCGCGGCCTTCGCGCGGGTCAGCTGCGAGCGGAAGTCGGTGTCTCCCTTCGCGTAGGCCTCCTCGGCGACGACCGTGCCGCCGAGGGCACCGAACTTCCCGGCGAAGACCTTCGCCAGGCCCACCGCGTAGTCGCTCTTCTGGTCCACCAGGATGGCCACCTTCTCGGCCTTGAGCGTCTCGCGGGCGTAGCGCGCGAGGAGCTGCCCCTGGAACGTGTCGGTGAAGCACACCCGGAAGACGTAGGGCCCCCCCTCCGACGTGACGCGAGGGTTGGTGGAGGACGGGGAGATCATCGGCACCTCGCCCTTCGCCGCCGCCGGGGCCATGGCCAGGCTCAGGCTGCTCTGGTTCTCACCGACGACGAAGAGCGCGCCGTCCTGGGTGACCAGCCGGGTCATCGCGTTGGCGGCCTCCTCGGGTCGCGACTGCGAGTCGTACGAGCGGAGCACCAGCTGCCGCCCCTGCACGCCGCCCGAGGCGTTGGCCTCCTCCACTGCCAGCTGCGCTCCGTTCCGGCTCTCGCCGCCGAAGTGCGCCTCGGGGCCGGTCAGAGCGCCGACGGTTCCGACGAGCAGCGGTCCGGTGGACGGGCGGGTGGACGCCTCGGCCGGTCGATCCGAGGTGGCCGGTGGGCTGGGAGCCTGCTTCCGCTCGCAGCCGACCAGCGCGAGCGTGACGAGGACGGGCAACAGGGCTGAGCGGGGACGCACGGACCGGAGGTCTACCACCGGCGGCGCCGGGTGATCCCTCCCGGAGTGGCTACCACCCGACGTCGAGGTGCTCGTGCGACGAGGGGCAGCTCGGCAGCCCCCGCGGTCCTCGCTCCGGGCCCCCCTCCGGATAGGCGCAGAACCAGTGGAGCACGCAGCCGTCCGGCGCCACCACCAGGCTCGCCTCCGGCTGATCCCGCGTCAGGAGGCTCACCCCGCAGTGGCTGCACTGGGGAACCTCGAGGTCGAAGTCCTCCACGGAGATGCCCTCCATGGGAACGTCAGCGTAGGGGTCGAGGCCGACGTCCGCCGCTGACGCCCGGGCTCCCCTGCACCCAGAAGCGCAGCGGAGCCTGGGCCCACTCCTTCGCGTAGTCCACGCCGATGCGCGGGCCCCGCTCGACGGCACGCCCGGGCACGGCCGGGGCGTCGAGGATGCGGAGCTCGGAGGTCAGGAGGTCCGCTCCGTTCTGGGCGCCGGTGATGTCGAGGGCGCGGCAGAGCCGGGCCGGTCCGTCGAGCCGCACCGGTCCGTCGAATCCGGACAGCGGCTCGAGCCCGCGCACCAGGACGGCGGCCGGCCGTCCCTCCCGGCCGGTGACGGCGTTGAAGCACCAGTGCATCCCGTAGACGAAGTACACGTAAGCCCGTCCGGGCGGTCCCCAGAGGATTCCGGTCCTGGCCGTCCTTCCCCGGGACGCGTGGCAGGCCAGGTCGTGCTCGCCGACGTAGGCCTCGGTCTCGACGATGCGGCCGGCGCGGCCGCCGTGCACCAGCACCTTGCCGAGCAGCGCGCGCGCCACCACCCGCGCCGGCCGCTCGTAGAAGGAATGAGGCAGCGGATGTCCGGGAGCCGAGGCTATGTTCACTGTCCAGGCCACGCCCTGCTCCCCCGAGGCGGGTCGATTGCGTCGAGGTGCGTTCGGTGCAGATTCCGGCGACCATGTTCGACACCGGACGCGTCTCGGGCGTGCTCCTCCCCGTGTTCTCCCTGCGGAGCCGGCACGACTTCGGGATCGGCGATTTCGGAGCGGCCGAGCAGTGGATCCGGTTCCTGCGGAGCGCCGGCCAGCGACTGTGGATGATGCTCCCGTTGCTCCCCACCGCGCGGGGTGACGTCAGCCCCTACGCGACGCGCAGCGCCTTCGGTCTGAATCCGCTGTTCATCCATCTCGACTCCCTCCCCGAGTACCGGGAGGCGGGCGGCATGTCGACCCTCAACGACGAGGAGCGGTGGCTGCTCGAGGAGGCGCGCGCGGCCCACCGGGTGAAATACCCCTCGGTGCTCCGGGTGAAGTGGGCGGCGCTGTGGACCGCGTTCCGCCGCTTCGAGGAGCGGGGGACGGATCCCGGCGGCCGCTTCGAGGCCTACCGGCAGCAGAGCGCGGTGTGGCTGGACAGCTACTCGCTCTACGCGGCCATGTCCGAGGACCAGGAGCAGCGGCCCTGGTGGGAGTGGCCGCGGGGAGTCCGCGAGCGGCAGCCGCAGGCGCTCGCCGCGGTGGCGGACCGGCTCGCCAACCGGGTCCGCTTCCACGCCTGGCTCCAGTTCGTGGCGCAGGAGCAGTGGAACGCGGTCCGGGTCGTCGCTCGGGAGCACCGGGTCCTGCTCGCCGGCGACGAGCCGTTCATCATCGGCCAGGACAGCGCCGACACCTGGGCCAATCCCCAGTACCTGCGCCGCGATGCCCGCCTCGGAGTTCCTCCCGACGAGTTCTCCGACACCGGGCAGGACTGGGGGCTCCCCTACTTCGACTTCGAGGCCATGGAGAAGGACGACTGGGGCTGGCTCCGGCTCCGGGCCCTCCACGCCGCGGCGGACTACGACCTGCGCCGGGTGGACCATGCGGTGGGCTACTTCCGGCAGTGGATCCGCGACGAGAAGACGCCCCGCGGTCGCTTCCTGCCTGCCGACGAGCCCGTGCAGCGCCGGGTGGGCGAACGCATCTTCCGGCTCTTCTCCGAGGGAAGCGGAATCGTGGCCGAGGACCTGGGCGTCATCCCCCCGTTCGTCAGGAAGACGCTGGCCGAGCTGCAGATCCCCGGCTACCGGGTGCTGCGCTGGGAGAAGGACGACCGCGTCTACCGGAACCCCCACGACTACCCGGAGGTGTCTCTGGTCACCACCGGGACGCACGACACCGAGACCGTGAGCGAGTGGTGGGAGGCGCTGAGCGACGACGAGCGCGCCGCGGCGGCCAGCGCCTGGCCGGAGTTCGACGGGCTGCGTCCCCCGCCGGCGAAGTTCACTCCGGAGGTGCACGCCCGGGTGCTTGCCACCGCGGAGAACGCGGCCTCCCGGGTGTGCCTCCTCCCCTGGCAGGACGTGACCGGCGAGACGGAGCGCATCAACCTCCCCGGCTCGTTCGGGGACGCCAACTGGGCCTACCGGATCGCGGCGCCGGTGGAGGAGCTGGAGGGCCGGGAGGACGTCCGGGACGCGGCTGCCCGGCTCCGCACGCTGACCCAGGCCGCGGGCCGACTCACCGGCGCATGAGCTCGGGGCAGACCCAGCGGCTCGGAGCGCTGCTCGCGCTGGTGCTCTGCGCCTGTGCCGGGAAGCAGCCGAAGCCCGACGAGCCCCCGGTGAAGTCCCTGAAGATCGACGGGACGAAGGCGGTGTCCGCCGGGGACGTCGAGGAGCACATCCTCACCACCGGGCCGTCCTGGTGGCCCTTCGCGGCCACGCCCTACTTCGATCCGATCGCCTGGCAGGCGGACCTGCGTCGCATCGAGCGCTACTACCAGGCCAGGGGCTTCTACCAGGCGCAGGTGGTGAACGACGACGTGAGGCACGAGGGAGACGGCGTCGCGCTCACCGTCGAGGTGAACGAGGGGAACCCCACCAAGATCGGCGCCATCGACATCGAGGGCCTGGACGAGCTTCCGCCGGACTTCCAGCGGAGTGTCCGCCGGAGCGTCCCGCTGAAGGTGGGGGAGATCCTCCAGGAGGATCGCTGGGAGGGCGTGAAGAAGGAGGTCGCCGCCGCGCTCCGGCAGCTCGGGTACGCCGAGGCCGCGGTCCGGGGCGAGGTCTTCGTCGAGACGACCGACCAGACGGCCCGGGTGCGCCTCGTCTGCGTCCCGGGGGTCCGCTACAAGTTCGGCAACATCTTCGTCGCCACCGGGCCCAGGCCGTCGGTGGCGGTGAAGTACATCATCGACCAGGCGCAGGGCGCGATCCGCAAGGGCGACTGGTACAGCGACAAGGCGCTGGAGGAGGCGCAGCGCCGGGTGTTCCAGATGGGCGTGTTCGGCGCGGTCAAGGTGACCACCGGCCGCCCGGACCGCGACAATGACGTCGTGCCGGTGGTCGTGGACGTGCGCGAGTCTCCGTTCCACACCATCCGCTACGGCGGGGGCATCGGGCTGGACCCGGTGCGGCAGGAGTACCGGCTCATCGCCGAGTACACCGACCGGAACTTCCTCGGCGACCTGCGGAGGCTCACGCTCCGGGGGAAGGTGGGCTGGGCCTTCCTCCCCGCGCTGTGGAACATCGACCAGCAGGCGCCGATCTTCGACCTCTACGCCGAGTTCGAGCAGCCGCGGTTCCCGGGCCGGGACTTCAAGTGGATCAGCTCGCTGGACTTCTACAAGAACATCGAGCAGGCATACGGCTACATCGGCGTGAAGGCGAAGACCGGTATCGTCTGGCAGCCGCACAGCACCTTCCGCATCTACCCCTCGTACAACATCGAGGTGGACCGGATCACCGGCGTCACCAACGGGCTCACCGGCAGCGCCCCACAGCTGGCGTACGGCTGCAACCTGACGCCCCAGGACCCGGTCTGCTACCAGATCCTGTCGTTCCTGGAGCTGCTCATCGAGTGGGACCGGCGGGACGACAAGCTCGAGCCGCGCAATGGGTGGTTCGCCTCACTCGCCATCCAGCGGGGCGGCGGATTCCTCGGCGGAGATTACTCGTACTGGCGGCTCTTCCCGGACCTGCGCGCGTACAAGTCGTGGGGTCCTTTCACCCTCGCAGGCAAGCTCCGGATCGGCACGCTGCTCTCCAGTGAGACCAGCCCGATCACTGCGCGGTTCTTCTCCGGAGGAGGAACCTTCCATCGCGGCTTCGGCAGCCGGCAGCTCTCGCCTCAGCTCCCGGTGCCCAACAACAATGCCACCCCGACCAATCCCCTCGTGGGGGGCATCGGCACGCCGCAGCTCAACGGGACCTACGTCCCGGTCGGCGGCGACGGCCTCTGGGACAGCTCGATCGAGCTCCGCTACAAGATCATCGGCCCGCTGACCGTGGCGGTGTTCCTCGACGCCGGGTTCGTCAGCGTGGGCTCGTTCGACTTCCGCGACGTGGGTCCCATGATGCAGTACGCGATCGGATTCGGGTTCCGCTACAACACCATCGTGGGCCCCATCCGGCTCGACTTCGCCTACCGGTTGAACCACGGCGGCCCGCTGCCCATCATCACTGACCCGGCGCACCCGGTGTATGCCCCGGGCGGAACGGAGTGCTTCGGGATCGGGACTGGAAGCCCCACCTACGCGGGTTTCCCTGCGGGCCGTTGCGCGCTGACCATCTCCATCGGCGAGGCGTACTGACGTGAGGGAGCAGTCCAGGGTTCCAGACCAGCCTCCTCCGCCGCCGCCGGAGGCACCCCCGGTCGCGCCGAGACGGCGACGCCGCTGGCTCCGGTGGGTCCTTCGTGGGGTGCTGGGGCTGCTCCTCCTCGTGGTGCTGCTCGTGGTCGGAGTCCTGGTCTACGTCCAGACGGCGGGCGGAAGCGCGCGCGTCCTCGCGTTCGGGCTGCGGGCGGCCAACGAGGCGCTCGCCGGAAAGCTGACCGCCGGGAAGCTGGAGATCCACGGCGGGCACATCGTCCTGCGGGACGTCACTCTGGAGACGCCCGAGGGCGAGCGGGTGGCGCACGTGGATCTGCTCGAGATCCGCGTCGGGTTCCTTCCGCTGATCCGCAAGACGGTGCACCTGAGCGTCGTCCGCATCGAGCACCCGGAGCTGTGGCTCACCGCGGACGACGAGGGGATGAACCTCACCCGGGCGGTCGCCGCCCGGAACCCGAAGCCGCCCCAGCCGTCGTCCGGTCCGCTCCCCTTCACCTTCGTGGTGGACAGCTTCACCCTCGATCGAGGCGCCGTCCGGCTGGTCCAGGGCAAGGGCGAGGAGGCGCGGCGGGTGGCGCTGACCAACCTCGAGCTCCGCGCCGGGGGGCGGTATGCCGGGCCGACGGGCGCGTTCGACGGCCGTCTGGAGGGCCGCGCCTCGGTCTCGGGGATGCTGCAGGGACCGCTGCAGCTCTCGGTCCGCGGCAGCGGCGACGAGAAGGCCCTCGACGCCGCCGTGGACCTCGGGCTCGCGGGGCTGGTGCTGAAGGGCTCGGGGACCCGGAAGGGCTCGTCACTGCAGGCCAGGCTGGAGCGGCTCGTGGTTCCGCCGGCGGTGGGGCGGGCGTTGACGCCGTCGTGGACCCCGAGCGTCCCGGTGGAGCTCTCTGGCGAGGGAGGCCTGGAGGGGGACGCGGCCCGCGCAGATCTCAAGGGCCGCGCGGGAAGCGCCGAGCTCGCGCTGCAGGCGCGGGGGGACGTGAAGGCCGAGCGGGTGGAACGGGGGCACATCGAGCTCCGGCACGTGAACCTGGCCCAGCTCCTGGCCGACGGTCCGGTCAGCGACCTCGCGCTCACCGCCGACATGCGGGGCGGCGGGAAGAGCCTGGAGACGCTGACCGGCGCGGTGGACCTCTCGGTGCCGGCCAGCCAGGTGCGGAAGGCGACGGTCGGTCCGGTGGAGCTCCACGCCACCGCCGACCGCGGGACGTACGACCTGCGCGAGCTGCGGGCGGTGCTCCCCGGCCTCCGCGTCACCGGGCGTGGCAAGGGCACGACAAAGGCCATCGAGGCCTCCGTCGACGCCGAGGCCACCGACCTCGCGCTCCTCGGCCGGACCTTCGGCAGCCTCTCTGCGTCGCGCTTCCCTCCGCTGGCGGGCGCGGGGAAGCTTCACCTCGAAGCCAAGGGACCGCTGCGGCATCCGGGAGTCGGTGCCGAGGGCACGTTCCCGTCGCTCCGGGTCGCCGACACGCGCGTCCGGGCGCTCAAGCTCTCGGTCCACCTGGAGGACGTGAACCGGGTCCTGGACGCCAACGCGCAGGTCAGCGCGCAGGAGCTGCACCTCGGCGAGCGGGTGCTGAAGCCGGTGGACCTCACGCTGCTCACGCGCGGCCGCGCACTGGACCTCCACGCCGGGATCGGCGGAAGCCTGCCGCTGGAGCTGCACCTCGGCGGCACGTCGGACGAGGACCGGCGGGGACTCCGGGTGGAGACCTTCACCCTCTCCTATCCGGAGGAGACCTGGAAGCTCGAGGCGCCGGCCCGTGTCCGCTTCGCCGAGAACGATTTGTCGCTCGAGCCGATGCGGCTCCTGGCCGACGACGCGACCCAGGCGATCCGGCTCGGCGGCTGGAAGCGCGGGAACCGGGTCGACGCGACCGTCGGGCTGCAGAAGGTGGACCTGGGGAAGCTGCCCCACGCGCTCATCCCACCGAACATGCAGCTCGCCGGCCGTGTCAGCCTCGACGCCCGTGCGCAGGGAGCGGTCTCGGACCCGTCGCTCGAGGCGACGGTGGACGCGGACGACGTCACCGCGGGCAAGGTGCAGCACCTCTTTCTCAAGGGGAACGGCTCGTGGGTCTCCCGGCGCGCGAAGGCGCAGCTGCAGGCGCGCGGGCTCGGTACCGAGCTGAGCGCGGACGTGGACCTGCCGGTGGACGCGCTCCGCCGCCGCCGCCACGAGCCGGTCAAGGCGCGCATCACCGTGCCAACCTTCGACCTGGAGAAGGTCATCTGCACCGCGGTGAGGATGAAGCTCGTGACCCGCGGCTGCGAGCAGGAGAAGGCGGAGGTCACCGGCACGGCCGAGCTGAGCGTGGACCTGTCCGGCCACGCCGACGCGCCGGTCCTGAAGGCCGCAGCGCGAACCCACGGCGTGAAGTACCGGCAGCTCCCCCCGACTGACCTGGCGGTGGAAGTGGACGGACCGGAGAAGGGCAATCTCTCGGCCTCGCTGAAGGGGACGGCGCTCCAGGGCAACATCGACCTGCAGGTCTCGGTGGGCCGGACGCTGGCGAGACTGGTCTCCGACGCCCGGCCGGCCGAGACGCTGAAGGGGGCACCGCTCCAGGCGCGGGCGCGCATCGCCGGGCTGCAGCTCAAGCCGCTCCGCGAGTCCGGACTGCTGCCTCGGGACGTCTCGGGGAGCATCGGTCTCGACGCGGACGTCGCGGGGACGGTGAGCGCACCCACGGGAGAGCTCAAGCTCCAGGCGCAACAGCTGCAGACCCCGCCCATGGATCCGACGGAGGTCACCGTCGACGTCAAGGCGGAGAAGACGATCCTGGCGATGGTCGAGGCGCACGATGCGCGAGGGGGCCTGGTGAACGTGACCCTCGACGTCGGCGCGTCCCCGCAGAATCTGCAGGCGCGGACGAGCTTCGACGACGTCGTGGTGAAGCTGGACGGGAAGTTCGGGCCGCTCGATCTCTCGCGCCTGCCCGTCGTGGTCGGCGAGGGCCGGCTCGCGCGTCGCCTCCGGGGGACCGTGGAGGCCACCGTGCAGGGACGCGGGTCGCTCCAGGCGCCGACGCTGGTCGCCGAGGCACGGACCGAGCAGCTCGGCGCGGGGCAGACTCCGCTCGGCAAGGCGGAGGTGAAGGTCGACTACCGGGAGGCGCGGGCCCAGCTCGCCGCCGCGCTGTCGTCGGTGAACGGCGGCTCGCTGAACGTCGACGCGCGGACGGACCTCGACGTCTCCTTTCCCGCCATCCGCCGCGGGCTGAAGCCGACCACCGCGCCGTTCCAGGCCACGGTCACGGCGCGAAGGTTCGACCTCGCGTTCCTGACCGGGTTCACCACCACTCTGCGCAAGGTGGCGGGGACGCTGGACATCGACGCGCGGGCGTCGGGCACCGCCGCCGCTCCGCAGGCGCAGGGAAAGGTGGAGTGGAAGGACGGCGTCATCGGCCTGTCCGGCTTTGGCGAGTACCAGCGGGTTCATCTGCTGGTGAACGCGAGCAACGACCGCGTCTCGCTCGACGACCTGGAGGCGCACACCGAGTCCGGCACGCTGAAGCTGACCGGGCTCGGGACGCGCGACGGCCCGCAGTGGACCCTCAAGGCCAGCGGGGAAGCGACGGACTTCCCCGTCTTCACCGAGGACCAGCTGGTCGCCACGCTGAGCGTGAGGACCAACCTCGACGGCACGGCGCGCAAGGGCCACGTCGAGCTCGACAAGATCCACATCCCCGAGGCGCACGTCACGTTGCCCACGCAGAGCCGCCGCGACCTCCAGAGCCTGAACCGACCGGACGACATCATCCTGCTGAAGAACGGGAAGCCGGTGGACCCGAAGCGCGCCCGGAAGCTCCTGGCGCAGGACCGCGCGGCCGAGGCGGCGCTGGGAGGCAGCGGGACGCTCCCCGAGGAGACCCGGGCGACGACCATCGTGCTGATCCTCGACGCGACGAAGAACCTCTGGGTGAAGGGACAGGACCTCAACGTGGAGGTGGGGCTGAGCCCGGACTTCCGCGTGGAGCTGGGCGAGGCGACGGACCTCTTCGGCGAGGTCCGGATCCTCCGCGGGCGGCTGGACGTGCTCGGCCGGCGCTTCGACTTCCAGAAGAACAGCGTGGTCCGCTTCACCGGACCGCCCACCGAGCCGGCGCTGAACGTCACGGCGGTCTACAACAACGTCAAGGCGGGGGTGAAGGTGTCGATGCACGTCCAGGGGCAGGCCGGGGACGTCCAGCTCGTCCCCACCAGCGAGCCTCCGCTCACCGAGTCGGAGATCTACACGCTGCTCGCCACCGGCCGGACGAACCTCAAGCGCGGAAGCGGCGGCTCGGAGATCGGCTCGGCACAGGCGGTGTCGGTGCTGGGCTCGCTGGCGGCGTCTCAGCTGAAGACCGCGGTGAGCGACAAGGTGGGCCTGGACGTGCTGTCCATCGAGGCCGGGGACGAGGGCCAGCTGCTCCAGGGCGCGAGCCTGGAGGCCGGCAAGTACCTCACCGACGAGCTCTACTTGGGCTACGCGGGGAAGGTGGGCGCCGACCCCACGAAGTACGAGAACGCCAACGCCGTGCGGCTGGAGTACCAGTTTCTCCCCCGGTGGTCGTTCGAGGCCACCTACGGCGACGCAAAGTCCGGATCGGCCGACGTCGTCTGGACGCGTGACTACTAGTCCCCGGAGGATGGAGGGGGCGGGCATCCGCGGGGCCTGCTTGAACCGTACGGTGGGTGTGATTACGAGGGCGACGACTCCGACACCATGACCTTCCACGTCCTCGCTCTGGCCGACATCGGCTGGCTGACCGGCAAGCTCCTCCGCATCACCCTCTCCTCCGCCGAGTGGGTGCTCTGGCTGCTGGTGGCGCTCTCGGTGGTCTCGCTCGCGGTGATGCTCGAGCGAGCGGTGTTCTTCCGAGCCCGGCGGCTGCAGCACGCCGACGAGATCGCCCAGCGCCTCGCGCGGGGGGAGCTGGACGGGCTCCGCCCGCTGCTCGAGGGTCAGCAGGCGCTGGAGGCGCGGGTGCTCCAGCAGGGGCTGGCGGTGCTCCCGCAGGGGCCGGAGATGGTGGAGGAGGTGATGGCGGCGACGATGGCCGCCGAGCGCCCGCGCTACGAGCGGTTCCTCTCGTTCCTGGGGACCCTGGGAAGCAACGCGCCGTTCGTGGGCCTCTTCGGGACGGTGCTGGGCATCATCAAGGCGTTCAACGACCTCGGGGCGGTGGCGATCCGGGGCTCGGCGATCCAGCAGACGGTGATGACCGGCATCTCCGAGGCGCTGGTCGCGACCGCGGTGGGTCTCGCGGTCGCCATCCCGGCGGTGGTCGCCTACAACCTGTTCACCCGGGGCCTGAAGACGCGGGTGACGCGGGCGCAGGGGCTGGCGCACGCCCTGGTCGCGGCGGCGAGGAGCCGGCGGACGGAGGCGGCGGCGGCGCGTCCGGTGCGCGGCGTGGTCGAGGGATAGACGTGGCGGCGGCCTTCGACCAGGATGACGACGACGAGATCACCGGGATCAACGTCACCCCGCTGGTGGACATCGTCCTGGTGCTGCTGATCATCTTCATGGTCACCGCGAACTTCATCGTGCGCGAGACGATGGAGGTTGACCTCCCGCGGGCGGCCAACGCCGGTGCGACGGTGCAGGGCCTGGTCAACGTGGTGATGGACCGGAACGGCACCCTCTACGTGGACGGCGCGGTGACCGACGAGGCGGGCCTGCGGGCGAAGGTGGCGGAGGGCGTGAAGCAGGACCCGGACACCCGGGCGATCATCAGCGCGGACCAGTCGCTGCCCTACGGGCGGGTGATGCACCTCATCGACCTGGTGAAGGGCGAGGGCATCGCGCGGTTCGCGCTCAACATCGAGAAGGACGCACAGGCGGCGTCCCCGCGGCCGTGAGCGAGGCAGTCCTCTCTGCGCGCGAGTCGTCCCGGCCCTCCGGGGTGCTCTGGGCATTCCTCGGGCTCTCGCTCGCCGTGCACCTGGCGGTGCTGGCGTGGCTGACGGTGGCGCCGGTGCCGGTCGAGTCGCCGAGGAAGATCACCGAGCTCGTCGTGGTCGACGTGCAGCGTCCGCCGCCGCCCGCGCCGACCGCGCCGCCGAACCCCGAGCCGGTCGAGGTGACCCGACCGCCTCCGCGGCGGATGGCGTTCCGCCGTGCACAGCCGCCGCCCAACGACACGCCTCCGCCGGAGATGAAGACGGACGAGCCGCCGCCGGTGGTGGTGGGTCTCACGCTGCGGTCGACGACGACGGCCGGGACGTTCGACGCGCCGGTGGGGAACACGCTCGCCGGCAAGACGCCCGACAAGGCCACGAACCCTGCGAGCGTGATGCCTTCACCGGTGCCCCTCTACGAGCTGGACAGCCAGCCGACGGTCATCGGCGACGTGCGGATCCCCTACCCGGAGGACGCGCGGAGCCGGGGCATCGAGGGGACGGTGGTGCTCTCGGTGCTGGTGGACGAGAGCGGGACGGTGCGAGCGGTGAAGGTGATCTCCGGGCCGGGCGCCGGCCTGGACCAGGCGGCGGCGAAGGCGGTGGAGCGGATCCGGTTCCGGCCGGCGCTGCGGAAGGGCCAGCCGGTCGCGGCGCAGATCACCTACCGCTACACGTTCCTGCTCGACTGACGGGGCCGGCGGGTCCTGCGCCGGGGAGCGGTCTTCTTCGCGGAGGGCGAGCGGCTCGGGCGGCTCGCTGCCGCGGAGCGGGAGGGGCGCCGGTGCGAGGCCGGGCCGCGGGCGAGGGCGGCGGCATGCGCCTTGCGGACCCAGGAGGCGAGGCTGTCGGAGTCGTCGTGGAACGATTCCGGGACGAGGACCCACTGGCGCACGACCATGTCGCGGTGCCGCCAGGAGTCCGCGCCGGGGAGCGCGCGGAGCTCGGGGAGCAGCTCGTCCGGAAGGCGGAGACCGATGCGACCCTCACGCCAGACCATCGCGAAGATGGCACCACGGGCGAGGAAGGCGTCGCAGCCGAACATGCGGCGGACCGTGACCTGCGGGAGGTCGGCGGTGAGGTCGTCGAGGCGAGAACGGAGCTCGAGGAGGAGGGGGCGCATGGGCGGGGCGCGGGCGGCGGCGGAGTGTACCTGCTCGGTGCCGTGTGTCCGGGGACGTGAGGATAGTGTCGGCGGCGACACCGGCCACAGTTGGACGGCACTGGAGAGGTGCAACCCTGGCGGTCACCTTCTCCGAGCCGAGGCATCGGAGGAGAAGGAAGCGGGAGCCCTCGACTGGACCGCGAGGGATGACTAGAGCGACCCCATGCCCGACGCTCCGACCGGACAGCACGCCGAGCCCACCGCGGTCGCGCGCCGCATGCTGACCGGATACCGCGACGGCGTCGTGACCCTGGAGTCGCTCATCTCCTGGGCCGAGGCCCTCGAGGACAGCGATCCGGCCGACCCGTGGCTCCGCCGCACCGCGCAGAGCCTCGCCGACCCGCTGCTGTGCCGCGAGCGGGCGATGGCCTTCGTCCGCGACCTCCTCGGCGAGTAGCTATTGCTGCTTGATTCCGGCGTCCGTCTTGTCGGCGGCCACCGCGTCGGGTCGCGTCTTCACCGGGACCGCCAGCTCGGGACCCCGGTCGCCGCTCGCCACGTCGGTGTAGAAGGCATCGAGCGTCAGCTGCTCCGCCAGCGGATCCACGTCGTCGAAGGTGACCACCGCGTCGAACCGCTCGCCCGGCTGCAGCACGTGCTCGACCCAGCCCGGGACCCCGGCATCCGCGGTTCGCGTCCGCGACACGTCGTGCATCGAGCCGTCGCCCGCGACCAGCTTGAAGTTCTCCTCCTGGAGCCGAACCGCCTTGTCGGAGTTGTTCGCCACGTGGATCTTCACTGGCAGCCGCACGGGGCCGGACTTCCTCGTCGGGTGCACGCTCGCCGTGAGCTCGACGTTCTCGAGCTCGCGGTGCGTCACGTTCGCGTTGGACGGTGGAGGCGCCTTGCTGGTCGTCGTCGGCCCCTGGAAGGCGCAGCCGAGCCCGGCCACCACCACCAGCGTGCCGAGCAGCTCGAGGCCGGACGGAGAACGTCGCACGACCCGAAGGTGTGCAGCCATCGAGCGAGGGGGAAGCTCACCCGCGTCGCGCCCGGGACCGAGCTCAGCCCGGGCTCAGCCGGGCCCGCGCCTCCTGGACCTTCTGCAGCGCCTCCTCGGGCGTCGCCCCGATCGCCGACAGATGGCCCATCTTCCGCCCGGGGCGCGCCACCCGCTTCCCGTAGAGGTGCACCCGCACCCCGGCGATCTCGAGGGCGCGATCGAAGGGCGGCACCGCATCTCCCACCCACAGGTCGCCCAGCAGGTTGATGATCGCTGCCGGGCGGATCAGCTCCGTCGACCCGAGCGGCAGGTCGCAGATCGACCGGGTGTGCTGCTCGAACTGGCTGGTCGCGCAGGCCACCTCGGTCGAGTGGAAGGTGTTGTGCGGGCGGGGCGCGAGCTCGTTGACGAACAGCTCGCCGGCGCGGGTGAGGAAGAACTCTGCCACCAGCAACCCCTCCACCCCGAGGGCGGCGGCGATGTCGCGGGCGATCGACTCGGACTGGTTCGCCACCGCGTGCGGGAGCGGACCGGGGAGCACGCTCCACTCGAGGATGCCCTTCACGTGGTGGTTCAGCGCCGGCGCGTAGGTGCGCGCCTCGCCCGACGGCCGGCGCGCCACCAGCACGCTCAGCTCCGAGTCGAGCTCGAGACCCTTCTCCACCACCACCGGGACGCCGCCGAGCTCGCTCCAGACGCGCGCCACGTCGTCCGGTCCGGTGAGGATGTCCTGCCCTCGGCCGTCGTATCCGCCCCGCGTCGCCTTCACGTAGCAGCGCCCGCCGAGCGCCTGCGCCGCCTCGCGCAGCTCGTCCTCGGTCGCCGCCTTGCGGTAGGGCCCCACCGGAAAACCACGCTCGGCCAGCCAGTCCTTCTGGCGGGCACGGTCCTGCACCACGTGCAGCACGCCCGGCCCCGGCCGCATGGGGACGATCTGCTGCACAGCCTCCATCACCTCGACGGAGATCTTCTCGATCTCCACCGTCACGACCTGGCAGCGCTGCGCCAGCTCGACGGCCGCCTTCACGTCGTCGAATCCGGCGGTGACGCACGTCTCCACCAGGAAGCGCGCCGCGCACGACGGATCGGGATCCAGCACCGCCAGGTGGTACCCCAGCGAGCGCGCCGCCATGGCCGTCATCCGACCCAGCTGCCCGCCGCCGAGGATGCCGATGGTCGCGCCGGGGAGGATGAGGCTCACGGGACGGTGCTCTCCAGCGCTTCCTTCGTGCGCGCCGCGCGCCAGGCCCGTAGCCGCTCGCGGACCTCGGGGCGCACCAGGCCGACGATCTCCGCGGCGAGCAGCGCGGCGTTCGCCGCCCCGGGCTTGCCGATGGCCAGCGTCCCCACCGGCACGCCCTTGGGCATCTGGACGATCGACAGGAGCGCGTCCACGCCCTGGAGCACGGTGGCCGGCACCGGGACTCCGAGCACCGGGACCAGCGTCTTCGCGGCGACCATGCCCGGAAGGTGGGCCGCCCCGCCCGCCCCTGCAATGATCGCCTTGAGCCCCCGCGCCTCCGCCGTCGAGGCGTACTCGAACATCCAGTCCGGTGTCCGGTGCGCGCTGACCACCCGGGCCTCGAAGGGAATGCCCAGCTCGGCCAGGACCTCGCCCGCCGGGGCCAGGGTGGACCAGTCCGACGAGCTCCCCATGATGATGCCCACCAGGGCTGGAGAAGGGTCAGCCATTCCGGGAGTCTAGCGTCACGCGCCGACCTCGCGCTGCACCTGTCGCACGGTGTTCTCGATCAACGACTGGATCTCCCGGAGACGCCCTTCGGTCTTTGCCTCGAACCGGAGCACCAGGAGCGGCTGGGTGTTGCTCGCCCGGATGAGTCCCCATCCGTCCGCGAACGTCACCCGCACTCCGTCCACGTCGATGATCGAGTGTCCCGCCGCGCGCAGCACCTCGGTCGCCCGGCGCACCATCGCGAACTTCTTCTCCTCGGGGACGTCGAACCGGATCTCCGGGCTGGCGAAGGTGCGAGGGACGTCGGAGAGCAGCGCCGAGAGCGGCCGCTTCTCGTGGGTGAGAATCTCCAGGAGTCGCGCCGAGCTGTACACCGCGTCGTCGAAACCGAAGTAGCGGTGCTTGAAGAAGATGTGGCCGCTCATCTCCCCGGCGAGCTGGGCGTGGGTCTCCTTCATCTTCGCCTTGATCAGGCTGTGCCCCGCCTTCCACATCACCGGCGTGCCGCCGTGGGCGGCGATGTCGTCGTAGAGCGTGGCCGAGCACTTCACCTCGCCCACGATGGCCGCCCCCGGAGCCGCGGCCAGCACCGAGCGAGAGAAGAGGATCATCAGCTGGTCCCCCCAGAGGACCTTGCCCTGATCGTCGATGACCCCGAGGCGGTCGGCGTCACCGTCGTAGGCGATGCCCACCTCGGCCTTCTCCGCCTTCACCGCGCGGATGAGGTCCTGCAGGTTGTCCAGCACCGTCGGGTCCGGGTGGTGGTTGGGGAACCGCGCGTCCATCTCGCAGAAGAGCGGCACCACGTCGAAGCCCATGCTGCGGAACAGCGGCACCGCCACCTCGCCGCCCGTCCCGTTCCCGGCGTCGATGACGATGCGCATCCCCTGGCGGCCAACCCGTACCGTCTGGCGGACGAAGTGGTCGTACGGCGTGACGATGTCGAACGGCGTCGATCGTCCCGGCCGGCCCACCTCGAAGTCACGCGCCTCGATGAGCTGCCGGAGCGCCTGGATCTCGTGGCCGTGGAGCGTGGTCTTCCCGTGGCCGACCTTGAACCCGTTGTACTCGGGCGGGTTGTGGCTGCCGGTGATCATCGCCAGCCCGTCGACCGGCAGGGTGTTGGCTGCGAAGTAGGTCAGCGGCGTCGGGACCACGCCCACGTCGAGGACGTCGAGCCCGGTGGAGTTGATGCCCGCCACCAGTCGGTCCCGGAACCGGGTGCTGGACTCGCGGCAGTCGCGGCCCACCGCGATGCTCTGCCCGCCCTTGCGGCGGACCACCGTGCCCAGCCCCTTCCCCAGCAGCTCCACCACGTCCTCGGTGAGGTCCTGATCGACCAGGCCGCGGATGTCGTACTCCCGGAAGATGTGCGCGTTCATCCTCTCGCCTCACTCGAACTTGCCCAGGCCCCTGGACCTGAGCGACTGAACCACCGCTCGCACGTCCTGACTCCGGTCGCGCGGCACCACCAGCACCGCATCCCCGGCATCCACCACCACCATGTCCCGCAGGCCCACCAGCCCCAGCGGCCTCCCCGACCCCACCACCACGCAGCCCGCCGAGTCCACCAGCACCGCGCCCTTCCCCACCACCACGTTCCCGGCCTCGTCGGCCGGCCGGACCTCGGGGAGGGCGGCGAAGCTGCCCACGTCGGACCAGCCGAAGTCGCCCGGCACCACGGCGATCTGGTTCGCCTTCTCCATCACCCCGTAGTCGATGGAGACCGCCGGAGCAGCGGGGAAATGCTTCTTCAGCGCGGCGGCGTACCGCGAGGTCCCCAGCGCCGGAGCGATCCGCTCCAGCACCGCCGCCAGCTCGGGCATGTGCTGGAAGATCGCCTCGCGCATCGCCCGGGCGGTGAACACGAAGATCCCGCCGTTCCAGAGGTACTCGCCCGAGGCGAGGTAACCGGCGGCGGTTTCCGCGTCCGGCTTCTCCACGAACGCCTTCACCCGCGCCGCGCCGCCGTCGAGGGCCTCGCCGACGCGGATGTAGCCGTAGCCGGTCTCGGGCCGGGTGGGCTTGATGCCGATGGTCACCAGCGCGCCGGACCGCGCGACCTCCGCCGCCCGCCTGAGCACCGCCTGGAACCCCGGGACGTCCGCCACGTGGTGGTCCGAGGGGAGCACGGCGAGCACGCCGTCCGGGTCGCGCGCCTGCACGTGCAAGGTGGCGAGCCCGATCGCCGGCGCGGTGTTCCGGGCGATCGGCTCCACCAGCATGTTCGCCGCGGGCAGACGCGGGAGCAGCCGCCGCACCGCGCGGGCGTGCACCGGTCCGCAGACCACGTAGGAGCGGCCGGGCGTCGAGAGACCCTTGAGCCGGTTCATCGTCTCGACGATCAGCGGCCGGTCCGTGGCCAGGGCCAGGAACTGCTTGGGGCGCGCCTTCCGCGAGAGCGGCCAGAACCGGGTCCCCGAGCCCCCGGCCATCACCACCGGATAGAGCGTCATGGCGCCCCTGCCGTTCCCCACGCCGGCAGTCCGGACAGCACCGCCAGGAGGTTGGAGAGGATGCGCGCGGTGGCGCCCCAGATGGTGTGACGGCCCACGTCGTAGAAGTACACGTCGCGCTCGGCTCCCCGGTAGAACCGCTTCTCGGTCCGCCGGAGCCCGGGCACTAGCAGATCCGAGACGGGGATCTCCAAGAGCTCGGCGATCTCGCCGGCATCGGGGTGGAGCTCGACGAAGGGGTCGAGGAGACCCACGTAGGGAACGACACGAAATTCCGAGGTGGTGGGGATCTCGTCCAGCATCCCCAGCACCTCGACGGACTCCTGCGGCACGCCGAGCTCCTCCCGCACCTCGCGGAGGGCGGTGTGGAGTGGCGTCGGATCCTCGGGATCGCGCGCGCCGCCGGGAAACGAGACCTGCCCCGCGTGCCTGCGGAGATGCGCCGGTCGAAGCGTGAAGAGCAGCCGCGGCTCGTCACCCCGGAGGATGAACGGGGCCAGCACCGCCGAGTCCCGCAGCTCGAGCCCGGGGAGGTTCAGCTGCCGGCCGGGATGCTGCTGCAGCGCCCGGGTGAGCTGGGCGAAGCGCGGATCCATCAGCGCGGCGCTCGCTCCGCCGACGCATGCGGCAGCGGGACCGGAGGCCCGCCCTGCTCGAGCCCGGCGTCCGGACGCAGCCGGCCGGCCTGCAGGAGGGCGAGCAGGAGGACGCCGAGGCCCAGCCGGTAGACGACGAAGACGAAGGTGGTGCGGGTGCGGAGGTAGCGGAGCAGCCCGCCGATGGCGAGCATCCCCGACACGAACGCCACGCCCGCCGCGACCACCAGCTCGGCGCCAGTGAAGGGCGTGGACGCGTGGCGGAGATGGCGGAGCTCGAAGAGCCCCGCAGCGGTGGTCGCCGGGATGGAGAGGAGGAACGAGTAGCGGGCGGCGTCCTCGCGCCGGAGCCCGCGCCACAGCCCGCCGGTCAGGGTGGTGCCGGAGCGGCTCGATCCGGGGATCAGGGCGACCGCCTGCCAGAGGCCGATGATCCAGCCGTCCTTCCAGTTCATGTCCTCGAGGCGACGGGCGTGGCGTGCCGTCAGCTCCGCAGCGGCGAGCAGGAGAGCGAGCACGATCATCGACCCGGCCACCACGTACAGGGACCGCAGGCTCGTCTCGATCGCGTGCTTGAACAGGAAGCCGAGGACCACCACCGGCAGCGTGCCGATCAGGACGAACCAGGCCAGACGCGACTCGGTGGTGCCGAGCAGGTCGCGCCTGCGGATTCCCTCCACCCAGGCGCGGAGCAGCTGGACGATATCGTGCCGGAAGTAGACCAGCACCGCCGCCACCGTCCCCAGCTGGATGATCGCGTCGAACGCCGCGCCGGGGTCCTGCCAGCCGAACAGCTCGGGGGTGATCCGGAGGTGGGCGGTCGAGCTGATGGGCAGGAACTCGGTGATGCCCTGGACCAGGCCGAGGACGGCGGCGCGGAGGAGACCCATGGGGAGGGGCCCTCATGCCAGGGTCCGGGAGGCGCCGGCAAGTCACCGGGAGGACGGGATGAATGTCCGGGGCGGAGCCCACGTCGAAGGCTCGAGGCTGCATCCGTACGCGGTCTGGCCGAAACCAGGGGGACGAGGGAGAACGGGGCCATGAGGAAGGTGGCTTGGGTCGCGGGGCTGCTGCTGGCGGCCTGTTACCCCGGCGGGGCGGAGACGGTGGAGGACCTCGACTCGGTCACCACCCAGCACGACCCGACGGCGAGCTTCTCGACGCTGCGCACGTACGCGCTTCCGGACAGCATCCAGGAGGTCCCGTCGCACGGGGGTCAACCGCTCCCGATGGACCACTCCTACGACACTCGCATCCTCGCCAGCGTCGAGGCGAACCTGAACGCCATCGGCCTGCGCCGCGTCGACCCGGCCGCCGAGACCGCCGACGCGGACGTGCTCGTCACCTTCACCGCAACTCGCTACACCGAGTACACCTCGTACCCGTTCTACGACGTCTGGCCGGGCTGGAACGGGTTCAACGGGTATGACGCCTCGTGGGGGATCGACTACCCCTGGGCCTACGGGTCGGCGACCATCCTCGACGCGGGCTCGCTCCGGATCGAGATGCTCGATCAGCGGACGGCGAACCCCTCCACCAAGCAGCTGACGGCGATCTGGACCGCGTCCGTCGATGGCGTGCTGGCCGGAGACAAGGAATCGATCGTGCAGCGCATCGAGAAGGGCATCGGCCAGGCGTTTGCCCAGTCTTCCTACCTGTGAGCCACTCCATGCGCTCCATCACCCGTTCTCTCCTCGCTCTCGTTCTCCTCGGATCCACCGCCGCGCTGGCACAGAGCCACGTCCGGCTCTCCTACGAGTTCGCCGTCCCCCGCAACGCCACCAGCGACTTCGTCGACCGGTTCAGCAGCCGCGGCGGGCACCTCGACATCTCGCTCGAGCTCACCTACGCCTTTCACCTCGAGCTCTCGGCGGGGCTCAACAGCTTCAACTCGGTGAAACAGGGCGTGCTCACCACCACCGACGGGGACGTCTCCGGAAAGCAGTTCCGCTACCTGAACGCCATCCCCCTGATGGGCGGCTTCGCCTTTCACATCCCGCTGGGCCACGGCAGCCGCTTCTGGGCGGGCGTGAACGGCGGGGCCGCGTACTTCGAACGCGTCGTCGACGTGGGGCTGAACGAGTACTCGCTCTCCGACTGGCAGTGGGGTGTCCAGCCCCAGCTGGGCATCGCCTTCGGCCTCGGGAACGACGGCACGGCGCTCTTCTTCGACGGGCGGTGGAACTACTTCTGGGAGCGGCACGGAATTCCGGCCCAGGAGTACTTCTCCTTCGGCGTCGGGCTGCTCTTCGGAGGCGCTCCGCCGAAGCACAAGTGACCGTCAACAGGTGGGGCGAGCGATGACGCTCCACGCCGTCGCTCAGCTGACGCCGGATCTCGTCGCCTCCGGACGTGCCGGCGGCTAGCGTCGCGCCCCGCGCATGGGCTCGGTCCGACCGGCTTGGGGTTGGCTCACCGCCGTGCTCCTGTCGCTGCACGCGGTGGCCGCGCCCGTCGCCGACCTGGCGGACATCCGCGCCCGGGGCACGCTCCGCATCCTCGTCGTGGGAGACGAGGACGACCCGCCCATCCAGCGCGACGGGACGCCGGCGGCGCTGGACCGCGATCTGGCCGAGGACTTCGCTCGCCGGCAGGGGCTGAAGCTGGAGATCGTCTGGGTCGAGCGCCGGCACGACGTGCTCGACGAGCTCCTCGCCGGGCGAGGCGACGTGGCGGCCACCGGCCTCACCATCACGCCCGAGCGTGCCGCGCGGGTCACCTTCACCGATCCGATCACGATCGTCGACGAGGTGCTGATCGGCAGGAAGGGGATGAAGAGCCCGCCCCGGGCGCCGGCCGACCTGGCGAGGAGGACGGTGAGCATCCCCACCGGATCGGTCTTCGAGGCCAGCCTGGCGAAGCTGGAGGTGCCGGGGCTCCGGATCGAGCAGGTCCTCGGCGCCGTCCAGCAGTCCGAGCTGATGGCCGAGGTGAATCGCGGGGAGCGCGACCTCGCGGTGGTGGACAGCAACGTCTGGGACGCCGAGCGCGCCTGGAACAAGGACGCAATGCTGCTCTTCCCCATCGCGAAGAAGCGCTCCATCGCCTGGGCCGTGCACCCCGAGGCGAAGCAGCTCAAGGCGGCGCTGGACGTCTTCATCCAGCAGCGGGCGCTGATCGCTCACTCCGAGCGGACCTGGTCCGGGGACCTCGCCGACGTGAAGAAGCATCGCGTGCTCCGGGTGCTGACGCGGAACAACGCCGTGAGCTACTTCCTCCTCCGCGGCGAGGCCGCGGGCTTCGACCACGACCTCGTGAAGCGGTTCGCGGACGGGCTGGACGTCCGCCTGCAGATGGTGGTCCCGCCGTCGCACGCCGACCTGGTCCCCTGGCTGCTGCAGGGCAAGGGTGACGTCATCGCCGCCTCGTACACGGTGAGCCCGGAGCGTGGGAGGCAGGTGGCGTTCAGCGTTCCGTACCTCGAGGTCCAGGAGCTCGTCATCCAGCGCGCCTCGGAGCCGCCGCTCGGCTCGCTCGCCGACCTGCGCGGACGCCGCATCCGGGTCCGCCCCGGCTCGAGCTACCAGGCCACGCTGGAGAGGCTCCGGGCCAGGGGGATTCCACTCACCATCGAGCTCGCCCGCGCCGACGAGGAGACCGAGCAGCTCATCGCCGAGGTGGCCGCGGGCGAGGTGGACCTCACCGTCGCGGACTCGCACATCTTCCAGGCCGAGCGCGTGTGGCGGAGCGACGTGGTCGCGGCCTTTCCGCTCGAGCCGGGAGAGAAGAAGCAGCTCGCCTTCGCCGTCCGGCCGAAGGACCGCGAGCTGAAGGCGGCGCTCGACCGCTTCGTCCGGCAGACCTTCAAGGGCCTCGAGTACAACATGGCGTGGCGGCGCTACTTCGAGGACGCCCGTATCGCCACCGAGTTGCGTTCTCAGGACGCGGGCACACTCCAGGGCCTCTCGTCCTTCGATCCGCTGTTCCGCAAGTATGCGCAGCTCTACGGCTTCGACTGGCGACTGCTCGCCGCGCAGGCGTACCAGGAGAGCCGGTTCGAACCGCAGGCGCGAAGCCTCGCCGGGGCGGTCGGCCTGTTCCAGGTGCTCCCGCGCACCGCGAAGGAGCTGGGCTTCAGCCGTCCCGAGGTTCCCGAGGAGGGGGCGCACGCCGGCATCAAGCACCTGGCGCGCCTCGCCGACCGGCTGGAGACCACCTTGCCGGTGCAGCAGCGAATGCGCTTCGCCCTCGCGGCCTACAACTGCGGGTGGGGGCATCTGCTGGACGCGCGGCAGCTGGCCCGGGCGAAGGCGCTGGACCCGGACAAGTGGTTCAAGAACGTCGAGCGGGCGATGCTGCTGCTCCAGCAGCCGGCGTACTACGCCAGGGCGCGCCACGGGTACGTGCGGGGGACCGAGCCCGTGCGGTACGTCTCCGAGATCCAGACCCGGTACGAGAACTACCTGAGGCTCGTCCCTTGAGCTCCGGTGTTTGCCGGAGCAACGAAGGGCGAGTCACGCTCTCGACTCGCGCGGCGGAAACAACTTCTGCCAGACCGTCCTCTCCGATTCGGCGTCGAGCTCGATCCAGAACATCGCCATCGCGGACGCCCCATGGACCGGGACCTTCAGGCCGGCCCAGCCGCTCTCCGCCTTCAGCGGCGAGATCGCGAACGGGAACCTGGGTGTTGAACGTGTCGGACAACGCCTTCATCGACACGGGCAACGTTCGCGACGTCAGTCTGGCAGTGACCGGCTTCAGCTGCCCGTAGCGTCGCAAGAGGATCCGGAGACGGCGTGCGCCCGGGCGGCCACGCCGTCTCCAGCCTGACCTCGGCGACCTCGCGCGCTGGCCGGGGAAGCTCGGCCGAGGTGATAGAGCGGCCGGCGTGCTCCGCTGGCTGGCCCTCGGAATCCTGGTGGTCGTCACGGCCCTGCTCTGCTGGCGGCTCCGACGGGACGACGCACGGCGCATCCTCGCCTGGGATGCGCTCGCCCGGGACTTCATGCTCGGCTTCGACCCGGGGGGGCGCGCCATCCGCGGGAAGTACCGCCTGCTGCGCCTCGAGATCTCGGCGGAGCGGCGGCTGGGCCTGGGACCGCTCCGGACCCGCGTGGCGGCAGGCTACGAGGGAGTCGTCCCCGAGGGCCTCGCGCTGTCGGCTCCGGGCGGCGTGCTCCATGGTTCGGCAAGGACGCCGGAGACGCTCGCGCGGTGGCTCGACGCGCACCGGCGCCGTGAGCTGCTCCCCGAGCTTCTCGCAGGCGGAGTGCACGTCTCTGGACACACCGCCCAGGTCGAGGTGCCCGGACTCCTGACGGACCCGGAGGCGCTGCGCACCTTGCTCGGACGGCTGGCGGAGCTGGCAAGACTCCTGTCCCTCCGCTGAGTCGCCGACCCTCGATGCGTGCGCGCCCGGTGTTCACGGTCCTCCTGCTGTGCCTGCTCGGAGCGTGCCGGGGGGACGCGGACCGCTCGCCGCTGAAGCTCGCCGGCGACATCCCGCCGCCCGGCCCCGGCTACCGGAACGCCTTCTACCAGCTGCTCGGCACGCCCTTCGTCGAGGGCAACGCGGTCCGCTGGGTGTGGAACGGAGAGATCTTCGACGCGCTGGTGGAGGAGGTCGGCCGTGCCCGGACCAGCGTGGACGTGGTGCTCTACATCTGGCGTCCGGGAAAGGCCTCCGACCGGATCGTCGAAGCGCTCGCCGGGCGGGCTCCCGGCGTGGCCTGCAGGATCGTGGTCGACCCGGTGGGAAGCACGCCGGCGTTCCAGCGAGAGGTCATGCCCCGGCTGCGGCAGGCGCGCTGCGACGTTCACGTCTTCCGGCCTCTCGGAGACCACGCGGTGGGCCCTTCGCTCGCCCGGAACCACCGGAAGATCTTCGTCGTGGACGGGCGGGTGGCGTTCACCGGGGGATTCGGCATCTCCGACGAGTGGCTCGGCGACGGGGTGCACGAGCGCAGCTGGCGCGACACCTCGATCCGGGTGGAGGGCCCCGGGACGCGCCAGCTCCAGCTGTCCTTCGCGCAGCACTGGCTCGAGTCGCAGGGACAGCTCCTTCCCGAGAAGGAGGTCACCGCCGCGCAGCAGCCTGCCGGCGAGGCGCGCACCGCGTTCGTCTCCAGCAGCGCCAGCGTCGGAGCCACCCCCGCAGACCGGATGACGCAGCTGACGTTCCTCTCCGCCCGGAAGCGGCTGTGGATCTCCAACGCCTACTTCACGCCGAGCGAGGACATCGTCGCAGAGCTCGAGTCACGGAGCCGCGCTGGCGTCGACGTGCGGCTGCTCGTCCCGGGACCGATCCACGATCAGCCGTCGATGCGCGAGGGCCAGCGCTCGTTCTACCGGCGGCTGCTCGCCGCGGGCATCAAGATCTGGGAGTACCAGCCCTCGATGATGCACTCGAAGACGGCTCTGGTGGACGACCGGCTGGCCATCGTGGGGTCGATGAACCTCGACCCGCTCTCGCTCAACCTGCTCGAGGAAGGCTCGCTCGCGGTCGAGGACGAGCGGGCCACCGCCGAGCTCGCCTCGGCGTTCGAGCGCGACCTGCAGAACGGCAAGCGCATCCAGGAAGGCGCCGAGGAGATCCCGGGCTTCTGGGGCACGCTGGTCCGGGAGGCCTTCCGCCAGGTGGGAAAGGCTCCCGGACGCTGAGCGGTCCGGGGGACCGCCGGGCTCAGGTGCCCTGGTTCCAGCTGTTGAGGTACGTGTCCTGCTCGTCGGTGAGGACGTCGATCTTCACGCCCATCGCCTTCAGCTTGAGCCGGGCGATCTCCTTGTCGATCTTCTCCGGCACCGTGTAGACGCGCTTCTCCAGCGTCCGGTGGTTCTTCACCATCCACTCGCTGCACAGCGCCTGGTTGGCGAAGGACATGTCCATCACGCTGGAGGGGTGACCCTCGGCCGCGGCCAGGTTCACCAGCCGGCCCTCGCCCAGGACGATGACCCGGTTGCCGTTCTTCAGCGTGTACTGCTCAACGAACTCGCGGACGGTGCTCCGGTCCTTCGCGATCTTCCCCAGGTTCTCGAGGTCGAGCTCCACGTTGAAGTGGCCGCTGTTGGCGACGATGGCGCCGTCCTTCATCGACTCGAAGTGCTCGCGCCGGATGACGTTGACGTTGCCGGTCACGGTGCAGAAGAAGTCGCCGATCTTCGCGGCGTCCTTCATCGGCATCACCCGGTAGCCGTCCATCACCGCCTCGAGCGCCTTGTGGGGATCGATCTCGGTGACCACCACGTCCGCGCCCAGGCCCTTCGCACGGAGCGCCAGGCCACGGCCGCACCAGCCGTAACCAGCGACCACGAAGACGCTCCCCGCCACCAGGCGGTTGGTGGCCCGGATCATCCCGTCGATGGTCGACTGACCGGTCCCGTAGCGGTTGTCGAACATGTGCTTGGTGAGCGCGTCGTTCACCGCCACGATCGGGTAGCCGAGAACTCCCTCGCGAGCCATCGCCCGGAGGCGGATGACACCGGTCGTGGTCTCCTCGGTCCCACCGATCACGTGGGACAGGAGATCCCTGCGCTCGCTGTGCAGCACGCCGACGACGTCCGCGCCGTCGTCCATGGTGAGGTTCGGCCGGTGCTCGATGGCCTGGGTGATGTGCCGGTAGTAGGTCTTGTTGTCCTCACCCTTGATGGCGAAGACGCTGATCCCGTGGTCCACCACCAGCGCCGCGGCCACGTCGTCCTGGGTGGAGAGCGGGTTGCTGGCGCAGAGCACGAGATCCGCTCCGCCGGCCTTCAGCGCGATCGCGAGGTTCGCGGTCTCCGCGGTGACGTGCAGGCACGCCGCCATCCGCATGCCCTTCAGCGGCTTCTGCTTCGCGAACCGGTCGCGGATCTGGTGGACCACCGGCATGGAACGGCCGGACCACTCGATGCGGCCCCGGCCCTTCTCGGCCAGCGCGAGGTTCTTCACGTCGCAGGGGACGGGGGCGGAAGGCTTCTTCAGCGACGCGAGCTTCTTGGCAGGAACGGCCATGTGTCGTTCGACCTCTCTGGCGTGGAGTTCGGGGCGGCAACTGCGCCCCGGGCGCGGGAGCAAGTACGCCGCCCTCGCCTCGAGGGCAAGAGCCTCCCGGGCGAGCGCTCCCGTCACGACAGTCGCGCTACTGCCGACCGGCGGTCCGGGCTTCGCGAACCCGCGCGTAGTGCCGGCGCGCCTTGTACTTGTTGCCGCAGGTCGCCATCTCGCACCAGCGGCGAGTTCCGTTCTTGCTGGTGTCGAGAAAGAGCCAGCCACAGCCGTCCAGCGCCGTCGCCTCGCAGATGCGGATCCGCCGCAGATCGGGCCCGGTGAGGAGCTCCGAGGCGGCCAGCGCGAGCCCCGGGATGAACGCGTCGAGACGGGCCGACTCGGGCGAGGCCCAGCGGTAGTCGCGCTCCGGCGTCCGCACCAGCCGGCGCTCGGACCAGGCGCGCCGGACCTCTCGCTCGAACACCTCCAGGGGCTCGGGCGCCGGCTGCGCGTCCTCGGAAACCGCCAGGAACACTCGAAAAAGAGCCTCGCGGAACGCCCGGACGCGCGCCAGCGCCGCCCGCGCCTCGGCCGGCCGGAGCTGGATCTCCACCAGCATCGGATGCGCCCGGTCGGCGTCCAGCCACCCCGCCTGGAGCCCCCAGGAGACGAGGTCCTCGGGCGTGGCGAGGTCCTCGCGCGGCTCGGTCAGCCGGTGGCCTCCCATGCTGTTGAGGAAGTCCAGCACCGGGTGCCCGCCAGTCAGCCGGAAGCGATGAGTGCCGGGGAGGAGCATGGCCGGAATCTAACCTTTTAACAGCCCTTGACTGGTGCAAGGAAACGGATCCGTCTTACAACCTTTCAATGTCGATGAGAAGGTTACAACGCGCGGTGCTCGACGCCCCGTCCAACCTGGGTCTGGCCCCGCCCGCTCCCGGACGGGAACCCGGGACGCGCCGGATGCCAGACGTGCTCCGCTGGAACGGGCTGCGGGCCCGCCTCGGCGCGCGCGACGCCGGCCGGGTCGAGGCGCCGCCGTACGGCACCGAGGTCCATCCCTGCGGCATCCGCAACGCCGAGGCCATCGTCGCTCACTCCCGGACGCTGGCCGACGTCGTGGAGACCATCGTCCTCCGGCGGGAGCTGGCGGTGGTGCTCGGCGGCGACTGCAGCATCCTCCTCGGCAACCTGCTCGGGGCGCGCCGAGGCCTCGAGGGACTGGGTCTGGTCTTCCTCGACGGCCACTCGGACTTCAACACCCCGGAGCGATCCGGCACCCACGGCGCGGCCGGGATGGATCTGGCGCTCGCGGTGGGCGAGGGGCCGCCCCTCCTCTCCGCGCTTGCGCCCGACGGGCCCCTGGTCGACGCACGCTCGGTGGTGCACCTCGGCCTGCGGGAGGAGGACCCGGAGCTCCGCGCCTCGGGCATCTCGGTGCTCGACCTCTCGGAGATCGAGCGGCAGGGCCCCTCGGCCGTCGCCGGGCAGGTCCTGGAGCGGCTCGCACCGCTCCCCGGCTTCTGGGTCCACGTGGACGCAGACGTCCTCGACGACACGCTCATGCCGGCCGTGGACTCGCGCGTGCCGGGCGGACTGTCGTACGAGGCGCTGGTGGGATTGCTCCGTCCTCTGCTTGCCTCCCCCCGGGCGATCGGGGTCGAGTTCACCATCTACGACCCGGATCTCGACCCGGAAGGGTCCGTGGGCCGGGCATTCACCGCCGCGCTGGTGGAGGCACTTCGACCGTGAACCACGACGCTCGCGCCTGGGCCGAGGGCCACCGGGCCTTCTTCGAGGAGCACCTCCGCACGCTGGTGGAGCTGCCGACGGTCAGCGTGGACCCCACACGGGGACCGGAGACGGAGGCCTGCGCCGAGGCCGCCCTCGCGCTGGTCCGTCACTTCGGCGGGACGGCCACGCTCCTCCGCGTGGGCGGGAAGCCGTACGTGCACGCGCGTTTCGGCGATCCGGGCCGCCCCTCGGTGCTCGTCTACAACCACCTCGACGTTCAGCCGGCCGACGAGCCGGAGTGGAAGGGCGAGCCGTTCCGGATGCGGATCGAGGGGGAGCGCTACCTCGGGCGCGGCACCACCGACGACAAGGGGCCGGCGCTGACCTGTCTCCTGGCGATCGCGCATTCCGTCCGCCGTGGTTCCCCCACCTGCTTCCAGCTGCTCTGGGAGTTCGAGGAGGAGGTGGGGAGCCCCCACTTCGCGGAGATGATGCGCGAGCACCGGCCGTCGCTCGGGGAGGTGCGCGCGGTCCTGGTCTCCGACACCCTCTGGGTCTCCGCCGAGCAGCCGTCGATGGACGTGGGTCTGCGCGGCTTCCTGGGGCTCGTCCTCAAGCTGCGCACTGCGGACGTCGACGCGCACTCCGGCGTGGTCGGCGGCGGGGCGCCCAACCCGCTGGCGGGGCTGGCTCGCGTGCTGGCGGCCTGCTTCGACGCGAAGACCGGGCGCATCCTCGTGCCCGGCGTCCTCGACGACGTGAAGCCGGTGAGCGACGCGGAGATGGACCTGTACGTGCGGAGCGGGTTCGACGTGGAGCGGTTCAGGAGCACCTACGGATTCCGGCGGCTGATGGCCGAGACTCCGCGAGAGCTGCTTCGCCGGCTGTGGACCCAGCCCACCTTCGAGATCCACGGCATCTCCGGCGGCTACCAGGGGCCGGGCATCAAGAGCATCGTGCCCGCCTCCGCCGAGGCGAAGGTGAGCCTGCGCCTCGTCCCCGGCCAGTCACCGGCGCGGGTCATCGAGTCCATCCGCCGGTTCGTGGCCGAGGTGGACCCGATGGTGGAGGTGGTGCCGCTCGGGTCGGCCCCGGCGTTCGTGACCTCGGTGGACGCTCCGGAGTGCAAGGCGATGGACCGGGCCGCGGAGCGGGTGCTGGGCAAGGGGCTCGCGCTCACCCGTGGCGGCGGCTCCATCCCGGCGGTGGCCATCATGTCCGAGGCGCTCCATGCCCCCGTGCTGCTGATGGGCTTGAGCCTCCCCGAGCACGGCTACCACGCCCCCAACGAGTTCTTCGACTGGACCCAGGCCCGCCGGGGCGTGGAGCTGTACGCCTCCTGGTTCGAGGAGCTGGAGCGCCTGCCCGCGCGGAGCTGAGCGCGCGCCTACTCCGCCGCGAGCGCGATGACCGGGTCGACCCGGGTGGCCCGCCGCACCGGGAGCAGCGTGGCCAGCACGGCAGCGGCCGCCAGCACCAGCGCTGCCGCGAGGATCGCCGCCGGATCCGCGGGCTGGACACCGTAGAGGAACCCGGAGAGGAGCCTCGCCGTGGCGAGCGCACCGAGCAGCCCGGCCACCAGCCCGAAGCCCACCATGCGCACGCTCTCGCTGGCGACCAGCCGGGCGATGCGTCCTGCATCCGCACCGATCGCCATGCGCACGCCGATCTCCTTCGTGCGCTGCCGCACCGAGTAAGCGACGACGCCGTAGAGACCGACCGCGGCCAGCACCAGCGCGAGGAAGGCGAAGGTGGCGACCAGGACGAGCGAGAAGCGGCGCTCGGCGACCGAGGCGGAGAGCAGCGACTCGTAGGGCCGGAGCGCAAAGACCGGCACCCCGGCGTCGACCGACCCCAGCGCGGATGCGACCCGGCGGCTGGTCTCGGCGAAGGGCGCGGCCGATCGAAACACGTAGGTCATGGTGTCCGAGGGCTGCTGGTCGGCGGGAAAGTACATGACCGCCGTGGACGGCTGGTCGAGGCCGAACTCACGAACGTCGCCGACCACGCCGACGATGGTGGCCCACTCGGTCTGCGGCGAGACCAGGCGGAGCCGCTTGCCCAGGGCGTTCCCGCCGGGGAAGTAGCCTCGGACGAAGGACTCGTTGACCACCACGACGGCAGGGGCGGCGGCGCGGTCCGCCTCCTCGATGCGGCGTCCCTGGAGCAGGGGGAGGCGGAGCGTCTCGAGGAAGCCGGGGGTGACGACGCGGTGCTGGACGATGGGCTTGTCGGCCGCTTGATCCTCGCGTTCCCCCTCGACGACCAGGAGACGGTCGGTCCGGTCGCCGGAGAGGGGAAGCACGTTGATCGCTCCGACCGACTGCGCACCCGGCACGGTGCGCAGCGCTGCGGTCGCGCGCTCCGTGTAGCTGCGCCAGCGCTCGTGTGCCCGGTCCAGATCCGTCCCCAGCGGAGTGGGAACGGCGGCCTGGGCGGTCAGGACGCCCTCCGCCCGGAATCCCGGGTCGACGCCGAGCGTGTTCACGAAGCTGCGCAGCAGCAGCGAGGCGGCGCAGAGGAGCACCAGGGCCAGTCCCACGTCGGCCATCACCAGGATGCGCCGCAGCCGGCGCGCATGCGGACGCATGGAGTCCGAGCCACGCAGCGTGGCCTCGAGGTCGAGGTCGGACGCGGACAGGGCCGGCACGAGCCCGAAGAGGACTCCACTGGCGATGGAGAGCCCGAACGAGAAGGCAAAGACGGGGAAGTCGGGATGGATGGCCTGTGCGCGAGGCAACGCGTCCGGCGCGAGCGAGAGCAGCGCCGAGGTGGCGAAGGTGGAGAGGACGAGCCCGAGGATTCCCGCCGTGACCGCGAGCGCCAGGCTCTCCACCAGGAGCTTCCGCACCAGCGCCGAGCGTCCGGCCCCGAGGGCCGAGCGGATCGCCAGCTCCCGCTGCCGCGCCGTGGCCCGGGCGAGCATGAGGTTTCCCACGTTGAAGCAGGCGATGAGCAGGACCAGCGCCACCGCGGCGAACAGCAGGATGAGCGTCGGCCGGACCGAGCGAACGACGTCCTCGTGCATCGGGATGGGAGCGAAGACGAAGTTGAACGAGGCGTAGGCCTCGGGGTGGTCGGCGATGGCGCGGCGCCCGGCGTCGGCCAGCTCCCGGCGGGCGCCCTCGAGCGTTGCCCCCGGGGCGAGCCGGGCCACGACCTGGAGGAAGTGCCGGTTCCGCGCCTGCGGCTCGAGCTGTCTGGGCTCGAAGGAGAGCGGGACCCAGGCATCGCAGAGCTCGGGCAGCTCCACCCCCGCGGGAAGCACGCCGACGATCACGTGCGGTTCACCCTCCAGCTGGATCGTGCGTCCCAGCGCGGCGGGATCTCCGCCGAAGCGGCGGAGCCACAGGCCATGCGACAGCACCACGCGACGGTGCTGGCCCTGCTGCTCCTCGTCCGCGGAGAACCAGCGCCCGACCGCGGTGTTCACACCCAGGACCGGAAGGAGCGAGGCCGTGCCCAGGCCCAGGCGGATGTGCTCCGGCGCACCCTCCCCCGCGAGCGATGCGCTCCCCTCGGCCCAGGCCGCCTTCGACTTGACCGAGGGCGCCGGGGCGAGGTCCTCGGTGTAGTTCAGTGGAGAGAGCGGGCCGGTCATGTTCCCTCGCTGGGGCGCCATCCGGTAGATGCGGACCAGCCGCTCCGGCTGGGGATAGGGCAAGGGCCGGAGCAGCACGCCCCGGATCACGGTGAACAGCGCGGTGTTCGCGCCGAGGGCGAGCGCCATCGGCAACACCACCGCCGCGACGAAGGCCGGCGAGCGGACGAACAGCCGAAGCGCTTCACGGAATTCTCGGTCGAGCCCCTTCATGAGCCGGCTCGAAGGAGCCAGAACCGTGCCAGGCGCTCCGGGGGGCCCGGAAGCTTCTCACGGACCGGTCGTGGGATTGTCGTCCCAGGATCGGGAGGAAGGGATTCGGCCCCCCGAACCCCTCTCAGGCGGCCGGTGCGGGCGGAAGGGCCTTTCCCGTCTCGAGCAGGCTCTTGAGCGAGGACATCATCCACGGCCAGGCGTCGGCCGAGCCCAGATAGGTCGCGGTCTCCTGCTCGAAGTCGTCGTGCCGGAGACGTAGGCGGGTCATCTCCGGCCCGGCGGGGTCGATCTCGTACGTGACCCGGGACGGGCGATCCTTCGCGACCTTCTCGTCCCAGCGCGCCTGCCAGCGCAGGACGAGGCGACGCTCTGGCTCCGCGGCGATGACTTCCCCGGAGACTGGCTCGAAGGCGCCATCGCCCACGTACGCGAAGCGGGCGCCCGCCTTGAGCGACGATTCGAGTCGCGTGCCGTACACGTACTTGCTGGTCATCTCGCCGTCGACCAGGCCGCGCCAGACGTCCTTCGGACTGGCGGCGATGTAGATGTCGTAGCTGAGCTCCGGTGAACGTCCCATCGGGGACCTCCTCGCGATTTGGTAACCAATTAGTTACCTATTTTCGGACGAGAGTCAAGCGAAGCAGCCCGTGGCTTCGCCGGGTCAGGCCCGCTCGATCCGGGCGGCGCCGGAGAACCGGCGATGGGCCTCGAGCGCTCGCTCCAGGGCTGCCTCGAAGTCGAGGCGCTCGGTGCGTGGCATCCGGCGCTCGAGCTGCGGCGCGGGGACCCGGAGCACTCCGGCCTTCCGGTCGATGCGCGGCTCGATGCGGCCCACCAGCCGATCTCCCCAGAGAACCGGGAGCACGTAGTACCCGTGCTTGCGCGACTTCACCGGCGTGTAGACCTCCCAGACGTAGTCGAAGTCGAACAGCTGCCGCAGCAGCTCGCGGTCCCACACCAGCGGGTCCAGTGGCGCGAGCAGCGCGACCTCCCTGCGGCGGAGCGCGCCGCCGCGGAGGAATCGCGCGTCGGAGGCGAGCATGTAACGCTCGTCGCGCACGCCCTTCACCAGGACCCTCCGCAGCGCACCGTCGGCGACCATTCCCTCGGTGAGCCGGGCGCGCTCGCGGGCGGGGACCGTGCCGGACCAGATCTCCGCGCCCGCGCGAAGCCCCAGCAGGCCCACGCCACGGAAGCGGCTCAGCAGCTGGTGGCGGCGGACCTCCTCGTCCGGGAGCCGGGCGGCGAGCAGCGCCGGTGGGAACAGCTTCTCCATGCGGTCGTAGACGCGGACGTTGCCTTCGCGCCGCGCGATCCCGATCTGGCCGGTGCGGAACAGCCCGTAGAGCAGCGCGCGCGGAACGGTGATCTTGCCCCATCCCCAGTGCAGCCGGTCGGCACCGCGCTCGACGAAGGCGCTCCCCGGGAGCGGCCCCTCGCGGCCGAGGCGGTCGAGAATGTCGGCGGCGACGTGCCCCTGGGTCGTGAGCAATCGGTGGTAGGGGCCCTCGCGCGCGCCCCACTGCTCCCAGTCCACCCGGTGCACGGGGAGCTCCTCCACCGGGAGGATATTGAGCGACTTGTTGTACGCCTCGAAGAGCTGGCGCTCCGCCGGCGGCCCGTAGAGCCACCTCTCCATCCAGCCGCGGCGGTAGTTGCGGATGCGCGCGGCGAGGACCAGGTCGTCGTTCCGGGCGCCGGTCACCTCGAGCGGATCGAACTGCACCGAGCCCAGCTCGCGCACCACGCGGAGCACCGACTCGGGCCGCGCTGGCAGCGCCCGCGGCGGGGCGAGGAAGTGCCTCCGGACGAGGAAGCGCCGCGCCTGCTCGGCGGTGAGCTCGAGAGCCTCCGACGGCGGGCCGTGACCGTTCTTCATCGAGCCACCCGCTCCGACGTTTCGGCCCGTCGCCGCACGACATCGAGGATGCCTCGCTGCATGTCGGACATCACGGCGTCGACCCAGAGCGCCGCGTAGGGATTGAAGTGCGTGGACAGCCGGTGAGTGCTGGTGAGCACGAGCCGCGTGCGACTCGAAGCGAGAGCCCGCAGACGAGCCCACCGGCGACTCCCAGCACGAGCGAGCGCGTGGCAGGACGCGTGAGCACGGTCATGTCGGCACGCTTTACTCGTCGCCCTGCTCGGCGAACACCTGCGCCCACGACTTCCCGTAGGGGTAGAAGCGCGCCTTCTCTCCGGCGGCCCATGCCTTCCGCAGCGCGGGGTCGGACAGGTCCCAGTCGGGACGGCACTTCTGCAGGACGGCGCGCAGATCTCGCCGCAGCTCCTCCACCGTCGGGCGGCCGAAGAACCAGTACCCGTTGTAGAGGGAGAAGATCTTGAGCCCCGGCTCGAGCACCAGGGTGTGCGGAACCATCGGGTTGTGCGTCGGGTCGGTGTACTCGGCGATGTCCAGGTCCTTCTGCACCTTGCGCCCCGGATCGCAGAGGAAGGTCCAGTGCGCGCCCACCCCGGTGCGGAACTCGTTCAGGTCGAGCAGCGAGTCGGTGGAGAGGGTGACCATCCGGCAGTAGCCGACCTCCATCTCGCGATCGAGCTGGACCAGGCCCTCGTGCTGGCGCCGGTCCTTCGGACAGAACGAGCCGCGGCTGAGGACGAGGACCAGCGGGTCCGGCCCCTGCAGCTCGGAGAGCTTCCGGTGCTTCCCGCGGTGGTCGGTCAGCTCGTAGTCGGGAAACGACGCTCCGGGGACGATGTCTGCGCGCACGCCCCGGACCATGGACCGGCCGCGGCCCGCGGGTCCAGCACGGCTCGGACTATCGCGCGCTCAGAACGGCAGGAGCGGAACGTCGACATGCTGCTGCACGAATGGAATCGAGCAGCACTGGCCGTCGACCGGAGCGGCAGCTGGGACGACGACCTCGAACCGGACGCCCCGATATCCCGGCGCATCGGCGCTGAAGTCGAACGACGCGAGAGCTGCTCAGCCGCCGACGGCGCGGAGCGCCCGGGCGCCCACTGCTTCGCGGAGCGCGTCCTTCTTGTCGGTGCGCTCCCAGGTGAATTCCTTCTCCGAGCGCCCGAAGTGCCCGTAGGCCGCGGTGCGCTGGTAGATGGGCCGGAGGAGATCGAGGTGCTCGATGATCTCCCGGGGCTTCAGGCTGAACGTGCGGCGAATCGCCTCGGCGATGCGCTCCTCGGGGACCTTCGCGGTGCCGAAGGTCTCCACCATCACCGAGACCGGGTCTGCCACGCCGATGGCGTAGCTCACCTGGACCTCGCAGCGCTCGGCGAGCCCCGCGGCGACCACGTTCTTGGCGATGTAGCGGCCCATGTACGCGGCCGAGCGGTCCACCTTGCTCGGGTCCTTCCCGCTGAACGCGCCGCCGCCGTGTCGCCCCATGCCGCCGTACGTGTCGACGATGATCTTCCGCCCGGTCAGGCCCGAGTCCCCCATCGGGCCGCCGATGACGAAGCGGCCGGTGGGGTTGATGAAGAAGCGGGTCTTCCGGTCCAGCAGCTTCTTCGGCAGCGCCTTGAGGATGACCTCCTCGCGCACCGCCTCGTGGATCTTCTTGTTGGACACCGAGTCCGCGTGCTGCGTCGACACCACCACCGTGTCGATGCGCACCGGCTTGCCGTTCTCGTACTGCACCGTCACCTGGCTCTTGCCGTCGGGACGCAGCCAGTCGAGCGACTTGCGCCGCACGTCCGCCAGCCGCCGGGTGAGCGCGTGGGCGTAGTGGATCGGCGCCGGCATCAGCTCCGGCGTCTCGTTGCAGGCGTACCCGAACATCATTCCCTGGTCGCCGGCGCCCTGCTCCTTGTCGTTGTCCACACCACGAGCGATGTCCTGGCTCTGGCCCTCGATGGCCACCATCACTCCACAGGTATGGCCGTCGTAGCCCATGTCGCTGTGGGTGTAGCCGATGCGGACGATGGTGCTGCGGACGATGCTCGGGATGTCGACGTAGGTGCTGGTCGTGACCTCTCCGGCGACGATGGCCAGGCCGGTCTTCACCAGCGTCTCGACCGCCACGCGGCCGCGGGTGTCCCCGGCGAGAATCGCATCGAGGACGCCGTCGCTGATCTGGTCGGCCACCTTGTCCGGGTGGCCCTCCGTGACCGACTCGGAGGTGAAGAGGAAATCCTTGGGCATGGCAGGGTCTTCCGTGGTGCTGCGAAAGGGCGCGGGACACTATCGACCGGCCACTGCCCAGGTCAAACCGATCAGAGGGGAAGTGGGGGCCCCAGCACTTCGAGACTCATCGCCTCGAACAGTTGGCTCGTGTCAGCCCGCAACCAGGCGTTCACCACCTCCCGTACCGGGAGTCGCCCCCGCAGGCGCGGCCAGGTGGCCAGTGGCCGGAGGCGCGCGGTGACCGCCGGTGGCAGCCCGGCGCGCTCCTCCTGGGTCACCAGCAACGCCTGACCCTCCTCGAGCGCGCGGAGCACGGGGCCCTCTCCCGAGGCACGGTGCACCGTCCGCCCCAGGAGGAACGAGTAGAGCCCCGGGTTCTGGGTCGCGGTGAACAGGGGGCGGCCGCCGGCGCGCTCCGCCACCCACGCCGGCACGGGCGGAGGAATCGCCCCTGGCAGCACGCTGGCGAAGAGGAGCACCGCGGCCCCGGCGAAGGCCACCGCGCCGGCGAGCAGCGAGCCGCGAGCGAGGGCCAGCGCCGAGAGGCCGAGCAGCAGCACCACGCAGGCGAGCCCGAACCGCACCCCCCCGGCGAGGGGAAAGCGGAGCGCCAGCGCGCCCGCCACTCCCAGGGCGAGGATCAGCGCCGCGCTCGCGAGCCGGCCCCCACCGGGCCGAGCTCCGCTCGCGAGCACCGCCAGCGGGGCGAGCGCCGGCACGACGTAGTGGGGATGCTTCAGCCCGGGCAGGCTGTAGAGGAGGAGCAGGCCCGCCACCCAGGGCCAGGCCAGCGGAGCGCCCGGACCGCGACCTCGCACCAGAAAGGTCCAGGGGAGCAGCAGCACCGGCAGCGCGAGCAGGAGCAGGAGCTCTCCTTCGAGCGTCCAGGGGAAGCGGAACTTGCCCACGTTCTCGGTGCCGAAGAACCGGACCACGAACGGCTCGCCATGGCGGTGCGCCATCGCCAGGTACCACGGCGCTGCGACGAGCACGGCCAGCACGGCGGCGGCGACGAGCCAGGGAAGCGCGGAGAGGAGGGCGCGGCGGCGCGCGAGGTACGCCGCCCCCGGAGCCGCCATCAGCAGCGGCCCCACCGGCCCCTTGAGGAGCGTGGCCGCTGCCGCCGCGAGGCCCGTCACGAGGAGCAGCGAGCGCGGCGCGCCCTCCGCCACCCGCCAGCACGCCCAGAGGCCGACGGCGATGGCCAGCGCGAGCGGCACGTCCATGAGGTCCACGCGCGCGTAGCGGAGCACCCCGAGACAGGTCCCGAGGACGAGGATCGCGACCGGCTCCGCCGCGGGACCCGACGTCCGCCGGGCCAGCCGCCCGGTCACCCAGACCAGCACCAGCGCGGCGAGCGCCACCGGCAGCCGCGCCGACCAGAGGGTCTCGCCGAACAGCGCGAAGCTGGCACCCATCGCCCAGTAGAGGAGCGGCGGCTTGGTGAAGTCCGGGCGCCCGTCGACGGTCGGGGTGAGCCAGTCTCCCCGGTCGTGCATCTCGCGCGCGGCCTGGAGGTAGAGCCCCTCGTCGGGGTGCGTTCCGCCCGCGGGACTTCCGAGCCCGGCAAACAGAACCGCAGCCACGATCAGCAGCGCGACCGTCCCGGACAGGCGGTTGTCAGGTGCGAGCGGGAGGAGCAGGCTTCGCATCGATGGCCGGACCTCTAGCAGAACCCGCGCGCCGGGCGCGCTGCGCCTGCGGGCAGATCGAGCTGCACGCCTCCGGTGAGCCCCGGAGGGTCGGGCTGTGCCACTGCCTCGACTGCCGCAAGCGTCACGCGGCGCCGGTCTCGGCCTTCGCCATCTTCTCGCGCACGTCGGTCGCCCTCACCGGCCCGGAGCGGGGTCCTCTGCCACACGAGGCGCTCCGGACCTTCCAGAGCCAGACGGGATACCGGGAAGCGTTCTGCACCCGGTGCGGCGCGCACGTCTTCGGGGTCATCGACCGCTCGGACGAGATCGAGCTGTTCCTCGGCTCCTTCGACGAGCCGAACGTGTTCACGCCGACCTACGAGCTGTGGACGGTGCGCCGCGAACGCTGGCTCGGAGACCTGCCGACGGTGACACGACACTTCGAGCGTGACCGCACGGACTCATAGCCCGCCCGGGCGCCCATCGGCGGATGAGGGCTTGTCGGCAGGGCCTCCGGAGACTACGAGCGCCCACGCCATGAAGATTCTCGCCTGTCTGTCGCTCGCGCTCGCCCTGGGGTGCGCGCACTCGGCCCCGCCACCGGCGGAGGCACCGTCTCCCGCGCCCGTCGCCGCCCCGGCGCAGGTCCCTCCACCGACCGCGGATGCGGCGGCGGCCCGCTTCGTCCCGCCCGATGCGAAGCCGGCCTTCGAGATCCCGGTCGATGCGTACACGCTCGGCAACGGGCTCAGGGTCGTTCTCTCGCGCGACACCACGGCGCCGATCGTGACGGTGGCGGTCTACTACCACATTGGATTCCGCATCGAGCCGCGCGACCGCACCGGCTTCGCGCACCTGTTCGAGCACATGATGTTCCAGGGCAGCGAGAACCTCGGCAAGCTCGGCTTCATCCAGCTGGCGCAGCGCAACGGCGGCATCCTCAACGGGTCCACGCGCTTCGACTTCACCAATTACTACGAGGTCGTCCCCTCCAACGTCCTGGAGACGATGCTCTGGGCCGAGGCCGACCGGATGCGCGGCCTCAAGGTGACGCAGGAGAACCTCACCAACCAGCAGGGCGTGGTGAAGAGCGAGGTGCGGGTGAACGTGCTGAACCGGCCCTACGGCGGCTGGCCCTGGCTCACCGTCCCGCAGCTGGCGAACCGCAACTGGTACAACGCGCACAACTTCTACGGTGACCTCGGCGATCTGGATGCTGCCACGCTCGAGGACGTCCAGGCGTTCTTCAAGACCTACTACGCGCCGAACAACGCGGTGCTGGTGGTGAGCGGCAGCTTCGATGCCGCGGCGGTGAAGGGCTGGGTGGCACGCTACTTCGAGGGCATCCCCAAAGCGGAGGTGCCTCCCATCCCGGACCTCACCGAGCCGCGGCAGACCGAGGAGCAGTGGAAGACGGTGGACGACAAGCTCGCCCAGCGGCCGGCGCTCGCGGTCGCCTACCACATGCCTCCGCGCGGCTCGCCCGAGTACTGGGCGATGGCGCTCATCCAGCAGATCCTGGTCGCCGGGCCGGACAGCCGGATGTACCAGGAGCTGGTGCAGAAGCGCGGCCTCACCGGAGAGGTGGAAGGTGGCGCCAACCTCCTGGGAAACCAGTTCGACTACCAGGGGCCGATGCTGTGGATGGCGTACCTGTTCCACGACGCGGCGCACACTCCCAAGGAGATCGTCTCCGCCATCGACGCTGCGATCGAGCCGCTGCGCCAGGCTCCGGTCGACACGGCGACGCTGGAGAGAGCGCGGTTGAAGGCCCGGAGCGCGTACTACTCCGACCTGGACCGGCTCTTCGGATTCGGCCGCGCGGACCTGCTCGCGAGCCTCGCCCTCTTCGACAACGACGCGGCGCAGGTGAACCGCATCGAGCCGAGCCTGCTCGCGGTCACGCCCGAGCTGATCCAGCGGACGGCGCAGGAGTGGCTCCGTCCCACCAACCGAACCGTGGTCGCCCTGCAGCCGGCGGGAGGCAAGTGATGTCGCGCACCCTGCTCGCACTCGCGCTGCTCGCCACCGGCCTCGCGGTCGCGGCTCCCGAGGCGCCTCCAGCGCCGGGACCCACACCGCCCTTCGAGCTGCCGACGACCACCACCTTCACCCTGAAGAACGGGCTGAAGGTCACGCTCGTGCCCTACGGGGCGATCCCGAAGACCCACGTCGCCCTCGCCCTGCGTCTGGGCAACGCGGACGAGGCGGCCCACCAGACCGGGCTCGCAGACCTCATGGGCAAGCTGCTCCTGCAGGGCACCACGACGAAGAGCGCGGTGCAGCTGGCGGAGGCGGCGGCCGGCCTCGGCGGGGCGCTTGAGGCGAACGTCCGCGAGGACGACACGGCGCTGGAGATCGAGTGTCTCGGCGACTCCACGGTGGAGGCCATCCGGCTCATCGCCGAGGTGGCCCGCACGCCCGCGTTCCCGACCGCGGAGCTGGCGCGGCTCCGCGGAGACCTCCTGCGCGACGTGGCCATCCAGCGCAGCCAGCCCCAGCCGCTCGCGGAGGAGGCCTTCGCCCGGGCCATCTACGGCAACCATCCCTACGGGCGCGTGCTCCCGGTGGCACCCGACGTCGAGAAGTTCACCCTGGAGCAGGCGAAGCAGCTCTGGACGCGCTTCGCCGGCTCGGACCGGTCGCACCTCTACGTCGTGGGCCGGTTCGACCCTGCGGCGGTACGCAGCGCGATCGACGAGGCGTTCGGCGGCTGGCGCAAGGCGAAGGGCGCACCGCGGCCGAAGGCGAGCCCCAAGGCAGGGCGGCGCGTCTTCCTGCTGGACCGTCCGGGTGCGGTGCAGTCCACCGTGCGGTTCGGGCTTCCGGCCATCCCGCCCACCTCGCCGGACTACATCCCCCTGGTGGTCACCGACGCGCTGCTGGGCGGCAGCTTCGGCAGCCGGATCACGGCCAACATCCGCGAGAAGCACGGGTACACCTACTCGCCGCGGAGCGTGCTCGGGCTGCACCCCGGGGTGGGGACCTGGCTCGAGTCGGCGGACGTCACCACCAAGGACACGGCGGCCTCGGTACGCGAGATCGTCAACGAGATCGAGCGGCTCCGGAAGGAGCCTCCGTCCGACGAGGAGCTCGCCGGCATCCGGAAGTACGTGGCCGGCACCTTCGTCCTCCGCAACAGCAGCCGCGCGGGGATCGTCACCCAGCTCCGCTTCGTGGACCTCCACGGTCTGCCGGCGGACTGGCTCCGCAACTTCGTCCAGCGTGTGGAGGCCGTCACCCCTGCGGACGTGACGCGGGTCACCCGGAAGTACCTCGATCCTCAGCGGATGACGCTGGTGGTGGTGGGCGACCGGAAGGCGGTGGAGGACTCGCTGAAGCAATTCGGACCGGTGAAGGTCGAGGCGCCGAAGTAGCTCAGGTCGTCCGCCGGCGGATCGACTGGTCCATCGGAAAACGGCGAAGAGGATCCTCCGGGCGCATCGGCGCCTGGAGAAGCTCCGGGTGCAACCGACCAGGAGACTCCGATGCGCTTCTTCTCGCTGTCCGCAGCCGCCGTCGCGTTCCTTGCCGCCACCCTGCTGGGTTGCGGGGGGGGCGACGCGACCGAACCAGAGTCGTCGCAGGAGGTGGCCGAGCTGCACCAGAGCAAGGACCCTGCCCTCTTCCCGCCGGACGCCAGGCCCTACGGCACCTCGATGGAACGGTGGGGTGAGCTGGCCTGGAAGTGGATCTACCGCCAGCCGGCCGCGAGCAATCCGCTGCTCGATCAGACCGGCGCCAGCTGCGACGTCGATCAGCAGGGGCCGGTGTGGTTCCTGCCGTCGGTGATTCCCGGTGGGCCTCAGTTCGCGGGCGAGCGGAGCTGCACCATTCCCCACCACAAGGCGCTGCTCGTCCAGGTCAGCTCCTATCTCAACGACTTTCCCTGCCCCGACCCGACGTTCCAGCCGGCTCCCGGACAGTCGCTCTACGACTTCCTGATCGGACCGGCGACGGCCTTCATCGACACCGTCTTCTCCCTCGACGTCACCATCGACGGAGTGGCCCAGCCGGACATGCTTCGCTACCGCTTCGCGTCGCAGGATCTCTTCAACATCAAGGGGGACCCCAGCCTCGCGACGACGCTCGACGGCTGCGTCACCGGCGGGCAGCAGCCCGCGGTCACCGACGGCTACCTCTTCATGGTGAAGCCGCTCTCCCGGGGGCAGCACACGCTGGTGTGGCACCAGAAGGACAGCTTCGGCATGGGCGGCGACACGACGCTCATCTACCACCTCACCGTCCGCTAGTCGGCGTCTCGGGGGGCGCCGTTCAGCGGCGCCCCTCGAGGCTCGAGGCCATCACGTCGGCGCAGACGCGGAGCACCTCCAGCCGCGCGTGGTGCTTGTCGTCGGCGGAGATCAGCACCCACGGAGCATCGGGTCGGTGAGTCCGGTCGAGCATCTCCTCGATCGCCTTCTCGTAGTCCTTCCAGCGGCGGCGGTTCCGCCAGTCGTCCGGGCCGATCTTGTACCGCTTGAACTTGTCGGTCTCCCGGGCCTTGAACCGCTCCAGCTGCGTCTTCCGGTCCATGTGGAGGAAGAACTTCGTCATCCGGACGCCGTCGGAGGTGAGGGTCCGCTCGAAGGCGTTGATCTCGTCGTAGGCGCGCTTCCACTCCGGCTTCGTCGCGAAGCCCTCGACGCGCTCCACCAGCACCCGCCCGTACCAGCTGCGATCGAAGACGGCGATCTCCCCGACGCCGGGGAGCCGGTTCCAGAACCGCCAGAGGTAGTTGTGGCGCCGGCTCTCCTCGTCGGGCGGACCGATGGGCCAGACCTTGTAGCCGCGCGGGTCCAGCTCGGCGGTGAGGCGCTTGATGCAGCCACCCTTCCCCGCCGCGTCCCATCCCTCGAAGACGAAGATCGCCCGCTGGCCTCCCTGGAACATGGAAACTTGGAGCCCGAAGACCTCGTGCTGGCGGCGCTTGATCTCCGTCTCGTACTTCGCGTCCCCCTTCACCCGGATGGAGAGGTCCACGTCGTCGAGGCGGAGAGTGCCCGGCGGGTAGACCTCGAACTCGAATGCCTCGTCGATCTTCCGCGCGCGTCGGCGTGCCATGTCCACTCCGCTCGGGGGGCTGGCAGCACAGCGCAGCCGGATGGCTGCTCGCCAGTCCTTTTCGACCACAGCCCCGTTGCGGCAGCTGCGCCGGCCGCGGAGAGTCCGGGCTCGCATGCTGCGCTCGATCCTCTCCGCCCTCCTCCTGTGCCTCGCCGCCGGTTGCGCCAGCGCCGGCGGACAGGGGCCACGCCCCACGCCTCCGCGTCCCGAGGCCTCCCGGGCCTACGACGCCCGCTTCCCCGACCCGGGCACCCCGCTCGCCGTCCACACGCTCTCCACGGCCGACCGCTCGGGGACGCAGGTCGTCGAGCTGACCTACGCCGGGGCTCCCGGCATCGCGCCGGTGCATGGCACCCTGGTCCGTCCCCCGGAAGGGACGCCGCGCGGCCCGGCGGTTCTGTGGGTGCACTGGCTCGGGGAGCCGGCGACCACCAACCGCACCGAGTTCCTCGACGAGGCGGTCCAGCTCGCGAAGCGTGGCGTGGTCTCCCTGCTGGTGGACGCGCTCTGGAGCAAGCCGGACTGGTACAAGCAGCGCACGCAGGACGAGGACCCGGCGGCGTTCTCCGCCCAGGTCGTCTCGCTGCGGCGGGGGCTCGACCTGCTCGCGCAGCAACCGGGGGTGGACCCCGGCAAGCTCGCGCTCGTCGGCCACGACTTCGGAGGCATGACCGGGCTGCTGGCCTCGGCCGCGGACGGACGGCCGCGGTGCCACGTGCTGCTCGCGCTCACCCCGCGCTTCGAGCACTGGATGTTCTACGACCCGAAGAAGCACCCCACCGACGAGGCCGACTACCGCCGGAAGCTGGCAGTGCTGGACCCCATCGACGCGCTCCCCGCGGTGGAGGGGCCGATCCTCGTCCAGCTGGCGAAGGAGGACTTCTACGTCCCGCCCGACGAGATCGAGAGGTGGCGGGAGGCGCTCCGCGGCAAGGGCGAGCTCCGCACCTACGCCACCAGCCACGCCATGGAGGCCTCCCAGGCGCTGACCGATCGGCAGGAGTTCCTCCGGAAGACCCTCGGCCTCCCGGACTGACCCCGCGGGCTCAGGCGGTCTCGACCCCCAGCCGCGCCTCCACCGCGCGCAGGTGGCGGTCGATCTCCTCGGCGGTGGTGAGCTTCATCGCCTCGTCCATCGCCTGCACCGCGTCCGCCCGCGAGCAGCGGCGGACCAGTTCCTTCATCACCGGGATCTGCCCCGCGGGCATCGACAGCTCGTCCAGCCCGAGCGCCAGCAGCACCAGCACGTAGCGCGAATCCCCGGCGACCTCGCCGCACATCGACACCGGGATCCCCGCCGCCCGGCCGGCGTCGGCCACGGCCCTGAGCGAGCGGAGGACCGAGAGGTGCAGCGGCTTGTAGAGGTAGGCGACGTCGCGGTTCTGCCGGTCGATGGCGAGCGTGTACTGGATGAGGTCGTTGGTGCCGATGCTGAAGAAGTCGGCCTCCTTCGCCAGCCGGTCGGCGATCCACGCCGCGCTGGGCGTCTCGACCATGATGCCCACCGGGAAGCGGCCGCTCATCGGCACGCCCTCGCGCGACAGCTCCGCCCGGCACCGCTCGAGCTCGGTTCGCGCCTCGCGCAGCTCGGCCACCCCCGAGATGAGCGGGAACATGATCCGGAGGTTGCCGTGCACGCTGGCCCGGAGCAGCGCCCGCAGCTGCGCCCGGAACATCTCCCGCTGCCGCAGCGAGTAGCGGATGGCCCGCAGCCCCATCGCCGGGTTCGGCTCGCGCTCCGACTTGCGGAAGCCCGGCATCTTGTCCCCGCCGAGGTCCACGGTGCGGATGGTCACCGGCCGGCCGCCGAGCTTCTCCAGCACGCTCCGGTACGCCAGGTAGTGCTCCTCCTCGGTGGGAGCCTCGAGCCGGTCGAGGAAGAGGAACTCGGTCCGGTACAGGCCGATGCCCTCGGCCCCGGCGGCGAGGAGCTCGGGGATCTCCTCGAGGAACTCCATGTTCCCGTGCATCCGGACCCGGAAGCCGTCGGTGGTCACCGCCGGCAGCTGCGCCGCCTGCAGCGCCTCCCTCGCGCGGGCCAGGAGCTTCTCCAGGTCCGCCCGGATGTCGGTCATCGTCCCTGCGGGCGGGTTCACCCACAGGAGCCCGCGCGACCCGTCCACCGCGACGATGTCGCCCGGGGAGATCTGCTCCGACACCCGGCCCGCGCCCACCACCGCCGGCGTGCTCCGCGCCCGGGCCACGATGGCCGTGTGGCTGGTGGACCCGCCCACGTCGGTCACGAAGGCCGCCACCCGCCCGGTGCGAGCGAGCATCGCCGCGTCCGCCGGCGAGAGGTCGTGGGCGATGATGATCGCCCCCTGCGGGACCTCCTCCTCCACGTCCACCACCTGCCCGAGCAGGTTCCGCACCACCCGGTCGGCGATGAAGTCGACGTCGGCCCGGCGCTCGCGGAAGTACTCGTCCGGGATCTCGTCGAAGAGGTGCTTGATCTTCCGCGTCACCCGGCGCACCGCCCACTCGGCGTTGATCTGCTCCGCGGCGATGAGCTTGTTCACCTCGTCGACCAGCATCGGGTCGCGGAGCATCAGCCGGTGCGCCTCGAGGATCAGCGCGTGGTCCTTGCCGTCGCTCTGCTCCAGCCGCGCCTTCAGCTCGACGAGCTGATGCTCGGAGAGGTCGATGGCGGTCTTGAACCGCATCAGCTCTCGCTCCACCTCCTGGGGGCCGAGCTTCATCTTCGGGGTGCGGACCCGACGGCGGTCGAGCACGTAGGCCCTCCCCACCGCCATGCCCGGGCTGGCGCCGATGGCCTGGAGCTTGAGGCTGATCGCCTGGGTGCTCAACGGACTCCCTTCACTGGGCCTCCCCGAACCGGTTGGCGATGAGCTCGCCGATCTCCCGGACGCAGTCCGCCGCCCCCGGCCCGTCGGCCGACACGGTCAGCACCTGTCCCTGGGCGGCGGCGAGCATGAGAACGCCCATGATGGACTTTCCGTTGACCTCCTCGGAGTCCGTCTTGAGGGTGACGTCGCACTTGCAGCGGTTGGCGAGCTGAACCAGCTGGGCTGCCGCCCGGGCATGCAGGCCCAGCTGGTTGATGATGGTGAACTCGGCTTCCGCGCTCTCCGACGACATCACCTCTCCCCAGACATCCTACAGCCAGGCCCCGAGGCACCCTGCGAGCAGCGCCGCCATGGCGGTGAGCACGGCGGTTGGAACCTTCCTGGCCACCAGAAGGTAGCTGAGCGCCCCCAGGGCGAGACAACCACCCGCCAGGAGCCACCCGCCGACGCCCCCCTGTTGCGCCCCGAAGGTAAAGGCCAGGGAGGCCGCCGCCGCCCCGGCGCTCGCCGCCGCTACCGCGCGCAGACGGGCCCCCCGCTTCGGGAGGCGGGCCCGCGCGACGGCCTCCACCAGGCGGTCCCCCAGCTGGAGCCCCATCCCGAAGAGCTGGGCGCGCAGGGTGAGGTGCACGACGTTGTACAGGACGAGGAACAGCACCGCCGCCCACGCCCCCAGCCAGGGCACCAGCGCCGCGCACAGCGCACCCACCGCCGGCCGGAGCGAGAGCCAGAAGAACCCGTCGCCCAGGGCCGCGAGGGGACCCATCAGGGCGCCCTTGAACTCCGTCACCCGGCGGGGGTCCTCCTCGCCCGCCGCGATGCGCTCCTCGTGGTAGAGCACCCCGCCCACGATGGCCGCGGCCACGTAGGGGTGGGTGTTGAAGAAGGTCAGGTGCCGCTGGACCGCCTCCCGCCGCTTCTCCGGGTCGGGGTAGATGCGCTCCAGCGCCGGGTAGAGCGCGTAGACCAGCCCGAGGTTCTGCATCCCCTTCGGATTCCAGCTGGCCTGGAGCAGCAGCGACCGCAGGAAGACCCTCGCCTTCACCGAGCGTGGCAGGTGGGTGCCCGGACCGATCATTCGTTCACCCAGGCGGTCACCAGGGTGGCCGCGGTCATCAGCGCGCCCCCCACCAGGCCCCAGAGGGCCGGGTTCCGGGCGTGCGAGCCCCGGGCGGCGATGGCCGCGGCCACCGACGCCATTGCCGGGAAGGCCCAGGCCAGGCCGCGCAGGCCCACCAGTGGAACCCGGGGGAGGAAGCTGCCGATCCACAGGCCCAGGGCCGCGCAGGCGGCGTTCAGGCCGAGGTAGACGAGCGCGTACGGCCAGATGCCCCAGAGGTTCTGCCGCACCGCCCGTTCGAGCTCGCCGTGCTCCGCCAGCTCCAGCCCGTGCGCGCTCAGGCTCGCCGCGTGCGTCTCGAGCCGCCGGTCCACCACCCGCCCGAGGAGGCCCAGGCCGGCGAAGAGCAGCAGCGACAGGCTCCAGATGGCCGGGGTGCCTCCGCCTCCCGACTGGGAGGCCATCATCGCCGCGGCGGCGGTGGTGCCGGTCGCCGCGAGGGTGTCGTTCTCGGGGAGTGCTGCGCCGAGCGAGGCGGTCCCCAGGTAGAAGAGCTCGAGGACCATCCCCAGGTAGAGGCCGGTCTGCAGCTGGCCGAGGAGCAGGCCCATCCCGGTGGCCGCGACCAGGGGCCGGCTGAACATCGCCTGGAGGAACGCGCGCCGCTCGAGGCTGGCCAGCGCGCCCCATGCCCCCGCCAGCGCGACGTGGAGCCAGGCCGCGTGCATGGGCGCGCTGTCTAGCGCTTCCCGAAGCGCTCCACCATCTCCGTGAAGGTGACCGGGCGCTCGGACGGAACCCCCCGGGCCTCGATGTCCCAGCCTTCGTCGTGGAGACCCTGGAGCGCGGACATCTCCTCGGCGTTGAGGAACACCGACGTGGAGACCGACCGCCGCATCGGGCCGTGGTGCACGTTCCCCAGGTTCACCCGGGTCCGGGGGAGCCCGAGCTTCCGGGCCTCGAGGAGGGCGGGCACGTCACGGAGCAGCAGCAGGGTGCGCACGCCGTCGGAGGCGTAGGGGGCAAAGGGAGTCTCGCGGAGGGGCAGGATGTCCACCTCGAGCTCCGGTGGGACGGCGAGCCCCATCGCGGTCCGCATCAGCGGGCTGTGCGCCGCCTCGTCGTCCGCGACGACCACCCGCGCGACTTTCAGGCCCGGGAGCCACGCCTCGACCACCTGGCCGTGGATGAGCCTGCTGTCGATGCGGAGGAAGGAGATCACGTGGTGCTCGGGCGACGGCGGCCGGACGGTAGCGATCTGCCCTGACGGGTCCCGCGTCAGGACGTGACGTGCCGCCCGGAGGCGGCGTCGCGGACCAGCTCGGAAGCGAAGCGGATGTTGCGCTGGGCGTAGGTGTAGAGGGACTGGGCCAGCTCGTGCAGCGGGAGGTTCTCCTTCCGGAGCGAGGCGGCCTTCATCAGCATCGGAAGGTTCACCCCGGCGAGCACCTCGACGTTCGCCTTCCCGCAGAGGAGCAGCGACTCCTTGCACGGAGTCCCACCGAAGAGGTCCGCGAGCACCAGCACGCCCTCGCCGTGATCGTGCTCCTTCACCGCCGCCCGCATCTGGGCGCGGATGGTCTCCGGCGAGGTGCCCGGCTCGATGCTGACCGTGGCCACCTCGGCCAAAGCTCCCATGATCTGTTCGGCGGTCGCCACGAGCTCCTGCGCCAGACGACCATGGGCTGCGACCACGAGCCCGACCATGATGACACCTCTCTGCTGTCCGCCGGCGGCTCCTACTCCCACGCCGCCGTGGGCTGCAACCATTCGACACGTGCGGCCCACAGGATCTTCACGTGCCACCTCACAATAAGACGGAGATCGGGGGTGAGCCAGCCGGCGTCCAGGGAGACCCCTGGGTTGGAACGACCCTCGGCGGGGCTTCTCGGCGTCAGTAACAGGCCTGCAGCGACGCCTGCTCGCTCGGTCTGGGCGCCCTGGGGAGCTACTCCTTCTCGATGTCCCGGTGCTGGAGCTGGACGTCGGGCCGGCCGGCCCCGAGCCGCGCCGCCAGGGCCGCGGCGACCGCCACGCTCCGGTGCTTCCCGCCGGTGCAGCCGAGGGCCACGGTCAGGTAGGCCTTCCCCTCCCGCTGGTAACGGGGAAAGAGGAACTGGGCGAGGTCCACGATGCGGTCCAGGAACTCCTGGGTCTCCGGGCGCTCGAGGACGTAGCTCGCCACCCGGGGGTCTTCTCCGGTGAGCGGCTTGAGCTCGGGGACGAAGTACGGGTTGGGCAGGAACCGGAGGTCGAAGACGAGGTCTGCCTGTGGAGGCACCCCGTAGCGGTAGCCGAAGGAGATGACGGTGAGGCTGGGTAGCGCGGCACCGGACTCGCCGAAGCGGGCCATCATCAGCCGCTTGAGGTCGTGGACGTTGAGCTGGGAGGTGTCGATGACCTGGTCGGCCAGGTCGCGGAGGTCGGCGAGCAGCTCGCGCTCCCGGGCGATACCGGTGGGTACGCTCTCGTCGGAGGCCAGCGGGTGCCGGCGACGCGTCTCGGAGTAGCGCCGGACCAGGCTCTCGTCCGAGGCATCGAGGAAGACCAGCTCGACGTGGTGTCCCTCGTCCCGGAGACGACCGAGGATGCCCGGGGCCTTCCGGAGCATGTGCCCCTCGCGGGCATCGACCACCAGCGCGAGGCGAGTGTCGGGCTGGGCCATCTCGCCGAGGCCGGTGAGCTGCGGCAGGAGCACCACCGGAAGGTTGTCGATGCAGAAGTAGCCAGCGTCCTCCAGGGCCCGGACCGCGGTGGACTTCCCCGACCCCGAGACGCCGGTGAGGACGACGATGCGCCGGCGGCCGTTCGCCGGGACATCCATCACTCCACCTCCTCGCCCAGGGTCCTCCGCATGGCGCCCTCGGCGATGGCGCGGTTGAGCTGCTCGGCGAACTCCTTGGCGCTGTGGTGCCCCTGCAGCTTGAGGAGGTGATTTCGTGCGGCCACCTCGACCAGGGTGGTGATGTTGCGGCCCGGCCTGACGGGAATGGTGGAGAGCGGGAGGTCCACGCCGACGACGTTGAAGAACCGCTCCTCGACGCCCAGGCGGTCGTACTCCCGATGCGGGTCCCACTCCACGAGCTCGATGACCAGCTCGATCTTCTTCCGGTCACGCACCGCGGCGACGCCGAACAGATCCTTGATGTTGATGATCCCGAGCCCCCGGATCTCCATGTGGTGCTTGATGATGGGGTTGCCCGAGCCGTAGACGGTGTCCTGCTTCCGGCGGGTGACCTCGACGATGTCGTCGGCGACGAGGCGGTGGCCGCGGGTCACCAGGTCGAGCGCGATCTCGCTCTTGCCGATTCCGGACTTGCCCAGCAGGAGAATCCCCACGCCGATGACGTCCATCAGCACGCCGTGGAGGCTCGCAGACTCGGTCAGTGCCTCGTCGAGGAATCCGGTGACCTGCTGGATGAAGGTGGACGAGAGCAGCGGGGTCTTCATCAGCGCAAGCTGCGCGGCGCTGCAGGCGTCCACCAGCGAGCGGGGGATCGGCAGGTCCTTGGTCACCACGACGCAGGCCAGATCCTGGTCGCTGAGCTTCTTCAGCGCCTCGCGCTGGGTTTCCTCGTCCAGGGTGTTCAGGTAGGAGATCTCGGTGTTCCCGAAGACCTGCACCCGCTCGGGGTGGAGGTGCTCGGTGAACCCGGCCAGGGCGAGGCCGGGCTTCTGGATGCGCGAGCTGGTGATGACCCGGCCGAGGCCCTCCGCCCCGGTCACCAGGGTCAGCTGGAGGCCGTAGTCCCGGTCCTCCAGCAGCCGCGCGATCTTGATCGAACCCATTGACCGAAGCGCTTGATGTATCACGGGGCTCCCCCACGTGCCGCCCGACGAACACGCTCTCACGGCCGACGACACGCGGCGCGCGTGGTGGCTGCTGCTCGCGGCGCTGGCGGCCGGGGCGGCGCTGCGCGGCTGGCTGGCCTTCACCGACGCGGGCATCGCCTGGCCCGACGAGATCTACCAGTCGCTCGAGCCCGCGCACCGCCTGGTCTGGGGCCGGGGGTGGGTGGCGCTCGAGTTCCGTGAGGGCCTGCGCACCTGGGTTCTGCCGGGGCTGGTGGGCGCGCTCCTGGAGGTGGCCCGGGGGCTCGGCTTCTCGCGGCCCGGGCTCTACGTGCCGGCGCTCAAGCTCGTGTTCGCCGCGGTGGGTGTGGCCACCGCGTGGGCCACCGCGCGGCTCGCGCGACGGACGGGCGCGGGGCCCCTCGAGTCCGCGGCGGCCGGGGCGCTCTGGGCGCTCGCCGCGCCGGCCATCTACTTCGCTCCCCGCGGGCTCTCCGAGCCGCTCTCCGCGTTCCCGGTGACGCTCGGGCTCGCCTGGGCACTGCCCGCCGGCGCCTCCCGTCGCGACCGGGTGCTGGGGGCGTCGCTGCTGGGGATCGCGGTGCTGCTGCGGCTCCAGAATTCGCTGATCTGCATTGCGCTCGTCGGGACGTGGCTGGCGCGCCGGCGGTGGCGACAGACGGCGGAGGTGCTCGTCGTGCTGCTCGTCTTCGCCTTCGTCCTCGGCCTGCTGGACCGGCTCACCTGGGGCGGCTGGTTCCACTCGGCGCTGGCGTACTGGCGCTACAACTGGGTCCAGGGCCGGGGCGCGCTCTTCGGCGCCTCGCCCGCGGACTACTACCTGGCCGTCCTGTGGACCTCGATGCCATGGGTGGCGGCGGTGATGGTCCCCGCGGTCCTTCTCGGAGCGGTGCGGGCGCCGGCCCTGGCCGCGACGGTGGCGCTCTTCCTGGTTGTCCACAGCGCCATCCCGCACAAGGAGCTGCGGTTCATCCTTCCGGTGCTCCCTGCGGCGATGGCCCTGGCCGGGGTGGGGCTCGCGGTGGCGGCGAGCCGGGTGGATCGCCGCATCCCCGTGGGGCTGGCGCTCCTCGCGGCCGTCGTCTCCGGGGCGCGGTTCCACACGCTGACCTTCGGCGACCTCGGGGCATACGACGGGCAGCGGGACGCGGTGAGCGCGTACCAGGACTTCGCGCCCATCAACCGGTTGCTGATGGTGGCCAGCGAGCTTCCCGGCCTGTGCGGACTGAAGGTCGAGGCCACGCACATCGCCTGGGCCGGCGGCTACACGTACTTCCATCGGGACGCGCCGATGTACTCGCACCTCGGGCCGCCGCGCGGATCGCGGGAGTACAACGTCGTGCTCACCCCGGCGTTCACCGTCCCCCCGCAGGCGGTGGTGGCGCGCGACGGTCCGCTGGTGCTGGCGCGGCTGTTCGACGGACCGTGCACGCCCGACCCGGCCTACCGCGCCGACCTGCCCTGAGCGGGTCCGCTCAGCGCTCGACCGGGACGAGGCGCAGGTCGTAGGTGATGGTCACCGCGTCGCCGACCTTGATCTCCGCGAACAGCACCTTGGTCGCCTTCACCACCACGCCATGATCGGCGAGAACCAGCGTGGAGCGGCCGCGCGCGTGGAGGCCGTTCCCCTCGCGCACCACCCGCGTCAGCTCCTTCTGCTGCTTGCTCACCCCGTGGAGGGTCCAGCGTGCGTCGAGCTCCACCCGCACCGGCTTGCCGGAATCGAGCAGGCTCAGGTCGTCGAGCGGGCGCGCGCCGAGGATCTCGAGGCGGATGTCGGGGAACGCGACCGACTCCGGGCCGCTCGCCGGAAGCTGGTTCTGTCCGTCGCAGACGTGGTCCTTCGGGAAGCGTCCGCCAGCGCCGTAGTCGATCCCCAGCGCCTCGCGCATGTGGCAGTCGCGCGTGCTCCCGTCGCCATGAATCCCGGCAATGGGCACCACCACGCTCCCCGACCCTCCGCTGAGCGTGGTCGGATCCAGCGTCACCTCGCCGCGAATCTCCTGCGCCGTCTGGGTGTGGTTGCCGAGGCTGTACACCACGATCGCCTCCGCCTTGCTTCCCTCGGCTGCAGGGGCGACGCGGTAGGTCCGTGGCTCCCCGAGCGCCGCGACGGGAAGCAGTGCGGCGAGGAACAGCCAGCCTGTCGAGTCCATCGGTCCTCCCCGGCTGACGCGCCGGAGCCGTGACATCCGAGTGCCAGGCCGGGCAGAGTTCCCATCCATGTCCGATTGCGTGTTCTGCAAGATCCGGGACGGGCAAATCCCGGCCAAGCTCTTGATGCGCGACGAGCGGTGCATTGCCTTCGAGGACATCAAGCCCCAGGCACCGGTGCACGTGCTCTTCGTCCCGCTCCAGCACATCCCGTCGAACAACGCCCTCACCCCCGAGGACCGGGAGCTCGTGGGGCACCTCGTCCTCGCGGCCTCCCGGATGGCCGCGGAACGGGGCATCGCCGAGTCCGGGTACCGGGTGCTCCTGAACACCGGGCCCGACGCCGGCCAGCAGGTCTTCCATCTGCACCTCCACCTGATCGGCGGGCGACCACTCAAGGGCTCGATGGGTTGACCGTGAAAGATGTCATTCGCTTGCATCAGCTGATGCCAGGCCCTTGAACTTTGCATCCGTCTGTCCAGCCAACCGGGCGAATTTACTGGCTGACGCTCTGGCGGCTCCCTTGCTACCGGCAACAGGCCTGACGCCCCGGACGGTTCCGGGGACAGCACAAGGGAGAGCGGAAGATGGCCAGCCCCGAGACGGTGACCTGGACCAACGGTGAGCACGGGGGCGTCACGCTGGCGCGCGGAACGGATGCGCGCCGGGCGTTGCGCGAGGCGGGACTGCGAGTCACCGAGCAAAGGCTCCGGGTGTACGAGGCACTGCTGAAGGCGGCGAAGCCCATGAGCCATCCGGAGATGGTGGCGCTCCTCCCGCAGGACGGGATGGACCGCACCACGGTGTACCGGATCCTGATGGACCTCACCGAGCGAGGTCTCGCCCACCGGCGGGACCTCGGTGACCACGTGTGGCGGTTCGACCTGCGCGGGATGGACCCGCGGCGCCACGAGCAGAACCACCCCCACTTCAGCTGCACCGAGTGCGGCGCGCTGGAGTGCCTCCCGGTCGACTCGGTCACCCTGACTCCGTCGCTCGCGCGTCACGCCGCCGAGGTCCACATCCGCGGCCGCTGCGCGCGCTGCGCGGCCTAGGACTCCTCGGTCGGAGCCATCCTCGGACCGCCGGTGCTCCCCAGCACCCGGCGCTTGACCCGCTGTGCACCAGCGCGGGTCACGATGCCGTAGGGGTAGGTGGGGCGATCCGGGTCGACCACCGGAAGCGCGTCGAGATCTGCCGCGTCCATCCGCTCGAGCGCCTCGGAGAGGCTCGCCTGGGCGAGGATCGGGCGCACCGGTCGCATCAGGTCCAGCGCGACCAGGACCGGGTCCAGCTTCGCGTCGTTCCAGAGCTCGCGGAGGTCCTCCACCTGGACCAGCCCCGCCGGCCGACCGTGCTCGTCGAGGACCGGGAGCGCCCCGGACTCCGAGGAGACCAGCTGGTCGAAGAGAGCGCGGAGCCCCGTGCTCGCCGGGACCGCCGGACAGCGCACCATCGCGTCGGCCACCTGCGTGCGACGGAGGACGTCCGCCTCGGTGAGTGCCCGCGGCGCGTTTCGCTCCACCAGGGCGTGGCAGAGAACCGACGCCAGCGTGCAGGTCACCATGAGCGGCAGGATGGCCGAGGTGTTCCCGGCGAGCTCGTACATGATCATCAGCCCGGTGAGCGGCCCGCGGGTGAAGCCGGCGACGCACCCACCCATCCCCGCGAGCGCGTAGCCTCCGGAGTGCATGCCGGCAGCGGGGACGGCCAGCCGGAGGAGCTCGCCGAACGCACCGCCGCCCATGCCTCCGATGACCACCGCGGCGAAGAAGGTTCCCCCCGAGCCGCCGCTGCCGAGCGTGATGCTGGTCGCGACGAGCTTCAGGGCGCAGGCGACCAGGAGCGCCGAGAGGGCCATCCGGTCCGCGGTCGCGAGGTTGAGCGACTCGTGGCCCACGCCCCAGACCGTGGGGCTGACGAGGCCCAGGGCGCCCACCACCAGCCCGCCGATCGCGGCCCGTGCCGGCAGGCGCCGACGCCCGAGCCAGCCGGACAGCGCACCAGGGCGATTGCCGGCGAACAGCTCCTCGCTCCAGTGGAGCAGCCGCACGAAGGCGTAGGCCAGCAGCCCGGTGAGCAGGCCGAGCGCGGCATAGGCCAGGATCTCCCAGCCGCTCCGCAGCTGATACGTCACCCGCTCCAGCATGGCGGCGTTGCCCATCACTCCTCGAGCGACCAGGGTCGCGGTGACGCTGGCGAGGAAGATGGGGCTGAACACGTTCAGCTCGAACTCGCGGAGGATGATCTCCAGGGCGAAGACGGCCCCGCCGATGGGCGTGTTGAACGAGGCGGCGATCCCGGCGCCGGCGCCCGCGGCGAGCAGCACCGAGAGCTCTCGCCGGGTGAAGCCCAGGGTCCGCCCCACCGCGCTGCCGAACGCCGCGCCCCCGTAGACGATGGGCCCCTCGCGTCCCGCCGAGCCGCCGCTGCCGATGGTGATTGCCGAGGCGAGGAGCTTGCGCAGGCCGCGGCGAGCAGTGAGCGCCTCGGGGTTCTGCTGGACGGCGGCGACGACCTCGGGGACTCCGTGGCCTCGCGTCCCGGGGTGGTCCTCGAGGAGACGGCCCACCAGCGCGCCTCCGGCCGCCGGGACGAGGATGCGCGCCCACGGCGGGAGCGTCGACAGGACGACCAGGAGATCTCCGCCGTGGCCGAACACCGCGTTGACCGCGGCCATCGCCACCAGCGGGTAGTAGAGGGCGAGCGCGCCGAGCACGAGCAGCGCCAGGACCCGGAGCCGCCTCCGCGCCACGTCCCGCGCCCCTCCCGCCCGGACGAGCCGGGTGAGGCCGAGGGCGCCCAGCGCCAGTGGAACGCCGATGACGAGGTATTCCGGGTGCCAGTGGGCCTGCGCCAGAGAGTCGCGGAGAGCGGCGCGTGTCTCCGAGCCCCGGCGGACGAGGTCGATGACCTGTGGCCAACCGAAGACCGCGCCACTGACCACGCCGATGAGGTTGGCGAACACCCCCGCTGCGAGACCGCCATACAGGCCCACCACCGCTCCGGCCACCGGGAGCACCGTGGCCCCGGGAAGCCGGAGCCGATCCAGCACCTCGGCGAGCCGCGCCATCGCCGAGCGCCAGGCGCGGGCCAGCCCGTTCTGGACGCGCGGAGGCGCGTCACCCGCTCGAGGGTCCTCGCCCAGCGAACCGGTCACTGGCCACTCCTGGCCGCCAGAAGTGCTCTGCGGTCTCTCCCCTGCTCGTCCCTGTGGCGAGACGGCGCCGGACGGGCTAGGAGGGGCGACCGGAAGCGCCCCGCAAGCCACTGCACAGGATGGGAACGATGCACCGTTGGGTCTTGGCCTGTACCGCAGCCGCCATCGTCGCGGGTTGCAACCAGTACTCGGAACCCCCCCCGCCACGAGACGTCCAGGCGTTGACCACCCGGTCGCGGGAGATGGCCTGGTCGGGCATCGATTACGGAGGGACGGGCCAGGGCCGGATGCAGCGCAACGGCACGGCGGGCGTGAACTCGGACACCAACGACGACGCGCCGCAGCCCATCGAGCGCGAGACGGTGCCCGAGGGCCTGCCGTCCGGAACCGGGCCCTTCGGTCCGGTGATGGTGAGCGAGGCGATCAGTGGCCGCGGCACCACCGTCCCCACCGCGGACCTGGACGAGCCCGAGCTGCGCAACGCCCAGCGCGGCGGGCGCGTCTTCCGGCCGAGCGACCACTACTTCGTCAACGGCGTGGACATGGGTCCGAGCTGGGACACGGCGCCGGGCACGGGCGGTCCGAACAAGTCGAAGATGGCCCAGCCCTGAGCGGGCTCTCCCGGCGTCAGCCGCGCGTCGGGAACCTGACCTCGACGGTGTAGCAGCCGGGGACGGGCGGCAGCGGCAGCGCGCCCGGGACCACGCAGTCGCGCGCCGCGCGGTCCAGCACCTCCGAGCCGGTCGTTCCGAGCAGACCGACGTCGCTCGGGCGCCCCGCGGCGTCGAGGCAGAAGTGGAGCGGCACCCCGGGGACGGCGTGACGCGCGGTGCGCACCACCTCTGCCGGGGCACAGCGCGCGGCGGACCAGGCCAGCCGCTGCGAGAGCGCCGCCAGCAGCGATGCGCCGCCGGGTGCGTCCTGCGCGCCGGCCCCCGTCTCCGCGTCGGCCGGAGCCGACGTCCCCGCGGTCGCCGCCCCGGGCGACGCGACGGCCGGACCGGTCCCGGCGGCGGCCCCAGGCGACGGCCCCCGCGGCAGTGCCGATCCGGAGAGCACCCAGACATCCGACTGCACCGCGCTCACCAGCGCCTCGGCGCCGTGCGCTGCGTGGTCTCCTCCGCCCTCGGCTGCTGGCGACTGGACGTCGGTCCGCCGCGCGGCCCGGGTCGAAGCGGGGGAGGGCGGCGGCCGCGACGGCGGGGCGACCGGGTCCACCGCAGCCGGCGCACGCTCGGCGGCGCCCGGGGCCGCGGGCCCTGTCTCCGGGCGACCGGCCGTTCCCGCCTGTCCCAGCAGTGCCACGCGCAACGCCGGCGCGGCGTGGAACCGCGGGTGGGCGAGCGCGAGCAGCCCGGCGAGGACGGCCACGTGCACCACCGCCGAAGCGGCCAGCGCGCGGCGGAAGCGGGGCGCGCTCATCTCGACCCCCGCGGAGCGAAGAGGCGATGTCCGTCCTCGGTTCGAGCCTCGGAGAGACCGAGGCCGTAGAGCGCTCCCAGCCGCTCGGCGTCGAGCAGCTCGGCCGAGGCGCCCTGTCCCAGCACGCGGCCGTCGCGCAGCAGCAGCGCCGCGTCGGTGAAGGCCGCCGCGAGGTTCGGGTCGTGGAGCACGGCGACCGCCGCCATCCCGGCGCGGACCCGTGCCCGCACCCGCTCCAGCACCTGGGCCTGGTGCTGCAGGTCGAGGAACGCGGTGGGCTCGTCGAGGAGCAGGAGGTCCGGCTCCTGCGCCAGGGCCCTCGCGACCAGGAGGAGCCTGCGCTCACCGCCGGACAGCCGCGAGACAATGCGGCCGGCGAGGTAGCCGACGCCGAGCTCCGCCAGCGCCGCATGGGCCACGGCGAGGTCCTTCGCCCCCGGCAGCCCCCACCCGCCCTGGTGCGGCGCGCGGCCCATCAGCACCAGCTCCAGTCCGGTGAACCCCGGGTCGCCGTCGAAGGACTGGGGGACCCAGGCCAGCCGGCGGGCCAGGGCACGGCGCTCCCAGCGTCCGACCGGCGTCCCGAAGAGACGCACCTCGCCCTGGAGGGGGCGGAGCAGGCCCAGCACGGTTCGCAGCAGGGTGCTCTTGCCCGAGCCATTGGGACCGAGCACCGACCAGAGCGTGCCGGGGCCGATGGTGACCGACACCCCGGACACCACCGTGGAGCCTCCGTACCCCACCGCCAGCGCGGTGGTCTCGAGGACGGGCGTCGTCACGCAGGATGCTCCCGCCGGTTCAGGAGCCAGACGAAGAACGGGCCGCCGAGCACCGCGGTCACGACGCCCACCGGCGGCTCGGCATGGAACACCGGGAACAGCACGCGGGTCGCGGCGTCGGCGAGCACCAGGAACGCCGCGCCGCCCAGTGCGCTCGCAGGGACCAGCAGACGCTGGTCCGGCCCCAGCCACAGCCGGAGGAGGTGCGGAACGATGAGCCCGACGAAGCCGATGAGCCCCGCGAGCGCCACCGCCCCGGCAACGCTGAGCGAGGTCGCGACGAGCACCAGGGCGCGCGTCCGCCGGACCGGAACCCCGAGCGAGGCGGCCTCGTCGTCGCCCAGCGAGAGGAGGTTCAGCCGGGCCGATTCGACCCACAGGACGCCGAGGGCCACGAGCTGCAACAGCCCACCCATGAGGAGCGTCCGTGGTCGCTCGTACCCGAGGCTCCCGGCGAGCCAGTAGAGGACCTCGCCCAGCCGGTCGGGAGTGAGGAGCGTCTTGATGCAGGTGATGATCGCCGCGGCGAAGGCGTTGAACACCACGCCGGTGAGGAGCGCCGCGTAGGGAGAGCTGCGAGCCCGTCCGGCAGCGAGCACGAGCGCCATCGCGCCGACCGCTCCCACGAAGGCGAAGACCGACGGCCCGGCCAGCGCCTGGAGCCCCAGCGCGAGCGCCAGGGTCGCTCCGAGCGCCGCTCCTCCGGAGACGCCGAGCACGAAGGAGTCGGCCAGCGGGTTGCGGAGCAGCGCCTGCAGCGCGCTCCCGCTCGCCGCGAGCGAGGCACCGACCAGCGCCCCGAGCACCGCGCGCGGGATCCGGAGCCCGAACAGCACCCGCCCGTCCGGCGAGGAGGGATCCGCCAGCGCCCGGCCCAGCTCGACCGGGTACTCGCCGAGGAGCGCCGAGGCGGCGAGCGTCGCCGCGAGGAGCACCAGGAGCCCGACGAGCACCCCGCTCGCGCGAGCCGCCGTGAAGCGCACTCCCGCCGGGGCCGGAAGCGGGCGGGCCACGGTGGTCACCGCACCGCCTCCGGGTGCACGAGCGCGAAGAGCTGCTCCAGCCCGCGGCCCAGCGCGGGACCCGGGTGGAGCAACGCCTGTCCCGGCACGGAGGCCCAGCGGGTCTCCGCGAGCCCGGGCATCTCTTTGAGCCGATCGCGACCGGCCGCGCTCATGGCCGCGTCGAGGATCAGCTCCGGCCGGCTCCTGAGCGCGCGCTCCACCGAGTACACAGGGTAGGGGCTCGCCGCGTCGGCGGCCACGTTCAGGGCGCCTGCGTCGGAGAGCAGCTCGTCGGCGAAGCCTCCCGGGCCGGCCACCACCAGCGGGTCGAAGCCGTAGACCAGCAGCACCCGGACCGGCTGGCGCCCCCGGGCGCGATCGCGGATGCGGGCCCGGGTCCCCTCCAGCTCCCTCGCCAGCGCCTCGCCCTGGGCCGCGCGCCCCAGCGCCTTGCCGGCGGCGCGCTCGGCGGCGAGCACGTCCGCCACCGTCGCCAGCGGCAGCAGGAGCACCGGCGACCCCAGCTCGGCGATCCGCTCCACCGCCTGGCGGTTGCCGGGGCCGGGCTCGGCGAGGACCAGATCGGGATGCAGCGCGATCACCGCCTCGACGCTCGGGTCGACGAAGCCGCCCACGCGAGGCAGCCGAGCCACCTCGGGCCGCTCGTCGAACCGCGACACCCCCACCAGCCGCTCCCCGCCGCCGAGGGCGAGCACGACGTCGGTCAGCGACGGGGTGAGGGTCACCACCCTGCGGACCTCTCCCTTCGGGGCGGGCCCGAGCACCCGGAGCGGACCGGGGTCCGCGCCGGTGGCGAGCACCACCAGCGAGAGGAGGGCCCGGGCGGTCACGGCGTGGGCGCGGGCGCCACCAGCAGGTCCGCGATGTAGGAGGGGCAGATCTGCGGTGGCGTCCCGCCGTCCACGTAGCCCACGCGCTCGACGAAGCCGTTGGTGCCGTAGTCGAGCACGTAGAGCCTGCTCGCGGACTCGTCGGCCACGTACACGGTGGTGTTCAGCGCCACGGCCCGCCCGACGCTGGCCGGCGGCGGAGGGGAACCGCCGCTCGCGTTGCTCGGGCTCCAGGAGGCGATCCGGGTGTCGGTGCCGTCGAGAAGCACCAGCGAGGTGTTCGACACCGAGGTGATGTTGAAGTTCTGGTCGTAGGTCCGCACGCCGGCGCAGCTCACGAGCATCGGGGGAGCCGCCGAGCCCAGGGACAGCCCGGCGAGCCACTCCACATTCTGACAGGTGCCCGCGTCGCCGCCGAGCCCCTGCACGCCCGAGAGCGCGGCCTGACCGGACTTGCTCGGGTCGATGCGCGCCACCAGCGGGGGGCCGTAGTCACTCACGAAGCGCTGCGGGTCGTACCGGAGGACGTTCGCCGCGACGTACACCATCCCGTTCCGGGCGATGGCCTGGGTGGGCGAGGCGTTGAACACGCCACCGTCGGGGAGCACGCCGCCGCCCGGAAGCGCCGCGACCAGCGGCTGGAGGTCGTAGGTGTCCTTGACCACCGCGTGCGCCGGATCGCTCACGTCGACCCGCAGCACCTGCCCCGTCGCGTTCAGGGGAACCCACACGTCGTTGCCGATCTTCGCGAACGGCTCGGGGAAGCTCCCCGGGTCGAACGCAGCGCCGCCCAGGTCCTGGAGCCCGAGCGCGCCCACCAGGCCCGCGCCGGCGTCCAGCAGGCCTCCGGCCTGCGCCTGGCTCGGACCGCCGAAGATGCGGAGGGTGTTGGTGAGAGTGGCCATCGTGTAGATGCGCGAGCCACCGTCGGCCGCCTCGACGTGGATCTCGCTCGCGCCGGCCTTGCTCCCGGTGGTGCCGGTGACCAGGGAGAGCCGCTCGTCGCTCACGCTGCTCAGCGAGCCGATGGGGATCTCGAGAAGCAGCGAGCTGTCGTGGTCCGCGTAGAGCAACGCGTTCCCCACCAGGCCGAGCGCGTCGGGGAACGTGGCGATGGCCGGATTCGCCGGGGCCTCGAGGATGAGCCCCCCCGGCGCATCCTGGATTCGCTGGAGGTAGCCGCCCGGGGAGGCGATGCACCCGGCGATCAGCGCCGTCTGGCACCCTCCGGACGAGCAGTCCTGGCACACGCCCTGGTTGCAAGCCTGCCCCGTGCCGCACCGGAGCCCGCAGGAGCCGCAGTTGTTCGGGTCGCTCGCCACCGCGGTGCAGATGCCGTTGCACACCCCCTGGCCGACGGGACAGACGCACGCGCCGGCCGCGCAGACGTTTCCTCCGGAGCAGGCCGAGCCGCACGAGCCGCAGTTGCTGTTGTCGGTCTGGGTGGCGACGCAGGTGTCGCCGCAGCGCACCGTGCCCGAGACGCACTGGACCTCGCTCGAGGACAGACAGCCCGGGAGCAGCGCGAGGACAGGAAGGAGGAGCGCGGACAGGGCCGCTCGAGTGGACGGCGTCATGGGATTCCCTCGTGGACGACGGACGGCGTGGTGGAAGGTGGGGTGCGCGGAAGGTCGAGGCGCACGGTCAGGGTGGCGAGGAAGGCCCGCCCAGGCAGCGGGTAGGCGTCGAGGTCACGGGTCTGGACGTCGCCCAGGTTGGTGGCGTTCAGCGAGAGCACCACCTCCGGGCGGCGCAGCACCCGCACGTCGAGGCCCGCGTCGAAGAGCACCCGCCCGGCGATGGACTGGGTGTTGGACCGGTTCAGCCACACCAGCGACTGGCCGCGCATCGTGGCGTGGGCGCGGATCCACTCGGGGCCGACGGCGAGGCGCAGCGTCCCGCGGTGGCGCGGGCGGAGCGGCGCCTCCTTCAGGTAGTAGGCCTGGATGGCGCGGATGTTCTGGGTGAAGAGCAGGCCGTAGCTGCCCGAGAGCTCCATCCACCCGGCGGGGCGGAGGCGTCCCTCGGCCTCGAGGCCCGCGGCCCGGACCGCGCCGAGGTTCTCGGGCCGCGTGGGAACCGGCGGCTGGTACTCGTAGACGATCAGGTTCTCGTACTGCGCGGCGAAGCCCGCCACCCGGAACATCCCCGGCGCCCCGCCGATTCCGGCCCCGGCGTCGACGAAGACGCCACGCTCGGGCTCGAGGTCGGGGTTGGCGAGCTGCGGCCCGCTCGGGATGTAGAGCTCGACGAACGAGGGGACCCGGTAGGACTGGCCGACGTTGGCCTGCAGGGTGACTCCGGCCGGGAGTGACCAGGACACGCCGAGCTTGGGCGAGACGCCGACGAAGGGGCCGGTCTGGTCCACGCGGATGGACGGGACGAGGGAGAGCTTCCCGTCCGCGAGCCGCCACTCGTCCTGGAGCGATGCGGAGGTCACCGCCCAGCGGGGCGAGTTGCTCCCGGAGTCGGCGAAGGAGAGGCCCACCGACGCCGATGCCGAGAGCCAGTGCGTGCCCACCGGCAGCGTCCCGTCCCAGGAGAGCGAGGCCTGCCACCACTGCGTGTCGTCGGAGAAGTAGCCCCCGCTGAACGCATTTCCCTCGCGCCGGGCGTCCAGTCGCACCGAGGTCTCCGCGCCCGAGGCAAAGCTGCGAGACAGTCGCAGCCCGGCCTGGATGCCGAGGAAGTCCTGGTGGGCGTCGGGGGTGGGGTTGTCCACGGTGCCAGCCAGCCCGCGCGACAGCGCGCTGACCTGGACGAGCCCGTCCAGGCTCCACGCACCGATCCGCCCTCCGCCCTTGGCAAGCCCGCCCACCCAGGTGGCCTGGTTGTTCTGTCGGACCACCGTCTGCGGATTGCTGGCCGGGGTGCCCCCGAGGGGGTCGTAGACCCAGGGGAAGTCCCCGTCGCTGTGGCCGGCGTGCAGCTCGAGCAATCCCGAGCCGCCGAGCACCGGACCGGAGGCGCTCGCGCTCCCCTGGATCGTCCCGAAGCTGCCGACGCCGAAGTCGCCGGACACGACGGGCTCGGCGGCGTTCCGGGTGACGAGGTTCACCACGCCCCCCAGCGCCCCGGCGCCGTAGCGCGCACCGGCGCCGCCGCGGAGGACCTCCGCCTGCTGCACCGCCGGCAGCGGAACGAGGCTCAGGTCGGCGATGCCTCCGAGCCCGTTGAGTGGAACTCCGTCGAGCAGCACCAGGACGCCGGTGCTCGAGGCGCCACGCAGGACGAGCTGCTCGCTCTGGCCGAGCCCCCCGCTCTGCTGGAGCACCACGCCGGGAGCCTCGCTCACCAGCGCACCCACCGTGGAGACCTCTGCCCGGCGCGAGCCCACGTCGACCACGGTCGTCAGGCCGGTCGGGTCACGCACTGCGGGAGACTCCGGAGGCGGAGGCGCGGCCGGCACCGGCACGTCCACCGGTGGAAGCTCGACGGCCGCCGGGGATTGTCCCCAGGCGATCGACGCCACGCTCAACGCCGGCCCGAGACACGCCCGGGCCCACCGCCAGCCGCCCATCGTCCGCCTTCCACTCTCTTCTCCGAAGAGAGAAGGCCATCCTTCGGCGCCGGGTCTTCCGGTGCCGCACCCTCGGGCAGGTCTCCTGGCTCACGGCAGGGGAGCGTGGGCGGCGCCCCGATGGCGCCTTTCACGTCCTCGTTCGCCCTCCCACCTTCCCGCGGAACGTGCAGTCCGCAGTGGCGACCGACGGAGGATGTCGAACCGGCCCGGTTCCTCGGGCCGCTTCCGTTCACAGTGGCGGGACCGCGCCGGACTCTCACCGGCTTCCCTGTTGGGCCCGACATGGGCACCCGGGGGCAGGCGGGTGTGTGGCACACCAGGCAGGCGTGGCGCAAGCGGATGGTGGTCCGATGCAGGATTTTGCGTTGACCCGGGCTCGCCGCGTCATCGACGCTGAACGGACGATGCGCCTCCGGCTCCTCCTCCTGCTGGCGATGACGACGGCCTGTGCCCACGGCTTCAACCCGGCCTCGCTGAAGCACTGGTATCCGCCGCCGGACACCGACACGCAGCAGCTCTGCACCGGTGAGCGTGCATCCCGCTGCACCGATCAGGCCCTTGCGCTCATCGAGCCCGGCGCCGCCAAGAAGGAGCCGGACCGCGCCGCGCGGCTGCTCGGTGCCGCGTGCGAGCAAGGCGACGAGCGCGCCTGCAAGACCCTCGACGCCCGGTACACCGCGCCGAAGCGGCTGAACCCCTTGCCCAACGACATCGGGCACGGGCTTCCGAAGGCGTCCACCTCCTATGGCGAGGTGGCGTGCACCATCACCGTCGAGGGCGAGGCCATCAAGTGCCGGGGGATCCGGAACGGCGGCTACAACGCCACCTACACCGACCATCTCCTCCGCAATCACTACTCGCCGGCGAAGCTCGACGGCGAGCCGTTCGAGAGCGAGTACGTCGAGCGCTACGTCATCCAGGCAGATACCTGAGCGTCGGCCCCACCGCCTACCAGACCTTGCAGACCTTCTCCGCGGGCTTGGTCATCGGCGCTCCCGGCTTGCAGGAGAAGGCCTGTCCGAACTCGGGCACGTTCACGACCAGCCCGTTCACCCGGTACTTCGGGGGTGAATGCGGGTTGGTCCTCGCCCGGAGGCGCATGGCCTCCGGACGGATGTTGCTGCAGGCCCACTGCGCGTTCCCAACGAAGAACCGCTGGTCGGGCGTGAGCCCGTCCACGGGCGCGAGCCGCTGGTTCGCGGTGGCGCCCCTCCATGCCCGGTAGGCGAGGATGAGCCCGCCGAGGTCCGCGACGTCCTCGCCCAGGGTGAGCTTGCCGTTCACGTGGACGTCGTCCACCGCGATGTAGGTCGAGTACTGGTCCGACACGCAGGCGGCACGGCGGGCGAACTCGGCCGCGTCCTCCTTCGTCCACCAGTCCTTCAGGTTCCCCTTCGCGTCGTACTGCCGGCCCTCGTCGTCGAACCCGTGCGTGAGCTCGTGGCCGATGGTGCCGCCGGTGTTCCCGTAGCCCGGAGCCGCGTCCATCTTCGGATCGTAGAGGGGAGGCAGCAGCACGGCCGCCGGGAAGTTCATGTCGTTCATCGTGGGGTTGTAGTAGGCGTTCACCGTCTGCGGCGTGATGTCCCACTCGCCGCGATCGACCGGCTTGCCGATTTTGCCGAGCTGCCGTGCGGTCTCGAAGCGCGCCGACCGGGCGACGTTCCCCTGGAAGTCGTCACGGGCGAGCTTGATCGACGAGTAGTCGCGCCAGCGATCCGGGTAGCCGATCTTGTTCGCCATGGCCGCGCTCTTCTCCAGCGCCCGCTTCCTGGTCTCCGGCGACATCCAGTCGAGGGTACGGAGGTCGGCCTCCATCTCCCGCTCGATCTGCTGGACCATCTCCTGCGTCTTCTTCTTCAGCTCGGGCGAGAAGTTCTTCTCGACGAACACCTGGCCCAGCGCCTCGCCCAGATCCCGGTCCACCCAGCGCACGCAGCGCTTCCAGCGCGGGGCGAGCGCCTCGGTCCCCTGCAGCACCTTGTGGTTGAAGGCGAAGTCCTCGTCCACGAAGCCGCGCGAAAGGTACGGAGCCTCGCTGTTGACCAGATGCCAGCGCAGGTAGAGCTTCCAGTCCGCGAGTGGCCGGCGCTTGAGCTCCGCGCTCATCCCCCGGAGGAACCCGGGCTGGCTCGCGTTGAGCACCTGGGTGTCGGGGATGCCCATCCCGGCGAGGTACGTCTTCCAGTCGAACGCGGGGGCGAGCTTCTCCAGCTCGGCCACCGGGACCCGGTGGAACACCTTGTACGGATCGCGGCGCTCCACCCGGGTGAGGGTCGCCCGGGCGAGCGCGGTCTCGATGTCCATCACCTTCCTCGCGGTGGCCCTCGCGGTCGCCGCGTCGTCCCCGAGCAGCTGCAGGGTCCGCACCACGTGCTCCAGGTACTTGCTCCGCAGCTCCTTCGACTTGCTGTCCTGGTCGAGGTAGTCGGCCCGATCGGGGAGCCCGAGCCCTCCGGACCACGCGGCGGCGATGAACCGCGTCGCGTCCAGGGCGTCCTGCTGCGACCCGAAGGCGAAGAGCAGCTCGTCGGTGCCTCCGGCGCTGTGCTGCTCGGCGAGCCAGCTCGCCAGTCCCCGGCGGTCCTTGACCTTCGCGAGCGCGGCGAGCGCCGGATCGAGAGGCTTGCTTCCCAGCGCCTCGACGCGCGCCTCGTCCATGCACGCCGCGAAGTAGTCGCCGATCTCCGCTTGCACGGGGCTCCGCGCCGAGGACGGGTCGGCCGCGGTCTGGAGCAGGCCCCAGAGGTGCCGCTGGATCTCGTCCTGGAGCTTTCCGTAGACGCTCCAGGTGGCCTGGTCCGGCGGGATGGGGTTCTGGCGCTGCCACCCGGCGCAGGCGAACGCATAGAAGTCCACGCACGGGTCCACCGTCCGGTCCATGAAGCTCGGATCGAGGCCGGGCGTGTACGGAAGCGTCTGCAGCGGCGTCTCGCGGCCCGGCTCGGCGGCGAGCGCGCCGGCACAGGCGAACAGCAGCGGAAGCAAAAGGCGTCGCATCGAGTGTCCTGGCGAGAGAAAGGAGCCGGACCCTAGCGCCGAAACGCGCGGGTTCTACCGCAAGGCAGGTGCAGCAAGCGGACCGCCGCGCCGCCGCGCGGGCGTGCTGAACATCCGTCCAGAGCGCCGGTCTCGCGGTCCCGCGACGTGGACCCGTCGCTCCGGCGCGCTCGACGGAGCCCGCGCTGGCACGTCCGCTGCTCTCCCGTCCGGGGCGTGCGGTCCCGCATCGCGCGGGCCGCCGGCCGGACCATTCCGGTCCGGAGAGGGCGTGGAGGTGGAAGGTGCTGACGACAGGAAAGCGGCTGGCGGTGTTCTCCATCCGCGAGGGAAAAGGCGGAACGGTGTGGGTGCGGGCGGGCTCGGCGTTCGTGAACCGCGACGGTTCGCTGAACGTGCTCCTGGACGTGCTGCCGCTCGACGGAAAGCTGCACGTCCGCGAGGCGGGGGACCGGCGCGAGTCGGCCGAGGCCGCCGTCGAGCCCAAGCTCACCGCCGTGGGAGGCGCGCAGTGAGCCCGCGAGGGTTGCTGGTGGCCGCTCTGCTCTCCGCCGCCTGGGCGCAGGCTGCCCCGCTTCCGCCCGGCTCGGCCACCACGGGCAAGGCGAAGCGCACCACCGGCACCGGGGTCGTGAACGTGAACACGGCCACGCTCGACCAGATCGACGCGCTTCCCGGGGTCAGCCCCAGGCTCGCCGCGGCGGTCGTGACCGAGCGCACGGCCCGTCCGTTCGGGCGGCCGGAGGACGTGATGCGGGTCCAGGGGATGAGCAAGAAGCGCTTCGAGCGCCTCCGTCCCCACCTCTCGGTGACCGGACCGAGCAGCTTCGTGCCGGCCAGGGGGCGAGGCCGGCCCGGCGGACCGGGGGCCCGCCCACGCCAGCCTGCCGCCTCGCACCCCTGAGCCGCCCGGGCCGGAGGCGAGTGTGCGCCGGCCAGGAGACGGGAAAAACGGGCAGGTTTGGCCACTGAACCGCCCTTCTTCTGGCCACGTTCAGCGGCTGGCAGCCCGCTCGGCTGCACCACTTCCCAGGACACCCCACCACGGGCCATGCTCTCGCTCATCCATCCAGGAAGGACGGAGCCGGGTCCGGGGTTGTCGCCGGGTCCCTCGCTCGCGGGCCCGCCGATTCTGCCGTGAACCTGCTGCACTCCGCCCCGGAGACCGAGTCCATTCCCACCCCGCTGCCGGAGGCAGCGGCGGGAACGACCGTCGACCGCTTTCTCCACACCGTCCGGCGGAGGCAGGCCCGTGCCGCGGTGCTCGAGTCGGTGCTCCTCGCCTCGGCCGCGCTAGGGTTCGGGCTGGTGCTGGCCGCCCTGCTCGCCCGCGCCTGGCCGCGGGGAGTGCGCTGGGTGCTCGTCGCGGCGGCGGTAGCGGCGGTCGGTCTCGTCGTCGAGCGCATCTGGCGTCACTGGACGCGCGCCGCAGGGAATGCGTTCCGCACCGCCCGCCTGGTGGCGTCGCGCATGCCCGGTGTCTCGCTGGACCTGCTCGCGGTGCTCGAGCTCCGCCGGGCGATGGCGCACGATCCGTCGTTCTCCACCGAGCTCGCGCTCGCCCATGTCCGTGCGGTGGACGAGCGGACCGCCCTCCTCGATGCGCAGGTGGTGGTGGACCGGGCCGCGGTCCGGCGGGCGGGTCTGATTGCCCTCGGGGCGCTCGCGGGGCTGGCGCTGGTCTGCGCCGCGTGGCCGGACCGGGTGCGCGCCGTGCTCGGTGCGCTGCGGCCCGCCGCCAGCTCCGGGGGCCAGCTCGCCCGCGAACCCATCACCGGCGAGCTCGAGGTGCTCTACCAGTACCCGGCCTACACCGGGCTCGCCCCGCGGACCGTCACGAGCACCGGCGACCTGGCGGGCCCGAAGGGCACCGTGGTCCAGCTCCGCACCCGCGCGGACCGCGCCATCACCGGCGCGCAGCTGGTGCTGAGCACCGGGGTGACCGTTCCCCTGCGGGTCGAGCACGGCCGTGATCTGAGCGGGAGCCTGGTGCTCCAGGCCACGGGCACTTACGCCGTCGTCTTCACCGGCCGCGGCGGGCGGGAGCTCGCCCACGGTCCCGAGTTCCCGCTCACCGTCGAGCCGGACGCGCCGCCTCAGGTCTCCGTCCTCCTCCCGGGCTCCGAGCTGGAGGTGGACCCCGACCAGGAAGTGCTGCTGCGCTGGGAAGCCACCGACGACTACGGCCTCTCCGACCTGGCGCTGGTCTGGACCAGCCCCGACGGCCAGATCCACCGGCAGAAGCTCGCCCATGACGACGGCCGGAAGAGCGCGGGGCAGTACCGCTGGCCGCTCGCCCCGCTGAAGCTCTCCGCCGGAGACCGGGTCAGCTACGCGGTCGAGGCGCTGGACAACGACAGCGTGGACGGACCGCAGAGGGGGACGAGCCGCCAGCAGACCCTCGTGGTCTACAGCGCCGCCGAGCACCGCCGCGAGGCGCTCCGCCGGGCCACCGAGCTGTGGGAGCGGCTCCTGTCCCATCTCGCCACCCGCATGGAGGGTCCGGACCGCGACGGCAGGAAGTCCGAGGACAAGGTCCGCGCCCAGGAGCCTGTCGACACGTCGGGACTGGTGCTCGCCGGAGACATCGTGAGCGCCGCCCGGACGCTGGCCCGGGAGCGCGACCGGAACGAGGCCCTGGTCTCCGCGCTGGAGCACGTGGGACAGGACGTCGCCGCGCGGGTCCGCGCGACCTCGGACTCGCGCAAGCTCTGGCTCCGCCTCTCCGGCCGTCGCACCGAGCTGGACATGGACGGGCGGCTGACCCGGGTGGCCCAGGAGGAGATCTCCGCCCTGGAGAAGGACGCCCTCTACCTCGAGTCGCTGCTCGACCAGCAGCGGCTGGACGAGCTCCGCGAGCTGGCCGGGCAGATGGCGCGGGAGCAGCGGGAGCTCGCGAAGCTCATCGAGCAGTTCCAGAGCACCCGAGACCCCGGGCTCCAGGAAAAGATCCTCCGCCAGGTGGGCGCCCTCCGGAACCGGATGGAGGAGCTGGCCCGGCGAATGGCCGAGCTCCAGAAGAGCATCCGCGACGAGCACTACAACCTCGAGGCGCTCAAGGAGATGGCCCGACAGCAGGACATGCAGGGCGGGCTCGACGACATCGAGAAGCTCCTGAAGGAAGGCAAGACCGAGGAGGCCCTCGCCCGGCTCCAGCAGCTGCAGGCGCAGATGAGCGAGCTGCAGAAGCGGCTGGACGAGAATGCCGAGAGCATGGGCGGTCGCGCCAACCCAGAGCTGGTGAAGCGCTACCGCGAGTTCAGCGACGCGCTGAAGAACACGACCGAGGAGCAGCGCCAGCTCGCCGAGCAGACCAAGGCGGTCCGCGACCGCTACCGGGAGCAGATGCGCCAGCGGATGAAGCAGGCCGCGGCCGGCCTCAAGGAGCAGCTGCAGAAGAAGGCAGACCAGGTGGCCCAGGACTACCAGCGGGTGGGCCCCAACGACCTGAGCCCGAGGGCGGATGCACCGCTGGAGCAAGCCAAGTCCGAGCTGGAGAACCTCAAGTCGGCGCTGAAGTCGGAGGACTTCGACCTCGCCGCCGAGGCAGCGCAGCGCGCGGTGCGGCAGTCCGAGGAGCTGGCGCGGGCCGGAGAGCAGCAGCGCGCGCTCGACGAGGCCTACCAGAACCCGCCCGACGTGCGGGAGAAGTCGCGGAAGCTCGCGCAGCGGCTGGAGAAGGACGCCGACTCGGTTCGCGACATCCGCAAGAAGCTGGATCAGCTCTTTCCCCCGCTGTCCTCGCAGCTCGGCCAGGCGGACAAGCAGAAGCTCCAGGAGCTCGGCCAGGGGCAGCGGAAGCTCGGCCAGCGCGCCCAGGACCTCCAGCAGAAGATGCGGCAGCTGGAGCAGATGGCGCCGCTGTTCGGCGAGCAGGGCGAGGAGGCGCTCCAGCAGATCTCCGACCGCATGGCCGGGGCCACCGAGCGGCTGGAGGGCAAGGACCCGCAGCGAGGCTACGGGGAGCAGAAGGCGGCGCTGGACTCGCTCGAGCAGCTGCAGCAGTCGATGCAGCAGAGCCAGCGCGGCGGCGGGAAGGGCGGCCTGCCGCTCCCGCTGCTCGCAGGCGGTGAGCAGGAGGGCGGCAACGAGGTCAGCCGCCAGAAGGTGGAGGTCCCGGACGCCGACCCCAACGGAGCGCCGCGCGAGTTCCGCAAGGACCTGCTGGACGCGATGAAGCAGGGCACGCCGGAGCGCTACCGCGACCAGGTGAAGCGCTACTACGAGGAGCTGGTGAAGTGAGGCGAGCCGCCGCCGCGTGCCTCCTCCTCCTGGCCCTGGGCACTGACGCCTGGTCTGCGCCCCCGGACGTGCGCGCTCGCGTGCGCGCGCTCGAGGAGCTGCTGGACGAGGAGGACTACGTCGCTGCCCGCGCCGAGCTGGACCGCCTCCGCCAGGGGCGCGAGGAGAACGAGTCGCTCGACTTCTTCGCCGGCCGGGTGGCCTTCGGCGAGGGGCACTACGCGGACGCGGTCTCGGCGCTGGAGCTGGCGGGCGTGGAGGACCGTCCCGGCAGCTACCTCCGCCTGGCCCGGGAGACGCTGGCGATCACCCGGGACCACGAGCGGGCGGAGAGCGAGCACTTCATCTTCCTCTACCCCAAGGGCAAGGACGCGGTGCTCGCGCCGTACGCGCTGGAGGCCCTCGAGGCGCAGCGCGCGGCCCTGGAGAAGGACCTGGGCCACGCCCCGCCGGGGAAGGTCCGGGTCGAGGTGGTGAACGACGCCGCGGAGCTGGCGCGGGTCTCGACCCTCTCCCAGAAGGAGATCGACCAGACCGGCACCATCGCCATCTGCAAGTTCAACAAGCTGATGGTGACGTCGCCGAAGGCGTTGCTCCGCGGCTACGACTGGCTCGACACGCTGGCGCACGAGTACACGCACCTCGTCGTCACCCAGACCGGCCACAACTCGGTTCCCATCTGGCTGCAGGAGGCACTGGCCAAGTACCTCGAGTCCCGCTGGCGCGGCCCGGCGGGGAAGGCGCTCCCGCCCTCGTCCCGCAGCCTCCTCGCGGAGCGAGTGCAGAAGAACGACCTCATCCCCTTCGCCCGCATGCATCCCTCGATGGCCAAGCTTCCCACCTGGAAGGACGCGGCGACCGCCTTCGCCGAGGTCTTCTTCGCCGCCGAGTACCTCCACAAGGAGCACGGGATGAGGTCGCTCCGGACCATCGTCGAGGCGATGGGCTCGGGCGCGACGGACCAGCAGGCGGTGGAGAAGGCCACCGGAAAGACGTTCGGCTCCTTCGAGAAGGGCTGGATGGCCTACCTCCGGACGCAGCCGGCCCCGGCGACGAAGACCCCGGCCACCGCCGAGCGTCCGGTGCTGAAGGGCAAGAACACCCCGCCCGAGGAGGGCAAGAAGGGCCGGGAGATTTCCTTCGGCGACTTCGACGAGGTGGAGAACCCGGGGGCCCGTCGCTGGGCGCACCTCGGGGAGCTGTTCCGCGAGCGCGGCCGCTTCGTCGCTGCCGCCGAGGAGTACGGGAAAGCGCACGCCCTGGTGGGCAACGCCTACGAGACCATCTCCAACAAGTACGCCCTCGCCCTGATGGCGGTGAAGCGGCTGGACGAGGCGGAGAAGGTCCTCCTCGGCTCGCTCGAGACGCACCCTGGCTACGCCTCGACGCAGGTCCACCTCGGACGCATCTACCTGAGCCGCGGGCAGTGGGCGGAGGCACGCAGCGCCTACCGGGCCGCGCTGGCGCAGGACCCGTTCGACCCGGAGATTCACCTGGCGCTGCTCAAGAGCGGCCAGTCGCTCGGCGATACCCAGCTGGTCGATCGCGCCAGGAACGCCTCGGCGGTCCTCACCGGCGTCCCGGTGGACCGACTTCCCGAGCTGCTGGCTCGGCTGCCCGGGCCCCAGTCCGATCCGTCCGACGTCGCGCTTCCTCGCGGCCCGGCCGAGCCATCCCGTCCACCCCGACCGGCGGCGAAGAAGCCCGTCAAGACGTCCGAACCCACGGCCTCCGAACGGCTATGACCTCTCCCATGTCCTCGACCCCCCTGACTGCCGTGGAGCCCGGCGCCGACCTGCGCGCGGTGGAGGCGCTCGCCCGGGCCCGGTCGGCCATCGTCGAGCAGATCGAGAAGCGCGTGGTCGGGCAGCGCGACGTGGTGGACCACCTCCTCATCGCGCTCTTCTCCCGCGGGCACTGTCTGTTCGTGGGCGTCCCTGGTCTGGCGAAGACGCTGCTCATCTCGACCCTGGCCGAGGTGCTCAACCTCACCTTCAACCGCGTGCAGTTCACCCCGGACCTGATGCCGTCGGACATCACCGGGACGGACATCCTCGAGGAGGACCGGGCCACCGGGCGCCGCGAGTTCCGCTTCGTCCGCGGGCCGCTGTTCGCCAACATCATCCTCGCCGACGAGGTGAACCGCACCCCGCCGAAGACGCAGGCCGCGCTGCTGCAGGCGATGCAGGAGTACCGCGTCACCGCGGGCGGCGAGACCTATCCGCTGGACCTGCCGTTCCTGGTCTTCGCCACCCAGAACCCGATCGAGCAGGAGGGCACCTATCCGCTGCCCGAGGCGCAGCTCGACCGGTTCATGTTCCTGGTGGACGTGGGCTATCCGACGGCCGAGGAGGAGGTCCAGATCGTCAAGAGCACCACCTCGGGGACGTCTCCGCGGCTGACCAAGGTGCTCTCGCCGGAGCAGATCCTCGCCCTCCAGGAACTGGTCCGCCGGGTCCCGGTGCCGGACCACGTGGTGCGCTACGCGGTCGAGCTGGTGAGGCAGACCCGCCCGAAGGAGCCGGGAGCCTCCGAGGCGGTGCGCAAGCACGTGAACTGGGGCGCCGGGCCGCGGGCCAGCCAGTACCTGGTGGTGGCGGCGAAGGCCCGGGCCGTCCTGCAGGGGAGGTTCGCCGCCACGGTGGAGGACGTCCGGGCGCTGGCGCTCCCCGTCCTGCGCCACCGGGTGCTGCCGAACTTCGCCGCCGAGAGCGAGGGCATCACCAGCACCCGCATCGTCCAGCAGCTGCTGGAGCTGGTGAAGGGCTGAGTCAGGGCGGCCGCAGGCGAGGTCCAGATCAAGGTGCGGTCAGGCGGCAATAGTCAGCGAGGTCACGGCGGCCGCGTCCGGCCAGTCAGGGCGCCCAGTTGACCTCGCTCGACGCGGCAACGCTGGCCAAGATCGCCGGGGTGAAGCTGCGCGCCCGCGCGGTGATGGAGGGCGTGCTCTCCGGCCTCCACAAGAGCCCCCACCAGGGCCAGAGCGTCGAGTTCTCCGAGCACAAGGAATACGCGCCGGGCGACGAGCTGCGCCACCTGGACTGGAAGGCCTTCGGCAAGTTCGACCGCTACTACATCAAGCGCTACGAGCACGAGACCAACCTCAAGGCGACCCTGGTGGTCGACGCGAGCGGGTCCATGGGCTACCGGAGCGGGCCCCTCTCCAAGCTGGAGGTGGCCACCACGCTCGCCGGCACGCTGGCGTACCTGCTCGTGCGCCAGCAGGACGCAGTGGGGGTGAGCGTCGTCACCCGGGCGGGGGCGGCCGACGTTCCGCCCCGGGCAGCGGCCGGGCACCTTCACACCGTGCTGGACGCCCTGGATTCGCTCCAGCCCGTCGGCGGGACGGACCTCTTCGCCGCCGCGGACCACCTGGCCGAGCGGGTGCGGCGTGGGCAGCTGGTCGTCGTCCTCTCCGACCTGTTCGACGACCGGGACGAGGCCCTGGCCCGCATCCTCGCCCTGCGGGCCCGGCGCAACGACCTCGTCCTGTTTCACGTGCTCGACCCTGCCGAGCTGGAGTTTCCATTCGACGACCCGACCCTCTTCCTCTCGCTCGAGGATGAGCGGCGGATCGAGGTGAACGCGCGGGAGATCCGCGAGAGCTACCTGGAGGAGTTCCGCGCCTTCCTCGACCGCACCCGGACCGCCTGCACCGAGGCCGACGTGGACTACATGCTGGTGCGGACCGACGAGCCCCTGGACGCAGTGCTCCTGCGCTTCCTCGGGCGGCGCCAGCGGAGGGCCGCGTGACCTTCGCCCAGCCGTGGCTGCTCCTCGGGACGGCGGCGGCGCTGATTCCGCTGGCGGTCCACCTCTTCGACCGGCGAAAGCCGCGCCCCCACCCGTTCGCGGCGATCGCCTTCGTGCTCCGGAGCCAGCGACGAACCGCCTCGCGGCTGAAGCTGAAGCGGCTGATCCTCTACACCCTGCGCACGCTCATCCTCCTCGCCATTCCGGTGGCGCTCGCACGTCCCGAGCTCCGCCGGCCCGGGACGGCGGTGTCGCGGGCGGCCGGACCGGCAGCGACGGTGGTGGTGGTGGATCGCGGGCTGGCGATGCGCTTCGTGGATGGGCAGAGCCTGTTCGAGAAGGCGCGGACCGAGGCCCGCAGCGTCATCGCCGGGCTGGGCCCCGAGGATCCGGTGACCGTGCTTCCCTGCGGTCCCGAGGTCACCCCGCCCACCGCGCCCGGCCTCGACCGCCGCGAGGCCCGCGAGACGCTGGACCGGATGGTCCCCGCCTGGTCCACCGCGGACCTGGGCCGATGCTTCGAGGTCGCCGCCCGCGCGCTCGAGGAGAGCCCCACGGCCGGGAAGCGCATCGTGGTGGTGTCCGCCTTCACCGCCAGCTCGCTCCGCCTCGAGACGCCGCTTCCGACGCTGCGGGGTCCCGGGGACAAGCGGGTCCGTCCGGAGATGGTGCTGCGCGACGTGGCGCGCGGGCGCAAGGTGCTCCCCAACCACTTCATCGCCGACCTCAAGGCGGAGCCCGCGCCCCAGGCCGGCGCCCGGTCGGTCCAGGTGAGCTTCACGGTGCGGAACGTGTCCGACGCGCCGGCAGGGGAGATCCAGGCGACGGTGGAGCTCGCGGGGCGGGTGGTGGGCAAGACCTTCCTCTCGCTCACCGCCGGAGGAACCGCCCAGAAGACGCTCACCGTCCGCTCCGACGCGGGCGGACCGGTGGCAGGAGCCGTCACCCTGACTCCCGACGGCCTGGTGGAGGACGACCGGCGGGACTTCGTGGTGCAGGTGCCGCGCGAGCTGCGGGCGCTGGTGGTGGACGGCTCCCCCAGCCCGGTGCGCTACCGGGACGAGGTCTTCTTCCTCGAGGCCGCGCTGAGCGCACCGAGCTCGCCCATCCGTCCGGTGGTGAAGGACGCGACGGCGGGTCTCCGCGAGCCGCTCGACGGGATCGACGTCGTCGTCCTCGCCAACGTCCCCGCGCCCCTGCCGGAGGAGGTGGCCCGTCTCAAGGCCTTCGTCGAGCGAGGAGGCGGTCTCTTCATCTCCATGGGAGACAAGGTCGAGCCGGAGCCATGGACCCAGCGGATGGGTGAGCTGCTCCCGCGACCGCTCCGGCTCGTGAAGGCCGCCGGCTCCGAGGCCGGCGCGGGGGACGGCCGCCAGGCGAAGCTCGGGGACGTCCACTGGGGAGATCCCCTGTTCGCGCCATTCTCCGGGCGCGGCCGCGAGGGGCTCATGGGCGCACGCTTCCAGCGCTACATGCTGGTGGAGGGCGGGCCCCGCGCCGACGGCTCCGAGGTGCTCGCCGCGTACGACGACGGCGCTCCGGCGTTCATCACCGCACGCCGTGGCCGCGGACGGGTGCTGCTCTTCAGCAGCACGCTCGACCGCGACTGGGGGGACTTCGCCATCCGCACCAGCTACCTGCCGCTGATGCAGCGAGCGGCCGCGTGGCTCGCCGGTGCGCTCGACGAGCGAGAGACGCTCGAGGGCCGGGTGGGCCAGACGGTTGTCCTCCGTCCGGATCCGCAGGCCCAGGTGACGATGGTGAAGGCACCGTCCGGGGCGGCGGTCCCGGTGCGCGTCGAGCCGGACCACGGCCTGCAGATCGGCCCGCTCCCCGAGCCCGGTCTGTACCGGACGTACGATGCCGCCGCCCAGCTCGTCCCCGGCTCCCAGTTCGCGGTCACGCTCGATCCGGCGGACAGCGACCTCACCCGGCTGGACGAGGGACAGCTGCAGGCCTACTTCGGCGAGGAGGCGGTGCGCGGCCCGGGAGGCACTGCGGACCGGCGGGTGCCGATGTGGACCTGGCTCGTCGTCACCGCGGCGCTCGCCTTCTTCGCCGAGGGCCTCCTGCTCCGCAAGCCGTAGCTCCCGCGGCCGCCGTTCGCTGCTCGGGGCGGATCGGCGCTCACGCGAGAGTCGTGTCCGGGGCGCGCGCTCGCTAACGTCGACTGGATGCCGGCTCTCCTCACGCTCGCCTCGCTCGTCGTCCTCGGCGCAGGGACCGCGCCCTCCTCGCACGCTCCGGCGACGGGTCGCGAGGCGCTCGAGGCGATGCGCCGGGCGTACGGCGGCCGGTGGTACACGACGCTCACCTTCGTGCAGCGGACCACGCGGAAGGACGCCCAGGGGAAGGACACGGTCGAGACCTGGTTCGAGAGCCTCCGGTACACCGCCGCCGGAGGGACGGAGCTGCGCATCGACCGGGGAGCCCCCGCCGAGGGGAACGGTGTCATCTACACGGCGCGCCGCACGCGGGTCTTCCGCGCCGGGGCCCTGTCCGCCGACCGCGCCGGAGGCAACGCGCTCCTTCCGCTCATCGAGGGCGTCTACCTCCAGCCGGTCGCGACGACCGTGGACGAGCTCGCGCCCACCGGGGTGGACTGGTCCCGGCCCGTCCTCGAGGGCCGCTGGGAGGAGCGCCCGGTGTGGATCCTCGGAGCGCAGGCCGGGGATGACGCGCGCTCACCGCAGGTCTGGGTGGACGTCGAGCGGAAGGTGGTGGTCCGCGCCCTCCTCGTCCCGGTCCCCGGAGCGCCGTTCATGGACGTCCGCATCGGGCGCTTCGTCGAGCTCGGCGGGGGATGGCTCGGCACCCGCTGCGAGTTCCTCGTCGACGGAAAGCTCGACCAGCTCGAGGACTACGAGGACTGGAAGGCGGGGGTCACTCTCTCGCCCGCGCTGTTCGACCCCGCGAAATTCCGCACGGCGAAGCACTGGGCGACAGGCGTACGCACGGGGAAGGACGGAGGCTGAGCGCCGGTCGAGGTCGGCGCTGGCCGCCCGCCTTCGGCAACCGGGTGGCGCCGGTGCTCGGGCCCTTGCGGCGAACGGCGACCGGATGGCAGGGATCACCGCTTCCGAGGGAGGTGGTGGATGAGCTCGAGACGGTGGCGTGCGCCGCTCCGGTGGGCGCTCGCGCTGTTCCTCGTCGCCGGCGGTGCCCGGGCGGCGACGGAACCCTGCAAGCTGCTCACCTCGGCCCAGGTGGGTTCGGCGCTCGGCGGTCAGTTCGGGGCCGGTGAGCCGATCGGTAAGACCGGCTGCTCGTGGAGCTCCGCGAAGCCCCACGTGATCGTCACCGTGTCGCTGTGGCCGCCGACGGAGTGGGACAGGATCAAGGCGAATCCGCTCGGGGGAAAGATCATCCCGGCCAGCGGGCTCGGTGACGACGCGTTCTACGCCACCATCGCGCAGTACGTGGTGCTCTACGTGAAGAAGGGCGGGACGGTGTACCTCTTCAAGGTCTACGGGGTGAGCGATCAGGCCAAGCAGATGAGCGCGGAGAAGACGCTCGCTCTCGAGGCGATGAGCCAGGTCTAGCGGCTCAGCCGGTAGATGGTGCCGCTCGCATCGTCGGAGATGAGCAGTCCGCCGCCCGGGTCCACCGCGACGTCCACCGGGCGCCCCCAGTAGTTCTCGTCGGAGTCGGTCCACCCGGTGACGAGGTCGACCGCGCTCGACGGCTGCTGGTTCCCGCCGACGAAGGGGACCAGGATGACCTTGTCCCCGGTGGGCGTCTCCCGGTTCCACGAGCCGTGGAGCGCGATGGCCGCCCCCGAGCTCCACGGCGCGGGGAAGGGCGTCCCCTGGAGGAAGGCGAACCCCAGCGCGGCCGAGTGCGCCTGGATGCCGAGCGTCACCCGGTCCATGGTGCCGCAGTCGGCCCGGCTTCCGTCGCGGTTGGTGTCGAAGTCGCGGTCGAACGGCATGTCGAACAGGCCGGTGGCCATGTCGGGGTTCGGGTTGCAGTACGGCCAGCCGTAGTTGCCGCCGTCGCGCAGGTGGATGAACTCGTCGGGTGGGTGGTTGTCCACGTAGCTCGGGATGACCTGGCCGTACTGGCCGGTCCCGTCGTCGAACGGGTACGGGAGGTTGTCCCGGTTGTTCACCGCCACCCAGAGGTCGTCGCTGCCCGGAAAGAACGCCAGCCCCTCGGCGTTGCGTAGCCCGCGCGCGTACAGCCGGCCGTTCCCGCCGGTGGCGTCGTAGACGTAGATGGCTCCCCGCACCGGATCGGCCACCGCGTCGGCGATGCAGACGTTGCAGCTCGAGGCGATGGAGACGAAGAGGTGGTCCTGGCCATCGAGCGCGATGTTCTTCAGCTCGTGGCCGTAGGCGCCCTGGAGCTCGGGGGTGCTGCTGTCGGGCAGCCCGGTCAGGACCACCTCGGCGCTCGGGGCGGTCGGGGCGCCGGTCCAGGCGAAGCGGCGGACGCCGTTCGACTCGGTGACGTAGAGGAAGAGCGTGCCGGCGACGGTGTGAAACACGAGGTCGTGCGGCTTCCGAAGGCCGGTGACCCAGTCCGACACCACCGGGTCACCGCCGGAGCCGCCCTGCCGCACCAGCGAGACCTTTCCGGCTCCGGGATTGGAGACCAGGAGGTTGCCCTCCGGGGTCACGGCGATGAACCTCGCGCCCGGGACGCGCGCGTACACCGCGATGGAGAAGCCCTCGGGAACCGTCAGCGAACGCGGCACGTCGAAGGGCGCGCCACGCATCGACGCCGGCACGACGACCTGGACCGTCGCCGTCGCACCGGGAGGCTGCTGCCCCGACCCGTTGCCGCCCTGGCCGGGCCCACCGCCGTCGGGGGGACCCCCGCTGGATCCGCCGCTGCAGGCGACCGCGAGGACGCCGAGGAGACACAGGGACGCAGGACGCATCGAGGGAGGCTGTGTCCGTCAGCGGCCGGTGCCAAGCCCGGGCGTCGAGCCCCGGACAGGTGCGTCCGTCTGCCGGTCGGCGACCAGCCGCTCGACGTGGGCGAGGATCCGGCCCGCGGGGTCACCGCCGTCCAGATGCGCCAGCTCGGCCAGTCCGGTGGGGCTGGTGACGTTCACCTCGATCAGGAAGTCGCCGATGACGTCGATGCCGACGAAGATCAGCCCCTCGCGGCGAAGCGCTGGCGCGAGGCGGGCGCAGATCTCCAGATCCCGCCGGGTGAGGTCGCACCGGACGGGCTTGCCGCCCACCGCCATGTTGGCGCGGTTCTCGGTCTCCAGCGGGACCCGGAGGATGGCGCCGAGCGGCTCGCCGTCGAGAAGGAGGATCCGCTTGTCGCCCTCCCGCGCTGCCGGGACGTACGCCTGGGCCACCACCCACTCCCGCCCCCGGGCGGTGAGCAGCTCGAGCACCGACGGAGCGTTCCGGTCTCCACCGCGGAGGAGCACCACGCCCTCGCCGCCGTGGCCGTCCACCGGCTTCAGGATGACTCCCTCCGCCGAGCCGTCGATGAAGGCCCGGATCTGCGCGAGGTTCCGGCTGATCAGGGTCTCGGGCGTGAGCTCGGGGAAGTGAAGCGCCCAGAGCTTCTCGTTCGCGGTGCGAAGTCCCGCGGGCGAGTTCACGTAGACCGGCGCGCGCCCCCCGGTGGCCTCGACCAGCTGGGTCGCGTGGAGGAAGGCGACGTCCACCGGAGGGTCCTTCCGGAGCCACAGGACGTCGAGGACTCCGAGCGGAACCTCGTGCTCGGCGATCACCCGGAAGTGGCGACCCTGCTCGTCGAACACCTCCACCTCGCGCGCCCGCGCGTGCGCCTGACCGCCCTCGTGGAAGAGCGCCTCCTGGTCGAAGCTGAGCAGTCGGTGGCCGCGCGCCTGCGCCGAGCGCATCAGGGCGAAGGTGGTGTCGTGGTGGACCAGCACCTGCTCGAGCGGGTCCATCAGGAAGCCGATGGTGAGGGGCACGCCGTCCACGTCGCCGACACCGTAGCCGAGCCCGGCGCCGGACGCCGTCACAGATCAGCCCGCGCGCCAGAGGGCGAACACGGCGCCCCAGCCCATCGCCAGCAGCAGCACGAAGGCCAGGTAGACGACCCACTCCAGGCGACGCAGCGCGCCGGCGCTCCCCACCAGGCCCTGGCCCATCGCGAAGGTCTGGATCCCGTTCGCCAGGTGGTAGCTCACCGCCAGCACGCCGAGGACGTAGACCACCAGCGTCGGCGTGTGGTGCGCCATCTCGTGCGAGATGTCGGAGAACGGCTCGGGTCGCCCCTCGACGAAGCGGGGGTGCGCCCAGGCCAGCCAGAGGTGGGCGCCGATGAACCCGAGCAGACCGAGCGCGCTCAGTCGCTGCAGCAGGTATTTCAGGTTGTCGTAGTTGCCGTAGCGGACGTTGTTCGGGCGGGAGGAAGCGAGCCGGGCGATGCCCCACACCGTGTGAAGCAGCAGCGGGAGCAGCACCAGGACGGCCAGGAGGATCTGGTTGAAGGGGTGTCGGGCGCCGGTGACGGCCCGCTCCCAGGCCTGGGGGCCGTCGAAGGCGCTGAGGTTGTCCCACAGATGGACCACGGTCCACACGCCGAGCGGGGCGATCGCCAGGAGCGAGGCGATGCGCGACCGGTAGAAGCTGCCGGTGGAGAGGGGCGTCTGGGCGGTGTCGGCCATGGCGAGCCAGGTGATTCCAGTCGGAGGGCCTGGGTGCAAGCGGCTTGTGCCAAGGGGAGTGGGTGGGGTGTTGCCTCCCATGAGCCGCGCCGGAGGTGGGCGGCGGGCCTGCTAGACTCGATGGATCCGTGATCGATCTCCGTGAGGCGTGCGCGCGGCTGCTGCTGGTGGGGTTCCCGGGCCGGGAGCTGGACCGCGACCTCGCGGGTCTGGTCGACGCGGGGGTGCTCGGCACCATCCTCTTCGGCCGGAACGTGGGGACCGCGGTGGAGACCGCCCGGCTGGTCGGGGAGCTGAAGCGGCGCGCGGGCCGTCCCTTCCCGGTCTCGGTGGACCAGGAGGGCGGCAGGGTGGCCCGGCTGCGTGGGGCGCCGTACGTCGCGCTCCCGCCGATGCGCGTGGTGGGGCAGCGCGCCGACGCCGAGGTCGCGCGGCGGGTGGGACGGCTCCTCGCCTTCGAGCTGCGTGCAACCGGATTCGACTGGGACTTCGCCCCGGTGCTCGACGTCGACAGCAATCCGGCCAACCCGGTCATCGGCGACCGGAGCTTCGGCCCGGACCCCGCGGAGGTCGGGCGCCTCGGCGTGGCGCTGGCAGAGGGGATGGAAGCGGGCGGCGTCGCCTCGTGCGGCAAGCACTTCCCGGGTCACGGGGACACCCTGCAGGACAGCCACCTCACCCTTCCGGTCCTCGAGCACGGCCTGGAGCGTCTCGAGACGGTGGAGCTGGTCCCCTTCCGCGCCTACGCCCGGGCCCGGCTCGCGTCGGTGATGACGGCGCACGTCCGCTTCCCCGCCCTGGGCGAGGACGTCGCCGCCACGATGAGCCGTGCGTCGATCACCGGGCTCCTGCGAGAGCGGCTGGGATTCCAGGGGGTGGTGGTCAGCGACGATCTGGAGATGAAGGCCATCGCCGATCCGGAGGCCGCGGCGGTGGATGCGGTGCGCGCGGGGGTGGACGTCCTGCTGGTCTGCCACCACGCGGCGGTGCAGCACCGGGTGCTGGACGCGCTGGTCGCCGCGGCGCGCAGGGGCCACGTCTCCGAGGAGCGGCTCCGCGAAGCACACGGCCGCATCGAGCAGCTGGTCCAGCGCTTCGTCCGGGGTCCCGAGGACCGCGCCGGCGAGCTCGGGTCTGCCGAGCATCGCCGGATCGCGGAGGAGATCGCCCTCGCCTCGCCGGCGACCGTCAGCGGCCGGGACCCGACCGCGCGCCCCGACGCGCCAGGCTGAGCAGCCGAGGCCTCCGCCTCGAGGTGAGGGTGTCAGCGCGCCCGTGCGCCGTCCGGCGACGTGGGCCGGAGTCCCCGCCACGCCGGACGCGCACGGTGCGCTCTCTGCATTCCTTTTCCTTGCGGGCGCTACCTCATCATCCCGCCGTCCCGGGCGCCGGAGCCGGCATCACCCGAGCCGCCCGTCCCCGACTGGTCCATCGAGCTGGACGCCATTCCCGACGGGCCCCGCTCGCCGCTGCTCGACCCCGCGCGCGAGCCAGGCTCCGCGCCCGGGCCGCGGCTGGCGGGCGCCGAGGTCGTCCCGCCCCGCTCGGCGCTGCCCGGGCGTGAGCTTTGCTCGCACGCCCCGAACGCCAGGGCGCCGGCCACGGCCAGGATTCCGATCATGTCTGTGCGCTTCATCGCTGTCTCCCGTGTGCTGCGCTTTCGACAAGGGGTGACGACACCGGGCGTCCGATGGAAGTGGTTGACAGCCCGGCGCCAGCAGGGCCGCCGGGCCTCTCGACGCGAGGCGTGATACAGCCTGCGCGGAGACCTCCGTGACCACCGTCACCGCATGGTTCCTCGGTCTGCTCCTGGGCATGCGCCATGCCCTGGAGCCCGATCACCTTGCGGCGGTCTCCACCCTGGTCACCGAGGAGGACGACCCCCGCTCGGGTCTCTGGCTGGGCGCGTTCTGGGGGCTCGGCCACACCCTGGCACTCCTGGGTGTCGGCCTCGTCCTCGCTCTCTTCCGCACCACGCTCTCCGACCGGCTGACCGTCGCCTTCGAGCTGCTCGTGTCGGCGATGCTGCTCCTGCTCGGCGCCCGCGCCCTGCTGCGCGCGCGAGGAGAGATGGCGCGCGGGGCCTTCCGGCAGCACGAGCACCGAGGAGTCCCCCACGTGCACCCCGGCCAGGCCGCTCACGTCCACCTCGGTCGCCGCGCCTACGCGGTGCGGCCCCTGGTGGTGGGCGTCGTCCACGGGCTGGCCGGGAGCGGCGCGCTCACCGCGCTGGTGCTCGCCGGGTTCGACACGAACCTCGAGCGGCTGGCCTACACCGTCGTCTTCGGCGGGGGCTCGGTGCTGGGGATGGGGCTGCTCTCGGGCATCGCCGGGTGGCCGCTCGCGCGTCTGCTCCGGACTCCGCGCGCCCGGGGGTGGACCAGCGCCGCGGCCGGGCTGCTGAGCGTGGCGATGGGTCTGCTCTGGGGCTGGCCGCTGGTGCCGAAGCTGCTCGGCTAGGCCGGAGCCTTCTCCAGCGCCTGCACCGCGAGGAGCGAGGCCAGGGTGAGCTGCACCACCGGCTCGGGCCGGCGCGCGAAGGCGATCAGCTCCGCCACGGTCCGTGTCCCGTCCGCGTGGGCGAGGACATCTCCCTCCCAGCGCTCGAGCTCGATGTCCGACTGCGGGTACACCGGCTGCCGGGAAGGCACGAGGCGATCCTCGAGGGCGAGGATGCGCTTCACCCGGTCGGCCTTGTAGAGCTTCTTCACCCCGCGGACGATGAGGTTCGCGGGGTTCACGTCCAGCTTGAGCGCGGTCTCGCCGCGCGCCTTCCCGCCGAAGGACATGACGTACGTCCCCTCTTCCCAGGCGAAGAGGGAGTAGATGATCGACTTGACCTGCTGCCCCACGTAGTAGAGGCGCTCGGTGTCGCGGAGCAGCCCGCGCTCCACCAGGATGTCGCCGGTGCGCCGCTTCGTCTGCTGGGCCATCAGCGCCACGTCCGCGAGCTGCTCGGGGCGAATCTTCCCGGTGCGGACGAGGAACTGCCCCAGCCGGTCCGAGAGGAGGTTGGAGAGCGCGAACATCGGCATCCCGCTCTCGAAGTAGACGACCTTCTTGACCTGGCCTCGCTGCACGCCGAGCTCGCCGGTCTCGCGGGTCTGGAAGAAGGCGGTGATGAGCGAGGGCAGGTTGTCCTTGAGCTCTCCGCGGCGAAGCGCCTTCGTCGGCGGCGGCGCCTTCGGTGTCCCGGCAGGGCGGGTCCGCACCAGCGTGTCCGGGTAGCGCTCCATCGGACGGGCGCGGAGATCGGCGCCATGGAGCTCGGCGCTGACCGCGCCCTCGCCACCGGCGATCTTGATCTTGCCGGTCAGCTCCATCGTGTCCGGCTGCTCTTCCTCCTCGATGTCGATGTCGAGCTCGACCTCGAACTCCTCGGTTCCGCCGGTGGTGCTGGGTGGAGCCGCCGGGACGTGGCGACCGACGGCCTCGAGCAGCTTGCGAGCCTCGAAGGGCTTCTCGAACCAGGCCACCGCCCCGTGCTTCTGTTTCGCGTCGGCGCCGTGCTTGCCACCCTTGAACACGCCGGTGACGAAGATGACCGGAAGCTGGGGGAACTCCTTCCGGAGCTGATCCGCCAGGTGGTACCCCATCATGTCCGGCAGCAGCACATCGAGCACGGCCAGCGCCGGCGCGTTGCCCCGGGCGACGTCGAGCGCCTGCTTCGCCTTCGACGCCGAGACCACGTCGTACCCGGCGTCCTCGAAGAGGTGCGTCAGGAGCGACAGCAGCTCGAGGTTGTCATCGACGACGAGGAGGCGCGGTCGCGGCATTCGTGACGACGTTAACAAATCCCGTCGGGGAGGAAGGCGGTTCGATTGCGTAGGCGACGCGCCCACTCGCTGCGACACACCGGTGCCACCTCGGCGCGCACCGGCTGCCACGGGACCCGGGTTCCAGCGTGAGCGTCCGGATGGCCTGCACCGGAGCGGACAGGTGCCGGTGGTTGCGTCGGCACGCTTGACCTCCTTCGGGGCCGGGCCCACCCTGCCGGTGACATGACGCGTGCCTGGCCGGCTGGGTTCTTCCTGATGTGGACGGCATGCGCACCCGCAGGACACGGAAACCGCCCGCCGGCTCCCGCACCGCCCCCCTCGCCGGGGATGATCGCCAACCTCGGGTTCGACCAGGCCGTGCGCATGGGCAGTGACTACGTGAAGCAGTCCAGCGGCGTGGGGGACGTGACGCTGATCTCCAGCCAGGAGCTGCCGGGCAACCTCCTCCAGCTCACCTTCGACCTCGGTCCGGGGAAGTTCCCGGTCCGGGTGACGGTCGACCGGATCGCCGGCGAGGTGAGGTCCATGGAGACGTTGCAGGTCCCTGGCGTCACGCAGCCGGCGCACTGAGGTCGGCGGCCGCGCTTGACGGCACCGGACCGCGGCCACAGGCTGCCGGCCGTGCGCTCCCGCTCCTCCGGATGGGTCCTCGTGTCGCTCTTCGCTGCCGGGTGCGCCGCCGCCGGACACAGCGATCGGCCGCCCAACGTCGCCCCGGCGCCGTCCTCCGCCGCCATCTCCAACCTCGGCTTCGACGGGGCGGTGAAGGCCGGGAGCGACTACGTGGTGGCCAGCACAGGCGTGGACCGCCCCGTCGTCAGCAAGAGCCAGACGCTTCCCAGCGGGATGCTGCAGCTGGATTTCGACCTCGGTCCTGGCGTCCCGGAGCCGATGCGGGTGACGGTGGACCCCAACAAGGGCCGGGTCCAGACGCTCGAGCCGGTGCAGGAGATCCCCGGCGTCACCAGCCCGGCGAACCGGTAGTTGCGCCGCCCCGCCCTCTCCGGTACGTGACCCCCTTCCTCTGCAGCGAAGGGTGAACGAAACGTCATGGCCGAGAAGCTGACCCCTCGGGAGAAGAACTTCTCCGAGTGGTACGTGGACGTGGTCCTCAAGTCGAAGCTCGCGGATTACTCCGACGTCAAGGGCTGCATGGTCATCCGCCCCAACGGGTACGCGCTCTGGGAGAACATCCAGCGCGGCCTCGACGGGATGTTCAAGGCCACCGGGCACAAGAACGCCTACTTCCCGCTGCTGATCCCCGAGAGCTTCCTCCGCAAGGAGGCCGAGCACGTGGAGGGCTTCGCCCCGCAGCTCGCGGTGGTGACCCACGCCGGGGGCAAGAAGCTCGAGGAGGCCTACGTCATCCGGCCGACCTCGGAGACGATCATCAACTCGATGTTCGCCCGGTGGATCCAGAGCTACCGGGACCTCCCGCTGCTGCTCAACCAGTGGGCCAACGTGATGCGCTGGGAGATGCGGACCCGGCTCTTCCTCCGCACCACCGAGTTCCTCTGGCAGGAAGGTCATACCTGCCACGAGACCGATGCCGAGGCGCAGGAGGAGGTGCTGCGGATGCTGGAGGTGTATCGGACCTTCGCCGAGGAGTGGATGGCGATGCCGGTGCTCGCGGGACAGAAGTCGGACAGCGAGAAGTTCGCCGGCGCGCTCCGCACCTACAGCATCGAGGCGATGATGCAGGACAAGAAGGCCCTGCAGGCCGGGACCAGCCACCACCTCGGCCAGAACTTCGCCAAGGCCTTCGGGACGCAGTTCCAGGGACGGGACGGACAGCAGCACTTCGTGTGGCAGACGTCGTGGGGGGCGTCCACCCGCCTGATCGGCGCCCTGGTGATGACCCACTCCGACGACGCGGGCCTGGTCATCCCTCCGAAGCTCGCGGCCACCCACGTGGTCATCGTGGTCATCGGCAAGGGCGAGGAGCGCGGCCCGGTCGTCGCGCGCGCGCAGGCGGTTGCCGAGGATCTGCGCCGGGCCGGGCTGTCGGTGCTGGTGGACGACGACGAGAGCAAGGGCCCCGGCTTCAAGTACTTCGAGTACGAGCTGGCCGGCGTCTGCCTGCGGATGGAGCTCGGTCCGAAGGACCTGGCGAAGGGCGCATGCGTGCTCGTCCGGCGCGACGACCGGAGCAAGGAGGCCGTCCCGCTGGACCAGGCGGTGGCGGTGGCGAAGGCGAAGCTCGACGCCATGCAGAAGGCGCTGTTCGAGCGGGCGAAGGCCTTCAAGGACGCGAACACCTTCGCGGTCGGCTCGCTCGAGGAGATGAAGAAGCGGGCCGACGACGGCTTCCTCGTCGCGCAATGGTGCCTCGCCCCGGCATGCGAGGCGCGCATCAAGGAGGAGACCGGCGGGGTCACCTCCCGGAACCGGCCCTTTGATCTCAAGGCGGAGCCAGGGAGCTGCGTGGTCTGCGGCAGCCCGAGCTCCGGCGCGTGGGTCTGGTCGAAGGCGTACTGACCGGACGCCGCGCGGACCGTTCGCTGCGGCAGGCCCGCGGCGGCCAGGGTCCGTACTAGCGTCGCCGGCCCTCTGGAGGGTCCGATATGGGTCGCTGGCTTCTTCTCGCGCTCGTTCCCTCGGTGGCGCTCGCGGCGACCACCGAGCGGATGGCCCTGGTGACCGCCAACGGCCGCACCGGGACCCTCACCGTCACCACCGAGGGGCGGACGGTGGACGTCGACTGGCGCGTCGACGACAACGGGCGCGGGTCGAAGATCCGCGAGCACATCGTCCTCGGCCCGAACGGGTTGCCGACGTCCCGGGTCATCGAGGGGACGTCCACCTTCGGCGCTCCGGTGAAGGAATCGTTCGGCGTCGAGGGCGGCAAGGCCAGGTGGGCCAGCATCGACGACCAGGGCGAGGCGCCCGCCGGGGACGCGCTCTACGTCGACAACCGCGGGAGCCCCTGGACCGCCCTGCACTTCGTGCGGGTGATGCTCGGAAGCAAGCGCCTGACCCGGGCCGCGCTCCCCTCCGGGACGCTCCGCCTCCAGAAGCTCCGCGAGCTGACCATCGGCCCGGCGAAGGAACGCGTGCAGGCCTACGCCCTCTGGGGCACGTCGATCGGCGCTCCCACCCTGCTCCTCGTGCGCGGGACGACGCTCGTCGCGACGGTCAACCCCTACGCCGTGCTCACCCGGGAGGAGCACGTCGGCCGCTTCGCGGAGCTGTCGGGCATCGCCCGGGACCTGAACGCGGACCTCCTCCGGGACCTCGCGCGCCGCCTCACACATCGACCGGACGGGCCGGTGTGGATCACGCACGCGCGGCTGTTCGACCCGGTGTCCGGCACCGCCACCACCGGGCAGAACGTGGTGCTGTTCCGCGATCGCATCGTCGGCCTGCGCGCGGACCCGCCTCCGGCCGGAGCGACGGTCGTCGACGCACAGGGGGGCACGCTTCTTCCCGGGCTCATCGACTCGCACGCGCACACCGGTGACTGGGACGGGCTCCTGGACATCGCCTCGGGGGTCACCCAGGTGCGCGATCCGGGGAACGACAACACCTCCCTCCTCGCGCTGATGCCGCGCTTCGATTCGGGAGAGTTCATCGGCCCGCGGGTCTTCGCCAGCGGCTTCCTCGAGGGAAAGTCACCCTTCTCCGCCTCCGGCGGATTCACCGTGCAGACGGTGGACGAGGCGGTGGACCGGGTTCGCTGGTACGCGGACCACGGGTTCTGGGGCATCAAGATCTACAACTCGATGCCTCCTCCCTTCGTGAAGCCGATGGCCGCGGAAGCGCACCGGCTCGGGCTTCACGTCTCCGGTCACGTCCCGGCGTTCATGAACGCCGATCAGGCCATCCGCGACGGGTACGACGAGATCAACCACATCAACCAGCTGGTCCTGATGTTCGTCCTCAAGCCCGGCGAGGATCCGCGGACGCCCCTGCGCTTCACCGTCATCGGCGAACGGCTGGCGGATCTCGATCTGCAGGGCCCGGAGTTCCGCGGTCTGGTGAAGCTGATGAAGGAGCACAAGACGACGCTCGAGCCGACGATGGCCACCTTCGCGCCCCTCTTCGTGGCCCGACCGGGGAAGGGCTCGCCCACCGACGCCCCGTGGATCGACCACGTTCCGGCGGCGGTGCAGCGCGACCGGAGGACCCTGGTCCTCGACGTGAAGCCGGAGCAGTACGCCCGCTACGACGCGAGCTGGAAGAAGCTGGAGCAGATCCTGGTGACCCTGCACCGGGAGGGCGTCCCGATGGTCCCCGGCACCGACGAGCTGGCCGGGCTCGTTCTGCACGGAGAGCTCGAGTCGTGGGTGAGCGCCGGCCTGGCCCCGGTCGATGCGCTGCGGGCGGCGACGCTGGGCGGGGCGCGCTTCCTGGGGCGCGAAAGGGACCTGGGAACCATCGCCGTGGGCAAGCGAGCCGCGCTCTACCTGGTGGACGGCGACCCCCTCACCGACATCCATACCATCCGGAAGGGGCGGCTGGTGGTGAAGGATGGAGCCCTGTTCTACCCGGACGAGATCCACGCCGCGCTGGAGATCGGCCCCTTCGCCCCGCACGTCGAGCCCCGGACCGCCGGCGTGGGGCGTCCGGCGAGCCGCTGAGCCCCGGGCGGAGGTACCATTCCGGGCGTGCGCCTGTTCCTCGCCGGCGTGGTCCCGGACGCGGTCAAGCAGACGCTGCACGCGCAGCTCGCTTCCGTGCGTGTCGCGACGCCGCAGGCGCGCTGGCTCCCGGCCGACAGCCTGCACCTGACGCTGGTGTTCCTCGGGGCAGTTCCCGACCCCTCGGTCCTCCCGCTCCAGGCGGCGTTCGGAAGCGTCTGCGGGCGGCATCACCCGGTCCACCTCACGCTCGGCGGGGTGGAGACCTTCGGTCCATCGCGCTCACCGAGGGTGCTCGCGACGACGCTGGCCGGTGACGTGGAGGAGCTGCATTCGCTGGTCGCCGACGCCCGCCACGCGGCGGAGCCTCTGGTCCCGCTCGAGACCGAGCGGCAGTTCCGTCCCCATCTCACCGTGGCCCGCGCTCGGTCCCCGCACGGCGACGTGCTGCTCGGGCGGTGCCGATCCGCGCTCGTCCGTGGCCTCGACGGTGCGTTCGATCTCCGGGAGATCGCGCTGATGAAGAGCGACACACTGCCGGGCGGCGCGGTGCACACGGCGCTCGCGCGCTGGACTCTCGCCGACCAGGCGTGAGTCGGCCGTTTCCGCTGCGTGGGCTCGGTTCGCCGACGGTGAAACCGCGCAAGTCCTCGTCGGCACGTGCGGATCGACCGCGGCGCCGGGCGGCTTGACGGTCCAGATCGCCGCTTTAGGTTGACCTCGCTCGAGCAGCGAGGCGAGCAAAACTTCTGACGGAACAAGGAGTGACACACATGAGCACCATGCAGCGCTGGAACCCGGCGCGCGACTTCGCGCGTCTGCAGGACGAGGTGAACCGTCTGTTCGATGGGAGCCTCACTCTCACCCGGAGCACCGAGTCCTACGGCTGGACGCCCGCCGCGGACGTGTTCGAGGACACCGAGGGCGTGACGTTCAAGTTCGACCTCCCGGAGGTGGAGGCGAAGGACGTCGACGTTCGCCTGGAGGACGGCGTGCTGACCGTCCGGGGCGAGCGGAAGCTGGAGCGCGAGGACCGTCGCGACGGTTACCACCGGATCGAGCGCAGCCACGGCGTGTTCGCCCGGAGCTTCACGCTCCCCGCCACCCTCGAGGCGGACAAGGCCACCGCCGAGCAGAAGAACGGCGTCCTGCGGATCTTCGTCCCCAAACGGGCCGAGGCGAAGCCGAAGAGCATCAGCGTCAAGGTGAACTAGGTCCGGGGACCTCCCCGGCCGCGCCGGCGACCTCCACGGCCGGCGCTCGCGCCCACCCTGCCCCGCGGCAGTGGTGGGCGCAGTCGTTTTCAGGAGAAACGGCGCCAGTCGAGGTAGCGTTCGAGGAGACGCCTCGAATGGGGGGACGATGCGCACTCTCGCCGTCCTGCTTCTCGCCACGCTGCCAGCCCCCGCGCTCGCGCAGGAGGGCGGGACGTCCACCCCGGTCGAGTCCACCGTCCACCGGCACCTCGGGTTCTTTCTTCGCGCGGACCTGGGCGCGGGGTACCTGCACTCCCGCGCGTCCCAGAGCGGAGCCACCGAGAGCGTCTCCAGCGTCTCGATCCCGCTCGGTCTCGCGCTGGGAGCGGCGGTGGCGGAGAACTGGATTCTCGGCGCGGAGCTCTGGTTTGCCTACGGCCCGACCCCGAGCATCAGCCTGAACTCCACCAGCACCTCGCCGTCGGACTCGAGGGTCTTCCTCGGCAATCTCGGGCTGGCAGTGGTGCACTACTTCATGCCGGCGAACGTCTACGTGTCCCTCGCGCCCGGCGTCAGCCGGGTCGAGCTCACCCTGCAGGGCAACACGGCCCGGACGAGCTACGGGTTCGGCGCGAAGCTCGCCGTGGGCAAGGAGTGGTGGGTGAGCGACCACTGGGGGATCGGGCTGGCCATCGAGGCGCTCTTCGCGATCAACCAGGACAGCGGCACGAACCCGCCGACCTGGACGACTCTCGGAGGCGGGCTCACCTTCAGCGCGACGTTCAACTGAACGCCGCCCGTCACTCCCCGAGGTACGCCTTGCGGATCTCCGGCGCGGCCAGGAGAGCCTTCCCCTCGCCCTGCATCACCACCTCGCCGGTCTCGAGCACGTAGCCGAAGTGGGCGAGGTTCAGCGCCAGGTGCGCGTTCTGCTCCACGAGGAGGATGCTCACCCCGCGTCCGTTCACCTCCCGGAGGATGCGGAAGATGGTCTCCACCACCTGAGGCGCCAGCCCCAGCGACGGCTCGTCGAGGAGCAGCAGCTTCGGCCTGCTCATCAGCGCCCGGCTGATGGAGAGCATCTGCTGCTCGCCGCCGGAGAGCGTGCCGGCCTGCTGCTTCATCCGCTCGCGCATCCGGGGGAAGAGCCCGAAGACGTACTCCAGGTCCCGCTTGATCTCCGCGGCGTCGCGCCGCAGGTACGCCCCCAGCTCGAGGTTCTCCATCACCGACAGGTTCAGGAAGATGCCCCGGCCCTCGGGAGCGTGCGCCATTCCCATCGGGACCAGCAGGTTCGACTTCACGCCCTGGATCTCGTGGTCGCCGAGACGGATCTGCCCCGAGCGCGGCTTCAGCATCCCGGAGACGGCCCGGAGCGTGCTGGTCTTCCCCGCGCCGTTCGCTCCGATCAGCGCGACCACCTCGCCCTGCCCCACGGCGAGCGAGACCCCGCGAAGCGCCGTGATCGCCCCGTACGAGACGTGCAGGGCCTTCACCTCGAGCAGGGGAGCTCGCGGCTCCCGGGCCCCGAGCGTGGCCGGCGCGCTCATGGTGCCGGCGTCTCCGAGGTCGGGGTACGGGCAGGAACCTGCAGGCCGTGCGCGGCCAGGTAGCTGTCTCCGAGGTACGCCTCGATGACCTTCGGGTCCTGGCGCACGCCCTCGGGGGCGCCGCAGGCGATGGTGACCCCGTGGTCGAGCACGGTGATGTCCTCGCAGATGCCCATCACCAGCTTCATGTCGTGCTCGATGACCAGGAGCCCCAGCGAGAACTGGTCCCGCAGCTGGCGGATGAGGACCATCAGGTCCCCCTTCTCGCGGGTGTTCATCCCCGCCGCCGGCTCGTCGAGCAGCAGGACCCTGGGGCGAGTCCCCAGCGCGCGGGCGATCTCCAGCCGGCGCTGCTCGCCGTAGGGGAGGTTCCGGGCCTCCTCGTCGCGGCGGTGCTCCAGTCCCATCACCCGGAGGAGCTCCTCCGCACGGCGGGTGATCTCCCTCTCCTCCTCCTGGAACCCGGGAGTGAGGAGGATCGCCCGCCACCAGTCCACGTAGTTGTTGAGCGCGTCCATGGCGCTCGCCACCGGGCTCCGTCCGGCGGCCGCCCGCCGCAGCTCGGCGATGCGCTCGCGGCTGAAGAGCGGCCGCTCGTCGGAGAGGCAGGCCACGCGGACGTTGTCCAGCGCGGTCAGGACCCGGAAGAGGCGGATGTTCTGGAAGGTCCTCGCCAGGCCCAGACGGTTGATCTGGTGCGGCTTCCGTCCATTGACCCGCTCTCCGCAGACGCGGATCTCGCCGCGGGTGGGAACGTAGACCCCGGTGAGGAGGTTGAAGGCGGTGGTCTTCCCCGCCCCGTTGGGCCCGATGAGCCCCTTGAGGTCTCCCTGGCGGATCTCGAGGTCGAACCCGTGCAGCGCGCGAAGGCCGCCGAACTCGATCCCCACCTGCACCGCCTGGAGCAGGACCTCGCCGCTCACGTCACCCTCCGGGGCCGCGGGATCCAGCGAGGCAGCATGTCCCAGATCTCGCGCGTCCCGAACAGACCCTGCGGCCGCACCAGCATCAGGATGACCAGCAGCATCCCGTAGATCGGCATGCGGATCTGATCGACCTTCTGCGCCAGCGAGGCACCGGCCCCGAGACCGCCGAGCTGGATGAACAGCGACCGCAAGGCCTCGGGGAGCAGCGTGAGGACGATCGCTGCGACGATGGCTCCGGTGGTGCTCCCCAGCCCGCCCAGCACCACCATCACCACCACCTCGATGCTCTTCACGAAGGTGAACGAGCCGGGGTTGATGATGGGCACGAAATGCGCGAACAGCCCGCCCGCCACACCGGCGAAGAAGGAGGAGATGACGAACGCCCGGACCTTGTAGCTGGTGGTGTCCACCCCCATCGCCTCGGCGGCGACCTCGTCCTCGCGGATGGCCCAGAGGCTGCGGCCGTGGGTGCTCCCCACGATGCGCCGCGCGACGAGCACCACCAGGAAGACGCAGAACCACACCGCGAACAGGCTCGAGGTCTGCGGGATGCCGGACAGCCCCAGCGCGCGCCCGAACGTGTCCAGGTTCTGGACGACGACCCGGATGATCTCCCCGAACCCCAGGGTCACGATGGCCAGGTAGTCCCCCCGGAGCCGGAGCGAGGGCAGCCCCACGATGAAGCCGCACACCGCGGCGGCGAGGCCACCGGCCAGCAGGGTTCCGACGAACTGCACCTGATCCGAGACCACCCCGGGAAGTCCGGAGATTGCCACATCCTTGATGAGGAGGCTCAGCTTGCCGGCCGTGTACGCGCCCACCGCCATGAACCCGGCGTGGCCGATGGAGAACTGACCGGTCATCCCGTTCACGATGTTCAGCGACACCGCGAGGATGACGTTCACTCCGACGATCGACGCCAGGTACACGAAGAACGGCAGGTCGCCGAGCAATATTTGTAGCACCAGGAGCACCGCGATCGCGATCACCACCGGCAGGATCCCGCGGAGCCAGGCCGGCATGCGCTACACCTTCTCCGCCGCCACGCTGCCGAAGAGCCCACCCGGCCGGACGAGCAGCACGATGATCAGGAAGCCGAAGGCCACCGCGTCACGCCAGCTGCTCGAGGAGTAGCCGACGACGAACTCCTCCACCAGACCCAGCAGAAGCCCACCCACCACCGCTCCGGGGACGTTGCCGATCCCGCCGATCACCGCGGCGACGAACGCCTTCAGACCCACGTAGAGGCCCATCAGCGGCTGGATGGCGGTGTCCTTGATGGCGTAGAGGATGCCTGCCCCGGCCGCCAGCGCGCTCCCCAGCATGAAGGTCAGGGCGATGATCCGGTCCACCGGGATGCCCATCAGCGCGGCGGTCCGGTGATCGAAGGAGACGGCGCGCATCGCCCGGCCGAACCGGGTCCGGTACACCAGGCCCTGGAGCATCACCATCAGGAAGATGGCGATGCCGAGGCTGATGACCTGCCAGTTCCAGATGACCACCGCCCTGTCCCCCACGATGAGCCACTCGCGGGGAGCGATGACCTCCGGGAATGCTCGCGGCGCGGCGCCCGGCAGCGGGCCGAAGTCCAGCTGGAACCCGTAGGAGAGGGTGAAGGAGATGCCGATGGCGGTGATCAGCGCGGTGAGCCGCGGCTTGTCCCGCAGCGGCCGGTAGGCGAACCGCTCGATGACGAAGCCCAGCACCGCGCAACCGGCCATCGCCGCCAGGAAGATGAGCAGCACGCCCCACAGCGAGGCCTGGTGCTCGTAGCCCAGTTGCTGGGCCACGGCGTACCCCAGGAAGGTCCCCACCATCATCACGTCGCCGTGGGCGAAGTTGATGAGCTTCAGCACCCCGTAGACCATCGTGTAGCCCAGGGCCACCAGCGCATAGATGGTGCCGGCGGCGACCCCGTTGATGAGGTGCTGCGCAAAGTCCGACATCAGGGGGCGATCGTGTCCACGTACTTCGTCTTGCCCTTGGCGACCTCGAGGACCACCGCAGGCTTGGTGGCGTTCCGCTTCTCGTCCAGGGTGATGCTGCCGGTCACCCCGTGGAAGTTCTTGGTCTGGGCGATGGCGTCCCGGATCGCCGCCCGGTCGAAGCTGGGCGCCCGCTTGATGGCGTCCACCGCCACCATCGCCGCGTCGTAGCCCAGCGCGGCCAGAGCATCGGGCACCGAGCCGTACGCGGCCTTGTAGGCGGCGATGAACTTCTGGATGCGGGGATTGGGGTCGTCCGGGCTGTAGTGGTTGCTGAAGTAGCTGCCGTCGATCGCCGAGCCGCCCAGCTCGAACAGCTTCTCGCTGTCCCATCCATCGCCGCCCATGAGCGTGGCGGTGATGCCCAGCTCGCGGGCCTGCCGCGCGATGAGGCCGATGTCGTTGTAGTAGCCGGGAATGTAGATGGCCTCCGGCGAGGAACGCTTGATGGCGGTGAGCTGGCTCCGGAAGTCGGTGCTGCCCTTGGTGTAGGTCTCCCGGGCGACGATCTTCCCGCCCATCTCCGTGAACTTGCGCTCGAACACGTCGGCCAGCCCCTGGCTGTAGTCCGAACCGAGGTCGCGGAGCACCGCCACCTTGTTCATCTTGATGTTGTCGTGGGCGAACTTCGCCATCACGTAGCCCTGGAACGGGTCGATGAAGCAGACCCGGAAGATGTAGTCGCCGATCTCGGTCACCCGCGGGTTGGTCGAGGCGTTGGAGATCATCGGCACCTTGGCTGGCTGGGCCTTGGTGGCCATGGCGATGGAGTTGCTGCTCGCCACCTCGCCGAGGATCAGGAGCACGTTGTCCTGGTTGATCAGCCGGTTGGCAGCGTTGGCAGCCTCCTCGGGCTTGCTCTGGTTGTCGTAGACCCGGAGCTCGATCTTCTTGCCCTTCACGCCGCCGGCGGCGTTGACCTCGCGAATGGCGAGGTCGATCGCGTTCCGGGTGGAGATGCCGAAGGTGGCTTCCGAGCCAGTGAGCGAGCCCACCTCGCCGATGAGGATGGTGTCGCCCGTGACGCCCGGGGTTCCTCCCGGCGCGGCGGCGGTGCCACCCGAGGGGGCGGAGGAGGGCGGCGTGGAGGTCTTCTTCTCGCAGCCGACGAGAGCGAGGACACAGCCGGTCAGGACCGCGGCCAGAGCAGAGCGCATGGGAACCTCGGGACGTCGAGGAAGCAGGCCGCGGTCTTGTAGGTGGACTGTACGAGGAGGGTCAAGGTGAAGCGTCGGACCGTCCTGCCCGACGGCGGAGGTAGGCCACACCGAGGGTCAGGAGGATGCCGCCGACCGCCACGCAGGCCACCATCAGGGGGGCGAACACGATGGTCAGCGCAGCGAGCGGGTCGGCCTGGAGGTCGAAGCTGTGGGCCGACCAGACGAGCGCCGCCGCGGTGACCAGCCCGGCGAACACCGGGAACCGCCCCTCGGGCCCGCGCGAGGCCCAGAAGGCCCCCACGACCAGGCCGGGGAAGGTCAGCCAGACCACCTCGAAGAGGAGCTTTCCGGTCGTGTCGGGCAGGTTCCGGCGGGGGGAGAATCCCACCGCGATGGTGAGGAACCAGATCGCCACCGCCCCTGCCGCGCAGAGGAGGACCTTCCGGGCCGGGCTCGGGTGACCGTGCATCGCGCCCTCGCGCCTCACCCTGCCCGCGCGGGAGCGTCCCGCTCGCCCCGCGCCCAGGCGACGGCGTCGTCAAGCCGGTCGTCGCCCCAGAAGAGCTCACCCTCCACCAGGAACGTCGGGGCGCCGAAGATGCCCTGGCGCGCCGCCTGGTCGGTGCTCGCCCGGAGCGCGTCCTTGATGGGCTGACTCGTCGCCCGGGAGACCACCGCCGGCCCGTCCCGACCGAGGCCGGACACGATGCCCGTCATCACCCCCGGGTCGGCGATGTCGGCGTCGTCCTCGAACTCGGCGCGGAAGATGGCCCGGACGCAGTCCTCTCCCCAGCCCTCGCCGAGCGCGACCAGGGCCACCCGGTTGGCGAGCACCGAGTGCCGGGGAAACAGGCTCGGCTGGCGGAAGGCCGCGCCGCTGCGGGCAGCCCTCCGGGGAACGTCGCGCCACATCCAGCGGCCCTTGGCGGGGAAGAGGTTGAAGGGGGAGTCGTCCCAGCCCTGCGCCCTGAAGATGGGCCCGAGGAGGAAGGGGTGCCAGCGGACCTCCAGGCCCCGCGCGACGTCGGCGATGCGGAGAGCAGCCAGCGCCGAGTAGGGGCTGGCGAGGTCGAACCAGAAGTCGATCGCGGACGCGGTCACGAGGCCGCCCAGTGTGGCGGCCCGGCGCCGGCCACTGCAAGTGGACAGCCGGGCGCGAGTTGGATCATGAGAGGCACACAGCTCCCATGTCCGCGTCCTCTCCCATTCCCGCGCGCTCGACGGACGAGCTGCGCATCCTGCTTCGCCTGGCGCTGCCGCTGGCCCTGGCCCAGGCCGGGCAAGCGCTCATGGGGCTCGTGGACACGGCAGTGGTCGGGCGGGCCGGGGCGGTCCAGCTCGCCGGAGTGGCGCTGGGCAACGCGGTGGTGTTCACGATGTGCATCGTCGGCATCGGGACCCTGATGGGTGCCGATCCGCTCATCAGCCAGGCGTTCGGTGCGCGCGACCCGCTGCGCGCACGGCGTCTCTACTGGCAGGCCCTGCGCGTGGCGCTCGCGGCGAGCGCCGTGCTGATCCTCCCCACCCTCGGCCTGGCCTACCTGCTCGAGCCGTTCGGCATCGAGGCGGACGTCGCCCGGGCTGCGCGGGAGTTCGTCTGGTGGAGGATCCCCGGCATCGCCGCACTGCTCGTCTTCTACGCCCAGCGCAGCTACCTGCAGGCGGCGGGCGCGGCGCGCGCGCTGGTCTGGGCCACGGTGCTGGCGAACGTGCTCAACCTGCTCGGAGATCTCCTGCTGGTCTTCGGCGGCGCGCGACTGCCGGCCTGGGTCGGCCCGCTGCGCTGGATTCCGCCGATGGGCGCGGGAGGCTCGGCGCTGGCCACCAGCCTGGTGCAGGTCGGCGAGGCGCTCTTCCTCGCCTGGGTGATCCGGCAGATCTCCCTCCCCGCGCGACCGGCGGACCTCCACCGGCGCCTGCCCGACGACGAGCGCCGCATCCTCCGGGTGGGCGTGCCGATCGGCCTGCACTTCGGCGCCGAGGTCGGCGTCTTCGCGCTCGCGGGCTTCCTCGCGGGGCGGCTGGGAGCGGAGAGCCTCGCCGCGCACCAGATCGCCCTCACCTTCTCCTCGGTCACGTTCACCTTCGCCCTGGGCATCGGCAACGCCGGGAGCGTCCGGGTGGGCCTGGCCGTCGGCGCGCGAGACACGCCGGGCGCGCGGCGGGCCGGCCTGCTCGCCTTCGGGGCGGGGGCGGCCTTCATGGGCTGCGCGGCCCTCACCTACCTCCTGTTCCCCGGGCCCATCGTCGCGACGATGACGAATGCTCCGGCCATCGCCGCGCTGGCGGTGCCGCTGTTCCGCGTGGCGGCGGTGTTCCAGGTGTCCGACGGGGTGCAGGGAGTCGGCGCGGGCGTGCTCCGCGGCGCGGGCGACAGCCGCTTCACCTTCACCGCGAACGTCGTCGGCCACTACCTCATCGGACTTCCGCTGGCGCTCCTGCTGGGCTTCGGCCTGGGCTGGGGGGTGGTGGGCATCTGGTGGGGACTCGCCGCGGGGCTCACCGCGGTGGCGGTGGCGCTGGTGTGGCGCTTCCTCCGGGTGTCCGGCCGGGAGATCCTCCCCCTCGCGCTCCCCGAGACCTGACCGCGGTCAGCGCGCCTCGCGGGAGGTGCCCGCGGCCGGCGGAGCAGGCTCGGGCGGCGGCACCTCGAGGGTGGGCACCACCCACGGGTTCGGGGCGTGGCCGAGGAGCTCCTCCTCGCTCAGGGGCGCGGTGCGGAGGTCCTCCATCGGCGGCGCGCGGCTGCCGGGGATGCGGCTGGTGAGCGCGTAGACGGTGATCGCGAGGGCCAGCGGCACGGCGTAGTGGGTGAGCAGCGGCAGTGGACGCCCGGCGAGCACGAGCAGCGGGACCATCAGCACCGCACCGAGCACCACCGTGCCCCGGTGGGCCGCGCGCGGCCACAGCGCCGCGACCATCGCCATCCCCACCGAGTGGAGGAGGCCGAGGAACGCGAGGAGCGGCACGAGCGACAGCCACTCGAAGAACGCGGACTCGAGCGGGTGCGCCCAGTGTCCGGAGCCTGTGAGGTGGTCCTGGAGCCAGACGCCGGTGAGGAACAGCGGCAGCGCCACCCCCACCAGGAGCTCGATGTTCCGAATCAGATCCGAGGGAACGCCACGCCGGCCCACATCCGTACCTCTCGCCGGCCAACGAATAGCGAAGTCGCGCCTTCGAGGCTCGGCGAACGGCCGCGCGCTATCCGCTGGCGCACGGAAGCCGGGACTTGATCCGCGGTCCAGGAGCGCGGCGAGGCGCCCGGGCCGCTCTTCGTACTTCTTCACGGAACCCGCGGCACCAGGGACCTGTCGATCTGGATCGGGCCCGTGTGTGTCGCCCTCGCCACGCCTCGTTCCCGGGGGCCTGCGAGGGGCTCAGGCCGACGACTTCGCCTGGTCGGCGTAGATCGCGTCGGCGATCCGGTAGGCGCTGCTCTCCAGCCGCTGCAGCGCCTCCTTCAGCTTCTCCGGGTCGTCCTGCTTCATGAGACCCTTGAGGTTCTCCACGTCGGCCTGGATCTCGGCCACGTCGTTCGGGGTGACGACGTGCGCGTACTCCTCGAGGCTCTTCTCCGTGGTGTAGATGAGCCCCTCGGAGTTGTTGCGGAGATCGGCCAGCTCCCGCTTGCGCTTGTCGTCCACCGCGTTGGTCTGAGCGTCCTTGACCATCTGCTCGATCTCGGACTCGCTCAGCCCGGAGTTGCTCACCACCCGCACCGCCTGCTGCTTCCCGGTGCCCAGGTCCTTCGCGCTCACGTGCACGATGCCGTTGGCGTCGATGTCGAACGAGACCTCGATCTGCGGCACGCCGCGGGGCGCGGGCGGGATGCCCACCAGCTCGAACCGGGCCAGCGTCTTGTTGTCCGACGCCATCTCTCGCTCGCCCTGGATGACGTGAACCGAGACCAGAGGCTGGTTGTCCACTGCGGTGGAGAAGACCTGGCTCTTCTTGCAGGGGATGGTGGTGTTCTTGTCGATGATGCGGGTGGCGACTCCGCCCGCGGTCTCGACCCCCAGCGATAGCGGCGTCACGTCGAGGAGGAGGACGTCCTTCACCTCGCCCTTGAGAACGCCGGCCTGGATGGCGGCGCCCACCGCCACCACCTCGTCGGGATTGATGCCCTTGTGGGGCTCCCTCCCGAAGAACTCCTTCACCAGCCGCTGCACCAGCGGCATGCGCGTCATGCCCCCCACCAGCAGCACCTGGTGGATGGCCGGGGTGGTGAGGCCGGCGTCCTTGAGCGCGATCCGACACGGGTCGAGGGTCTTCTCCACCAGGTCCATCACCAGCGACTCGAGGGTCTGCCGGTCGATGGAGTCGGTGAGGTGCTTGGGCCCACTCGCGTCGGCGATGATGAAGGGGAGGTTGACCTCGGTGTCCGGCGCGCTGGAGAGCTCGTGCTTGGCGCGCTCGGCGGCCTCCTTCAGGCGCTGGAGCGCCATCCGGTCCTTGCGCAGATCGATGCCGGTCTGCTCCATGAACCGCTTGGCCAGCCAGTCGATGATCCGCTGGTCGAAGTCCTCGCCACCGAGGAAGGTGTCGCCGTTGGTGCTCCGCACCTCGAACACGCCTCCGTTCAGCTCGAGGATGCTGATGTCGAACGTGCCGCCGCCGAGGTCGTAGACCGCCACCCGCTCGGTCTTGCCTCCCTCGGTCCCCTTGTCCATCCCGTAGGCCAGGGCGGCCGCGGTGGGCTCGTTGATGATGCGCAGCACGTTCAGCCCGGCGATGCGCCCCGCGTCCTTGGTGGCCTGGCGCTGGCTGTCGTTGAAGTAGGCGGGGACGGTGATGACCGCCTCGCTGACCGGCTCACCCAGGTAATCCTCGGCGGTGGCCTTCATCTTCAACAGGACCTGGGCGCTGATCTCCTGGGGGCTGAGCAGCTTGCCCCGGACGTCCACCCAGGCATCGCCGTTGGGCGAGGGGACCACCTTGAAGCTGCTGAGCGCGACGGCCTTCTTGGTCTCCGCGCTGTCCATCTTGCGGCCGATGAGCCGCTTCACCGAGTAGAGCGTGGCCTCGGGGTTGGTGATGGCCTGCCGCTTGGCGATCTGTCCGACGAGGCGCTCACCGTTCTCGGTGAACGCGACCATCGAGGGCGTGGTGCGACTCCCCTCGCTGTTGGGAATGACCACCGGCTCGCCGCTCTCCATGACGGCGACGCAGCTGTTGGTCGTTCCCAGGTCGATTCCGATGACCTTCGCCATGATCCTAGGTGGTTCCCCCTGGGGCTTCGGTCTCAGGCGACGTCGGTTCGTCCTCCGCCACGTCCGGTCCGGCTCCCGGCTCCGAGGAAGGAGCAGGCGCCGGTGCGCGGGCGACCATCACCAGGGCCGGGCGCACCAGGCGGTCGTGGAGCGTGAACCCGCGCAGCACCTCGGTGCTCACCATGTTGGGGGCCACGTCCTGCCGCTCCTCGTGTCCCATGGCCTCGTGCACGTGCGGATCGAACGGCAGCCCTCGCGCGGTGAAGGCCTTCAGGCCCTGCTTGGCGAGCGTGTCCTCCAGCAGCTTGCGCGTCATTCTCACGCCCTCGGCGAGGCTCTCCCACTTGCCGGTCCGGTCCCCGAGTTCGAGCGCCCGGTCCAGGTTGTCGATGACCGGGAGCAGGTCTTTCAAGTGGCGTTCCAGCCCGTAGCGGACGACCTCCTCCCGTTCCCGCAGGGAGCGCTTCCGCGCGTTGTCCAGGTCGGCCAGGCCCCGGAGTGTGCGTTCGCGTTCCTGATCCAGCTGCGCCGACAGCTCGCGCTCCCGTGCCTCGAGCGCCTCGACCCGTGCCCGGAGCGCGGCGAGCTCCTCGTCCACCGCCTCGGTCCCGGTGGACTCTGCTGCGGCGGCCTCGCGCGTCCGCTCGACGCTCTCCACCGCCGCGGCGATGACGTCCTCGCCGATGTTCGTGGAGAATTTCCCGCTCTCGGAGCCCACCGTAACCGTTGATTGTGACACAGGTGCCGGACGTCAGGCGCTTCGACGTCAGCGCCCGCGACGCTTTGTCCCCTTCCCGCCGCCGCCCGCGCGTCGTGTGGTCTTGGACCCGCCCTTGCCCTTCCTGGCCGCCGGTCTGCGGGTCTTGGTCGACCGGGTGGGTGCCGCTTTCGGGCGCTCGATGCCCAGGGCGTCCTCGGCGCGACTGCGCGCCTCCTCGAACTTGGACTTTGCCCAGGTGCGCAGCTCGGCCACACGGGCCTTCAGGCGCTCCTGCTGGGCGGGGTCCCTCAGATCGTCGAAGGTCCGCTGCGCCTGGTCCAGGAACTCCTCGCCCGTGCGCTTCAGGTCCTCTCCGGTTCTGCGCACGTACTCGAGGAGCTTCTCGTCCCACTGCTGTTCGGGCATCTCGTCCTCCATCTTCGTCTGTCTCCGGCTCCCCGGAGCGGTCAACGGCGGCGAGCGTACGCCGCCAGGGCTTCGGCCCACACCTGCTTGAAGGGGACGCCCGTCGCCTCGGCCCGCGCGCGGACGTCCTCGTATTCGGGGGCGGCGTTCAGGGTCTCCCCGTCCAGGGTCCCGACCTTCACCCGGATGCGTCCGTGGGACGTTTCCACCTCGACGTGTGACCGATCGAGCACAGTCCTCTGGACCGGCCAGGCCCGTACTCCGAGCGTGGGGGACTCGGCGAGGAGTCGCCGCACCACCCGCTCCCGCTCGCCGGCGGCCACGAGGACCGAGAGCACGTGACCCGGCCGGCTCTTCTTCAGGGTGACGGGGCCGACCCACGCGTCGAGCGCCCCGTGGATGAGGAGCGTCTCCACGAGGTACCCGATGAGCTGGGGCGTGGCGTCGTCGAGCGTGACCGCCAGCTCCCAGACCTCGACGTCCGCGGCCTCGGCCGGGGTGCCCAGGATGGCCCGGAGGACGTTGGGGCGATCGGCGAGCTCGCGGTGGCCCAGCCCGTAGCCGGTGCGCTGCAGGCGCAGGGGCGGCGGCGGGCCGGGCCGCGAGAGAGCCCGGAGGATGGCGGCGCCGGTGGGGGTGGTGAGCTCGCCCTGTCCCTCGAAGCGCGCCGGCAGGTCGCGAAGGATCTCCAGCGTCGCCGGCGCCGGAACCGGGATGCGCCCGTGCATCGTCTCCACCATCCCGCTACCGAGCGGAGGCGGGGCGGAGAACACCTCCGGCTGCCCCAGCAGCTCGAGCGCCAGCGCCGCTCCGCAGACGTCGACGATGCTGTCCACCGCGCCGACCTCGTGGAAGTGGACCGACTCCAGCGGGACGTCGTGGATCTTGGCTTCCGCGCGGCCGATGAGCTCGAACACCGCGCGGGCCTGCGCCTTCGCTCGCGACGGCAGGGCGCTCGCATCGATCCGGGCGAGGATCTCCACCAGCCCGCGATGGACGTGGGGGACCTCGGAGGAGACGACCACGCCGAGGTGCACGCCGGAGATGCTCTGGCGCACCGCGCGGCTCACCTCGAAGCCCCAGCCCTCGAGGCCGAGCGTGCGCAGCCCATCTTCCAAGGCCCGCGCGTCGACGCCCAGGTCGAGCAAGGCGGCGAGGAACATGTCGCCGGAGATTCCTCCCACCGGCTCGAGGTAGAGCACCGCGCTCATCGTTCCCTGCCCATCCGGAGGGCGCTGCGCGAGACCAGCGCGGCGTAGAAGCCGGCGCCGAAGCCGTTGTCGATGTTCACCACCGCCACGTTGGAGGCGCAAGAGTTGAGCATGGTGAGGAGCGCGGACAGACCCTGGAAGTTCGCTCCGTAGCCGACGCTGGTCGGCACCGCCACCACCGGGATGCCCACCAGTCCGCCGACGACGGATGCCAGGGCTCCCTCCATTCCCGCCACCGCCACCGCAACGTGGGCCTCCTGGATCTCGCTCCGCCGCCGGAGCAGGCGGTGCAGGCCGGCCACGCCCACGTCGTAGATGCGCGCCACCGTGGCTCCCATCGCCTCGGCGGTGAGCGCCGCCTCCTCCGCCACCGGCAGGTCGCTCGTCCCGGCGCAGGTCACCGCCACCCGGCCCGCGCGGGGGCGACCCTGCGGGAGGTGAAAGATGCGCGCCTGGGGATGCCACCGGGCCTTGGGCCAGCGGGCCAGGAGCGGGGCGGCCTTCTCCTCGCTGAGGCGGGTCACCAGCACCGGCTGCTTCCTGCGGACGAGCACGTCCACGATGCCGAGGAGTTGCTCGGGGGACTTCCCCTCGCCGTAGACCACCTCGGGGAAACCAAAGCGGACGCTCCGGTGGGTGTCCACCGTGGCGTAGCCCAGCTCGGCGAACGGCAGATCGGCCAGCGCGCGCGCGGCCTCGTCCACGGTCGTGCGGCCGCGCTTCACGTCCCCGAGGAGCTTCCTGAGCCGGTCCCGATCCACCCTGGAGAGGGCTTTAAGCCATCTTCAGGCCGCGGAGGAACGTCGTCAGGCCCGGGGCGTCCGGGAGCAGCAGGAACCGGCCGGACAGGGGAGAGGCGTAGATCTCCGCCTCGAGCACCCAGCCACGCTGTTCCGGGATGCACATGCGGGCGATCATCTCCGCGGGCCCCTCGCCGACCACCGGGACCGAATGCAGCGCGCGCACGCCGCACAGGCGCACCACCGCGTCGAGCGCGGCGGAGTAGACGAGGTTCGCCGCGTCCCGCAGCGCCACCTCGGGAGTCTGGAAGCGCTGGCCCGCCGCCCCGAGCAGCCGGGAGGTCAGCGTCTGGACGTGGGGCTCGGTGAAGACCAGCGCCATCGCTCCGCCCACGTCGCCGCGGAGCTCGGCGCCGACCGAGGTGAGCCGGGTGCCGCGCCCGCCGAGCAGCGCGGTGAGTTGCGGCGCATCGAGCAGGCGGACGAGCGGAGGCCAAAGGCCGAACTTCTCGCCGCCCAGCAGAGTGGAGAGCGCACGCGCCGCGTGACCGGCGGCGACGTTGGTCAGCTCCCGGAGCGCGTCTGCCTGGGGCTCGGTGAGCTCGGCGGGCACGGGACTCACGCTAGGGCGCATCGGGGCCGGCGGGAATGCTGGCGGTGGGGGACCGCCCGCCCGCTCCGGTGCCGGACCAGGAGCGGAGATCGCTGCCATCGAAAAAGACGTGCACGGCCGGACAGCCGCCGGGAGCCTCCACCGGCCGCTGCCCTCCGCCGCTCCGCGAGTGGCCCCCGGATGCGGGAGAGGAGTCGACGCGGAGAGCGCGTCCCTGCGGCGTGGGGCAGGCGCCGGTGCGCTCGCGGTCGCACTCCAGCGCGTGGGCGACGTCTCCGTGGTCCTCCACGTGGACGCGGACGGCGCTCGCCGGAACGCAGAGCTCGCCGGCCGAGGTGCCACGGTGCAGGTCCACGCGCCACCAGCGGCCCACCGGCGACACCGGTCCCTCGGCGACGAAGAGCACCAGCCGATCGCCGGTGCGGGTGAGGAGCACGACGTCCGGCGCGCCGTCCCCGGTCACGTCGGTGGACAGCGACTCCACGGTGCCCTTCGGAACGCCGGCGCGCCACGCCAGGCGCTCGACGATGCGCAGGTCGGCATCGGAGAGCACCGGGGTGCCGAGGAGCAGCAGGCGGACCGCGAGGGCGAGCATTCCGGTCGCTCGGGGTCAGGCCAGCAGCCTCGGGACGTCGAGGATGAACACCGGGCGCCCGTTGCCGAGGATGGTCACCCCGGCCAGGCCCGCCACCCGGTCCAGCGGGCGCGAGAGCGCCTTGAGCACCGCCTCCTCCTGCCCGAGCAGCGCCTCCACGCCGAGGGCCACCGTGCCCTCCTCGGCCTCCATCACCACCCACGGCCGGGTGCGGGGCGGTGGGCCCGGCGGCAGCTCCAGGAGCCGGGCCAGGTCGTGCGCCGGAACCAGCTGCTGTCCGTAGGAGAGGAGGTCTGCCGAGGGAGAGCGCTGGAGCGCGCCCTCCGGGAGCTCGACGGCGCCGAGGACCTTGGTGATGGGGAGCCCCAGCACCTCGCCGCCGGCGCGGACCAGCAGCAACTGCACCACGGCCACGGTCAGCGGCAGGCGAAGGGTCACCCGCGTGCCGCGCCCGGGCTGCGAATCGAGCTCCAGGGCGCCGCCCAGCGACTCCACCGAGCGCTTCACCGCGTCCATGCCCACGCCGCGGCCGCTGACGTCGTCCACGTCGTTCGCAGTGGAGACGCCGGGGAGGCAGGCCAGGAGCAGGGCTTCGCGGGGGGAGAGCCGGGCGGCGGCCTCGGCGGAGAGCCTCCCTCGCGCCACGGCCGAGGCCCGGAGCTTCTCCGGGTCCATGCCCCGCCCGTCGTCCTCGAGCTCCACGACGACGCGCTCCCGGGTGCGGCGCACCGAGATGTGCAGCTGGCCACGCGCAGGCTTGCCCGCGCTCACCCGGACCTCGGGTGTCTCGATGCCGTGGTCCACCGCGTTCCGGAGCACGTGCAGCAGTGGCTCGGCGATGGCGTCGAGGATGGCGCGGTCGATCTCGATCTCGGCGCCGGTCACCGTCACCTCCACGTCCTTGCCGCGCTTGCGTGCGAGGTCGCGGGCGGCGCGCGGGAGCTGGTCGGTCACCACCGCGACGGGCGTCATCCGGGCGCCCATCACCTTGCCGTGGAGGTCCTTCACCAGGGAGTGGAGCCTGTCCACGCCCTCGTCCAGGACGGGACGTCCGTGCTCGGGGAAGTGACGGCCGATGTCGCGGAGCCGGGCGGTCGCCAGCAAGAGCTCACCGGCCATCTCCAGGAAGTCGTCCAGCAGCTCGGTCCGGACACGGACGGTGCGCGCGGACTCGGCGGTGGGCGCCGGCGCGGCGGCGGGTGGGTTGGCAGCGGTCTCCACCAGCGCCTCGGCGGAGGTGAGCTCGACCTCGGGCACCAGCCCCAGCGCGGTCCGCACCGGCTCGAGGCCGCCGTCGGTCTCCAGCACCAGGGCCACCTTCCCGTCGGGAATGGAGCCGGCGCGCAGGTCCTCGAGCGAGGGCCGGAGGTTGGTCACCGAGCCGATCGCGGTGAGCTTCTTGTAGACCAGGAAGGCCCGCGGGCCCGGGCTCTGGGCCGCGGGGAGGATGCGGAAGCGGATCTCGAAGCGCCGTGCGGCGAGCGGCGCGGCCGGGCCCGGGGTGAGCGGGTCCACCTGCGCCACCTTGGTGGGCCGGGGCTGCTGGCCGGTGAGGGCGACGACGGCCTCGGACAGCTTGCCGAGCAGCTCTGGCTGCTGCGCGGGCGCGTTCCCCTCACCGGTGCCGCGCACGAGGGCGAGCATCGTGTCGGTCGCCAAGAGGAGGAGATCCACTCGCTCGCGGCCGAGCGAACCCGGCACCCGGCGGGCCACGTCGACCAGGTCCTCCACGCGGTGCGCGAGCTGGGCGATGGGCTCGAGCCCCATCGACGCGGACATGCCCTTCACCGAGTGGGCGTGGCGGAAGAGGGAGTCCACGGTCTCCGCCGTCGGCGTGCCCTCGAGCGAGACGAGATCTCGCCCCAGCGCCTCGAGGTGCTCGGAGGCCTCGGCCACGAAGAGCCCGAGGTACCGAGACATGTCGAGCGTGGCGGCCAGGGCTACACCTTGGGCGTCTCGCCCAGGACCTTCTTCACCACCGTCAGGACGTCCTCGGCGCGGAACGGCTTGACGATGAAGTCCGCGGCACCGGCCTCGATCGCCTCCATCACCAGCGACTCCTGGCCGAGGGCCGAGCAGATGACCACCACCGCCTTCGGGTCGCCCCGGACGATCTCCCGCGTGGCCTCGATGCCGCTCTTGTACGGCATCACGATGTCCATGGTGGTGAGGTCGGGCTTCAGCGTCCGGTACTTCTCGATCGCCTCGATGCCGTGCGCGGCCTCGCCCACGACCTCGTAGCCGCCGGAGCTGAAGATGTCGCGGATCATGTTCCGCATGAACACCGCGTCGTCGACGATCAGCACTCGCTTCGGCATGGGTCCGGGGGACTGCGGAGTGACCGATGTTAGCCGCGGTCGAAGAGGTGTGTCACCGCAACGTCGAGCGCATCCGGGTCCAGCACCGTCACTGCCATACCCTTGACCCGGGTCACGCCACGCACCGGGGCGCGTGACTCGCGTGGTTGCGTTGACACTTTCTCCACGGACTCGAACCCCTCGACGTCGGTGACGCTGAGCGCTAGGTCCCGCCGCCCCCGTTCCAGGAGGATCAGCTTGCGCTGGGGCTGGGTGGGGCGCGGGAGGTCCAGAAGCAGCGAGAAGTCCACGACCGTGACCACCCGCCCCCGGAGGTTGACCACGCCCAGCACCGGTGGCGGGGCACGGGGCACGCGGACCAGTCCCTCCGGCTGGACCACGACCTGGCTCACGGCGCTCAGGGGGAGGGCGTACCGGGTGGTCTCCACCAGGAAGACGACGTGCTGGACGGGGCCACGGTCGGATGCCGTCCCACCTCGGGGGGCGGGGCTCCCGGGAGCGCTCACGAACCCAGCCGGAACCGGCGGACGACGGACTGCAGCTCCAGACCGAGGTTGTTGAGCTCCTGGGCAGCGGAGGTCATGCGGGCCACGGCGGAGTTCTGGTCCTCGATGATGCCCCCGGCCGCTTCGGTGGAGGTTGCGTTGGCCTCGGCGACCTCGGAGATCTCCCCGACGGCCTTCACCATCTCCTCGCTGCCGGCCAGCTGCTCCCGGGCGCTCTGGCTGATGAGGTGAACCTTCTCCGCACCTTTGCGGGCGGTGTCGGTGATGCTCCCCATCGAGCGGACGATGGTACCGAGGTCCTCGCGGCCGTCGGTCAGCTCCTCGATGGACTGCTTCATCGCCGAGACCACCGCCACCGACTGCCCGGAGATGTCGCGGGCGAGCTTGCTGATCTGCTCGGCGCTCTTGCCGGCGGACTCGGCGAGCTTGCGCACCTCGTCGGCGACCACCGCGAACCCACGTCCGTACTCGCCGGCGCGGGCGGCCTCGATGGTGGCGTTGAGGGCCAGGAGGTTCGTCTGCTGCGCCACCTGGGTGATGACGTCGACGATCTTGGAGATCTCCTGCGTCTTCTCGCCGAAGGCGAACACCTCGTGGCTGGCGCTCTCCACCCGGCTGAAGACCTTGTTCACCTTCTCGCCGGCGAGGCGCGCGGCCTTGCTGCTCTGCTCGGCGGCGACCGAGGTCTCGCCGGCGGCGAGCGCGGCGTCCTCGGCGGAGAGAGCGGTCCGCTGGATGCTCCCCGCCATCTCGCCGATGACCTTCTGCGCCCGGGCGACCAGGTCGGACTGCGTGCCGGCGCCGAGGGCGATCTTCCGGATCGAGGTGCCGACCTCGGTGGTGGCGGCGTTGACGTTCTCCGCGGAGCGCTGCAGCTCGTTGGCCGACTCGGCGACGCTGGCGGCGGTGTGCTGGATGTGGCCCACCAGCTCGCGCAGGTTCTCCTGCATGTTGCCGATGGCGGTGGTGAGCTCGTCGATCTCGTCCCTGCCGAGACTGGGCTCGGTGCTCACCGGCGAGGCGAGGTCACCGCGCGAGATGTCCAGCGCGCTCCGGCTCAGCGAGCGCAGGCGCGTGACGCGGGCGAGCACCGCCGGGAGGAGCAGCGCGAGCACCAGCGTCAGGGCGCCGGCCACCAGCGCCTGCACCGGCCAGCTCGCGTTGCGAACGAAGTGCAGGGTGCCCACCAGCACCATCGCCAGCAGGAAGTGCGAGACGAGGATCTTGCTCTGCAGCGAGAGCGAGACGGGGTGGCTCCGGTCCTCGAGGGAAGCGGCGAGCCTCCGCACCGGCGCCGGTCGCCGGTTCGTCCGGGCGGCGGGAAACTCGTCCAGCACGGAGCGGCGGACCGTTCCGTTGCGGGTCGGCGGGGGCACCAGTGCCATTCGGCCGGCGATTCTGGCGTAGGACGGACCGGATTTCACATTCCGGACTGAGGTCGGCCCCGGAACACCCCTCCCCACACGCGGGGGATGGCTTCAGCCGAAGAGGGCTCGATTTTCCTGGACCCAGGCGGCGAGCTTCTCGACACCCTCGGTGACGCCGGTCCGGGGGCGCCAGCCGAGCGCCTCGGAGGCACGCGACACGTCGGCGATGAAGACCGGCTGGTCCCCAGGGCGCCACGCGGCGAACGACGGACGGAGGGGTCGGCCCGTGAGGCGGTCCAGGTGCTCGACCAGCTCGAGCAATGACAGGGTGTTGTCCGGACCACCCCCGAGGTTGAAGACCTGGCCGCTTGCTCGCTCGATCCGCTCGACGGCGGCGTCGTAGGCCTCGCAGAGGTCGTCGACGAACAGGAGGTCCCGCACCTGGCGTCCGTCGCCGTAGATGGTGACCGGCTTTCCGGTGACCGAGGCGATGGTGAACCAGGCCACCCAGCCCTGGTCCTCGACGCCGAACTGGCGCCAGCCGTAGATGCAGGACTGTCGGAAGACGACGGTTCGCAGCCCGTAGATGCGGGCGTAATCGCGGACGTACTGGTCGGCGGCGCCCTTGCTGCAGCCGTAGGGGGAGTGGAAGTCGAGCGGCTCGTTCTCGGAGATGCCGCCGGGGCTGTCGCGGAAGGCGTAGCGGCCGTTGCGCTGCTCCACGCCCACATGCTCGAGGCCGCCATAGACCTTGTTGGTCGAGGCGTAGAGAAACGCGGCGGAGGGAGCGTGGCGGCGCGCGGACTCGAGGAGGTTGAAGGTTCCGAGCGCGTTCACCTCGAAGTCGTGGCGCGGTTCGGTCACCGAGGTGGTGACCGCCACCTGCGCGGCGAGGTGGAGGATGACCTGCGTGTCCGGGTGGCGCGCGAGGGCGGCGTCGAGCGCGGCAGCATCGCGGATGTCGACGCGCTCGAAGCTGAAGCGTCCACGCCCGCGGAGCCATTCGAGGTTGCTGTCCGCGCCGCGGCGGGACAGGTCGTCGAGCACGATGACGTCGTGGCCGCGCTCCATCCACCGTCGTGCCGCGTTGCAGCCGATGAAGCCCGCTCCGCCCGTCACCAGGTATTTCAAGCCCGTCGTGTCCTCCGCACTCGCGCGAGAGCTTAGCGCCGAAACCACCGGTATCGACTCGTCCCTCGCGGGTCTTCGTGGTCCGACCCTCCGGCCAGGACACGTGGTCTCGGCGTGAGTCGCCGAGCGCCCCGGACGCGAGCGGAAGCGCGGGGCTCTGGTCGAGCCGGCGACGACGCACCCTGGGCGCTTCTGTCGGGGAGGCGCGCCGTCAGGCAGAGGAGAGGCGGACGGCGGTCCCGGCGAGCGCTGCGGCGGAGAGGTCCTCGAGCACCGCCCAGGGAAGGTCCGGCGTCCGGGTGGCCGAGGGGAGCCGGGCCCTCGCGCGGAAGCCGAGGAGCGCGCCGGCGAGCGCACCAGCGACGCCGGCGAGGATCAGCGGCGCCCGGCTCCGGGAGCGCGTCAGCCAGGCGGCGCCGAGGCCACCGGCGACGATCCGGAACGCGAGGGGCGCGGGAGCGAGCCGGCTCCCGGTTCCGGGGAGCTTGTCGGCGACCAGCTCCGTCGCCGCCAGGGGAAGCAGCAGGACCCGGAGCCCCCATGGGCGGGCGTGCCTCGTCGAGAGGATCGCGAGCGGAAGGAGCGACCGCATGCCGGTGGCAAGGCCGAGCAGCGCGGCGGCGGCGAGCGTCGAGGCGGAGGGGGCACGGGACATGGCGGGGGCAAGATGGGCACGGTCGGCGGGCCCGGCCGTCACGAGGTGTCCCGTCACGAGGTGTCTGACACCTCGCCGTCGACACCCTCGCCGTCGGGTCCGGCTCCTCTCGACGCAAGCGGACTTCGGGTCACGAGATGTCGTCCCGAGGCGTCTGGCGCCTCGCGGGGCTCGCGCCGCGCGGAAGCCGCCTCACGCGAGGTGGTCGAACCCGTGCACCCTGGCTGTTCCAGTGCCGCGGAGGTGCACGCCGCGGCCGCGCCGGACCTCGCCGATCCGGGTGAGCTCGAGACCGAGCCGTCCGCTCAATCGCCGGATCGCGGCCTCTCGCCCGGCCGGGGCGGTGAAGAGCAGCTCGTAGTCCTCCCCACCGCTCGCGGCCGCCCGGGCCCGCGCCCGCCCGTCGGGATAGGCGGCAACGAGCGCGCGCGAGACGGGAAGCAGGCCGCCGTCCAGATCGAGCGCGACCCCGCTCGCCGCCGCGACGTGTCGCGCGTCCTGCACGAGCCCGTCGCTCAGGTCGATGCACGACGACGCCACCCCGACCAGCGCCGCCCCCAGCGCGAGCCTCGGGACCGGCCGGCGCTGCCGCTCGATGGCCATCCGCGCGAGGCGAGGCGCCCCGCGGAGCCGGCGCGCCTCCGGACCTCCGCGCCGCTCGAGCAGCGCGAGACCCAGCCGCGCATCGCCCAGCGTCCCCGACGCCCAGACCCGATCGCCGGGCCGGGCTCCCGACCTCCGGAGCGCGCGACCCGGCGCGACCTCCCCTCCCACGGTCACGGTGAGGGCGAGCCCCGGCGCTCGTGTCACGTTTCCTCCGACGAGCGCCGTCCCGCTCTGCCGCGCCAGCGCGCCGAAGCCCGCGCCGAGCCGGCGTGCGTCCGCGATCCGAAAACCGCGCGGGACGCCCAGCGCCACGAGCGCCCAGCGCGGCCGCGCTCCCATCGCCGCGAGGTCGGAGAGGTTCACCGCCAGCGCCTTGTGCCCCACGTCCTCGAGCCGGCTGCTCGCACGGCGGAAGTGCACCCCCTCGACGACCGCGTCCACCGTGACGCAGATCTCTCCGCGCCCGCGCGGAAGCACCGCCGCGTCGTCGCCCGGACCACGCGGCGCGCGGGGAGACGCCGCCGCCGCGGCGACGAAGGCGTCGATGAGCTGGAACTCCGGGCCCATCGTCACGCGGGACCCGGTCAGAACCGGTCGGGCGGCGGCGGTGGTGGCTCGGACAGCGGCGGGGCGATGACCGAGCGCGGCGGCGGCGGGCTCACCGGCAGCATCACCTCGAAGCGCGAGCCCTGACCGAGCTCGCTCTGCACGCGCACCTTCCCACCGTGTCCTTCCACGTAGCTCTTCACGATGGCCAGCCCCAGACCCGCACCTCCGAACTCACGGGTGCTCGAGTTGTCCACCTGGTAGAAGCTCTGAAAGATCTTGTCCAGCTGATCGGTGGGGACGCCCACGCCCGAGTCCTGGACCACGAACTGCCAGCCCTCCCCGTCCAGCTCGGGCTGGAACTTCACCTCGGTCACCAGCACCTGCACCCATCCGCCCTTGGGGGTGAACTTCACCGCGTTGGACAGGAGGTTCACCATCACTTGCCGGAGCTTCTCGCGATCGGCCCGGACCTCCACCGCGCGCCCCGGAAGACGGAGGTCGAGGGTGAGGCCCTTCTTCTGCGCCTGGGGCTTGATGCTGGAGACCGCCGTGGAGACCAGATCGCCGACGTTCACCGGCTCGAAGGTGAGGCGCACCTTGCCGGCCTCGATCTGCGTCACGTCGAGGATCGAGGAGATCAGCTTGAGCAGCGTGTCCCCCTTCTCCATGATCGTGCGAACGTAGTCGGTCTGCTCCTGGTTGAGCGTGCCCACCAGCCCCTCGGAGAGCATCTCCGAATAGCCGATGATCGACGTGAGCGGCGTCCGGAGCTCGTGGCTGACCGTGGCCAGGAAGCTCGACTTGAGCCGGTCCATGTCCTTCAGCTGGACGTTCATCAGCTCCAGGCGCTTGTTCTGGGTCTCGAGCTCGCGGTTGTTCTCCAGCGTCGCCTCGATGTGCACCTGGCTCGTGAGGAAGGTCTTCTGTCCCGCCGCGACGAGCGTCTCCAGGAGCTGCGCGAAGTGGAGCAGCACCTTGACGATGGTGGACTCGGGCGCGCGGCGAATCTTCGCGAGGTAGCTCTGCGCCTGCGCGAGGTCGATGCCCGGCGTCAGGTCGGTGAGCGACGACGGGAGCTCTCCCAGGTCCTCGGGGACGAAGGGCCCGAACACCACTCGCCCCAGAACGTCACCCTCCCAGAGGATGGGCAGGACCAGGTAGCGCAGGCCGGTGAAGCACGGCACCGCGATCATCCCGTGGACCTTGGTGCCCTGCGGTGCAGCGGGAGCGCGCGCGTTCTGGGTCGTCGCGAGCGGACCGTCCTTCACCCGTGCCACGGTCTGCGTGCAGCAGCGCTTCCCCTCGGGGAAGGAGAAGACGTAGCCGCAGAAGTCGCCGTTGCCGCTCTTGATGTCGGCGAGGCGGTTGCCTTTCTCGTCGAAGACCTTGACGCCCAGCTTGTAGAGCTCGGCGAAGCTCTTCACCAGCTCGGCAAAGGTGCTGGTGTCGAGCATGTCGGCCAGCGTGAGCCGGCGCTCGAGGACCGACAGCGGCCGCTGCTCCAGGCGAGGCGTGTGGTCTCCCGAAGGTCCGGGACGGCCGCTGTCGCCGCCTTCGCTCACCGTGGGGCTTCTCCGTTGGCGAGCCAGTCACCGACCTGCGTGCCGCTCAGGTCCATGCGGGCGAAGATCAACTTGAGGAACTCCGCCTCGGTCAGGCCGATGTTCCGGCTCAATCCGGCCTGCTCGTCCATCTTGCGGTAGGCGAGCTGGAGTACCGCGTAGAGCGTCTCGAGCACGCCCTCGCCGCGGATGGCCACTGCGCCGACCACGGGCTCCTTGCCGCGAGCGCGCGTCTCCTGGAGCTCGGCGTCGGTCTTGCTGTCCGGCAGGTCCCGCTTGTTGAACTGGATCACGATCGGGACCTGGGCCGCGTTGAGCCCGTTCTCCCGCATGTTGTCCTGGAGGTTGGCCCAGTACTGGTTGTTCTCCTGGCCAGCGCTCCGGCGACTGTCCGCGATGAAGGCGACCGCGTCCGCGTTCTGCAGGACCACACGCCGCGTGGCGTTGTGGATGACCTGCCCGGGGACCGTGAACAGCTTCACCTTCACGGTGTAGCCGCCCTTGGTATGGAAGAAGACCGGAAGCAGATCGAAGAAGAGAGTGCGGTCGTCGTGGGTCTCGACCGTCAACAGCTTTCCCCGCCCCTCGCTGCCGGTGCGGGCGTGGATCATCTGGAGGTTGGTCGTTTTCCCGGACAGACCGGGGCCGTAGTAGACGACCTTGACCGTCAGTTCGCGCTGGGCGTGGTTCAGTTGCACGAGGCAGGGACCCGGCCGCGCTCAGGGTGGCGACGGCAAGGAGTCAGCCCCGGAGAATACAGGAGGCCACCGCACGTCGAGAATGGCTCCACCCTACGACCCTGGACCACAAAAGGGGCCTCATTTTCGGAACGTGCACGAATGCGAAGGCTGGGGTTAGGATCCACAGGAGGTATGAGGGGGTGGCGGAGATGACGATGAAGCGGGTGGAGACCGTGACGGAGCAGCCGACCTTGCCACCGCTCGATGTCGCTAGCCTCCCGGCCGACCTCCCGTCCGCCCTCAAGTTCGGGGCTCTCGGAGAGTCCGAGCTTCAGCCGGTGGCATCCCTGCGAGGCACGTCGGAGCCCTGGGCCAAGCGGGGCGAGACTCCCGAGGAGTCGATGCAGGCCATCACCCAGCTGCGCCCCTTCATCCACGTGGGGCGGCTGCAGGGGCAGATCGTGGGCTACGTCACCGTGGAGCGGGATGGCCCGGTGGCCGGCGCGGCCTACATGCGGAACATCGTGGTCAAGCCGGAGCTCCGCCACCGGGGGGTGGGGATGGCGCTCCTCGACCACGGCCTGGGGGTCGCCCGTGACATGTACCGGAAAACCCTGGCACTCCGCGTAGATCCGGCGAATGCCCCGGCGGTGGCCTTCTACCGGAAGGCAGGCTTCACGACGGTCGCGACGGTGGTGAGCAAGAAGTCGGGGAAGCTCCGGCTGCTCATGTCCCGGGAGCTGTAGGCTCCCCCCGTTCCGCCGTCCGCTGCGGGAGCCGTGGCGCTCGCTGCAGCCCCGGGGTTGCCGACGGAATCGTCCGTAGATACGCACGTTCTTCCCGGCGGTCACCCCATGCTCGCGTCCATGCGCCGGTTCGCCGGCCTCCTTCTCCTCTGGTCCATCCCCGGTGTCGCGGTGGGGCTGCAGTCGAAGTCCTGGGAGCAAGAGATGGGCTCCTGGGGGACCTACCGGTTCCTCTTCGTCTACGCCGGCTGGGCGATCTGGGCGTTCCTGACCCCGCCGCTCGCGTGGCTGGTTCGCCGCTTCACCGTGGAGCGCTACGGGCTGCTACGTCTCGGTGCGATCCACCTCGTGACCTGCACCGGGTTCCTCTTCTTCCAGGAGGGGTTCCTCGCGCTGCTGACGCGGTTCATGGGGCCGTACAGCATGCAGAAGATGACGCTCGGCGAGGCCCTCTGGGACTCGGTCGCCAAGAGCGCCTTCCTCGACACGATGGTCTACGTGATGACCGTCGGCGTGCTGCTCGCCATCGACCTCCGTCGAAAGCTGCGGGCGCAGGAGCTCACCGGCGCGCGGCTGCAGGCCGAGCTCGCCAAGGCCGAGCTCGATGCGCTCCGGGTGCAGCTTCATCCGCACTTCCTCTTCAACACGCTGAACGCGATCTCGATGCTCGTCCGCAAGGGCGAGGGTGACACCGCGGTCCGGATGATCGCCGGTCTGAGCGACCTGCTCAGGCTCGCGCTGGCGACCGCCGGGCAGCAGGAGGTGCCGCTCCGGCAGGAGCTGGACTTCCTCGAGCGCTACCTCTCCCTCCAGCAGATCCGCTTCCCGGACCGGTTGCAGATCCGGATGGCGATCGACCCCGACACCCTCGAGGCGCAGGTGCCGAGCCTGGTCCTCCAGCCGCTCGCGGAGAATGCCGTGCGGCACGGCATCGCGCCGTCCATCGCCGGCGGCTCGGTGGAGGTGGCGGCAGTGCGCGAGGGCGAGGAGCTGGTCCTTCGCGTGCGCGACACCGGCGTGGGCCTCCACCCGGGCTCCGAGTCTCCGGGTGGCGTGGGCCTGCGCAACGTGCGCGCTCGACTTCAGCACCTGTATCCGGGTCGCCATCGCTTCCGCGTGGCCAACCGGGTGGAGGGCGGCGTCGAGTCGCTGCTCGCGATTCCTTTCCGTGGTGCGGAGGTGGTGCGTGCCTGAGCCAGTGACGGTGGCGGTGGTGGACGACGAGCCGCTGGCCCGAGAGGGTCTGCGGATGCTCCTGGCGGAGGACCCGGGAGTGAAGGTCGTCGGTGAGGCGGGGAGCGGGGACGAGGCGGTGGCGCTTCTCGCGCGCACCCATCCGCAGCTCTGCTTCCTGGACGTCCAGATGCCGGGCGGGAGCGGGTTCGAGGTGCTCGCTCGCGCCGAGGCGCCGCTCCCGATGGTGGTGTTCGTGACCGCGTACGACCAGTACGCGCTCGAGGCGTTCCGCGTGCACGCCTTCGACTACCTGCTCAAGCCCTACGAGGACGCACGCTTCCGCGAGACGCTGGGCAGGGCCAAGGAGCAGCTCTCCCGCGAGGAGGCGGCGCGAATCGGCGAGCAGCTCCGCGCCAAGGCGGTGGAGGCAGGCCTGGTCCCGGCAGCCTCGTCGCGGATCGTGGTGCGTGACCGGGGCCGGATCATCTTCCTCGAGGCCGAGGAGATCGACTGGATCGAGTCCGCGGACTACTACGTCGAGCTGCACGTCGGCGCCCGCACCTACCTGCACCGGGAGTCGATGGCGGCGCTCGAGAACCGCCTCGATTCCGCCCGGTTCGTCCGGATCCACCGGACCGCGATCGTCAACCGCCGGGTGCTCCGCGAGCTTCGCCGGACGGGCAGCGGTGGCCTGGTGGCGGTGCTGGCGACCGGGGCCGAGCTGCCCGTTGCCCGCAGCCAGCAGGCGCGCATCCGGCAACTGCGGTAGAGAGGAGCGGTGACCTCGAGTCCCCCCAGCGCCCCGACCGCCCGCCCCGGATGGTCGCGGCCCGCCTTCTGGGGGCTGGCCGTGGTGGGCGCCTCGATGCTGGCGCTCTTCGAGTGGCTCCAGATGCGCTCGATGGTGCCCCCGGAGATCCGCACGGCCTACCGGGTCTGGCAGTGGATCTCCTGGCTGCTCTGGGTTCCGGTGGTGGCGGTGGCCTCTCCGCTCGTCCGGCGGATGATCTCGGCGCGGGCCCGTCCGGTGGTGGTGCTGCTGACCCTGCTCGGCGGATTCCTCGGCACGCTGTTGTACTGGAGCGCGGCGCGGGCGGCCCTCAGCCGCTTCACCGGTCCTCCCTCGGTGCGGAAGATGCCCGCGAGCAGGGTCTTCCTCGCGCACTTCCGGGGAATCATCATGCCGGGGGTCAACTACCTCGCGATCGTCGGCATCCTCGGCACCATCGAGCTCCGGCGCAGGCTGCGGCGCGAGGCCCTGGGCGCGGCGCGACTGGAGGCGGACCTGGCCCGGGCCGAGCTCGACCAGATGCGGGTGCAGCTGCAGCCGCAGCTTCTCGAGGACACCTTGCGGACGACGGCGGCGTTCGTCCGCTCCGGAGCGTCGACGCAGGCGGTGCAGCTGCTCGCGCGGCTGAGCGACGTGCTGCGGCTGACCCTCGCGACGCTCGGGCAGGAGCGGGTGGCGCTCCGGCAGGAGATGGAGTTCGTCGAGGCGTACCTGGGGCTCCAGCAGATCCGGAACCCGGGGCGACTCCGGAGCCGGGTGGACATCCCCGCAGAGGCGCTGACCGCGGAGGTGCCCTCGCTGGCGCTCTTCCAGCTCGCCGAGCTGCCGGCGACCCCGTGGGAGGGCGCGCTCGAGCTGTCCGCGACGATCGCCGACGACCGCCTGCGGATCCGTCTCCACCAGCTGGCGGCCGCGCAGCCCGGGGCCGAGGTCACCGAGGCCGCGGACCGGCTGGTCCGCCTGCGCCAGCGGCTCGAGCAGCTGTACCACGGTGACCACGTCCTTCAGGTCAGGCACGAGAACGCGGGCCTGCTCTGCACGCTGGACATCCCGCTCGTTCACCTCGAGTCGGCGGAGCTGTTCCCAGCGGGCGGGCTCCTCGCGGCGGCCCGCTAGCCCGAACGGCGGAGACCGCCGTTGCTCACCACACCTCGCAGCGAGTCTGGCGGACCATCGGCGCGCCGGCCGGGCAGCCGAAGGCGGCCTGGAACTGGGGCATGTTCGAGAACGGGCCGTCGATGCGGAAACGCGCCGGCGAGTGCGGATCCACGGTGACGCGGCGGCGCAGCTCCTCGGGGCGAATGTTGCGGCACCACGCCTGCCCCGCGCCGAGGAAGAATTGCTGCTCGGGGGTGAATCGGGCGTCGCGCACCATGCGGTCGGGGTGCTCCTTCGCCCAGGCCTGCATCGCCGCGAAGGCGATCTTGAGCCCGCCGAGGTCAGCGACGTTCTCGCTGAGGGTGAGCGCCCCGTCGAGCGGAAGGGCCTGGACGAGATAGCCGTCGAACTGGGACTTCACGCAGGCAGCACGTTCGACGAAGGCCTTGCCTGCCTCGGGGGACCACCAGTCGGTGAGGTTCCCGTCGGCGTCGAAGAGCCGCCCCCGGTCGTCGAAGCCGTGGGTGAGCTCGTGGCCGATGACCATCCCGATGGCGCCGAAGTTCACCGCGTCGGTCGCCTCGCGCGCATACATCGGAGGCTGGAGGATGCCGGCGGGGAAGACCATCTCGTTGAGCGAGGAGCTGTAGTACGCGTTCACCGTGGGCGGAGTCATCCGCCACTCGGCCCGGTCGAGCGGCTTGCCGATCTTCCGGAGATCGCGGGCCGACTCGAAGTCCGCGGCCCTCTTCTGATTCCCGAGGAAGCTCTTCCGGTCGGTGGCGAGCCGGTCGTAGGCCCGCCACCGGTCGGGGTAGCCGATCTTCTGGTACAGCTTGTGGACCTTGGAGCGGGCCTGCTCGCGGGTTGGAGCGTCCATCCAGCTCAGCGAGTCCAGGTTGGCCTCGAAGGCGTGGACGATCGCCTCGGCCATGGCTTTGGTGGCCCGCTTGCCGTCCTCGCCGAACGTGCGCTGGACGAAGGGGACCGCGAGCGCCTCACCCAGAGCGCCGTCGGTGGCGGCGACGCACTTCTTCCACCGAGGAAGGTCCTCCTTGGCACCGGTGAGGTACTTGCTCTGGAAGGCGAAGGACGCGTCGGAGAAGCGCTTCGGCAGCGCGAGGACCTGGGAGCGGAGGAAGGCCCATGCGAGGTAGGTGCGAAGCTGCTTCGCGGGCGTCTCGACGACCACGGCGGAGACGGTGGTCGCGTAGGGCGGGTGCTTCACGTCGAGGGCGTCGACCGTCGCGGTGCCCACCTCGGCGAAGTAGCGGTCCCAGTCGAAGCCCTTGCCGAGCGCCTTCAGCTCGGCGCGGGTCATCCGGTGGTAGGTCTTGATCGGATCACGGCTCGCGACCCGGTCGAGCGCGGCACGAGCCAGGCGGGTCTCGAGGTCCATCACCTGGTCGGCCTTCGCGGCGGCGACGGACGGCGCGTCGCCGAGGAGCCCGAACATCTGCGTGACGTAGGCGCGGTAGGCCTCGCGGATCTCCTTCATCTTGGCGGTGTCGCTCACGTAGTAGTCGCGGTCGGGCAGGCCGAGGCCACCCTGACGAACGGCGCCGATGACCTCGGTGGCGTTCTTGGCGTCGGAGATGGAGGCGTACTCGAAGAGCGTGTCCGCCCCGGAGCGCTGGAGGCGCGCGACCTCGGTGGCGATCGCCTTGCTGCCGGAGACGCGGTCGAGGCGGGCCAGCCGGGCCTTCACCTCGGGCATGACCTTCTCCAGCTTCGCCTCGTCCATGCAGGTCGCGTAGAAGTCGCCGAGCTGCTTCGCGTAGGGCGTGCCCTCGGGCGGATTTCCGGCGGCGGTGACCTCGAGGATCTCGCGGAGGACGACCTGGTTCCGCTCGGCGAGGACTGCGGTGGTGCCCCACAGGCTCCGGTCGGCAGGGATGGGGTTGGCGGCGAGCCAGCCGCCGCACGCGTACTGGTAGAAGTCGTCGCAGGGCTTCACCGACTCGTCGAGCGAGGCCGCATCGAGCCCGGACGGCATGGGACGGACCACCGCGTCGGCGGCCTTCGCGGCGGTCTCGCTCTTCGCGGGGGTGGTGGCCGGCGGCGGAGGCGCGGGCGGGGCGGAGGCACACGCGGCGAGGACGAGCGGAAGCAGCAGGCGAGTGTGGCGGAGCGACACGGGTGAGCGGCCTCCTGGGAGGGAACGCGGACCCTAGCGCGTGACCACGGCTCGGAGCGGACGAAAGAGGTCAGCGCGCCTCGCGCGCAACGAAGCAAACGGCGTAGACAGCGCAGTGACGAGGTGTCGTGAAGAGGTGTCCGTGAAGAGGTGTTCGTGAAGAGGTGTTCGTGAAGAGGTGTCGGGCACCTCGATCGGCCCATGACGAGCGCACCACGAGGTGTCTGACACCTCAGCGTCGTCGACTGCCGTACCGGCTCAAACGCTCTGCCTGTCCCCGCTGCGGAACCAGTCGGCGAGCGGACGGATCTCCTTGAAGCGCCGCGCCGGCGGCAGGCCCGCCAGCAGCTGACGGCCGTAGG